>Ga0181527_1003090_pt1 | contig 15089 bp, 16 predicted proteins | sample PEATcosm2014_Bin_30_FD_119762 | JGI IMG/M metagenome (GOLD analysis project Ga0181527, IMG submission 119762) | Peatland microbial communities from MTU Mesocosm Facility, Houghton, MI, USA - PEATcosm2014_Bin06_60_metaG | ecosystem: Environmental > Terrestrial > Soil > Wetlands > Peat | place...
AAGAAATCGGCTTCACCGTCTTCACCATCAGCATTTCGCTCATTGCCGTCTTTATCCCTCTTCTGTTGATGGGCGGAATTGTGGGCCGTCTCTTCCGCGAGTTTGCTGTCACCCTCTCGACGGCCATTCTCGTGTCCATGATCATTTCGCTGACCACCACGCCCATGATGTGCGCCTACCTGTTGAAAAACGAGCGCGCGGAAAAACATGGCCGCATCTTCACGGCCAGCGAAAAGCTCTTTGACGGGGTGCTATCGTTGTATCGCCGCACCCTGCATTGGGTGCTCGACCATCCGACCCTCACCCTCAGCGTACTCTTCCTCACCATAGCGCTCAATGTGGTGCTGATCTACAAGATACGCAAGGGCTTTTTCCCGGTGGAGGACACGGGAGCGATCTCCGGTAGTGTACGGGGGCCGCAGGATTCATCCTTCCCGGCGATGAACAACGCCCTTCAGCAGATCATCGGCGTGATCAAGAATGATCCCGCCGTCGCCAATGTGACGGGGTTTTGTGGCGGCGGCGGGGCCACCAATACCGGCTCCCTCAACATTGCGCTCAAGCCGCTGGCGGCGCGCAACGTCAGTGCCTCTCAGATCATCGACCGCCTGCGCCCCAAGTTGAATCGTCTGCCGGTGGCTTCCGCGTTCCTCCAACCCGTGCAGGATCTGCGCATCGGCGGCCGGTCCAGTAATGCAATGTACCAGTACACGATTCAAACCGACACGGTGCAGGATCTTTCCAAGTGGGGACCGATCCTACAGGGTGCGATGAAGCGCTTGCCCGGTCTGCAGGACGTAAGCTCCGACCAGCAGAATGGCGGTCTGGATGAGCTAATGACTTATGATCGCGTCACCGCGGCAAAGCTCGGCCTTACCGCAAAGTCGCTGGACTCGGCGTTATACAGCGCCTTCGGCCAATCGGAAGTGTCCATCATTTACACCCAGTTAAATCAGTATTACGTGGTGCTGGAAGTTGCTCCCCAGTATTGGCAAAGCCCGGAAGGATTGAAAGACATCTATCTCCTTTCGTCCAGGGGCAACAACATTCCGCTGCTCGCGGTGGCCAAGGGCCAAGCCAACACCACACCCCTGGCCGTCAACCATACGGGCTTGTTCCCCTCGGTCACCGTTTCCTTTAACCTCGCGCCGAACGTGTCTTTGAGCGATGCCACAGCGAGCATCACCCAGATGCAAAAGCGGCTCGGCGCGCCTTCCACGCTGCAAGGTTTTTTTGCCGGCACGCTGCAGGCCTACCAGCAATCTCTGGGCACCGAGCCCGTGCTGATTCTCACGGCGCTGCTGGCGGTGTACATCGTTCTCGGTATTTTGTATGAAAGCCTGGTTCATCCCCTGACCATCATCTCCTCTCTGCCCTCGGCGAGCGTGGGCGCCATGCTCGCCTTGATGCTCTTTAACGTGGATCTGAACATCATCTCCATCATTGGCATTGTGCTGCTGATCGGAATCGTAAAAAAGAACGCCATCATGATGATCGATTTCGCTCTTGAAGCAGAGCGCAACCAGGGGAAGAGCCCCGCCGACGCGATTTTTGAAGCCTGCATGTTGCGCTTCCGTCCCATCCTGATGACGACGATGGCGGCGCTATTGGGCGCTCTGCCGCTGGCGCTGGGGACGGGCACGGGGTATGAGCTCCGCCGGCCCCTGGGCATCACGATTGTGGGAGGCCTGATCTTGAGTCAGTTGCTCACGCTCTATACAACGCCGGTCGTCTATCTGTCGTTCGACCGGCTGCGGCTACGGATGCAGGGAAAGCAGCACGCCATCCTTGTCCATGGGGCCGGACCAGCCCCCAGCGCGGCAGTTTAAGGTGAGGCTAGCGCCGGCATCTTGCCGGCAGCGGAAAATGCCGCCGGGACGGCGGCGCTACGAAGAAGGGCTGTCACTGTATTTTGCGAACCTCAGTAAGTGGTTTCAGGAAATTGCTTTTCAATTTGCTCCTGGGTGACCCCCTCACCCGTCCCGCCCCGGCTGGAGAAAGCGCCGGTTGCGGTCCACCCTCTCCCCCAAGAGGGAGAGGGTCTGGAGTTTCTACATTTTTCACGCGGCTGCGGCCTGGGTCAGAGCCCGATCGCTGAGGTTGAGAGTAAATTCAAATCGATGTCCCCTCCGTCGCCGCGGCGACAGAAGGGCCGGGGGCCAGGGCAAAGAAATCAAATCAATGCTCCCCTCTCCCCCTTGGGGGAGAGGGGCCGGGGGTGAGGGGGTCACAGCTGAAGAGGCTCGGATCCAATTTCCTGAAACCCCTTAAGTGAACAGCATCGGGGTTAGGGGGTGCATAAGATTATGACTTCTTTCCATCGAAGAGCCAGAATGTGTCTCGCCGTGACCTCTTGCCTCCTGGCAGGGTGCACGGTCGGCCCAAAGTACCACACACCGACCGCGGATACCCCTGCGGCATACAAGGAACTCACTCCCGCCGACTACAAAAATACGGAAGGTTGGAAAGTGGCGCAGCCCAAAGATGATGCGCTGCGCGGTAAATGGTGGGAGATTTTCAACGATCCTCAGTTGAATGCGCTGGAAGAGAAGGTCAATGTTTCAAACCAAAACATCGCCGCCGCTGCGGCAAGCTTTTTTGCCGCGCGCGCCCTGGTTAAGGAAGCTCGATCCCAGCTTTTCCCTCGAGTGACGACCAACCCAGCCATTACTGTGCAACGGCCGTCGTCCACATTATCCAGTGGCAAAGCGGGAGGTTCCACTCCTTCCTCGACGGGTACATTTACTGACTATACCCTCCCGTTTGATGCGACCTGGGAGCCGGACTTGTTCGGCCGGATACGGAACACGATCAAATCGGCTGCCTACGGAGCGCAGGCCAGCGCGGCGGATCTCGAGAATACCCGCCTCACAGTCCAAGCGGATGTTGCTGTGGATTACTTTCAACTTCGCGGCCAGGATGCCTTAAAGCAGTTGTTGGATTCTACTGTGGTCGATTTTCAACAGACTCTCGATCTGACGAGGGCTCGGTACGAGACAGGCATCGACTCGGAAGAAGCCGTGGCGCAAGCCGAAACTCTACTCGAAGCCACGCAAGCACAGGATGCCGCTCTGGGCGTCCAACGGGCGCAGTTTGAACATGCCATCGCCATGCTGACCGGCCAACCGGCGTCGACGTTTTCAATTCCCATCGAACCGCTCAAATCAAATCCTCCGGCAATTCCCTTCGGGGTTCCGTCCCAGCTTCTCGAGCGGCGTCCCGACGTCGCCGCCGCAGAGCGCCTGGTTGCTCAGGCCAACGCCCAGATTGGCATTGCGAGAGCAGCCTACTTTCCGACGGTTACGTTAAGCGCCGCGGCAGGACTCGAAAGCACTGCGATCACGAGTTGGTTCACATGGCCGAGCCGCTTTTTCTCGGTGGGTCCGGCGGCCGCGGAAACCATTTTTGACGCGGGGTTGCGCCGGGCCACGGTCGAGCAATTCCGAGCCCAGTACGACGAGACCGTGGCCAACTATCGGCAGACGGTGCTAACGGCTTTTCAACAAGTTGAAGATAACCTCGCGTCGTTGCGCATCCTGTCGGTGGAGATTCAATATCAGGATACGGCGGTCAAGTCGGCGGAAAAAACCCTCGCCATCGCCCAGGATCGTTACAAATTGGGAATCGATCCTTACCTCAATGTGCTCACCGCGCAAACCGCATTGCTATCCAATCAGGAAACTGCGGTCAATCTTCGAATTCAGCAGATGACGGCCAGCGGGGGGTTGATCGAGGCGCTCGGTGGAGGTTGGAACGCCTCGCAGCTCCCATCGCCTGGGCAACTGATCAGCAAAGTACCATGAAACTGAAAACTGACTTCTAATGGCTTCGTATTGACCCCACGCAATCGTCGCTAAAGACAACGCCATAGCCCTGGGGGAATGCTCCCGCATGATGTGGATCTGTCGTGGCATTGCTGGTGACAAACTGGGGTCTCGCAATGTCCAAGGAAGAGGAAATGAGTGGCCCCAGCGCGCGAGATTTCGGACTTGCATCGCAAGTTTCGTGGGAGTCTAATTGAGCCATCCTGGTCGCCAGCCCGAGGATTTCCGGGAGGCCAGGCGTCATGAACAATTTCCCCTCCTGTTTCAGGAGCGGGCCAGGGGGCGGTAAACCCGCGAATCGTCGCTCACCGCTCGGGCTGTTCGCTGGTGCGCCGACTCCGAGGCTCTACGACCGCGTGGTAGAAGTCCTAGGCAGTAAGAAGAGATGTAGCGCAAGGCTCGCGGTTCAGCCTTGCGGCACTTCCACCGCGACGCGCATTGGGCGGAGCGGATGAGGGAAAGTTTTCAGGGTGCCTGGTTCGAGGCGCAGCCAGGCAGACGTAGCGCCGACCTTCAGGTCGGCATTTGTGCGATCTCACCTCGTGCTGACCCCGCCTTGCGGGGTCAGCGCTACTGCGGCGCGGCAAGCACCCGCGCCGCGCGAAAAGCCGCAGGGCCGGAGGGCAGGCCCTGCGGTACCCCGTCTCTCGTTGTGCAGACCGGGAAGGGTTTTATGCAGGTCAGCCTGGACAAGAGTTGGGTGGATGGAGGGATGAGAGCTGGCGGTGCAGGTCATCAGCAAACACGAATGGCCGTTTCGGTGTTTCATGCGCAATCTCTATTGACGCACGAAAGGAAAGTCAGATGAACAACGTATCAAAAGGTCTTTTCTTGGGTTCCGTCGGCATCGGGTTTGGAATTGCCACTGTGCTCCTCATTCTCGGTAATGTGCAGATCAGAAGAGGATCCGCGCATGCGGGGCTTCTTCTTATCTGTCTGTCGTGTATTCCGATGCTGTACGGCGCGATTTTCATGGTCGTGCCCTGGTACAAGTCGTGGGCGGCCATTCAGGACGGCCACGCGAGGGCTACGCCCGGCAAGGCCATCGCTTTCCTCTTCATTCCTCTTTTCGACTTCTACTGGATCTTTCAGGCCGTATGGGGTCTGTCGAAGGATTTCAACGCATACCTCCAGAGGAACTCGATCCCTGCCTCGAGACTTCCTGAAGGACTTTTTCTTACCTATTGCATTGTTTGCTTCACGACGTGGATTCCCATCCTTGGGCTCGTGCTCCTCGTTGTGAACTGCATCATTGCGCTGATCATGGTGTCCGCCCTGTGCGATGGAATCAATGCGGTCGCAGGGAAACTACAGAATGCGTAGCGAGATAGCCAGAGGACCGAGGGGTGGCGCAGACATCGTTTTGGGACGTCCGCGTCATGAGATTCAGGGCGTGCGATCCATTGCGAGGAGGAAGGGATCTTGCCGGCAGTCGAGCCGGAAGGTCGACCACGGCCACGGGTAAGGAGAGGAAACGAGGCGGTGGTCGAAGGGGCGGGAGCAGCGACAAGTACGGGTGGTCAGGTAATGAAGATGGTTGAGGCCGTAGAAATGCGGTTGCCGTCCCATGCTCACATTTTACCGCGCCGCGACATCGGTGCGCCGCAGACATCAAACCACGATGTCTGCGCCACCGGCCGAAAGGGCGGGGAACCGTGGCCGGGGCATTGCAGGCGGATGCAATAGGGTGTATGTTACCAGTCAGCATGGGGTGTGGGACCGAAACCCCCGCCCCAATTTCCTCTTGACGGAGACATACATGAACATGAGAAAGCGAGTGATCCTTTTCGCCTTTCTGACTGCGATTTATTTGCCTTCATATGCAGGTGTAAATGGCGGAAAGGCTGTGTACATGGGGGGCACGGTTTCCGCGGGGTGGCGCAGACATCGTTTTGGGATGTCTGCGTTATGAGATTCAGGGCATGGGATCCTTTGCGAGGAGGGAGGGATCTTGCCGGTAGTCGAACCGGAGACTCGACCACGGCCACGGGTCAGGAGAGGAAATGAGGCATTGGTCGAAGGTGCGCGCCCGGCGACAGGTACGGGTGGTGAGGTAATGAACATGGTTGAGCCCGTAGAAATGCCCCTGCCGTCCCATCCTCACGCTGTGCCGCGCCGCGACATCGGAGCGCCGTAGACATCAAACCGAAGGTGTGAAGAAAACGGATTGGCCATTTGTGGCGGTGCTCTATGAGCGCCGAAGTGATTGATTCCAAAATCCGGCGGTCATAGACCGCCGCTACAGCGCGATTTTTTCACACCTTCCCCACGGTATCTGCGCAACCCGGTGTAGCGGCGTGCCCCGTCCAGATTGACGACGTGCGTTCGCCGCTGGGGCATCGGGCACGAGGAAGGCCCACGGTCAGGGCCCTGACCGTGGCTGCTCTACCCAGTTGACCCACCACGTGGTAACATGCGCAGACGATGCGAGCCCCCGAATCCTACGTCCGCTGGATGAACGAGAACATCGGCTTTAACCCGAGAGCGCAGCAAAACTCCAACGCACTGTCGGAGTTCGTAGTCGCCGACCTTGTTACCTCATGCCCGGCGATCCGAACAGCAATTCAGTCTGAAGCCCTAACGCCCAAGAAAAACTCCGAGGTTAATACGACCAGCGCCGTCAGGACGGTCGATCTCGTTCTTCTCGAGAGGCTTAAGCTTCCCCTTATTTCTGTGCGGGTTTCAGTAGAAAACAAAACGATTATGACGGCTCACGCAAAGGCCCGAAAGAACAGGTACGGCGACATCATCGCGTATTCAAACCACATGCACAACCATCGAAGAGAGTGTGTCGCCGGTGCAATCGTGGTTGTCAACGTTTCGCCGAAGTATGAGAACCCGGACGAATTTGCCAAGGGGTTGGTGAGACCAAATTTCGATATGGATAAAATCGTAGCGGACACCATCAATATCTTCCGCAGAATCCCACTGAGAAATGAGCCTCGAGATCCCAGCGACCAGCCAGAGGCCCTCGCTGTAATTGTCGTGGATTACGATGGGGAGTCGGCAGCAAAACTCGTAACGGGATCGCTTGCCCCTCAGCCTGGAGACAGCATCCATTACGAGAATTTCGTTGGAAGGATTGGAAGTCTGTACAAACGGCGATTCAGCGGACGATGATGGAAGGCCGATCCTGATCGAAAAGCGTACTTACTTCCCTCTCGAGCCTTGCCTTCGCCATTTTTACGTAGGAATGGTCGATCTCAACCCCAATACTGTTCCGGCCACATTTGGCAGCGGCCAACAGCGTGGTTCCTGTCCCCATAAAGGGGTCAAGAACCGTGTCGCCAACAAACGAAAACATCCTCACCAGGCGGTGAGCTAATTCCTCAGGATAGGGCGCGGGGTGGTACTTCGTGGATTCGCCCGTCAGGCCATTCCACACCTGCCGGAACCATTCCTGGTATTCTTCCTTCGTCAGCTTGGAAGCTTCGCGCTGCTCGTCAGTCGGTTGGCGATAGCCCCCAGGCTTCCTAAGCATCAGGATGAATTCCACATCGTTCTTGATAATGGCGTTCGGCTCGTATGGCTTCCCAAGGAAGCTCGAACCGTTCTCAACCTCGTAGCTGGCGTTGGCGATTTTGTACCAAAAAATAGGGCTTAGGTTGTCGAAGCCGATCTTCCGAGCCCTAACTACAATGTCAGCGTGCAAGGGCATTACTGAGTGCTTGCCATGGCGACGACGGGACAGGCAAACATCTCCCACTACACAGACGAGGCGACCTCCAGGGACAAGAACTCGAAAAGCATGCTTCCACACTTTATCGAGCTCATCGTGAAAAGCGTCGTAATCTTCTATGAGCCCAAGCTGGCTCTTGTGGCGGGGGTACTCCTTAAGTGTCCAATACGGAGGAGAGGTAAGGACGAGGTGGACAGACCCCGACGGAATCCAGTCCATTTCCCTGGAGTCTCCGCAACATAATGTTAAAGTGGCCTTAGTGAGCGTGGCTTCCATCAATCCAGATTGTATCAGAGGTGAACCAGCCCGCAAAGGGACCGGGTCGCACCCAATTGTTTCCGTCTTGCGCGAGATGGGTAGAGTCGCCATCGAGTGAGCGACTTCGAAGTGCCCCAGCTTCAATTGCTCCAACATCAAAAATACTATCGGCTGCTCCCCACCTCAGCAATATGGTTTTTCAAGATATAAAATGGGTGCCCGAGTTATCTCGGTTGCGAGAAAGAAGAAGAAACGACGATTAGCCGCTGCCCGCCTAAGGATGGCGCCATGGGATAACGTTATTTGCTCCCAATGATTTCGCCCTTCGCGCGGGTGGCGCAGACATCGTTTTGGGATGTCTGCGTTATGAGATTCAGGGCATGGGGTCCTTTGCGAGGAGGGAGGGATCTTGCCGGTAGCCGAACCGGAAGCTCGACCACGGTCACGGGTCAGGAGAGGAAATGAGGCGGTGGTCGAAAGGGCGGGCGCAGCGACAGGCACGGGCGCTGGGGTAATGAAGATGGTTGAGCCCGCAGAAATGCCGTTGCCAGCCGTCCCATCCTTACGTTTTACCGCGCCGCGACCTCGGTGCGCCACAGACGCCAAACCACGATCCCTGCGCCACCCCCTGGAACCGTGGGGAACCGTCGCCGAGGCATTGCAGGCGGACGCAATAGGGTGTATGTTACCAGTCAGTCGGGGCTGTGGGAGCGAAACCCTCGCCCCAATTTCCTCTTGACGGAGACATACATGGACATGAGAAAGCGAGTCATCCTTTTCGCCTTTCTGACTGCGGTTTATTTGCCTTTATACGGAGGTGTAAATGGCGGAAAGGCTGTGTACATGGGAGGCACGGTCGCCGACCTCAAGCAAGAAACGGAAGGCACGTTCTCAGCAGCGGACGTAAAGGAAATGGTCTTTGAGTATAAGAAAGGCAAGTTCACCGTCCCGTATGACAGGATTGACAGTCTCGAGTATGGACAGAAGGCTGGGCGGCGTGTCGGCTTAGCCATTGCCGTGACCCCGATCGCACTGCTTTCAAAAAAGCGGCGCCATTATCTCACTGTTAACTACAAGGATGCAGACGATAAACAGCAGGCTGCTGTTTTCGAGTTAGGAAAGCACATCGTCAGGGTCACACTCTCCAGCTTGGAAGCGCGAACAGGTCGCAAGATAGAGTACCAAGACGATGAGGCCCGTAATAGCTCGAAAGGGGACTGAGGGGGGTGCGATGGTGCAAAGACAAACTGTACTTCTCTTCTTCATGGCCCTCGCGGTAAGCATTGCTGGCTTCTCCCAGACCGAAAACCAGAGTCCTGCTGCCACGTCCAAGCCGGTCCCGGACGCGCGTTCCGAACTCGCGGCCAAGCTCCTCAATGTAAAGCGGATTTATGTTGAGAGCTTCGGGGATGATGAGGAATCCAAAAGCCTCCAGGCCATGGTGATCAACGCCCTTGACGAGAGCAAGCGCTTCATTGTGACCGAGAACAAGGACAAGGCAGACGCCACCCTAAAGGGTCGATCAGCCGAGAAGACCTCGCAGGAGGTGCATGCGACGGGGGAAGCAACCGCGGAAGCCAGTGGCGGTCGCCATTCAGGGCAAGCCATGGGGATCCAAGACTCAAAGCTTTCGACGCAGACGATCCATGAAGCGCGCCTCGCGGTTCGGCTGGTCTCGCAGGACGGCGATGTGATCTGGTCCACTACGCAAGAGAGTGAAGGGGCGAAGTTCAAGAGTTCGAGCGCGGACGTCGCCGATAAAGTCGTAAAACAGCTCCTGCACGAGCTCGACAAAGCCAAGCCAAATAGGATGTGAGCTCAACCACGGCCACGGGTCAGGAGAGGAAACCAGGCGGTGACGGTCGAAAGGACGGGCGGTTAAGAGCAGTGACAAGTGGCGAGTGACGAGTGACGAGCGAGGTGGCAAAGCAAATCTCTGAGCCTGAATTCCGAAGTCGCACCTTGGATGTCGCCCGCGAAGGCTGGCTGAGAGAGACTGCTCGGGGGGATGAGCCCGTAGAAATGCCGTTGCCGTCCGATCCGCACGTTTTACCGCGCCACGACCTCGGCGCGCCGCAAACATCAAACCACGATGCCTGCGCCACCCGCGGGCTTTTCCGGGGGGCTCTAGGGAGTCGTTTGCGGGGGCGCCAGCCGCGTTCCGGGCGTGATGATGACTTCGCCGGTTGACCTCAGGCAGATCTCGTACACCCGGTCGGGCTCCAGCCGCATGTAGGGCGCGTCGCCGTGGATAGCCCGCACATTGCGCTCCTTCGCCAGTTTCTCGTCGTTGGCGAGTTCCCAGAAGCGTTTCCAGAGATCCTTCTCGAAGGCGCTGGAGGCTTGCTGCTCGGCGTAGACCTCGGGTGCCTGGCCCTCGATGTCGATGACGAACCCATCTTCGGCCCGCATGGTGCTGGAGAAGATGCGCCGGAACAGCATGAGCGCCCGGCCTTTGAAGGGGTCGCCCTGCTCGATGAAGTAGTCGTCGAACTTGATCACCAGAGTGTCAAAATAGACTTCTTGCCCCGGCAGAGTCATCTCTCGGGAGACATTCATCGGCTTGCCGGTGTCGTCAATCTCGGTGAACCGGATGGTAGTTTGCAGGTTCCCCTGCTGGTCCTTCGCCTGCCGCAGAACCTCGATGCGGGCCCGGCGGTCGATGTGCTTTAGGATCTTCAGGTAGGCCTCGAGGCGCTGCTTCTCTTGCTCGAGTTTGAGAATGGTTTCTTTCTGCTCGCTGATCTGGTCCTGCAGTGCCCGCTGCGGCTTGACAACCAGTTCATACGCCAGGTAGATGCCGGCGGCGGCGACTGCGACCAACAGCACGGACCAGACAAACGACCGAATGGGAAAAGGACGTCCGTTGCTCATAGGACCCTCGACTCTAAACTGAAATTTCCATTTTGGTCTTCCAGCAGCTCCGAGTATACACCCAGTCGTCTCCCAGCGAACCCTTCCATTTCCTGTTTCGTCCCCGGATTCTCGCCCGGAAGTCATGTTCGGGGCTGCTGGCTGCGCCTGCCACCAGTCTGATATGGTGGTAGGAGGCTGAACATGACTGCTGACACATCCGTGGCTAGCGAACTCGGAATCTACGCGTGCCCCCTATGCAAGCGTCTCTTGCGCCAAGAAGAGGGTGCGCTCCGCTGCCCCACCTGTTCCCAAGCCTACCCCATCAGAGAGGGCATTCCCGACTTCATCCGGGAAGAACTATCTCAAAGTAAAGACCCCGTACTCAGGAGAATGCGCTTCATCGATCGGATGGGACGCATCTACGAAACCAAGCTATGGTATCCGATCGTTCTAAATGTCTACGGTGGATTTCACAGCCCGTCTCTTGCACAACTGGTCAGTACAGTGTCTCAGAAAGTCCAAGCGACCCAAGGCCGGGTGCTAGATATCGCCTGCGGCCCCGGCACGTATGGCCGGCGGATTGCGTCACCGTCGAAGGAGGTGTTCGGGATCGACGTATCCATGGGGATGCTTCGGCAAGGCGCAGCCTACACGGCAAAGGAAGGCATTCCCAACGTGCATTTCGCCCGAGCAAGAGTAGAGGCCCTTCCCTTCGAAAACGGCCTTTTCGACGCCACCCTCTGTTGTGGCTCGCTTCATCTCTTTGCGGACACCGTGATTGCTCTGCGCGAGATGGCTCGCGTCATGAAGCCAGCAGCTATTCTTGCCGTCTTCACTTTCACCGCAGGCCGCGGTGGTGTCCTTAAGTTTCGCCGGGTGCGTGAGTGGAGTCTCAGGGATCACGGCCTTCATGTATTCGACCTTCCTGAGATGGAGCAGTACTTGACCGCTTCAGGCTTTAAGGACTTCCAGCCCGAAGTATCTGGCTCCATTTTGACATTCAGCGCTCGCAAGCAAGCGGCCTGACTGGTGGCGCAGGACGGGACCGGAGAAGACGATCACGGCATCATCCGCGAAACCGCATGGCGCCAAACATTGCGCGCAGCCGACGCCGCCTATCGGCTCGCTCGTGAAGCTGCCTGGAAGGCTAGGCGGCGCGGCTCACGCCGTATCGTTCGGCAAGATGATCAGAAAGGGGAAATGCAGTGAAGATTGCACTGGTTCCAAACGACGACGGGTATGGGCCGTCGGCTCTTGGATTCTATGTGGCTAAGGCTCTTCTCAAGCAAGGAGTGTCGCTGGTCATCAGGAACGAGTCGGCGTTGACGCTGAATGCCTCTTTCTACAAAGACGAGATCAACAACGGAAAGGTCACACTCCAGCCGACTTTTGGCGGCATAAGACTACGCAAGACCGCGGAGGGCGTCGACATTCCTGCCTCGCTACGGGATATCCGAAGCTACCCAACCCGTTCCGCAAAGTATGTGGTTCCAGAAGATGTGGATGCAGTTGTCGACATAGGGACTCCTTCCGCAGCCAGGGCAGCTCGGCTGGCAGGCAAACCCGCACTAACGATCTTCGATCATTCCTGGGGCAAGACATACGAAATGCTTCTGGAGGAATTCACTGCCGGCGTGCTTGGCCCGACAACATCCGCGCGGCCGATCATAAAGAGAGATTACGAGGTTGCCAAGGCCATCAACCAACTCAAGGAGGACGAAAGCAAGGCCCAGGCGGTTTTTCTGTTCCCGGAATTCATCGCTCCGAGGCCCTACCGCGAACATTGGAAGTCGCTCGGTGTCAGAATAGAGCCTATTGGCGGTGTCTTCGGCCGGCCTGCTGTCTCCCGAAAAAAAGCAAGGAGCAGGATGGGGATTCCTGAAGGCGCTCCAGCCCAGACCGTCTACATACTGGGAGGCGGGACATCAGTATGGGATGCCAAGTTACCGGAGATCATTCTGCAACTGAAGGAGAAGATCTTGCCCTACAATGTCGTGCTCTTCGACCGAAACGCCAAACCCAATGAATACGTGAGAGTGGGTGACAACGTGTTCAAGGGTGGTGTTATCGACGGCGCGACGGTGCAAGGTCTGCTCCCAGGAATCGATCTTGTCATAACAAGGGCTGGGGGCGGAATCGTCAATGACGCCATCGCGTGCCGCGTACCATTGGTTTGCGTTGAGGAACCCAACCACCTCCAGGTGGAGATGATACGACAAAACTGCGAGAAGGAAGGGTTGACCAGGACAATTCGCATTGGTGATTTCAGAGATTGCGCTATCGGGGAGATTGTTGAGAAGGAACTCGGGAACCAAGCTGGGAACAGGAGAATCCGGAAAGCGATGCAGGGGATTAGGAACGGGATGGAGGAGGCCGTGGCAGCGACGATCATCCAGTTCTGTTCGCCCAGCAGGAGTACGAGTAGCCCAACAATGCCTTCCAGCCGACCCCGACAACGGCGCGGCTCAGGGTAAACTGTGCGAACGGGCTCAGCATGACAGTGAGGGGGCGCTCTCGTCGCAAAGGGTCGAAAAGAACTCTCGACAACCTACCCTTAACATGGTAGGCTACTTAATGATGCTCGACTGTTCTGTCATGAGCGTAGAGACCTCGCGGATGACTCCCCCATGCTTCTTTCCAAACCGACGGTATGTCATTGCCTGCGCTTCCCCATGACCGTAGTAACTTTAAAAATGCTGCAACGATGCGCGAATGTTGTTGAAAACAAAGGACCGCTGTGGAAAACCAGGGGGAGGGGCGGGAATGTCTATGAAAACAAAGGAGATATCTGTTCAATGCGGGGATGTTGTTGAAACTAAAGGTAGTTAGTAGGTCGTAGATGGTAGGTGGGGAAGGGCTTGGCCAAGCGACGTGCGTTGATCCTGACGGAAGTTGTCACTTTGCTAAGAACCGGAAGTTCTAACTTTGCCTTGACACCTGATACCAGGGTCGCGTCAAAGTCGCGTCGGCGGGCCGGCCCCGAAGGGGCCGAAGGTCATTAGTCCCGCAGTCGCGGGATGAAACCCACGGGAAGCGTCGCCCGTGGGTGTTCGACCCCGACGGGGTCGAATATCTTCTCGCTCCTTGTCCGTAGGTTTCATCCCGCCACTGCGGGACTAATGATCTTGTTCCCCTTCGGGGAACTTCGCGGACTTTGACGCGACCCTGCACCTGATACGCTGTCTCTTGACAGGCGGCTGGAGATGTGATAGGCTATGTGAGTTGACCTATGGCGAACGATTCAACAGACCGCTTCCAGGGGGTTCCAAGTCGGCCCGCTGGCTGCGGAGATTGGGCACAAAATACAAAAAAGATACTATTTAGGCGGAACGAAGCGAAGAGTCTGTTGAAAATAAAGGAGTTAGCCGTTTTAGGGCCCAAAAACGAACTGGTTCTTGAGAGCCAGAAACCCCGATCAAAGCCAAGAATATGGCCAAGAATCCACGCTTTGTGGGGCAGTGAGTGAAACGAGAAACTGGAAACTGGAAACTGGAAATTGGAAACTGGAAATTAGGGCTGCCAGTTTCTAAGAATTCACGCTTTGTGTGGCAGTGAATGAAACGAGAAACTGGAAATTGGAAACTGGAAATTAGAAATTAGGGCGCCAGTTTCCAGTTTCTAATTTCCAGTTTCTATTTTCTCTGCAGCACATGCGCCAAGATTCGGGGTGCTACTCGAAAAGGCTCCGTTTGGTCTTCCAGTGCCAGCGAGCCACTTCTCCTCTGGCCGGACGGGCGAGCCACCCCGGCGCCTTTCGATAGGTTTCACAGATGCTCGGGAAGTCCAATATCTACTCCCGCTGGTTGAAGGAAATAAAGAGGCAGGGACTTTTCCATCCCGGCCAGCGAGTCGGCGTGGCAGTTTCAGGCGGGCCGGATTCAGTATTATTGCTTCACTTCATGAAAGATCTGGCTTTGGAGTGGGGAATCACTCTGGCCGTGGTCCACTTCAATCATCATTTGCGGGGGGCCGAGTCAGACGCGGATGAGAGCTTTGTTCGGAACCTGGCTGATTCAATCGGGATCGCTTTCCTCTGTGGTGAAGCTGAGGTAGCGCGGGTCGCTCGTGAGAAAAAGCAAAACCTCGAGGCTACCGCCCGCGAGCTGCGCTACGGATTTTTCTTCTCACTTGTGGAGCAAGGCCGGCTTGACAAAGTGGTGACGGCTCACACCGCCAACGACCAGGCTGAGACCGTGTTGCTGCGCTTATTGCGCGGCTCCGGAACGCGCGGCTTGAGTGGAATTTATCCTGTGCTGGAGGGCAAGGTCGCCCGCCCGTTTCTTGATCTCACGCGCGTCGAAATCACGCGCGAGATGGAAGCGCGCCAGCTCGAATGCCGGCTTGATTCAACCAACCTCGACTCCCGGCTGCGGCGCAACAAGATACGCCTGGAACTGCTCCCCTGGCTGGAAAGGGAATTCAACCCAGCCCTCATCCCCCTTCTCAAGAATCATGCTGACCGGGCACGGGAT
>Ga0181527_1003096_pt1 | contig 15077 bp, 14 predicted proteins | sample PEATcosm2014_Bin_30_FD_119762 | JGI IMG/M metagenome (GOLD analysis project Ga0181527, IMG submission 119762) | Peatland microbial communities from MTU Mesocosm Facility, Houghton, MI, USA - PEATcosm2014_Bin06_60_metaG | ecosystem: Environmental > Terrestrial > Soil > Wetlands > Peat | place...
GCTCGCCTATTGCGCCTGCTCGGCCAACCCCGTCGGGCGGCTGGTTCTCGAACTGTTCGGCCATCGCGACCCGGAACTCTTTGCGCTTTCGGACTGCCTCTGTACAGCGCTTCAGCTCACCAATTTCTGGCAGGACGTCGCTCGGGACCTCGAGCGCGACCGGATTTACCTGCCCCTGGAAGACCTTCAACGCTTCCACTACACCTTGGATGACCTGCGCGCCGGAAACGTGGACGACCGCTGGCGTGAATTGCTAAAGTTTGAAATAATGCGCACCCGCCGGTTTCTTGAGCAAGGCAAGGGGCTGCCGGAGAGAGTCGCGCCGCAATTGCGCGTCCAGCTTCGCCTCACGTGGCTCGGCGGCATGAGCGTGCTGCGCAAAATTGAGTCGGTGGGCTATGACGTTTTCCGGCGCAGGCCATCGCTGAGCAAGCTGGACTTTGTGCGTCTTTACTTCCGCGCTCGATACTCTCTCTGGCTAGGAAGGGGTGACCACGCCCCCAACATCCCAGGCCCGCCATGAGCGCTTCTGTGAAAGACTTCCGCTTCGCCACGCCGCGCCTCACCAATTTCTACTACTCCTTTGTTTTCCTCCCGCCTCAGAAGCGGCGTGCCATCGAGGCGGTTTATGCTTTCGCGCGCCGAGGTGACGACCTTGTGGACAGCGGCCTCGCGCCGGATGAAGCGGAGCGCCAGATGGTGCGTTATCGCAAGGCGCTTGACGCTTGTTACGCTGAGCTGGGCGCGGCTTTGGAAGACCCCGAACTGGCCGCCCTTGCCGAGAGCATTCGGGAATTCAAGATCCCACGGCAACCCTTCGAGGAGCTCATCCTGGGCCTGGAAATGGATTTGAATGGCGCGCGCTACGAGACGTTTGACGACCTTTTGCTTTACTGCTATCGCGTCGCTTCCACCATCGGACTGATTGCCATTGAAATATTTGGGTACACGAACCCCAGCACGCGAGATTACGCCGTGAATCTCGGCCAAGCCATGCAACTCGTCAACATCCTGCGAGATATCCAGAGCGACGCGCAGCGCGGCCGCATTTACCTGCCCCGAGAGGACCTGGAGCAATTTGGTGTGCGTCCCGGCGAACTGTTGTCAGGGGTCTGCAAGGACTCATTCATTGAGCTGATGCAATTCCAGTGCGACCGCGCCCGTCATTTCTTTAGCCTGGCACGCCAGCTCCTTCCGCTGCAGGACCGCCGCTCCATGGTCGCGGCGGAGATCATGGCGGCGACTTACTGGCGCATATTGGGGCGCATTCAAAAGCGGCGTTACAACGTGTTTGGCAAGCGAGTGCGCCTGCGCGCTCCGGAAAAGCTCTGGATCGCGCTTTCCGTGTATCTCGGGGCGGAGTGGCACAAGTAGAAGGCAGAACTCAGAAGTCAGACTACGATGCACCATCTACCCTTTTTTTTTCAACAACATTCCCGCTTTAAGCGCCTAAGTCCCTGTGTTTTCATAGACATTCCCGCTTTGCCCGCGAGTTTTCCACGGCGGTCCTTTGTTTTCACAGACATACCCGCTTAGTTCCGTAATTTTTTAAAGTTACTGCCATCGTCTTAGGGAGGTTAGGCAATGACATAGTGTCGGGTTGGAGAAAGGGTGGGGGAGTAATCTGTGAGGTCGCTACGCTCAAGGCAGAACCGCTTAACATCACTTTCTAGGCTAGCATATTAAGTTTAGCTTGTCAAGGATCTTTTACGAGGAGTTTCCTCATTTTTTTGTTCGTGGGGTTCGATTCACCTTATTCGACGCGGTATCGTGAGTGCGGCACTTCTTTTAAGATGTTGAGCGCCGACCTGGGCCGCAGGGCGCCTTTAGTGAAAATAAAGGCTTTTCCGCTAGCCTCGTCAACTTGGGAAATCGCGCGCGGCCGCTCCAAAAGCGGCTAGACCGTCCTTATGGAGTCGAAATTGAAGTGTTGGCAACCCATCACTTTTTGAGATTTGTATCCGCCTTGTTTTCAGTAGTTACACCGAATTCATGCCAAATTTTGAGGAAACTTCTGCCTTTTACGACCTGCCCAATCGGATTTGCAATGGGCGCGCTGCTATGCTAGAATTGCGTTTGTCATATTTTGTCATAATGATAATCTTTGACGCATCCACGCTGATTTTGATGGCCAAGATCGAGCTTCTCGACCCGTTCCTCGCCGGCGTGGAATTGCAGGCGGCTATTCCGGCGGAAGTCGAGCGGGAATGCTGTGGCGTCAAGAAGACGCTGGATGCGCTGATGATTCAAAAAGCCCTGGAGGAATCGAGAATTCAGGTCGTGGCGGTCAGGAACCGCAACCTCATTGCCAAGTTGGAAGCGGATTTTGGCTTGGGCAAAGGCGAAGCGGAAGCCATCGCGCTCGCCTTGAAGGAAAAGGCTCAGTTGTTGGGAATCGACGATAAGAACGGGATTAATGCGTCGAAGTTGCTGGGCATTCCGTTTACCACCGCCGTGGGCATTCTGGTTCGGAGCCGCGAAAAGGGCTTGCTCGATCGCAGCGACGCGCTGGCCAAACTCACGACGCTTGCCAAGTACGGACGCTATAAGAATTCGATCGTCGAAGACGCGAGACGGAAAATGGAGCTAGGAAAATGACCAAGACGATGAGTATCCGTATGGATCGCGAGAACTACAATTTCCTCACCGAGATCAGCAAAGAAGAGCGCAGCGATCTCTCCAAAGCGGTACGGGAACTGGTGATGCGAGGCAGGGTCCTGCTGGCCGTGGAGCGATACAAAAAGGGAGACGCCTCCCTGGGCAAAGCCGCTCAACTGGCAGGGCTTTCCGTGGGGCAGATGATGACCCTCCTGGCGGAATTTGGCGTGGAAAGTAGGATCGAGAAAGACGACTATCTCGAAGGGCTGAAGAATCTCGCCAAGGCGTGGTAGCTGACCGCCGGTTATCCGCCTTCGGCTAGTCACTCCAGTCTTCCCACCTCTGACTCCAGTCTGTTTTCCATGATTTTCGGACGAGCCTTTCTGAGATGCGCGACCGTCTTACGATGGGCTGTCATTGCTGACGGTCAACCCGTAGCAGACGTTGCTTCGCCAGCGGTCACTTGTCTATTTCAGCCCGTGCCAGAGCTTGTGGGTGGCGTAAGCCCCCCAGCCGCCCACGATGGCACCGACTGCCAATCCGATCCCACCCCCAGCCAGAGGTCCTGTTCCCATCGTCGGCTCCTGGTTAAGACTCCAACGATGTATCATTCTTGTGGTTCAGGCCTGCGTTTCAGCGTCGCCGGCCCCGCGGAGGAGCTGTGCACAGCCTGATCCGCAGACACAGTTCCTGATCCCGGTGAGGACGGGGCGCTTGCTGCCAGTTCAGATGGCTTGTACTTGGGCTCGCTGACATAACCGCGCGCGGCATCCTTGCCGATACGGTTGACCACGACTTCCAGGGGCTGCGAAGAACTTTCCGGATAGAACAGAACAGGCTCGTACAGGTTAACGTGCTTCTTGCTCACTTCCGAATCATTCACGATCATCACGAGGTCGCAGTACTCGTGCTTGGCATTCGATTTCCGCAGCGAGATGCTGATCGGCCCTGCTTTCTGGAATTGCTTCGTTTTCTCGAGGTTAAATTCGGAGTAATGGCGTTCCCCTTTTTTCTCGAGCGCCACGAGTTCCTCATGGTTTTTGGCGATGGAGCCGTTCAGCTCATCGCGCGTCGAATTCAGATTACTCTCCAGTTCAGTGCGAGTTCTCTCGACGGATTCCCTTGTTTCCCGGAGCTGCTGCTGATGTTCAGCTAACTGCTTTTGCTGTTCAGTCAGCTCGGATTGAATCTCCTTGCGCCATGGATCTTCAGCACGATGGGCTTTTAGAACGGCTGCGTGCCTTGTGGAATGGCGTTGCACTCTCTTTGACTTGGTGATGGGAACTTGCGCCTCCGTTTGTGAATTGAGCGATGGTTGAGGCGCCGCCGCAGGCACAGATTCCGCGGCATTGAGTTTCTGGGTCAGGGTCTCCACTTGGCCACGCTCCTGGTTAAGTGCCGCACTCAATTCATCCCGGCTGGCGGCAATCTGTTTCGCGGAACTTTGTTCCCGGAATGCGTAGGCAAGAACCACGCACAAGCCGACGAGCAGCAGGCCGGTTGCGATCTTCTGGCCCCGGTTGGGTGGCAGGTCCACAACGGACACTTCCTGTTTAGTCGATTTCTCTTCCATGTTTCCCCTCCAACGAAATGTTTTGTTCTCTTCCAAAACCCAAATCTGAAAAATAGCCCTGACTGCCCGACCGGCAGCACGACCTTTACGAATGCAAGAATCGTGCCAGCGCCCTCGGACAAATATCCCTTGTAGTTTCAATCGGCTTGTGGTGGGGCCTCGGGGACTTGGAAACAGGGACCGTGGCGAACTTTCATCCTCAATGTAGAAATTTCCTGGGCGGTGACGCGGGGCCAGATGTGAATCTGCCTTTCGCCGCGAGTCTGCAATGCCCATTGTTTCCATGTTTATGGGCGGGAAGGGGGGAAACCTGGTGTGGGGTGGTAGCATCATATCCAGGAGCACAAGGGCTTTCAGGAAGGAAGAACTATAAGGAAGAACTATGCTGGCAGGAGGAAAAAGATGAAATCTGCATTCCGGCTGATCTGTCTTGGCGCACTTGGCTTTGCCATCGCTGTCTGCGGTTGGGGTCAGTCGAGCCCTGAACAAGCCTCGGCTGAGCCGCAGAAGACGAGCCCATCGGCCGAGCCGCAGAAGACGAACCAATCGGCTGAGCCGCAGAAGACGAACCAAAACGAGAAGCAAACTAGTACGCCTGGTAAGGAAATGGGCAAAGGTGGGGAGGACATTGGAAAGGGCGTTGCCAAAGGCACGGGGGACTTGGCCAAAGGCACGGCGGGCGGCGTCGGAGAGCTGGCGCGGGGAAACGTTGGGAGTGCCGGGGCGTCATTCGGAAAGGGAGTGGCAGGATTGGGCAAGAACGTGACCGTCGGCACGGGTAAAGGAGTCGGAAAGATCGGCAAAGGCGTGGGCGGGGAATTCAAGAAACTCGGCGGTAAGTCAAAAAAGAAAGACGAGAAAGGTTCGGGACCACCTGAGTAGCCTTTCAGGGCACAAATCCCTACCTTTTGGCACGGGGAGGGATGGCTCTCGTGTGATCCTCAGTCAACGCGAGCCCAGGAATGATCTGACAACCACTTCGCGCTCTAAATTTGCAACGCATCCTGGGCAGGCTGGCTACAGTCAAGGGGACACACACCTGGCAAGAAATTCACTCCGTAGGTCGTTTTTTCATCTTCCGGATATTCCCCATGTCGCTATATGACTGGATTTGAACACCGTAAATCCTTGCAGAGTCATTGGCCCAACAGTTGCACGAAGCATGGAGACTGGGAGAAATCAATAGGTTCAAGTCAGGCCGTAAGTATTGAGTGACTCGACGGGACTTCGCTGCCTCCGTTCCCGGCGGCCCGAGTTATCTGTTTTCAAACCTGCGCGTGCGCGCGAAAGGGCCTGCAAATTTATGAGGATGAGTCTTCGGCTGGTCTTTTCCCTCATCGTCGGGGTGACGGTGCTGTCGTATCTTTTCGCCTTGTTTCAGGTGAGAGCGGAGAAGCGTGCGTTGAGAAAGGAGTTGACGAACCGCGCCGAGATCCTGGCGGAAAGCTTGGAAGGAAACGTAGAACCTCTCCTTCTTCTTCGCGAGAAGGGCTCGCGCCAGCGCCTGCAAACTTTCGTTACCGAGTTCGGGAACCGCGAACGCGTAACCGGGATTGCCGTCCTGGACACGTCGGGGAACACCCTGGCCCAAACACCTGGCCTGGAGAATTACCTCGCTGGCCACCTCCCCACGATTTCTCAAGCGATTTCAAGCAATCTCAGTTACAGCGGCTTCACGACTTTGAACCTGAAGCCCACCCATCTTTACGTTCTGCCTCTGCATGATGAGTCGGGCGTGGTGGGGGCGCTGGCGATCTTTCAAGATGCCGGTTATATCGATGCGCAAGCGTCGAAGCTATGGCGGGACACCTTTCTGCGGGCGTTGGCACAGGCTGCGTTTATCACCCTGGTAACCCTGCTGATCATCCGCTGGAGCATCGTGGGTCCCCTTGCCAGAACCGCGAAGTGGGTGAGGGAACTACGGGCAGGCAATGGTGTGGGGCGTTCCAGCTTGGAGGAAGAGGACCTCTTCAAGCCTCTGGCGCAGGAAGTGACACACCTGGCCAAGAGTCTCGAGGCCGCACGGGCGGCCGCGGAGGAGGAAGCGCGGCTGCGCGAGAGTGGGGAATCGCTCTGGACGCCAGAGCGGCTTCGGCTCCACGTGCGCAGCAAGCTGGGTGACCGACCGTTCTTTGTGGTCTCTAACCGTGAACCCTATACGCATGTCTACCGGGGGAAGGCCGTCGAGGTCACGGTCCCAGCCAGCGGCTTGGTTACGGCCTTTGAGCCCATCCTGCGCACTTGTCAGGGCACCTGGCTGGCGCACGGCTCGGGCGATGCCGACCGCGAAAACGTGGACGGACGCGATTGTCTGCGCGTGCCCCCTGACGAGCCCAAGTACACGCTGAAGCGGGTCTGGCTCACGAAAGAAGAAGAGGAGGGTTACTATTTCGGGTTTGCCAATGAAGGCCTCTGGCCCCTTTGCCATATCGCTCACACTCGCCCCACCTTCCGCGCCCGGGATTGGGAACACTACCAGGCCGTCAATCGGAAATTCGCGCAGGCTTTGGCCGAGGAAATGGAGGGGGCCGAAGAACCCGTCGTGCTCGTCCAGGATTACCATTTTGCGCTGCTGCCCCGCCTGGTGAAAGAAAAACTGCCTAATGCCCGCGTGGCTATCTTCTGGCATATTCCCTGGCCGAATCCTGAGGCCTTTTCCATCTGCCCCTGGCAAGCCGAGTTGCTGGACGGGCTGCTGGGCGCCGACCTGGTGGGTTTTCACGTCCAATCCCATTGCAACAATTTCCTGGAAACGGTGAACCGCACGCTTGAGGCACGCGTGAACTGGGAGCGGTTTTCAGTAGAGCGGGGCGGACACCTGAGCGAGGTGCGGCCTTTTCCCATCAGTGTCGCGCTTGAAGATACGCCGGAAAAAACCGGTTCCCCGCCTCCCTCCCCATACGTGGATCGGGCGGCCCTGCTGAAGGAGCACGGCGTGGAGGCGACGTTCCTGGGCATTGGCGTTGACCGGGTGGATTACACCAAGGGGATCCTGGAGAGATTTCGCGGGGTGGAGCGCTTCATGGAAAAGTACCCCGCGTACCAGGGGCGATTCACGTTCGTTCAGATCGGCGCCCCTAGCCGCACCCATATCAAGCGCTATCACGACCTGCAAGGCGAAGTCGAATCCGAAGCGGATCGCATCAACTGGCGGTTCCAGACCGCGCGCTGGAGGCCGATCGTCTATTTAAACCGGCATCACAATCACCAAGAAATCCAGAGGTATTACCGCGCTGCGGATCTGTGCCTGGTGACGTCGCTGCACGACGGCATGAATCTGGTCGCCAAAGAATATGTGGCGGCCCGCAACGACAATCAGGGAGTCCTGGTTCTGAGCCGGTTCGCGGGCGCCAGCGGCGAACTGCGCGACGCAGTGCTCGTCAACCCCTACGACATCGAGCAACTGGCCGAGGCGCTGTTTTTTTCCCTGCAGATGGATCCCGAGGAGCGAAGCGCACGCATGCATCGCATGCGCAAAGTGGTGAAGGAATTCAATATCTATCGCTGGGCCGCGGAGCTGATCGCGGAGCTCTGCGAAATCCGGCTGGAGAATCACGTGGAGGTAACATAGCGACACGCCACCGAATCCTAGCCCTACTGCCTCGCTACCTCTTCGCCTCCTGGCCGCGCGTGGCAAGGCGGCTCACGTCTGCGCAGCACTGGCTCTTGCTGTTGGATTTTGACGGCACCCTTGTCCCCCTGGCGAGCGACCCGGACCAGGTGCGGCTTGACCCGGTGGTGCGGCAGGTCCTGCGGCGGCTGGCGAACCATCCGCGCGCGACCGTTTACATCATCAGCGGGCGCCGCCTGGCCAGCTTGCGAAGGGTCGCAACTGTCCCGGGCTTACACCTGCTGGGACTGCACGGTTGGGAGCGGCGCGGGGTCTCGTTCCCACGGGGAGAGCGCCGCCTGCTGCGTGAAGCGAAACGCTGGCTCGCGCCGCGACTCCCGAGGTCTCCCGGGATCAAACTCGAGGACAAGGGTCTGAGCCTCGCCGTTCATCACCGGGGAGCTACGCGGCTGGCGGTGCAACGGGCCCGGCGCGTTACCCGCCAGGCCCGCGACCGCTTCCGGCCCGGGCTGCACCTGCTGGCGGGAAAGAAAATGTGGGAATTGCTGCCCGCGGCGGTCGATGGGAAAGGGCCGGCGACGAAGTGGCTGCTCGGAAAGCTCCCCCGCCGCGCCCTACCGATCTTCATTGGCGACGATGTCTCCGATGAGACGGCCTTTGCAGTTCTGCCGCACGGGTTGACCCTCCACGTGGGTGGGAAGGCCAGCACAAAAGCCCGGTATTGGTTGCGCAACCCCGGCGAGGTGCGAGAGTTCCTGGGGAGACTGGAGGCGATGATTAATTGCAAGAGGCCGAGCGTCCGTTCCAATTCTTGACGGCATCCTACCTTATCCGCATTCTGGACCTGAAAGCCACCACCCTGGCTGAACTCGCCAAGGGACTGGAAGGATCGAGCGACGCGTCCATTTTCTATCACACTTTCCAGAGTCTCAGTCGCCATCACTTTCTCACCGAAGGGTTCTCCAACGACTTCGCGCAGTGGGTCCTGGCAGCCTGCAATCGCGCGGAACTGGCCGAACAATTGGCCGGCTTGGATATCCGTGAGTACACCGCGCTCGCCGAATTGCGCGCGGACCTGCGCCGCATCGTCAATGATTATTGCGAACGCCACCCAGCCTTTGCCACCCAGCAGGCCTTCGAGGCGTTCTCCTTCTGCGAGGCCCTCGGGGTGACCACCCCGCTGGGGATTGAAGCCCGGACCCTGGGGGAATTCCGCGCGGGTGTGGAGAGACTAAGTCATGCTTCCCTGCACTATCACTTCATCGCCTCACGACTGCGTCTACACCTGCAAACCAACGACTTCTCCAACTGGTTGGAAAACAGCCTGGGCCTTCCGGGCCTGGCCAGCCGGATAAACCGCATTGATATCTACACGAACACTCTCGATGGCGCGAGCGCCCTCATCGCCAATCTGATCAAGGAGGAATTGGGCCAGTGACCACCACCCAGACCCGACCGCGGCTCGTCCAACTGGATGACTACTCACCCATCATCGGTGCGCCGGAAGTGGCCGAACTGAGGGCGCTCGCGGCCTCTCTCCAAGGGCCTAGCATTCAGATGGTGAACTCGACCGCCGTGGGAGGAGGCGTGGCCGAGATCCTGACCCGCCTGGTCCCGATCCTCCAGGAGCTCGAGCTTCCTATCCGCTGGGATGTTATCACAGGAGGAAATGACTTTTTTGAGATTACTAAGGCGTTGCACAACGCTCTGCACGGGGGGTCCTACCAGTTGCCGCCGGAAAGCTTCGGGACCTTCCTCGCCACTAACGAACAGAACCTGGCCCGGTTGCAGCTTGACGGCGAATTCACAGTGATTCATGACCCGCAACCTGTGGCTTTGATCCAGGGGCGGAATCAGCATTTGGGCCACTGGATTTGGCGCTGCCATATCGACCTCTCCCGGCCCAATCCGGCGGTCTGGCAGTTTCTCGAACCCTGGGTCAGGAAGTACGACGCCGCAATCTATTCGTCGCCGGATTTCGCGCAGAAGCTTCCGATCCCCCAATACCTTTTTTCCCCGTGCATCGACCCGCTCTCCGAGAAGAGCCGGGAACTCGATCCCGAGGTGGTTCAGGGAGTCCTGGACCATTACGGCATCGACGCGGGGCGTCACATCCTTACGCAGGTCTCGCGTTTCGACCGCCTCAAGGATCCGGTCGGAGTCATTCGGGCCTATCGCATCGTTAAACGCTACTTCGACTGCCAACTGGTTCTCGCCGGGGGAAAAGCCGACGATGACCCCGAGGGTGAAGCAGTCCTGTCAGAGGTGAACGAGGCCGCGAAGGGTGATCCAGACATCCATATCTTGAACCTGCCCCCCTGGAGTCCAGTCGAGATTAACGCCCTGCAAACCGCTTCGACACTGATCATCCAGAAAAGCCTGCGGGAGGGGTTCGGCCTTACCGTCGCCGAAGCCTTATGGAAGAAGAAACCCGTGGTGGCTTCCGCGGTGGGCGGCATCCCCATGCAAGTGATCCACAAGCACACCGGTTTGCTGGCCCATTCGGTGGAGGGAACGGCCTACCAGATTCGCTTCCTGCTCTCTAATCCCGCCCTCGCCGCCAAGCTCGGCCAGCAGGGCCATCAGCACGTTCGTGAGCACTTCCTGATTACCACCAACGCCAAACGCTACCTTACGTTGTTCCTGCACCTCAGGAGCGGTGGCTGAACCGGGTGAGACGCAGCATTTCTTGGGCGTTTCGCAGTAAACTACCGAACGCAGCAGTGGTATGAGGGCGTGTCTGACGTAGGGATCCGTTGGGAGACTTCGGGGAAGCAGCGTCCCTACGGCGACACAAGTGGAGGAATATTCCGAGAGGAGAGTTGGCATGGAAAAACGATGTTTAGGGAATAGCGATCTTCATATTACTTCGCTGGGAATCGGCGCCTGGGCTATCGGTGGATCGGGGTGGCGCTTTAGCTGGGGCCCGCAGGATGATAAAGAATCCGTGGCGGCCATCCGCAAAGCACTCGAGTCCGGTATGAATTGGATTGACACGGCCGCGGTCTATGGGTTGGGGCACTCGGAGGAGGTGGTGGCGCGCAGCTTAGAGGCTATCCCGCACAGGCCCTACATCTTCACCAAGTGTGAGCGTGTCTGGAATGAGCGCGGTGAACTCGGCACCAGTCTCAAGGCCGCATCCCTCCGGCGCGAGTGTGAGGCGAGTCTGAGACGGCTCAAAGTCGACGTCATCGACCTGTACCAGATTCACTGGCCACTACCGGATGAGGACATCGAGGAGGGTTGGACGACGCTCGCCAAGCTGAAGGAAGAAGGAAAGGTTCGTTACATTGGCCTGTCGAACTTCAATGTTAGCCAAATGAAGCGAGCCCAGGCCATAGGCCCTATAACTTCACTTCAGCCCCCCTATTCCATGCTGGCACGCGAGGTTGAAAAAGAAATTCTGCCCTACTGCGCTGAGCAGAATATCGGAGTGATTGTTTACTCTCCCATGAGGTCCGGGCTCCTTAGCGGGGCGATGACTCGGGAGCGGGCCGGCGCTCTCCCGGAGGACGATTGGCGTCGCCGGGACCCGGACTTTCAGGAGCCGAAATTGTCGCGCAATCTTCAACTTGTTGACTTGCTGCGATCGCTCGGCAAACGACATGGCCGGACTCCCGGTGAGGTGGCCATTGCCTGGACGTTACGGCACCCCGCCGTGACCGCCGCCATTGTCGGCCTTCGCCGCCCAGGACAGGTTTCGGGAATAATTGGCGCGGGAGAATTTCGTCTCAGTTCCGAAGAAATCGGGGAGATCGACAGCTTCCTTGATTCTGCGGTCACCACGCGGGCCTGACAGCGCGGTTCCCCGAAGCAGGCGGTTCTGGACCTGCACCATAATTGACGTTCCACAAGTCTCCGGTTTTTGTTTGGATGAACCGTAGGCGATCAAGACCGATCGGCGCCTACGCTTTTGTGGCTTTCCCCGCCGGCGCCTTGGTGCCGCGGCCCACGCGTGATTTCTTCACCTCGACGTAGTTGCCGATGCGCGCGTTCTCCTCGATCACCGCGCCGTCCCGCAGGTGCGCAAAGGGGCCGATGGTGACGCCGGAAGCAATCTTGGAATCGGCGATCACCGAGCAGGGCCGCACGGTGACGCGGTCGGCGAGCCATGAATCGGTGATGGTGCAATAGCTTTGGATGTGGCAGTCGCTGCCTAGTCGTGTCCGCCCCAGCAGGCTCGCGCCCGGCTCGATAACTGAGTCCTGGCCCACCTCCACCTCCGCGTCGATGTAGGTGGCCTCGGGATTCACCACCGTCACGCCATCGCGCATGAGCGTCTCTGCCTTGCGCAGCCGCAACAGCTTTTCGATCTGCGCCATCTCGACGCGGTCGTTCACGCCCAGCACCTCCCGCGCCTCAGCTACGGGGAACGCGGCCACCTTCAGGCGATGCTGGTTGAAGATTTCGATGAGGTCCGTCAGCAGGTATTCCTTCTGGGCATTCTCCGCCGAGAGCTCCCCGAGATGCTCCAGCAGATGGGCACGTGAGAAGCAAAGTATGCCTGAGCTGGTCTCGCGGATTTTCTTCTGGGCTGGGGTGGCGACTTTCTCTTCCACAATGCCGCGCACGCGGCTGCCGGCGCGAACGATCCGTCCATAGCCTGTGGGATTCTCGACGCGAGCGGTCAAAATGGTGCATGCCGCGCGCGCTTGCAGGTGGGCCTCGACCAGGTCGCACAGCGTTTCAGAGCGGAGCAGGGGAGCGTCCCCAACCAGCACTACCACCGTCGGGCTGGGGCTCTTCTCAAGCTCCGGACGCGCCGTCATCACCGCGTGGCCTGTGCCCAGTTGCTCATTCTGCTCGATGAAAACGAGGCCCGGCCGCTCAAAGACTTTGCGCACCTCTTCGCGCTCGGTCCCGATCACCATGTAGAGGCAGTCGGGTCCGGCTCCGCGCGCGGCCTGCAAAATGTATTCACCCAGAGGCCGGCCCGCCAGCCGGTGCAGCAATTTCGAGTGCTCGGATTTGAAGCGCGTAGCCTTGCCCGCGGCGAGGATCAAGATGGAAAAATTCTGCCCAGCCATTTCACTCTCCCTTCCGTGCGTGCGCATCGAGCTGGTGAAACAGACCGTGGCAGCTATTATACACGCAGGAATCGATCGGACCCCCCTTACAGGTCGCTGGGGATTGGCCCCGAAGCGTTGTACAATAGTGGAGGTATGAGTAGGAGCCCTACTGAGGAGATTCCGATGCACGTCAAGGTTTTGAGCGGGAAGCGGCCCCCACCCGCTCCAGGGAAACAGGCGAGGGGAGTTCCCTGGGCCGGCAAGAAGCTCACCATTCGTGACTTGGGGTGGACACGTGAGCACGCCAGGGAGGTACGTGCCAAGCTGGCAACGTTCGCGATGGATTGGGACGACCCAAGCATGGACATCTACAATGAACCTTAGACGCGGTGACTTCGCTCTGGTCTACTTCCCCCACTCCAAACCTGGGAATGGTCGAGCTGCGGCAGGATTCAGGAGAACGCAGAGCAGGGGCTAGGCGCTCAGTGAGGATTCAGGATTCAGGAGTCAGGATTCAGGGGCGTAGTGGAGGTCCCGCCCTCTGGACCTGCGGCTCTTCAAAGGCAGATGTCGGGAGTTAAAAGTTGGGAGTCAGAATGAAGAGCATCTGCCACGGGCGCTCCATAGCGCGCCGGCGAAGGCGGTTTCTCCGGACAAGTGACTTTGTCGTGGGTGGCGCATCCACGGCGACCATGCCGCGTCGCGAAACCGAGGCAGGCGGCGTGGATGCGCCATCCACAGACCGACTCCTCATTCATACGTTTTCAGGAAAGTCAGGGCCGGCGCATATCCAAGGGCGTGAAATCGATTTCCAGCGCTCCGGTTTCGTACGCCTTCAGGAAAGCTTTGACAACGGCCGGGTCGAAGTCGGTCCCCGAGCCTTTGGTGATGACATCCTTGGCCTCCAGCGGTGACATCGCCTTGGCGTACGGACGATCGCTGGTCATCGCGTCGTACACGTCAGCAACCGAAATGATCCGCGCTTCTAGAGGAATCTCTTCCCCCTGAATCGGATGGTATCCCGATCCATCAAACCTGTCATGATGGGCCAGAATAATGGGGATGATGCGGCGCAGTAAACCTCCCACCGGCTGAACCTGATCAACCCCTTTCTGCACATGCTTCTTCATCTCGTCGTACTCGCTCGCAGTGAAACGTGCTGCCCTGTAGAGAAGCTCGCTCGAGGTCTTCAACTTGCCGATATCGTGCAACATGGCGGCGGCCTTCACAACTTCACGCTGATTCGAATCAAAACCCATATACTCTGCAATCGTGTCTGCATAGGCCACCACGCGCATGGAGTGGCGATATGTGTACTCGTCGTCCGCGATGAGCCGTTGGAGAATGAGCAAGACACCATTGTAGGCGTCGTGTAGCTCCTTGTTGGTGTTGCGTAGCTCGCCGATGAGCGCTTCCTCCCTCTCGTGCGTCTCGCGTAGGTCCTTGTTGGATTCGCGTAGCTCGCTAATGAGCGCCTCCTCCCTCTCGTGGGTCTCCCGTAGCTCCTTGTTGGCTTCGCGTAAATCGCGGACACGGGCTTCCTTCTTTTCATAGAGCGTCCCCATGGCGTAGCCAATAACCATCAGGGTTCCGCCCCAGATCGTGATGTCGTACCACTTTTCTGCGATTTCCCTGACCGGTCCCCCCTCCGCAAACAAACGAGGATTCAAGTACACAATCAGGATCACCAACAAGATGCTGGCGAGCGCCGTTAACGTCGCGTGACGGCGCCCGTAGAAGTAAGCGGAGAATACCGTGGGTAAGACGTAGAAGCCCAGCATCATTCGGTTCGAGGCGACCAAGTAATTGAAGGCGGCGAGGATGGCGAACATCATCAAGAAAAGCCACAGTTCTTTGTTCGCTTCATTCAACTGGCGTATGATTCGCGGCCACATATCTCACCTACAAGATCATGGGTTGCGCAGTGGGAGTTCAGAAACCTGGAGAGTGCTCTCCACTTTCCGGCCGATGGCAGAACCCGTGACTTCCACTTTGATTCCCCCACAGGTAATATACACTTAATCCACTCCCTATGCAATCCCACGGCTCAGCTTTCAGTGCAGGGTCTTTCCAGCGGCTGCGGAAGGGGTCAGTTCCACCCCTCCGAGAGTTCCAAGGCTTGGCCCGACATGCCAGGCTGGAGGTGGCCGGAACGGTCAGCGCGGCTTGCCAGTTAAGATGAGTAGGAGCTTTGCCAAAAGACGAGAATCGTGACGGGCAACGCCATCTTCGACGAGCACGTCCGCAAGCACGGGCGCAACGCCGAGCGCGCGCACTTCTGCCAGGTCATTCACAACTGGTTCGGAGCGATCCGCGGCGTATCGCC
>Ga0181527_1003099_pt1 | contig 15069 bp, 10 predicted proteins | sample PEATcosm2014_Bin_30_FD_119762 | JGI IMG/M metagenome (GOLD analysis project Ga0181527, IMG submission 119762) | Peatland microbial communities from MTU Mesocosm Facility, Houghton, MI, USA - PEATcosm2014_Bin06_60_metaG | ecosystem: Environmental > Terrestrial > Soil > Wetlands > Peat | place...
CCACCCCTGGAATACCCCAGTTTGCTTGAGGTAGTTTCCTATCCGGCAAATGGTCCGGTCGCGGGTGGCGAAATTCTCCCACATGCCGCCCACGAGCCAGCGTCCCCTGCCGTGGGGGCCACTGACATCGAAGAACATCGCGGCGTATGCCTCGATGACAGGTGCCGGATAAGGGCACACCTGGGCGATGCGGTCGAAGGCCAGATGGGCCAGAAGGCAGGCTTCCAGGGCTTCGAGCACGAGGGTTCCAGTCCGGTACAACCGCGCCGCTTCGACGATGCAGCGCTGGCGGAAATTGGGTTTGTAACGCGTGTCCTTGAGCCGCGTGTGATAGAACAGGCGGGCAGCATCTTAAACCCAGAAGTCCTCGTGGACGGGATCTTGGAGGGCGCTGCCGGCCAGGTCATTAGCGAGGCGCATCCGCCAGTCGAGACGCCGACGCGGCGGGGCGCTGGACGGCAGGCCCATGGTGGGAAGCGTTGTTGTGCTCATTCGAGAGACCTTGGTTTGGCAAGGAAGCCCGCTGGGAGCCCAGCGGGCTCTTGGGTGCTCTATCCTTTAGCCGGCGGCGGCGCAAGCCATTTCTTCTCTGGCCTTGCGATCATATTCTGCCTGGGCCGCCCTGCGCTTGTCCACCTGCGCGAGCACGCTACGCAGTTCCTTGACCTCGGCCTCAGCAACTCGGGCGAGCGACTCGCAGCCCTTCAAGGCGGCCTCAAGCTGTTCGCGCAAGCTATCGGAAAGCAGGTTGGACGGAATGTCCGGCACGGCCGCGGCGATATTGAACTTCTCGCCAAACCAGATGTCCTCGTGGGCCCTGCGATAGGTGTCACTCTGCGCGGTGATGTGGATCAGTGCCTTCGTAAGGCTGGACGGGACTTTATAGGGGCGGCCGGCGCCACGCTTGCGCGGCTTAGGCCGGGTCTTCCGGATCTCCCGGTCGAGGTCTCTGACGGTCAGCTTCCCGTCGATGACCTTCTGTTGCAGCGTGCGGCGCTCGCGCGGATCTTGAATCGTTGCCAGCCGCAGGGCGTGCGTCGGCGAGACAGCCTTGTGGCCAGCCAGTTCGCGGAACGCCGGCCCCTCGGGATAGAAGTAGTAGAGGTTGAAGCACGCCCGCAGTAAGCCGGCAGAGGCGACCTGAATCGCGTCGGCCAGCCGCTCGAAGAAGTGCTGGCCGTACATCGTCCTGTTGTACTTCTCGCGTTCTGTCTCGATGCGCTCGTAGTGCTTGGCGACGAGCTTGCCAAGGGTGTGGTACCACTGGAACGTGTCGGTGCGCTGCTTGAGGCACAACGGCCGCAGCTCCTTGATGGCGGGATCCAATTCTTCTTCCTGGAAAAGGATGGCATCGGCGTTAGTAACCTCTTCGGGTTTCAGGAGTGGTGCAACATTGCGAGTCTTCATCGGCATGAGAAATGCATCGACGTACAGGACGGTTCGGCCGAGTTTGACGGCAAACCCGTGCTGGCCAAGCCACCAGCAGGCGCATTGGCCGGGTTTCACTTCAATTGAGTTGATGTCGGCAATCAGATTGATTCCTGTCAGCATGGTTGAGTATTCCCCCAGCGCCCGCGCAGATCGAGATCATACATGGCGAGGATATTCTCCGTGGGGATATCTTGTTGCAGGTTATGCGACGGGGCAAGTATATAACCGCCGCCCTTGCCCAAGACATCCACGCGCCGCCTAGCCTCCGCTTGGACCGTCTCGGCAGACTCCAACGGCAGCAAGTACTGGATGTCGATCCCGCCGTGAAAACACAACTTCGCGCCGAAGTCGCGTTTCAGCCCCTCCGGCGCCATCCCCGTTGCGGCGGGCTGGATGGGGTTGAGGATGTCCACGCCCAACTCGATCAGATCAGGGATCAGATCCCGCACGGCGCCACAGGAGTGGAACATGAACTTGACGCCGTGGCTGTGCGCCAGCTTCGCGAGGGTCCGGATGGGAGGAGCGACAAACCTGTCGAATGTCTTACGACTTTGGAGCAGACCCGCCTGGGTGCCCAGGTCGGTCAAGGCCCAGAAGATGTCGATCCGTCCCCGGGATGCCTCCAGGCATCTGGTGAAGTCTTCCACGTAGAAATCCAGGAACTTCTTGGTGATCCAGTCGACCCAATCGGGGTTCAGCGACGTATCGCAGAGGAAGTTCTCCCATCCGCGGACCAGTCCCGGCCGTTCGAAGATGTCGGCGTTGCCGTAGACGATCGCATAGCTCTCGTACTTGTCGCACTGCGCGGCCAGCGAGGAGTAATCGACGTCGTCGCAGGAGGGCCAGGCAAAGGCCTCGATCTCGCCCAGGCTCGATATATCGGCTAGCACGCCGCCGACGTGCTCCCAGTTCATGCCCCAGGGCGTGTTGGCCATCATCCACCGTTCGCCCCACATGTTCTGCTTGACGCCATCGCAGACGACATCGGGCGGATAGACCGGCGACACGTAGCGCAGGTCGACGTGGAACCGCTCCAGCACGTCTTCACGGCTCCTCGCCCCCAGATCGCGTTCCAGGCGTTCCCAGACCTCTTCTTCCGCCCAAAGATCTACCGGAATACGGTCGGTTGGTTGACGGTCAATCGCGGCCATCACGCGCTCACGCGGCGTCATAGTTCTTTCCCCTTGTCGGCAAAAAGGGCCTAGTCGAATGAAATTGGGCTTATTACGGGGATCCTTCGACGCCAACGTGCAACTCGGCCAGCGTGTCGCGGACCCAATTCAGCGAGCGTTCGATCATGGGGCCACCCTGGCCCTCGCACTCGATGCTCAACACGCCGTCGTAACCGTGGTCGCGCAAGAGCGCGAAACAGCTCTTAATGTTCTCGGCGTTGACGCCGTCGCCCAATGCGCAGTGACTGATGGGAATGCCAGCTTGCTTGCCGCGGCTCGCCGCCGCCAGCGACGGCGAAACGTCCTTGACGTGAACGTGATCCACCCGGTGGATGAACTGGCCGAGGAACGCTACGGGATCCTGCCCGGCAATGAACGTATTACCGGTATCCATGTTCAGTCGCAGATAGGGTGAATCGCAGAACTTCAACATGCGATCCATGAACTCGGGCTTGGTGGTGAAGTAGCCGTGGGGTTCGATGTTGACCACGATTTGATGGGCCTCGGCGATCTCGATGATTTGCTCGTAGTTCCGCTTCATGAGATCCATGGCTTCTTCGTCGCTGAGGCCCGCCGGGGCGTGCAGACCATCGGTGGTGTCCACGCGGGGGCTGCCGGCCTGGGCCGCCCAGGCGATGGCCTTCATCACGTAAGGCACGCCACGCAGTGGAGCGTCCTTGCCGGAAAGGGGATACGCCGCGTCGATCTGCGAGAATTGCACCCCGTAGCGCTCCATTTTCCGCCGTAACAGCACCGGGTCTTCGTACATCGCCAAATGGGGCCAGTATCCAAGGCCGTGCCCCCAACTCACACCGTCCATTACGCCGCACTCGATGTAGTGCAAGTCGTTCTCTTGCGCCCAGAGAAGGCACTTCTCGAAGTTGAAGAAGGCCGAGTTGAACGCATCCGTATGGAAGCCGATCTTCATCGTGACCTCCTTGAGATTGCTCCTGCTTCAGATATTGAGTTCCACTATACTCGGCATCGGCGCCGGGTGCCAGCCCTTTGAAAGACTTGGGGCTAACTACGAGGGCAGTGCGCGGGCGATTGACAAGGCCCGGTCTGCCCACTAGATTCAGCTTCGTCAAGCTGTCGGCGGTTACGACCAAGGCAAGGACCCGGCGAATCGGAACGAACGAAATTTGCCGGAGAGAGGAACAGACGGTCAGGAGGAATTCATGCTAGCAGCGGTTCTGAAGGATTTTAATCAACTGGTGTTGGAAGATGTGCCCACGCCCAAGCCAGGCGTCGGCGAAGTGCTGGTGCGTATCCGCAGTTGCGGCATCTGCGCCACCGACTACAAGGCCATCAAGGGCATCCGGCGGAACGTGGAGTTCCCCTTCACGCCCGGCCATGAGCCGGCGGGTATCGTGGCGGCGGTCGGATTGGGCGTGCGACACTTCCACGAGGGCGACGAAGTGATTTGCGCGCCGTCGGGCTTCTGCGGCGTGTGCCAGAATTGCAGGATCGGCAACCATCACTACTGCGAACATGCTTTTACCACCGGCGGCGACGGGCCGGTGGACGTCCGGCCGGGGGCCTTCGCCGAATACATGCTCACCAATGAAACCAGCATCTATCACAAGCCCGCGGCAGTTTCCTTCGACGCGGGGGCCTTGACCGAGCCGCTCTCGGGGGCCTGGAAAGGCACGATTCAATACAGCGAGTTGCAGGTCGGCGAGGACGTCGTGGTCATCGGCGTGGGCGGCATCGGCCTGTTGTGCCTGATGGTGGCGCGGGCGGCCGGGGCCGCCCGGCTGATCGCCATCGACCCCAGCGACTATGCCCGGCGCAACGCCTTGGCGTTGGGCGCCACGCACGCGATCGACCCGAGCAAGGAAGACCCCAAGAAGCAGGTTTACGACATTTTGCCGCAAGGTCCCGACGTGGTGATCGAGGCCGCCGGACCGATCGCCGCCGTGCGGCTGATGACCGACCTGCGGCGGCGCGGAACGCGCTGGAACATATTCGGCATCACCACGCACGAAAAATTCGAACTCGACGGCGGTTACACGCATTTCCTGGAAGGGCGGATGGACGCCAGTTTCGGCACCACGCCGCTGGCCATGCAACGGGCCATCCGCCTGATGGAGTTGGGGCTGGTGAACCCCGAGAAGGTCATTTCCCATCGCTTCGCCTTGAAAGATCTGCACAAGGCCATCGAAGTCATGGGGCAACCCGAACGCAATAAGGTGGTAATCCATCCATGAAGGCACTGGTCAACACTGCCCCGGGAAAGCTGGAGTGGAAGGATTGGCCCAAGCCGGAGCCCGGACCGGGCCAGGTGCGGATCCGCGTCGCCGCCTGCGGCATCTGCGGCACCGATCTGCTGATGATTGCCGGTTGGCGGCGGACGGGCTTTCCCGCCATCCCGGGCCACGAATGGTCGGGCGTAGTCGATGCGGTCGGCCCCGGCGTCGACAAGGCCCTGGCGGGTCGGCCTTGCGTGGCGGAAAACGTTTGGGCTGACGGCGGCGAGGTGGGCTTCGAACATCCCGGCGGCTACGGCGAATACCTGGTCACGGAAGCCCGAAACGTTCATGTCCTGCCGGCGGATTTCCCCTTGGCCGCTGCCGCCCTGATCGAGCCTTTGGCGGTAAGCGTGCGGGCCTTGCGCCGCTTGCGCTTGGATCGCCGTGAATCGGCGCTGATCTGGGGCGACGGCCCGATCGGGCTGCTCATGCTGGTCTTGCTGAAAGCCGAAAACGTGGCAACCGTCAGCCTTGTCGGCGGACGCGAAGCCCGGCTAGATCTGGCCCGCCAGTTCGGGGCCGCGGCGACTCTGAATTACCACGGAGTGACCGATTGGGCCACGGCCGTCGCCGCTTTGCCGGGCGCGCGCTTCCCGAACATCATCGAAGCCAGCGGATCGTCACTGGCCATGCAGACCAGCATCGACGTGGCGCCGATCGAGGGCAAGATCCTGGTGATCGGCGACTACGGCGAAGCCCGGGCCGATTTTCCCTGGAATACTCCCATGCACCATGAGCTCGAAGTGATCGGCTCCAACGCCAGCGCCGGCGGCTGGAACCGCGCGGTGGAATTGGCGGTGGCGGGCAATGTGCCGCTCGAGCGGCTGATCTCGCGGCGGTTGCCGCTGGCCGCGGGGGTGGAAGGCGTGGAACTCGTGCGGCGATCGCGCGACCTGGTCAAGGTCGTCATGGAGGGGGCGTTGTAGCTAGCATCCGTGTTCATCCTTTGAGGCCATTTATGCAGGATATACTTCTCTTAGCGGCGGGTGGCGTACCCAAGCAACTGTTGGCGCTTGCCTCCGTGGACTGGCTCATTATCGCGATCTATTTCGTGGTCGTGTTAGGCATCGGATTCTATCTGAAGCGATTCGCCGGCACGGGGGAGGATTTCTTCATGGCCGGCCGCAAGATGACCGCTTGGGTGGCGGGCTTGAGTTTCATCTCGGCCAATCTTAGCGCTTTGGAAACCATGGGCTGGTCGGCCCAGACCTACCAATACGGTCTCTCAGCCGCCCACTCCTATTGGTATAATGCCGTTCCGGCAATCATCTTTCTCGCTATGGTGATGATGCCTTTTTACTATATTTGCCGGACCCATTCCGTTCCCGGCTACCTGAAACTCCGTTTTGACGGGCGCAGCAGCACCGTGGCCGGAGGCTCGTTCACCTTCATGACGGTCATGGTGAGCGGGGCCAGCATGTTCGCCATGGCGAAGATCCTGCACCTTCTGCTCGGCTGGGATATGAACGCGAGCATCCTGGTGGCATCGCTGACGGTGGCCGTCTATGTCGCCCTGGGCGGCTTGATTTCCGCGATCTTAAACGAAGTGTTGCAGTTCTTCCTGATCTGGCTGGGCACCCTCCTGGTCCCGATCCTGGGGATCATCGATGCCGGCGGCTGGACCAGAATGACGGAGACCATTCGACACAACATGTACGCCATCCATCCTGCGCTCCAACACCAGAACTTCACCTGTCTCTGGAGCAACATGGGCTCCTTCGACAACCCCATGGGCGTCGATTGGATCGGATTGGTCTTCGGCTTCGGGGTGTCGGGCTTCTCCTACTGGTGTACCGACTTCCTGCAGGTGCAGCGGGTGATCGTGGCGAAAGACCTTCGCTCGGCCCAAAACGGCACGCTGATCGGGGCCATGGTGAAAATGTGCGTTCCCTTCATCGTCATCCTCCCCGGCCTGCTGGGAATGGCGGTGCTCGCGAACAGCGATCACACGCCAATGGTCCTGGTTCCCGAGAACGACGTCCGCGCGAACATCACACTCCATACCTACAACGACGTCCTCCCGCTGTTGATGGGAAGGTACCTGGGACCGGGCCTGCTCGGTTTGGGGGTCACGGCCATGATCGCCGGTTTCATGTCGGGCATGGCCGGCAACGTCAGCGCCTTCGCCACCGTTTGGGTTTACGACGTGTACAAACCACTCTTCAATAAGAACGCCAGCGACCACCATTATCTGAACATGGGTCGGTTGTGCGCGCTGGTCGGCGTGGGCGTCTCGATCGGCACGGCCTACGCGCTCTTCTATTTTTCCAACGTGCTCGAGTTCTTCCAGGCATTGGGAATGTTCTTCCTCATCCCCCTGTTTGCCGTGGTTATCCTCGGCATGATGTGGAAGCGCTGCTCGGCGACCGGCGCTTTTTGGGGCTTCGTCGTCGGTATTGCGGCCTCGGTCGCCATGTTCCTCTTCGTTCACGCCTTCCCTGAAGGTCATCGGCCGGTCCCGCAGGTTGCCTTGGATCAAGGCGCCGTCGTCAGCCTCCAGGAGGAAACCGTCAATGGAAGACAAGACAGCGAAGGCACGGAGATCCAGAACCTCAAGAGGATCTCCAGGGTGATCGTCGAAAAGGGCAAAGTACGACTAACCAACGTCCCTTTCCTGTACGAAGGCGGCAAGCAACCTTTCACTTCCGGCGGCATGACCATTAAGAACACGGCGGTGGAATTGCCCGAATCCTTCCTTGACGAAGAGACAAAACGGTTTGAAATTCGCCATGCAGACGCGAAGACCGACGCCAATCGCGGGGAGCCGATGGTGAACGTTAAAGTGCTTGCTCCTGAGGTGGTTCTGGCCGATTCAAGGCAAACCGGCCACTTCGGCGTGGAGGGGGTGCCGGTCATCTTGCTGCCGGGCGTCGAAGTGAGTTCACAAGACGTCACGAAATACTTTGATCCCTCTTATTTCAATCGCGATCATGATCACTTGATCGCTCGATCCTGGAAAGCCCAGCCCATCGGGGTGTATATGTATTGCGGCCTGTGGAGCTTCTTGTTGAGCGTGTTCGTTGCCGTGGGCTTGAGCTACGGCACCCCACAGCGAGTGGAAGCCGAGTTGAAAGACCTGGTGATGGGCCTTACCAAGGTGCCCAACCAAGGGCCTTGTCCTTGGTATCAAAGGCCCGCGTTGTGGGCCACCGCGATCGCTGTTCTGCTGGCGGCGCTTAATATCATTTTTTGGTAAGAACGAATGGGGGATCGCGAGACAACCGCCACTGCCGGGCAACTGCTTCTTCCCGAGACCTTCCCTTAACTCTAGCCGCTTCATCATCAAAATGGACGAACACAAACCAGTGCCGATTTGGTTCTTTGTGGGCATGCTGCTGCTGGTCTATGGCATAATTATCACGACGGAGGGCGTTTACAACCTGTTTCCGGGGCATGCGAATCCAGATCTTGCATTGCAATGGCTTCATGCCGATCTCTGGTGGGGAATTGTGTTGACCGTGTTGGGCAGTTTTTATGCCTCGCACTACTTCCCATCTCGAAAAAAGGAATAGGCTTAGCTCAGGTGGTTATCCGGTACTTCGCTTTATGTCTATTTTTCGAATAAGCTCATGAAATAGTCTTCGCACGGCCGCGCCGCGACGGCTATGATTCAATGCAATCAAAGCCAGAGGAGCGGACATCACGGAACCGACGCTTCAGATTTCAATCAAATCGCAAAAGAACACTACATGAACCGCACCGAGCACTTCCGAATGACCTGCGTCCGGGCCATCCGCCTGGAGATCAACCTGCAATTCCGCTGGTTTACCGTTGCGGCTGGCAGTCTCGTGATCACGCTCCTGCCGCTGCAGTCCGGCCTGGCGGCCGAGCCGGCAGCCAGTCGCGCCGGGGAGAGCAAGGAGAAAGTCACGCCGGCCGTGACGTTCCAGGCGGAACCGTTCCGGCTTCAGGACGTGCGACTACTGGACGGCCCCTTCAAGCACGCCATGGAACTCGACCGCAAGTACTTGTTGTCGCTCAACGCAGACCGCTTGCTGCACGTCTTTCGCCTCCGCGCCGGCCTGCCATCCACGGCCAATCCGTATGGCGGGTGGATGGCTCCGGACCACGTCTCGCGAGGCGAATTCGTGGGCCTGTACCTATCGGCCTGCGCTGAGATGTATGCCAGCACAGGCGACGAGCAGGTCAAGAACAAGGGCGACCAGGTCGTGGCCGGTTTCGCTGAGTGCCAACGGAAGATCGGGACCGGTTTCCTGCACACCCACGCCGACACCTTCACCAGCCGCTGCGAGGCACCGCTGCCCTTCTGGTATCAGATCCACAAGGTCATGGCCGGCTTGATGGACATGTATGTTTGCTGCGACAACCAGCAAGCCCTGGAAATTGCCCGAAAACTGGGCGACTGGGCCTGCCGCAGCGCCGAGAAGTGGACTGACGCACAGATGCAGAAGATGCTCGATCTCGAACACGGGGGCATCAACGAAGCCCTGGCGAACCTCTACGCCCTGACCGGCGACCGGAAGTACCTGAAGCTCGCCATGCGACTGAATCACATGGCCGTCATCGGCCCGGCAGCCAAGCGGGAAGACCGACTGACGGGCTTGCACGCCAATACGCAGATTCCCAAGTTCGTGGGCACCGCACGGCAGTACGAATTGACGGGTGAGCCGTGGCTGAAGACGGCGTCCACCTTCTTCTGGGAAACGGTCGTCAACGAGCGGTCCTACGTGATCGGCGGCCACAGCCTCGGCGAGTACTTCACCCCGAAAGAGAAGCTCTCGCAGGCGCTGGGCCCGAACACGTGCGAGACCTGCAACACCTACAACATGCTCAAGTTGACAAGGCACCTGTTTTGCTGGGAGCCGCGCGGGGAATATGCCGACTACTACGAGCGGGCCCTCTACAACCAGATCCTGGGCTCGCAGAACCCGGACAGCGGAATGATGTGCTATTTCACTCCCCTGGGCTTCGATCGTAAATGCCGGAAGGAGTATTGCTCGCCTGAGGACAGCTTCTGGTGCTGCACGGGCACGGGGATCGAGAATCATGCGAAGTACGGTGACAGCATCTACTTCCGCCAAGGCGAGACGGGACTTTACGTGAACCTGTTCATCGCCTCGGAACTGAGTTGGCAAGCCAAGGGGCTCACCCTTTGCCAAGAGACAAAGTACCCCGAGGAGAGCAGCACCCGGCTGAGCTTCGCTTGCGAGAAGCCCGTCGAGCTGAAACTTCATATCCGGCACCCCTCTTGGGCGGTGTCGGATTTCAAAATTCGGATCAATGGCGTGGAACAACCGCTTCAGAACAAGCCGGGCAGCTACGCCACCGTGGCAAGGGAGTGGAAGAACGGCGATCGAGTGGACGTTTCGATGCCTTTCGCGCTGCGTACGGAGGGTTTTCGCGACAATCCGCGGCGGGTTGCCTTCCTTCACGGTCCGCTGGTGCTCTGTGCCGAGACCAAGGGAGCCGGTGGCAGTGTTCCTTGCCCTGCCATCGCTGCCGAAGAGTGGCAGATCGTTGACAGCCTCAAGCCCGTGCCCGGTAACCCATCGACCTTCACCGGACCGTCGCAAGTGCTGTGTCTCACGAATAGGCCCAACGCTCCGGACGTGACGCTTGAACCGCTCTACCGTATGCACGGGGACCGGAGCTACACAGTCTACTGGGACGTCGCGAAGCCACGCGATGCCCGCTGGCCGGTGGAGAAGGCCTGGAAGTGGTATGCCGAGGTCGGGCCGGTCTGCGGCTGCAATTACTTTCCCCGTACTGCTGTCAACACGACGGAAATCTGGGAGGCAAGAACGTTCGATCCCAAGATCATGGACCAAGAATTGGGCTGGGCCCAGCAGTGCGGAATGAACAGCGTACGCTCGTTCGTACAATACGTCGTCTATGAGGACGACCCCCAAGGGCTCATCGAGCGGATGGACCAGTTCCTGGCCCTCACCGCCAAGCACAAGATTTCAGTGATGTTCGTGCTGTTCGACGATTGCTTTCTGCCCGAGCCGAAGATCGGCAAGCAGCCTGACCCCATTCCCGGCGTTCATAACAGCCAGTGGACTTCCAGCCCGGGAGAGCGACGCAAGAAGAAAGAGAACTGGCCCGCGCTGGAGAGATACATCAAGGAGATCGTCGGACACTTTGCCAATGACAAGCGGGTGTTCGTGTGGGACCTTTACAACGAAGCCAAGCCGGAGAGCCGGCCGCTGGTCGCAGCAACGTTCGCCTGGGCGCGAAGCGTGAACCCCAGCCAGCCCTTGACGAGTTGCTGGCAGGCGGGCGACCTGAGCGACATCGTGACCTTCCACGCCTACACCGAGCCGGAACTTCAACGCTTCGCTGGCCAGGTGACGGCGGCTGGTCGTCCAGCCCTGTGTACCGAGACGATTGCCCGGACCCTCGGCTCGCGATTCGACAACACGTTGCCACTGTTCGCGAAATCTGGGATCGGCTGGTACACCTGTGCGTTAGTCCGCGGGCGCATTCAGTCGTATTATCCCTGGGGCTCACCCAAAGGCGCACCGGAACCAAAGCTCTGGTTCCACGATCTCTTGTACCCCGACGGGAAGCCCTATCGTCCCGAAGAGATCGAGTTAATCCGCAAGTATCCGCAGCAGTTCCGCGTGCCGACGGGACCGAAAAGGTGATCGTGCCAAGAAGCTTGCTTGAGGAACCCGTAACTAATACATCCTGAACCCGGGAAACTATGGATGAAAGCGTTCACGAAAGTTGCTGCGTTTTGGACCGGCGTGGCCATCGAGCTGCTTGTCGGTTTGGCCGTTGCTCAGATCATGATCTTCTGAACTCGACCCATTAACGGCTGAGGACCAGGGGCGCGGAAGCATGTGTTAAGGAAAATTTGGCCACTTAGCGGCCAATTTACCATGCCAGAGGTGGTTGTTTCTTTCAATCGGAGGGGATGTCAGTGCATTTCCTTGCGCGCGGAGGAGTGCCCCACCTCCGCAGGCAAGGGCTCGTCGGCCTGCCCGACTTCTGTGGCCTCGAACTGGCATGGAACGTTGAAGACGCCGCTGTGCATCAGGGCGAGGTGGCTATTGATCGCTCCCCCCACAGGTATCTGTGCGTTCGTTGTTGGAAACCTCGATTTTCATGGCGATGCGGCGATTTGATTACCGAGATGGCAGTCTCGGAGTTCGTCTGGCTGGAAATTCGGCCGCGGTGCGGATCGATCGGTCGAGCTTCGGAAAATGGAGGTTTCTTGTGCCGTGCATCGGCTTGACTTCTCTAGGTTAAGCGAGTCAAAATCGTGTTGCCGTAGCATTTGTCGTCCCATGCGGCCAAGGCTTGAACAGTTACGGCCTAGCGGCATTTGAGGGAGACGGTGGCCCTTGGTCAAAGGAATAGTGCCATCATGCGAGTTCTTCCGTTCCACGTAATCGTACTTGGGGTGGTCGGTTGCGCCACCTTGGTTGCCGACGAACCACATTCAATTCCCGCTTGCATGGTGATCGACGACCCGGCTCCCTTCGTCAACATGCGATGGGTGAAGGATAAGAGCGTCTGCCGCGAGATTCCCACGTCGTTCTATCGGGAGCTGGGCCAGTGGGCCGAGCGCGCGGGGGTGAAGGGCAAGTTCAGCGTCATCCCCTGCCTCGGCGGGATCAAGCCGATCGACGGCTCCCTGGGCGAATACCCGCACCACAGCCGCGACGAGCGTCTTCAATGGATCGCGATGGTCAAGACCCTTTTCGCTCCCCGATTCACCATTACCCCGGAGGTGATCACGCACTGGCATGTCTGGGATGTCGCCAACCATAGGCTCTTGCCCGGCCCGCAAACGGAGAACCAGTGGCTGCCCCTGCAACCGGTGGAAACACAGACACAGTACATCGCCGCCGCGATGAAGATGCTGCGGGACGCGGGATTGGAGCCGGGCGGATTGACCATGTGCTGGTCCTATCCGACCGAGAAGGAAGCCTTGTTGGGCCAGGCCACCCTGCAAGCGGCCGAGCGGGTCTGCGGGTTGAAGTACGTGATGGTGTTCAACGAACCGGGCGACCGGCCCCAGGTTATCTACCGCCGCGGCGACGGCGCTATGGTGGTTTCGCTCCGCCCGTCGGTCGACGACGTGTACGACCATACCTTCGGTAAGAAGACTGATGCCGACATCCAGCGTGACGCCGACCGGTATATCACGGCCGATGGTGCCGCCGGACGGTTCGTCGAGTCGATCAAGAAGGATGGCTGCTTGATCTTCTGCACGCACGCCCAGACGCTCTACGGCAACGGCACCAAGAGCGGGTGGAAGGTCTTCCAGATGGCCGTCGAGCGGCTGCACAAGCACTATGGTAATCGCATCCGCTGGATGACGGGGCTGGAGATTTGCCGCCATTTCTGCCCTGCGGAGCAGACCACGGCGGCAACGGACACTTCGAGGGGCCTCGCAACGTCGGCTTGCGGCGCAGTCGCGCACATCGATTCGACGACCCGCAACCATTCGACCAGTGCGGAAACCGTATTGATTGCGGAAAACGGCTCCGCCAGGCTGCCCATCTTGATTTCGGAAAGAGCCGGCACCGAAACGAGAGCGCGGGCCAAGGAATTGGCGTCGTATTTGGAACGGATCACCGGCGCCAAGTTTGAGGTCAAGAAGGGCATGCAGGGGCCGGGGATTCTCGTGGGGACCATCGAGCAGTTCCCCACTCCTTCGGCGGCCGACGGCCTGCGAGTCTACGATGGGTATGACGGCCGGGACGCTTACGCTATCCGTACCGAGGGTGGGTGCATCAAGCTCCTCGGCGCCACCGATCTGGGCGTGTCCCACGCCGTGAGCCGCTTCCTCGAATCGTTCGGCTGCCGATGGTTCTTTCCCGGACCGGTCTGGGAGGTGGTTCCCCGGAGGTCGACGCTGACGTTCAACGTCAATGAGACCGACCGGCCGGAGGTGCTAGGCGCGGATTTCGGGTACGATCTGGGGCAGCAGTACGAGAAACAGGATCCGGACGCGGGTGAGGCCACCAAAGACTGGTTCCGTAAGAACTGTGTCCCCCGAGGGTTCAGGAGCGCGGCCGGCCATTGTGCCCACAACGTCGTCTCCAGGTTTTGGAAGGAGTTCGAAACGCATCCGGAATACCGTGCGCTGATCAAGGACGAAGAAGGGAAGCTGCTGCGGACCGGCACCGGCCCCGAAACGCCCAAGGGACAACCGCTGAAACTCGGCAGCAAGAGCTGGGGGATGTGGGGCCAGCTCTGCGCGTCCAATCCCGAGACCGTGAAGCTGGTGACACGTTATGCGCAGGAGTGGCTGGACCAGAATCCCGCCGCCGATATGGTCGGCGTCGGGCCGGACGACGGCGGCGAGTGGTGCCTCTGCCCCGAGTGCGCCAAGCTTGGAAACTGCGGCAACCAGGCGTTCTACCTGGCCAACGAGGTGGCCAAGACCCTTCAGAAGAGTCACCCGGGCAAGCTGGCCGGCTTGCTGGCGTACAATTGGCACTGCGACCCGCCGGATTTCCCGCTAGAATCAAATGTCTACGTCGAGCTGACTACCAACTTGCTGTTGAATACGAAATACGGGTTCGACCGCCTCCAGGAACTCTGGCCTCGTAAGGTCAAGTACTTCGGGCTTTACGATTACTGGGCGGTGTACGACTGGACCCGCGACGCTTTGCCCTCCGGACGGACCGGGAGCACCCGTTACGTGGCCGACAATGTGGTTTCCTTTGTCCGGCGCGGGGTGGCTTGCCTGCGTGCCGAGTGCGGCAACAGTTGGGGACCTCAGGGCGTCGGGCACTACCTGGTCGCGCACGTGCTCTGGAATTCGTCGGCGGACCTTGAGGCCGTGAAGGTGGACTTCTACGACAAGGCATTCGGGCCGGCGGCGCAGGCCATCAAGGCCTATTACGACCATGTGGACATGGGCAACGACCCGCTGGTCGGGCCACCCTTCTACCGCATCTGCCTCGATGATTTGGAAGCTGCCGAGAGGGCCGCCGCCGGCCGTCCCGACCTGCTCGCCCGCATCGCCCAGTTGAAGCAATACAACATCTACGCTTACCTCTTGAACAAGGAGCGCGACGCCGCCTTGAAACCCGAAGTGCGCAAGAAGTGGGCTTTCGAGGCACTCCGATGGAACTATCGCATCCGCAACACGTACATGACCTTCTGGACGTTCTTCACGGGGATGACATCGGCGCAATGGGCGAAGGAATTCAACGAGCCGACGTGGAACTGGTACGAGATGAGGGAGCGGCGCGACCTCATCCCGTATCGCGATCCCAGCCCGATCACGG
>Ga0181527_1003104_pt1 | contig 15063 bp, 12 predicted proteins | sample PEATcosm2014_Bin_30_FD_119762 | JGI IMG/M metagenome (GOLD analysis project Ga0181527, IMG submission 119762) | Peatland microbial communities from MTU Mesocosm Facility, Houghton, MI, USA - PEATcosm2014_Bin06_60_metaG | ecosystem: Environmental > Terrestrial > Soil > Wetlands > Peat | place...
ACGAAGTCCTCATCCCGGGGCAGGATGACGAAGCGCCGAAACAACGCCTCGAGATCCTCAGCGATGGCCAACCCAACTGGGTCGGGGTCACAGATTTCCGCCTCGATAACTATCGGTCCCAAGCATCTCGTGCCTTCATATCTAGCTACGGGTGGCGTCGTGTACATTGCGATCTCCCTGCGTGTTTGCCCGGACGGTAGGGATGAGGCCGACATCGACCCTTCCCGTGCCGCCCGTGCCAGCTAGTTCCGATCGTGTCCTTGGCAACTCGGAGGGGAGGCAAGGCTATCCCCTCCGGATTCCCAAAAGGTCCGCCCAGAAGTGCCAGCATCAGTTATCGATTCCAGAGCCCTTTCCCCGAGGCCACACAACTTCCCCGGTGGAAATTGTTGGGGCCGGCTCGGCTCAGCCTAACTGTCTGGAAAACCGGCGGCGCGGCCCGTGCGGGGATGCTCTGACATCGCTGTCAGCAATCATCAGGCTGGGCTGGCGGCACGGGTAGCCAGGCGTGCATGACCTGCAAGTCCTTCAAAACTTCCAAACGTTTCGGGAGCGACGGCAGTTTCTTCAGAGCCCGTTGGTGTTGGCTGTTGATGCTCGATCGCATGCGTGTGCCGGCGATACTCTTCTCTATCCTCTTATCATCCGCCCAGAACTCGTCGAGAACCTTGGCCATCAACTCGCTCGCATGCACGTTTGTCTTCTTTTTGCGGTCCTTCTCCGCTGTCCACTTGAACCCCCTCTTCCTATCCTCATCGAGGAACTCCATCAGCACCCCCATGCCGAAAATGAGCATCGCGTTCAAGTCTTTCCGGCTGCCCACTGGGCCGGGCACTACGCTTTGGAAGAACACTGGTGGCTCCGCCTTGGAAGGCTTCTGTAGCTCACTGCACCGAAATACCCCATCCTTGTCACAGTAGATATACACCGAGCGCATCGCAGACCGTTCCATCTTCATCCTGACTATCAGTCTCCCTCTGCGTGCTTCCAGTTCGTCGGTCACCTTGGTGAGGAACCCGAGTAAGGCGGGATCATCTCCATTGTCCTTGATCCAGCGCGAGAGTCCGTCGAGTGCCGACTTCGCAACGGTGATCAGCCTTCCGAGTTCCGGCGGGTGTGGACGTGTCAAACATATGGCTTTCGCCAAACCGTCCAGTATGGCGTCGGGCAAGTCCTTGACTTCATCGATCGCGCCCAGCCTGGCACGGATGTCCTCAATGGGGACTTTCACGCACTTCTTACTCGGTCCTTTGGCCATTGGGAAACTCCCTTGTCAGCCCTTGCAGTAGGACGCCTGATTCATTGTCGAGCCCGCCACGGTGCTCCAGGTCTTGACGTCCGAACCTCCCTTGTGACGAGAGCTTGCACTGTGTGATCCCTGGAATGGAGTATAGCATTGCCTCCGCGTCTCATGCTCTGCGATGACAGCAGCCGGCGCGACGCCATCCCGTTCACCGTCCCTGCCATCTTGGTGGACAGCGCCGTGCCGGCCATGGAAGCAAGCTCCGCCCGCCGGGTACTGGCGGGGGCCTTGGCTACTCCTCGTCAGTTTGGGGAGGGGTAGGCTCGCCAGCATCGTCAAGATCCGGTGGTTGGGACCCCTGGGGTTCCTCTTGTCGCTGGGCTTTGGTTCTCCGGTGTTTGGTGGGCGGGTCGTAGATGCCAACGACATTGTCCCGAGCCCCCATGCACACATCGACTATCTGTAGGCAGATGGCCCTGGTCTTCTCGTCGAGATCTGGTGCAGCTTCTATGGCCAACCGCAGGCCGCCCATTCGCCTAAGACCATAGTCTGTAGTGATCGTTAACCGTGAGTTCCTGATGCGTTTTCGAGGAGACAACTTTAGTTCCTCGGGGACCTTGTGGGACTGCCCGCAGTGGAGGTGAAACTGCGCGAGAGCCTCAGGCGCGGGCAGTGTCGCCCAGTAGCTGAGATAGTCAAAAGGAAGCCGCGCCTTGGCTCTCCACTGCTGAAGAATGTCGTCAGGCAGGACCTCGATACAGCGAAGCAGATTGAGCACGTACGCCTCGGAGTACCCGGCCCGCATAGCGAAATCCCTGGGCTTGATGCCGAACTTGTCACGCATGATCTTCGCGGCGTTTGCGATCTCGTAGGTGGACAAACCGTCGCGGGCCGAGTTCTCGATGATGTTGGTCCAGTGTTCCTCGACCAGCGGCGTGTCCTTGGGAAGAACGATCGCAGGAATCTCCCGCCAGCCAAGACGCATAGCCGCTATCGTCCGGCGGAAACCAGCTCTCACAAAGAAGCCAGGCTTTTCGCCAGGAGCCTGGATCACCGTGATGGGTACCTTGAGGCCCTCGAGCTTCATGCTTTCAGCCAGTTCTCGTAGCTTCTCTTCATCGACGTTCAGGCGGAAGTTCTTGAACTCAGGATCGTCAAGGATCATGTCCAGGTGGACCATCTGGACGTTCTCTGCCAGCACGGCCGACCGGGCTTCCCCTTGCGGCCCGTTCCTACGGACCTCCCCCTCGTGCCGTAGTTCGGTGCGCCGCTTGTCGAGGCGAGCACTTGCGCGCTGAATCCTCGCGTGGGGGTCTGGAAGCTGCCCCCTCGGGCTGCGACCCAGATCGTTAGAAGACGGTGATCCCACCTGGCCCAGCGGTTTCACCAGCGGAGGGGGCGCTGGCAGCTCGGGAACGTCCCCAGGGACGGCGCGAGGCACCTCCGGCGGGAAGTTATTATCGATGAACTTACGTATGGTTTCCGCTGGGTCTGAGCTCAGCTGATCCATGTTGGGCATCTTTGCTGGCGCGGGCGCCTGCTGGCCTTGAGCTTTGTCGCCGGGATCGTGCGCGTCCTCTGGGGCATCTTCACGCAGACTGTGTTGTTGGGACGTCTCAGTCGGATCATTCTTGTCTTGCGGTTTGTACGACATCGTCGCGCTCTCCTGTGTTGCGTTTGACTGCCTTTTCAACGAGTAGCTCGTTCCAATTAGGAGTGCCAACGAAAAGCTGTATGCGATGGACGCCGACTGTACTGCTCCAGCAATTGGGTAGTGCAAAGTCGCCATAAGTTACCCAATAGTTGATTAACTGCCTCTTTTGCTATATGCGCGAAATGAAATGGGTTTTCCTGTGCCTAAAACTATGACTAACAAACCATCCGCAAGGCTCTTGCGGCAGCATGGGGCATTGCGAGATAACGGAGACGGCCGGCGTGCCCGTCGAGGTTTCCGTCGGAGAATGGGCGATCTTGTCACCTTGCGGAACGTCAAGAGGGCGCTGGTGGGTTGTGAACGTTGACAATTGTGTCTGAGGAATTTGTGGGCGCAGTGGCGATTGGGGAATACTACCTTTCCACAATGGCGCGGGATGACGGGGCCTGTCTGAGATTGTGCAATCGTCCTTGACCGGAGCTTGCGCTTTGGGCAATCTGACTTGGTTCAGTCGACTGTAGGTCACGATGAGAGCGTCAACAGTGTCTGAGAGAAGCGCGTCTGATGTCGGGCTTGTGACCGTCGAGCCCAGATCGAACAGTTCGGTCGCAACTCCCTCGATAAACGTCGCACGCGAGATGCTGGCAGCCGCAGACCGGAGCATCACGCACGAGATCGGAATGTCTCTCCACGGTTCCGTTGCCTGGTTGCTTGGGGGCTATGAGGGCTGCATCATGGGTGTTCCCGGATCCCTCCCGTCTGGCGTCGGGGATGTGAACGTTCAGCGGGCGCTGAATAGCGCTCTGGGAACGTTGCGAGGGAGAAACCCGCGCGAGTTGCTCGGAGCCGCAGACCGGGGCATTCAACACGCGATTCGGATGTCTCTGCGGGGGCGCGGTCCGTGGGTGGTGACACGCGGTAAGGAGTGCCTGACGTTTGTTCCCCGGCATCTGGCCAGGATGCGATCGCTTGGCGAGCGACGATGGGCGCGGTCTGCGACGCGGCGTTGTGGACCGCGATCGTCCCGGCAGCGCCGATGTCGCGTGACCGGCAGCGGGGGTGGGGGCGACGGATCGCCTGGGGACGGAGGTGGCGGGGACTCGAGCGGAGGGGATTCCGGCGGGGACGGCGACCCAGATCCAGAAGCGCCGGCAGTTGGAGGTAGCGAGAGTGTAGTTTGGCGAGGGGGCCGTCATGGCTCCTAGGCCTTCGCCACCTGCGCCCCCGGCGGAAAATGATCGCGTCCGTCTCGTGGAGGGCGAGGCCGTCGAGGTGCTGGCCGGCCTGGAGCCAGAGTCAGTCGACGCCGCGATATGCGATCCCCCGCACGAGATACTGCGGGCGGAGTGGGACCGTTTGCCGTCAAGTGAGGTGTGGACGGCGGTGCATCGAGTGCTGCGGCCGGGAGCGCCGTTGCTGGCGATGTGCGCGGCCCGGACGTACCACCGGGGTGCGTCCGCCATCGAAGACGCGGGCTTCGAGATCTGCGACATGTTGATCTGGGCCTTTGCGACGGGATGCCCCTGGAGTGCTGCGCACCTGAAGGACGCGCACTGTCCGATCATCTTTGCGCGCAAGCCAGGTCCCTCTGGCCCCCTGAACGTCGCCGAGTGCCGCATCCCCTTCCTGAACGATACCGATGCGAGGGGCACCCACCGCATCGACACGCTTCGAGCCAAGGGGAAGCGCCGCCCAGGGATCTACAGCGCCAGCCTTGACGTCAGCGCTGCTGCCCGTGCCCCGTTCAAGCCAGACGCCGACGGGAGGTACCCATCGAACGTGATTCTGCTGGAGCCTGCATTGGGTGCTTCGGACAAGTTTTTCCTGATCCCCAAGGCACGGACTCCAGACGGCCACCCGGCCGCCAAGCCGGTCGAGTTGGCCGCGTGGCTGTTGAAACTGGTTACTGCCCGCGACGCCCTCGTCCTGGACCCCTTAGCTGGAGGGGGCTCGCTGGGTGTGGCCGCGCTCCTGACCGGCCGTCGCGCGTTGCTGATCGAGCGGGAACCCAGGTTCGTGGAGATCGCGCGGAAGAATTTGGAGGCGACGCGGCATGGCGACTTCGGGTTGCCGAAGCGGGTGGATGTGGTGGCACTGGCCACGGACGAGATGCCACGGTGCGTCTCTAAAAACACGAGCGAAAACGAGGCGTTGCGTTGTCCGCCGAAACGAGCGACCGTTAAACCACCAGGTCAGCTTGAAACACGGGATGGCATGGCCGCACGACTCGGCATCAGCGCGAGGACCCTCCGGCGGCGCGTCCTCGACGGAGAAATACCGGCGATCGCGAACGGTCGCGCGGTCCGGTTCGACCCGGTCGCAGTGTTCGCACGTCTGAAACAGCAAGGAGTAGCAAACGATGTCCTACTACATGGACCGGCAAACGCAGACCTGGGTGGTGCAAATCCAGCGGACAGGAGCGGACAAACAGAAACGCCGAAAATGTCAGCGGGTACGCGGAAGCCGAGCCGACGCGCAGGCAGCCGAGACCAAGATGATCGCGGAGCTGGAGACCGAGGTGAAGGTGGTCGGGGAGGCCCAGGAGCAGCAGGAGAAGAAGAGCCAGGCGGCGGCCATCCTGGGTCTGGACCCGGAGGTGGTGACGAAGCCGCGCGTCTCCGCGAAGCCTCCGACACTGCGCGCCTTCTTCTCCGACCGGGTGGCACCCCGGCTCAGGGCAATCTGTAGCCCTGCCACGCAACTGAAGGTCGTCTCCTGCTGGCAGTACCTGCTCTTCAGGCTAGGGGACCTGCGCCTGGACCAGATAACGACGGAGGTCATCCACCGCTTTTCCGAGGAGATGATCATGCCCGGGGCCGCGCTGAGCTTTCGCGCCCGCAAGGACGGCAAGCCGCGCAAGCCGAAGACGGACACCCTGGGCTCCTTGACGGTGAACAAGCAACTCGAACAGCTCAAGGCGACGCTCCGTCTGGCAGCCGAGGAGGGCAAGCTGGCAGCCGTGCCTACGGTGCGCATGCTGCCCACCGATGATGCCCAGGAGGTCGTGCCCCCCAGCGAGGAGGAATTCGACCAAATCGTACGCGCCGCCGCGGAATTCCGGGATGTGGCGCCGTTGCTGCCCGAGGTGACCGAGTTCGCGGCCGAGACTGGCCTGCGCCAGGAGGAGCTGATGAAGCTGCTCTGGTCCCAGGTGGAGTTCAGCGTCGGGAACCGCGGGGCGCTGCGTATCGAGCGCCGTACCCGTGGCCGCAGCCGCGGCGGCAAGCCCTACCGCCCGAAACACGGCAAGACCCGCACTGTACCGCTCAGCGGCCGGGCGCGGGCAATCCTGGACGATTTGCGGCAGAAGCTCCAGCCAAGCCCGAGCGACAGGGTGTTCCCGAACGTGGGCGGCTGCCCCTACGTTCGCATCGAGCACGACCCCGAGTGCAAGGGCACCGGGTACTACTGGCAGGCAGTCGAGCGGGCGGGCCTGAAGGGCAAGGTGACCTTCCACGCCCTCCGCCACCTGTTCGCGTGCCGCTGCCTGGCCAGGGGCATCCCCATGTCGGTGGTGAGCGACTACCTCGGCCACAGCAGCATAGAGCTGACCGTGAAGCTGTACGGCCGTTTCAGCGACGACGCCCGCGAGAAGTGGAAGTGGATCGAACTGCTCGACGAGCCCCTGGACGCAATCGCAAGGCGCCGCATGCTGACCGTGGTGGAGGGCGAGGCGGCGCAGCCCTGAGCGGGCACGAGTTCATTGACACCAAGAAAGGAGGCGCCAGCCCGGCGATACCCGGGAGCCAGACCGCGAACCGCATTCACAACATATATAGAGGTGAAAATGGGGGCTGCCGCGTGTTGATAGCACGCCGCCCCCGTGGCCACCGAGGAGTCACCCTCGATGACGAAGAAACGCTACCCCAAGACCGCTCGTGTGTCTCGTTCGGCACCGGCGCGCCGCCCACCCGGTCGGCGGCCACAGCCGGTGGACACCGAGGAACGCCCGTTGACCCGCAACGCCTTCCGGAACCTGGACCCCAGTGTCGGCGACAACCCCGTAGCGGCCATGGTCCACCGCATGCCCGACGTGCGCGCGGCTCGCATGCACATGGCACGCGCCGCCAAGCGCCTGCGTGAACGCCCGCAAGACCAAGCGCGCTTCATCGCCTACGACGATGCCTGGACTGCATACTGCGTGGTCTGCGAAGAGCGCTACTTTAACTTGGGATTCGACCACGGCACCCGGACGGGCGTTGGCATGGCGATGGGCAACATTGCCGCCAACGCGGCGGTGATGAGGTCGATAGCCCGCGCGGTACACGCCGCAGTGCTGGCGCCCGGGGCGCCACGGCAGGTGATTGCAGCCGGCCTGATCGAACTGGCGCGGCCGCTGATGCTGCCCGCGCCAGCACCGCCGAGAAAGGCGCCAACAACAATCGACACACTCACCAGGAACACCAGGCCATGACCATGCTCGAAAGGAAAACGCGAATGAACGAAGAGAAACGCAAGCCCCGCCGTCTTGGTCTCGCCGGAATGATCATCGACCGAAAGGACGGCCAGAACATCCTCCGGCCGCGCACCGCCGAGGAAAACATCGACCCGCGCCCCGATGTCGGCCTCCTGCTCGCGAACCTCAAAGCCGCCCTGCCCGACCTGGAGAAGCTGCGCGAGGAATGCCGGGCACGGGACGACGAGGATGTTCCGTACAGGTTCCTGCACCAGTCGAACAAGGTCTACGGGGCGCAGCACCACACGACTGAGATTGTGGGCCGTCTCCGCGCCATGGCGCCCGATCCGGGCAAGCCGCTCGATACCTACTTCGAGGAGATTGTCGCCGCTGGCACCGGGAAGAAGTGGGAGCTGTCTCACAATGACGATTGGACGCGGCACACGCGCCCCATTGTCGAGTCGTACTTTTGGACGCGGTACTTGCTCGACATGGCCATCCGCTTCGCTCGCGAGTATGACCGGCCGCCAGCCATCCTCGACTACGGCTGGGCTGCGCTGCTGACCATCTACCGCCTTCGCTGACGGAAAAACGATGAAGCACCATGATGAGTGGAAAGACCTTTTCCGCGAGTGGAAAGCCTTCCGGGCGAAGACTGTCTACGAGCGGGCAAAGCTGACCGCCGCCTCGGGACGGTGGAGCCGGCTCGACCTGTCCCCGGCCCATGTTCTGGAGCTGCTCGATCGCTGCCCGGTCCTGTATCGGGAGGCGTGGGTCCCCACCCCGAACAAGGCGAGCAGCTTCGCGCTGGATGGCTTCACCGTCGGAGACGGGTGGTTCTGCATCCTCGACGCCTTGTCGGCGAAACTGGCCATGGACAAGGCCCTCCATGTTGTCCAGGTCAAGGAAAAATTCGGCAGACTGGCCGTGCATTGCGCGCGTGACGAGGGCGCGCGGGTGGACCGCCGCCTCGATGCCAGGCTGCACATTGCCCTCGGCAAGGCACGCGACAGGTCCATGCGAACATGTGAGATCTGCGGCAAGCCAGGGACATGTGAGGAGCGTGCGGGGTGGGTGACCGTGCGCTGCGAGCCCTGCCTCCGGCTCGACGAGATGGCGCGCGCCTGCACGCGCATCGCGGACCGCACGAAGGGCCTGGACTTCACCGCGTTCTCCGCCGACAAGAACACCCAGGACGCCGTCAGGCTGGCCCTGGTGAACATCGGCCACGCGTCGATCGGGCAGTCACCGAGATCCAGGGCCAGGCTCCCGGACATCGACTGGAAGAACTTGTGTCGGTTTAAGGACGTCGAGGCCGTCATGCGCATCGCCACGGAGCAGCTCTGGGAGTTCGCGACCAAGGACGCCCCCGAATTGCAGAAGAAGTTGCGATGAAGCCCAAGGCAAAGACCAGCACGACCGTCTGTGTGGCACGCCCCGCGAAGGGCGAGAGGAGAGCGTTCGCGTCGCTGGATGTGCGACCGATTGGTGGAAACATGGAGGACCAAGACAACGCGATCGAAGATACGGCCGCGTCGGAAGTAGCGTGGTTTGCGGTCAAGGTCGCCGAGGTTGGCCTGGCCGTGAGCTATGCCCTCGGTCCCGCCGTCACGATCGCATTCCTGGCGGGCTGGTGGTTGGGCGTGCGTACCTGCGTTTCCAGGCGCAGTACCTGCGGCGGATACGGTTGCCAGCGCCGGAGAGCCTCGCCGCCGCCCTGGGCGCGAAGATCAAGAAGGCTTTCCGCATTCGCGACTTCGCGAACCTGGACAACCTGAGCCTTCAAGCGTACGGGCTCGCGGAGCTGCCTGCGTTCGATTTCGTGGACACACGCGGGCGGTAGACTCAAATGGGCGCCCTACCCCAGACGGGGAGCGTGTGATCTCGTCGGGGACGTCGGGGACGGCGAATCTATCTTGCTCCGTATACCCAGACGCGAGATCATCCCATCGCCGTGACTTGGACTGCCAACGTGACAGGTTCCAAACAGCCGAGACGATCTGGACAGACTGCGGCCGGACGTGCGCTGGAAGTTGGCCAGCTGCTGGCGCAGGGCGAGGTTCTCGATCACGAGGTCCGCGCGGGTGCGGAGGGCGGAGCGCAGCGCTCCAAGGAGGCTGAGGAACAGGGAACCCATCGTGTGATTATGCAGGATGGCGAGACATGTCGGCCACGCCGGCTGTCGATCGTCGCCACCGTCGGGAAACACACGTCTCGGATGACGTCTTCGCGAGCCACACCCAGCAAGTCACGGGGCAGTGCGCCGATCGGTGGCCCACGCGGCCACTCGCCGCAGAGCCGGGCCGTTCGAGAGGGCGCCAATACGAAGGCGCGTCGTCCAATGGGACCCCGTCCCAACCAAGATCAGCGCATTCTGATCGCTCGCGGGCGATGCTTTTCACGAAGAGACATCAAGACCATAGAGAAGATTGTCCGAGCCAACTACGCCGCAGGACGCACCCGCATATCCCAGGAAGTCTGCCGGGCGCTCAAGTGGACCCAGCCCAACGGCTGGCTGAAGGAGCGAGCCTGCCGAGACGTACTCATTCGGCTGGAACTCGAAGGCCACCTGAGACTCCCGCCCAGGCGGGTCACGCCGAATAACAGCTCACGATGCACGCTACGGCTGAAGTCAAGGAACATCCATATTGATACCACGCCGATCAATTGCGTGGACTTCGCCAAGATCCAACTGGAGCTCGTGCGGAGGGGCGAGGCGGAGGCTACGTGGAATCGGTTGGTCGGGCAGTATCATTATCTGGGCTTCGAAGTGTTTGTGGGCCGCTCGATGAAGTACCTCATCACCTCAGAGGGCCGTACACTCGGTGCAATCGGTTGGTGCGACCCAAGTTGGGCAGTCGATCCAAGGGACAGAATACTGCTTCCCCTGGGCTACTCCCGGGAAGAAATCCGCAACTCCGGGATCAACAATGGCCGCTTTCTGATCCTCCCTTGGGTTACCGTACCGAATTTGGCATCTCGCTTGTTGGGGCTTGCAGCCCGTCGCGTGCGAACCGACTGGGAGAAGTTCTATTTCGTGCGGCCTACGTTTCTCGAAACGTACGTCGATACGACTCGCTACCGCGGAACAAGCTACTACGCGGCCAATTGGAAATTGGTTGGGCATACGAAGGGATATCGAAAGCGTGGTGGCTCACACACCAATTCGCAAACACGGAAAGCCGTCCTCCTTTACCCGTTTGACGCCGCCCTCCGCTCGTTTCTGGGACACTCGAAAGGAGGCCTCGATGGACAAGTCACGCCACTTAGATAGCGGCCCCGATCCGATTGCGCGGCTACAGCCGAATCTTCTGGTGGCGGTTGGTCGAGCACAGAAATATCGGTCCGAATACACTTTGCAGGAGGAGGTCGGGACCGGGCAGAGTTCCGTCGTGTGGCGCGCTGTCGATGACCTGGGAGAGCCGGTCGCCCTCAAGGTGATGCGCAGCTTCGCGTACCCAAACAGCCTGTACGATGAGATGACTTTTGCGCGAAGGCTGGACTCCAACTATTTTGCACGGCTTGTTGCTTTCGGGACCTTGGAGATCGACGGCAAGCCAACCAGCCCGGCGCTGCCCAGCGTTGTCACGGAATTGATCGCAGGCACTCGGCTAGACACGTGGCTTGAAGGACATGACCTCCTTGTCCCAGAATTCATGGCGCTGGTCGAACAGCTCTTCGGAGCACTCGCTGATCTTCGCGCGCAAAGCCTGTGCCACGACGACCTCCATGCAGGCAATGTCCTCGTTGAGACACGCCAGGACTACCTGAAGAACACGAAACATCTATGCCTCAGGGTAATTGACACTGGCTCGCTAAAGCGCATCAGCACGCGTACCGAGTTGCTTACGAAACTGCGGGAGAAAGTCGCAACCATTGATGCCGCTTCGACTCCTGACTGCGAACACTTGCGGGAGTTGCTCGCTTGGAAGGCGCCTGACGATCACCTCCGGGCAGTTGAGCTCCTACTCATCATGGCCAACCGCCTTATGGCGAACTACCATCGCTTTGAGCCCCGCGAGCGGCGATTCGTCGATCAGCTTTTGGGCTTCTTCGATCGGCTTGCCGAAGAAAGCTATGAGCGTCGTCTAGACGCACCGACCGATGTGGTCATTCAGCTGCGGGCTCTGGAGGCCTCTGCCCATCGTGCCGCCGATACCGCCCCGCCCCGCCTTGAATCCCCTTTCGATTTCCCCTCTGCCGAGATGATTCTCAGCGATTTGGGCTTCGCGAACCTGTTTTCCGCGCGGTGCCCGTGGCTGGCCGAATGCCAGGCGAAGCAGCCTCTCTACCTATACGGACCGCGGGGCTGTGGCAAGTCTTCTGTGCTGCGTTGGCTTTCCTTCAAGACACTCATTTCCGACCCCAGTCGGGATGCCTCTGCTGTCGATGAGGTCGGTGTGTACGTTTCCTGCTCGTCGGAGCTGCGCTCCCGATTCTTGCTCCTCTCCGACGCGGCCCTGGAGTCCATGCAAGCGCGTGTGATTCGCTTCTTTAGTCTGCTTTTGGCGGAAGAGCTCTTCGACACCCTCGGCTTGATTAGGCTGAAGTACGGCGAAGGTCCGCTCAACCTGTCCGATGTGGCCGCATTCGCATTCACGAAGGAGGCCGCAACCAGGATCCAAGGCGAGGGCGAGATCGTGCGGCTCCAGGGCGAGGCGCCCTTCGACTATCTAAAGGGACTTTGCAGGCACTTGCGTTGGAGCGAGTGGAGCCGCATTCAGCGGAAGTGCGCTGACGACGTCGCGCCGGATCCGGCCCTCGTTTCCGACCTTTGCAGGAAACTCGGTGAGCACTTCGACTTCTTTAAGACGCGACACGTGACATTTCTGATCGACGACTACTCAAACCAGCGCATTCCAGTTGCTCTGCAGCGCAAGTTGAACCAAACGATTTCGTTCGCCAAGCAGGGCACCCCTATCTTCAAGGTTTCCTCTGAGTACGATGGCGTGGACCTTCAGGGTATCCAAGAGGGGCGAGAGGTGTTCGAGGTGAATTGCGGAGACAGCTACACCTCACTTGACAATAGCGATGGCTACAAGTTCCTAGAGGACATCATTGATCGACGCCTAAAGGATTCCGGCTACGTTGCAACCATAACGGAGACCCTCGGCAAAGGGGGGTATCCAAACATGTCGAAGGCGATTGCTGCCGAGAAGGAAGAAGGCGGCGTACCTTTCTACTACCACGGAATTGACTGCATTCATCACCTGTGTTCCGGCGATTTGGCGCTGGCTCTCGACGTGGTCAAGCGGATCTTCTCCGACGCGCGTGTAACGGCCGACAAGAAGCAGGTCATACCGGCTGCCCTGCAACACAAGACAATTACACAATTCGCTCACGAGGAGGTCGTAAAGCTGCGCTACATTGTGCCCGATGGAGAGGCGATCTTCGACATCGTAACTAACCTAGGGTACTTGGCCCGCACGTGCGTTGTATTCAAGAAATCTCAGCGGAGAGACAAACCCGACGAGCCTTCGTGCAAAACGCACCTCGACATTAGGCACGCGGCGATCGAGGAGCTGCAGACTCGGAATCCGCACCTTGCGGGCCTCTACAGCTTGCTGAAGTCGCGCGCGATACTCTTCCCCCTTGACACGAGCAGGTCGAGAATTTCTGGGCAGACCGAGCGGTTGCAGCTGCGCCGCGCCTATCTGCCGGCCTTCAAGGCCCCTCTGAAGAGAGATGTACCCGTGAAGGCCGACACTGCGGACGAGCTTATTTCATTGCTTCAGAGCCCAAGGAACTTCGTGGAGGCGGAACTGAGAAGGGGTTCCCTTACCGTCGAGCAGCTGCAGCTCGCAATTGACGACGCAGTGATTAAACCGCGCGGAGGATGACATGTACCTACAGAGATTGGGTCCTGGCGACGTCAGTGCGAAACTGCCAGAGGCAACCCCTTTGGAGGGCTGGGACGCGAGCACGAACGGGACGTTGATCTGCGCAGTGGGGTTTGAGGACCGCACGAGTGCCGTTGCGCAGTTCCTTGCTCGCAAGGACAGACTCAGCGGGCTGAGCGTACTTCTTGTCAAGTACCCGACGAATATGGAGGACAATGCCGTCCATGAAGGGGACTTCGTGGAGGCCGCGAAAAAGTCTCGCGGACTCAGACGGCTGAATTATAGCCGGCAGACTTTTGCTGACGACCTGAGCCAAACGCTCGATGAACTCGCTGCGCCCGGTAGCCGAGCAATCATCGATATGAGCACGATGTCTTCATACCTGTTCTATCCGATTCTCTTTGCTTTGCTCGATCGGGAGCTTGAACTCAGTATCGCATACTCGGAGGCAGAACAGTACTTCCCGCTGAAGGAGGAATGGGAGAAAGTTGCGGAACGGGCAAGAGCGGAGGGGCAGTTATTCGTTCGATCCTTCGAGGATGCCGCGTTTCAAAGTGATGGTCTGGGGGAGGTGTATTCCTTTGCGCCCTACTACGAGTACAACTACGGGAGCCGACCGACGGCCCTGGTGTGTCTGCCGAATTTCAGCGTCGTGCGAATGCGGGCGATGTGTGGCAGAGCGAGTGAGCTTCACGGGGCAAGGCGCGATCTCACCCACTGGGTAGTCGGTAAACCCCCAGGCGAGCGGAATTGGTGGCGAATGGAGGCTGTGCGAGTGACAAACAACCTGGAGAATACCCCGCCCGAGCGTCTCCACGAGGCATCGACGCTCAACTACAAAGAGATAATCGAGGTTCTCGACCGGATATGGGACGCCACAAGGTACACAACGGCCATGTCGATAGCTTGTCTCGGGAGCAAGATGCAGCATCTGGGTGTCGGGTTGTTCTGCAGGATGCACAAGGAGATTAGTCTTTGGCTATCAGAGCCGCAGAAGTTTTCGAGCAAGCGGTTCTCGTCCGGCTGCGGTGCAAGATGGCAGTTGGACTTTGGCGGCACAAAGGGGCTTCGTGCGTTACTCGAAAGTCAAGGGACGTATCAATGGAAGCTTCCGGATCGCTAGTAGCCCGCCGTCACGTTTCTCCAGCGTCGCGGACGCCAACTCCTCACTGGTATCGCTGCGTCCTACCGTGATGAGCGCCGTCCGCTCGGCAACGATGTTGAGGCTGTTGCTGGGACTGTGTGATACGCGCCCCTGATACCCAAGCTACCCGGAGCTGGTCATGCCCGAGCCCGCTCATCGCCACCCGCGCGATGATCCACCCGGCCAGGCACCACGCCCGCCACCACGGACAACCATCCGGCCCGGGGCCAGCGCCAAATCTCCGCCCACGCTGCCATCGCGAGCGTGCCCCCCACCACCACGAACAGCACGATCCCAGGCATCAGGTAGCTCCGGAACGGTGACCGCGCCAGGGTGGCCTCGGTCATCCCCATCAGCCGCCCGCTGGGCGCAGCCATGAACATCGCGCCGGCCACGGAGGCGCTCAGCGCCACGAAGGCTTCGGTGATAGCCAGGGTCAGGCGGGTCCAGCGCATGAGGAACGAGGGACGTCAGCGGGTGGAACGAGGAACGTCCCTCATTCTAACGAGGAACGTCCGAGTGGACAGGAGCGGACAAGTCGGCCTTGCCACAAGTTCAGACCGTAAGTGCAGAGCCGTAAGTGCAGACTTTGGCCGCTGGTGGCCATTGGCGCGCTGCTCGGTTCCTCGTTCGTTCCTCATTTTGAATGAGGGACGTCGAAATCGGCCCCCGCGCGCTGTAACTACCCGGAAAGATTGTAGCGGGGCCAAGATTTGAACTTGGGACCTTCGGGTTATGAGCCCCATGATCGCGCAAGGCTGGCCCAATGATTTCAACGATTTCTGC
>Ga0181527_1003106_pt1 | contig 15059 bp, 15 predicted proteins | sample PEATcosm2014_Bin_30_FD_119762 | JGI IMG/M metagenome (GOLD analysis project Ga0181527, IMG submission 119762) | Peatland microbial communities from MTU Mesocosm Facility, Houghton, MI, USA - PEATcosm2014_Bin06_60_metaG | ecosystem: Environmental > Terrestrial > Soil > Wetlands > Peat | place...
AAATCGCCTCCAACCTCAGAATACCATTAAAAGCCATAGCGCTCATCGGAGACAGCGCAGCAGACCTCCCCATCAAAGACTGCCTCCGAATAACCTACAAACCATACCACTGGAGCGCACGCCAAGCAGCCAACATCGTCGTAGAAGATGATGACTTACAAGCCTTACTGCCACACCTCATACCAGAACAACAGAAAAATAGCCACACGAAAACCGATCATAATACGCAATAAGATTATCATACCCTTTTCATGATGGGAACATCTCGTGGCTCTGTCTCTGTATTTCGGCAGTAGTTCCCTAACATAAGAATGGTTTAGAGGCACGTCGCTCTAAGCATAACACCCAAAGATATCCGTTCGTTCAAACGTAATTTGTGGTGGTGCGCATATAGCCTGGTGCGGCCGGTCAAAATCGGACCGTTCGTTACGAACGTATTTTTTTTTGTGTGTGTGGTACTACTGGTGCGAGCTCCCAAATTTGAACCGTCGTGATTCGTCGTTCGAAAAAGTGTGTGTGCGCACCGCCAGACCCACCCACCCCCCCAGAGATATATGCTTACGACAAACCTCCTAGCAGGTCCAAGACTCTTCTCTTGAGTTCTCCGCGTCTTGTGCCGTCCGGTAAGGCTTGGTCAATTATGGGGCCGTAAAGTCGCATGAGCTTGTAACCGAAACACTTCTTGATGTTTGTAAGCTCGCTCCTTAGCGCAATTCTTTCTTTCTCGATACTTGCAGCCCAGCTCCTAAGCGCATCTGTCTCTTTCTCGATTTCGACAATGTACCTGCCTAACCCTTCAATGTAGAGCTCTGTGAGCGCCGGACTTCCGACGCAATACTTTCGCCTCAACAGACGCCAAGCTTCATACTGCTCAGCGTGATGCTCATTGCTAATTCTGTGAGGATGTAGTCTAAGCCAATAGGTTACCTTAGGAATGTGCATCGTATCGCAACCGGTTTTTCCAATAAGTAAAGCGAGCTGGACGTCTACTGCATATTTTATCGAAGTATCTAATCCTTCAGACTGCAAGTAGAATTCTTTTCTAAAAAATCGCTGGGCACAAACTCTCCACCATCCTCCGATTAATGCCTCAAAAAATGTCTTGTCGTAAGGAAGAAAATCACCCGGACCCTTATCTCCGGTCGAATCAACGCAGTTCGTCCAAGCGAAACCAAGACGTGGATTATTTTCGAATGACGGCATCACAGCTGAAAGCGAATCGGGCATAAGCTTATCGTCACTATCTAAACTAGTTATTACAGGGCCGCGTGCGTATTCAATACCTATTGCAGTAGCTGCGGCGCAACCTCCATGCTTCATTTGAATTAGTGCGATTCTATCATCTGACATTCTGGATTTGACAACTTCCACCGATCGATCAGTCGAACCGTCATCAACGACCAAAATATCCCACTCATGATAATCCTGAGCAATCACGGAGTCAAGCGCATCTCCGATGAAACGTTCACGATTGTAAACAGGAATCAGAACGGTAACATGCATGAAGCAACCATCACACAAATCTTTGGACAGGCATGGGATTTCATATCAAGATAGGAGACTTTTGATTCTAACGGTGCACAGTAACGTCACGACCACGTTTGATGAACCAGGTAACAAACCGTTTGGTGCTAGCGTCTATTCGGATGTAGAGGAGGGTGGTGGTCGGCCGTCGTCAGAAAGTGTGTGTGGGTCTGATGGTGCGCACACACACACACATTTCTAACGACGACGGTTCAAATTACGACGCTCGCACCATTGGTACCACACACACACTTTTACGAACGAGGAACGACGACGGTTCAAATTACGTATGGCAGTAGCGTTGTGAGCTCCACTTGATTTTTCTTTTGTGTGCGGGCACTAGAAATTGAACTATTCTTGATTAATCCAAATTTCCCATGAATAGAGAGTTCCATCTTTACGATTGAACCGCATTAGCTTTAGGACACAGAGCACGTGGCTTGCTGTTGAGGCTGCTGTAAAATGGTAGACAATCGGGAGACAACTTGGTCGATTGTCAAGGTTAATCTCTCCAGGATGCCATGGCGAGATTTTATCTTGGGCATGCTGGTTCCCCTTCTGCTCCTCCAGTTTGTATCCCTGCCGTCTATTCCTCTGCTTGGCGTGTACTGCTCGGTTGCCTGGCTGATAATAGTGATAGTAACAATCTGTATGATGACACACGTCCTTAGTGTTTTCCCGGTCATTACCCTAATTGTTACCGTGACCATTGTTGCTGGACGTTATCTTGTCCGCGTGCATCCAGCGTTCACGCTTATACCTTCGCTTGACGCCACGATTATAGGCCTGATGTTCGTCGGCTCGATGTTGAGGCCGCGCCCGTTTGTCATGAAACTTGTAGACAAGAAGACCATCGAACGCACCGAAGCAAAATTCGGCAAAAGCAAATATTTCTACAAAGCCTGGTTTGACGTCAATATTATCTGGGGAATGTTTTACATCATCCAGGGAATGATAATCAGCTACCTAATGATAATGAATGTGGAAGCAGGGAACATTATGAATTTACTGTTCAGCTGGCCTTCCGTTCTGGTGCTGCTTTACATAAGCGTGGATTACCCGCGCCGGTATTGGGAGAAGCACTGGGAGAAGATGAAGGAGGAAATCGATGCAGCCGCATTATATGAAAAGGACCACCAGATAGATCAGCCACGGCGGGCCGTACAGTGACGACTTTGCATCGTTAGTGAAGAAAGCTCGACCAATGGAGCAATTTCGTGCGTACGCCTATGCTGGTACGGACAACCAAATTTGAACCGTTATTGTGTGTGTGGGTATGCTGGTGCGCACACACACTTTCTACTAATCGTCCTCTGCTTCCTTCGCTGGCTGACCAGACTAATTGTCCGGTTTGTTTGGGCGGGAAAAAACGGAACTTATTAGCAAAAAACTACTGGACTATTACGTGGGTGATTGACGTTCAGTGTACGAATTGCTAAACCTAGAATCGAGTCTCTCTCTGATTTGATATTCGGTCTGGCTCTCTCGATTGGATCATTGTCGTTGCTGAGCCGACCTGCCGTCAATCCAAGTGACGTTGTGGCCGACATTTTCGGATTCGGTTTTAGTTTCTTCATTTTGATTTCCGTGTGGCTCAGATACACTGCTATGGTAACTGCCTGGCCGCGAGAACGCTTCGAGACGGGGATGATGATGTGGCTGAATATCATCTTGCTCTTCTTCGTTTCGATTGAGCCCTACCTACTCAGTCTCATCAGTTTCGGCCCGGCGACCGCAAACCACGTTATGCTTGCATTCACATCTCAGATTTACGCTCTCGACTTGACCGGCTTGACTGGAATTTTGGGGTTGTTTGCACAGATGTTGACAAAGAAGGAGGAAGTGATCGAGCCGGAATTAATTGGTGGTTATACGTGGCTCCGTAATACGCAGTTTGTGTGCGCTGGGCTGTTTGGTTTATCCGCTCTTCCAATCTTTTGGTCTTGGATGATCCAAGGCACTCCACTGCGATTCTATCTTTGGTATGCGATTCTGGCAAGCACCTGGGTTAGTCGCGGACTTCAGCATTTATTGTTTCTGAGCCGCAAAGCAAAAAACATGTGAGAGATAGGTGGCCCCCGAAGTCTCCTGACAAGCCCGCGCATATGGCATGACAAGCTTCTCGGTAGATTGCGAGCGTGCCCTCAGTGCGCTCCGGAGCCGTTAGAAAAAGTGTGTGTGCGCACCAGCTGACCCACCCCCCCAGAAAACCACTGACACCAAGATGGAACGTATGAACGGAGAACTAAGAGACAGAGAACGAGTTATGCGAACCCTAGAGAAACCCGACACGCCCATCCTTGCTGGAATGCAAATCTACCACAACTACATAAAACCACATGACGGCCTCAAAGGCAAAACGTCAGCAGAAGCCGCAGGAGTTCAAATAAAGGGCAACAACAAATGGCTAACGATGATTCAAAACGCCGCCCAGTCGAACACAAAACCATCTTTGAATTTAGTCGCCCCATGCCGTGTATAGTCTATCGATACCCGTCTTGAAGGTCGTTGTGAAATTCTGTAAAGCATCACTGATTCCCTTCATGTTTTCTTTGGTTAGCCACAGAGCTAGCTTTGCCTTGCTTTCTTGGAGTTTTTTGTCGTTTGATATATCTTTTGCAAATACATCTAGCACGTATGGTTTTTCGGGCTTGTTGTGGTTTCTCCAATGTTCTTGCAGGTTTGAAACCCTCTTTGCTGTTTCTGTACCTGCCCACTGATAGCTGTCCTTAACCCCTTCATAACAGGCTTCAACTGCGTCTTGATCCTTGGATGTTGAGAGGAGTAATAGGCCGCCAGCTTCTGGGTCCATGATGAACGCAAGCCTGTAACCATAGAATACCATTGTCAAATACAATATACGCTCAACCATGTTATCGTCGGGTTTGTTTTGTTCCATGGCCGTAGTCAAGGCAGAATGCAAATCTTTGGCTGAAGTAAGCCACGGAGAGTAGTGCTTTTTCAGTTGAGGAGAAATGAAGTCCCATTTCTTGCCAATGTTAGTGCTCCTTTCTGTGTAGTAAGAAGTGATTTCGTTATACATCGCGGAAAAGATTATGCCAAATACGGTAATTGCGCCTGCAACCACCGTGGCTTGTGCCGTAGCATCTTGTTTAATGGCGTTTTGTGAGATTGCCAAAAATGTGAGGCCTATTGCTACGGCTCCGGCAAACAAAGCCACAAAGATGAGCCCAACTAGCCTCCATATTCTCGCCATTAAATTTCTGCCCGATCCTAGCAAGAGACTTGCGTCTCTAGTCACTTATATCTTCTGAAGGCATTCTTGATTATGGTCATAGTTGTTCATCAACGAGAACTTGAAAGCACACACAGTCTCCAGGTTGGTTCAGGATATTCTCGGTCTTGGATGTGACCGCATGAACAGTAGTAGCGTTCTTCTGTAACCCACTTCTCGCCCTTCATCCTACAAAAACTTCAGAACAGACGCACAGGACGATTACACCTTTCACAATTTGGCATCATGGCGGTTGTAGTTCGAGCCAATGCCAAATATTGTCATCGGCTGCTCTTAACATAAGGGAGAGTTGCATGAATCAACCGAAAAGTAACAGGCGGTTCCATCAACCGTAGAGGTACCGTTACCTAGAAACAGGTAACGGATAGTCTTCGTCACCTACGCTCATTTTAGGACGGTGGATAAAATCGTCACCTAGCACAGAAGCATACGTGCTCGATCAGAATCTCGCTCACGATTTCTGGACGATTCGTGTAGTAACCTGAAAATCCACCGGTTGAAGGATCAAAACCCGTTAGAAATATGAGAGGCTTAAGAAGGTTCTTTACGCTAAGCCTTCCTAAGTTACTTTTCTTCCTTCATCTGCTTTCCACAACACATACCGGGCGAAGGACTCTTTTTCCCGCATACCTCACACTTGTACATAGCCATTAGGAATTCACCTCCACACCGAAAGCAAATAGGTCAGGATACCTAAGCATTCTCCAGACCAGTGGCTCTTTGATTCCTTCAACGGGTCGCAACCCCCATAAAGTTAGTTTTCTCCAATGTGGGATTGCTTGAATCGGGAACGGTAATTTTCGCAAATTGGATGCCGGAATCAATTGCCCAAGACCCTTCAAATGTCCATCCGTCTGGTTTTTCTTTCGAACCAGAAATTGTTACTTTTGCACTCTTAGCTTCCTTTTCAGCGCAGGTAGCGGCAATTCCCCTTGCTTCTTCCTGTTTACGTTTTGACAATGTTTTCCAGTATACGGATTCCAGCGTTAACGGCTTTAACGCTTTTGGGGGGGTGGGTCAGCTGGTGCGCACACACACACCAAACGATGACGGTTCAAATCTGGGCGCTCGAACCACTAGACCCGACGACGGTTCAAACTACGAAGCCCTAAAGCAATATCGTCGCCCGACCCACTCTCTGTTTCAGTTCATTGCTTCTTAGGATCTATTTCCAAAGTGTAAACAGTTCCGACTTCTTTGTCTATTTTCGAGAAATACGCTTCCCGAAATGCCACTGTCTGGGTCAGCGCCAGATCAGCGTCTACCCGTGTGAACTTGTAGCCTTTAACCTCCGGATGTGCTCCGGGTACATTCCCGATGCTTCTCACAGAATCCAAAACACCAATCCAGTGCTTGGGTATTACATCTCGTTTTTCTTTCTCGAACCTGCGAATGATGTCGTTAAAGTCCAACTCCTTTGGATCTTGCTCGAAGAATCTTCGGAAAGCCAATTGCATAAGTTCTTCCACTGCCCTACGGCACATTACAACGCACGGATTCCATTTTTTCAAATCGTAATTGGCTTTGGCCTCCTCTATCGACCGATCTATTGTTGGAGGAATTCTATCGGTCCAACCCATAGCGCCATTGAGGGAACCGAGAAACATTGCTATGGCTGAGGCCGCGTTTAGCCATTCTTTTGAGATTTTCCAATCTCTAATTTCGTGAAACGCGGGAGGTACGTTGACAAACACTTTGCCAAAGAAGTCCTCGGCGTAATCACTGTCATTGCTCCATATCACGACCTCACCGTCCATATTTACACGACAATGACAAAATGCGTCCTCTTCTTTGTCTAGTCTCCGAAGGAGGAAGTGTGGTGAAACGTTGAAAATGCCGAGTGGGTCCGGCAATTTCTCATTGTCAGCCTGAACATACCAAAACCTCATTCGATCGGATGTTGACCAATCTATCGTTTCTGTAAGAGCGAAAATGTTGAAATCAATTGGTGCGAATTCGGGTTTTGCCTTTAACTCAAAAACTCCTAGACCTTGTGCGTCGTCCTTGAACGATGCCAGAGGAATTTTTCTGCTGTCGATAGTTGAAACACCCTTCAAATTACTAATGTTGGATCCAAGCTCAGTACCCAATTACTAAGCTTCCTTATCTGAATATGTTGTTGTGGGTCTGGTGGTGCGCGCACACACTTTTTGCATTCATTCAGGCGGCCACAACCTCATCATATATTATCTGTCCGTCCTTTCTCATCGGAACGCTATACAAATGATCCAACTGTCGATCATCCTTCGCGATACCGGAAACAACAATCCTATCATCTTTCACTTCAATCAAGGGTTTGGCTTGCCAACGTATGATTCTTACATCGCGACCCCACCTTTCCTGAACACATCTGTGCGCGATTGCAACAGGATCAATTTGCGAAACACTCTCTGGCCGTTGAGGTTGCGCTTGAATGAATTGCTTGTTTAGCTCCTTGATCTCCTTCTCTAATTCGAGGTTGCCAAAGACTACTTCAATTCCGGCATCCTTCAGCAGAGGGACACTACCACCATGAATCGTTGGATTAGGGTCCAACATGCCTATCACAACTCTTTGGAGTCTTCTTTCGATTATTCTCTTAGTGCATGGTGTCTTGTGTGTTCTGCTAGTGCATGGCTCTAATGTAGTGTAAAGCGTGGCATTGGATAGATCTTCCGCAGGAAGCTTTCTCTCCAGAAGAACGAATTCTGCGTGGTTTCCTTTTGCGATCTCACCACGGAAAGCAGTCTCCACGACTTTTCCATCCTTAACTAAGATGGCACCAACCCTTGGGTGGACCCGTTCGTCCTCTGGAACTGAATTCTTCGATACCTCAATCGCGTTCTTCATGAATTCATTATGATCCATTTCCGTAATCGGCTTTGTCGTTAATGGTTGTGCGTTTCCAGCAACACCCTCATGAACCGCTGTTTCAGACTGCGTGCCAGGAGCTACATTGATGTATTTTCTTGTGACTACTTCGCCTTCCTCGGTTACTTCCCACTCGTCTGGAATCATAGAAACCACACCCGAAGCCGCGTTCCGAGCTCTTATGATCGGCAAGTACTCAGAAGAAGGTTCAGGAGTCTTGTTGATTTGAATCGACTCTATGTCAAGTGGGTCGACAATGGTCCCTCCGCATAGGAATTTCTTGCCAGCCTTATAGGGTCCGACTACGTTGGCCAACAGATTGTCTTCGGTCAAGTCTAACTCCAAGCAGTCCGAACTGCGATTACTTATTCTTGTAATCCGCACATGGTAGTAGTCGGTCAAATGTTGGTCCTCAACGAAGCTTGCCCACGATTGATACACTTTGAAGGGACCTTGTCCACGACTCCAAGATTCATGTGATATCAACCGAACATTGGGGTGAAGTCTGGTTTAATCCTCGTTTCTCTGATCTGGGCAATTCTCTCAACAAGTTGGTCTTTGGTAACAAGAGACTCTCTACGCATGTCCAAGTTGAATTGCTTGACATACCGATTGCGAGTTTGTGTTGACAAGAGATGAACAGCGGCAAGAATGTCAAGGGCGAAGCGTCTGAATAATTCGTCTTTGTTGTAATCGTGGATTATGGAAGCGGTGTACGGTGGGAGATGACCAGTCGTCATCCCTCTTGCGAATCGCAAGAGCATGAGCAGGTTGTCCATATCGTGTTCAGTTATTCTACTCTGATTGCGGGGCCTTGCTGCTGCGATCTTGTCACCAACATCCATCATAGTGACGTCCCAAGCACGTCCGGAATCCTCGATGTTGGCGACTACAGCTGACAGACGTCGAATCACGCATCCAAGGCATCGGCCACACTGAGGAAAGTCGTCGTGCGAGAACATAGACGTGATACACGAATTGGTCTGCTGGATAAGTGATTGTTGAGGGCAAGTTGCCATCGCTTCAGCTTTAGTCATGTTTTGAAATGGTTCATAGATCTGCAATTTGAGATCCAGCACTTGTTCGACGAAACGTTTGGTTAACTCCACTAAGAGAGGACTGGTGGTGACAGTCACCAAGTCAGTTGGTAGATACTGAGGTTGATACATCGTTGGCCCAGTTTCAGAAATTACCATGGACGTCGCTCCCGCAAGATTTGCTACGATGGCACCGAAGCAAAGGTAGAGAAAGCCACGAAGTTGTTGAATCTCAGTCATGTTTTGCTGAATTGATACTGAGTAGATTTTGGTTTCTGGCAGAACCGATTTGATGTTATCGACGACCCCCCTCATCATGGAATGAGATACGAAGACTCCTGCAGTAGGCTTCAACTCCTTAGGGAGGGAAAGAACGCCACAAAGGCTGTCGACGCCACCAGAGAACAAAGACACTGAATTCACGTTGTCAATCGGCTTTGATTCAGTGTTGGGCAACAGAGGGTCAAACCGTGGCCTTAAGGAACTTCTTGTTGCAAACGAAAAAAATTCATCCAAGAGGCTCGCTACTTGCCGCCTTCGCCATACTGGCACAGCCGAAACGAGGAATCTGACCCAACTCTGCTGGCCGAAGGTAATCTCACGCTTGTTATTCTTGAGTTCCTCGCACTCGAACAGTCCCGCCGCCACATAGGCCAAGTCGCGCTGCACACTCGAAACATATTTCTCAAGATCCTCGAAATCGACCTTGACCCGTCCTTCTTCCTCTGTTCTCGGACCACTCCTTAAGATCAAATCTGCGTGTTGATCGTATTCCCGCAATACGTAGACGTTGGTCATTTGCCAGCCCCGTGACGTCTCATTACCTCTTTGATTAAGTCTTGAAGCTCTTTGTCGCTAGGTTGCTTCTCAAGAAACTCGCGCTGTTTTAACTCCGAAACAAGATCATCTGAAATTTCCACACTCTTTGCGTCTATTTCCTTCTCAATATCGTCTTGTTTCTTTCCCGAAAGAGCGAAATAATCTGGCGCTAAGTCCTTGTGACCCAAAATCTCCGATACCAAGAGATCACGAATGACATTACGATACAGCTTACGCATCGTATTTTCCAAGTCATCAGTCATGTCTGATACCCTACCCTAGAGTATTTTTCACTGCAGAAGTGAGAACCCGATCCTGAAACTCATTGGTCGTGATTCCGGCAGCGCCCTTTATGACGCTCCAACTAATGTCGATTGTCGTTCCTACTGTTTGACTCGTTACCTCCGATACTCCTATCTTCAACGCTTGCTTCACGCCAGCTGCTACAGCCTTCTTTGGATCACCAGTCTTTTCATAGTTCTCAGTTGCGGCCTTCGACACTTGATACACCGTTTTAGAAATTTTGTAGGCAGCAACAAGCGTTGCGATCGAAGGATTTGAGATCGCTAGAACGTCAACTGCAGTAGCAACAACAATTCGCGCAGGTTTCGAGGAAAGAGTCTTTCTCGCCTGTAGAATGGCTTCCGTAACTTGTCCACCTCTGCCTGTAAAAACTGCGAAATCGCATCCTCTTCTTGAGCCCAAATAGATCCTTCCGACAATCAATTGAAGAGTTCCTGTTCACTACTTGTGACCTTCGGTCGCAGTAGGATCGGGAGGGTGTAGAGGCCTTTGCGAGAACCTAACGATTGCTGGTGACATTGAAGACCACGGAGGAGTCATTACGTGGCTTACGGAAATAAATCGGTATTCATAGTTTCTGATTTCACTTAGATTATTGCGCTCACATACACATTCTACTCGAAGGTACGCATGCGAGATCATTAGTCGTGGGGAAACCAAAACAGGATACAGCCCATGTCCTTGCAGAGGGGCGATTCACCACAGAAGTTGCTTTCGCGATTTGCATCCCACGTATACCTTGACCACTCCTATAGACATCGAGCACGGCCTCACGATTCATATCTGGAAGCAAACAAATGCGATCCGGTTTAGATTTCGTTGTTGACGGTGCTCGCGCACTACTGAAGCCACACACCGGCGAACTACGAGGATAATTCAAACCATGATCCCTGCACCGACAACCAGGGGCAGATCATATCCAGTGACCGTTATCTGAAATCCAACCTAACATTATGGAGATATTGCGCCTAAGAATAGCTTTCGATCGCACCCCATGAATCACAAAACCAGGACGTGATTCCCCAACCCTTCGTAAGAAATCTTCTCCAAGTTCTCTCTTCAAAATCGCGAGCTCCTTCTGGACCACAACTTCTTTAGGCGATCCAGCCAATCCAGCCCGTGCTCTCTGGGAGAGCAATGCGATTTTTTCCAAGATTGAATAGTTGCTCAGTTTTCTGTCTCTCATTATCCGGCCACAATGCTTGAGTCTTGATATGATTCTTTCATTAATAGTCTGAAATTGGAAAGTTGTGCGATCGTGACCTATGTAACTCAAATGTGAATTGATAGGAATGATCGTGAAACCTTTCGGGAAACTGGAATACTGAGTCCGCAAAGATGTTCCCCGAAATCTGCCGTATGAGATTTCGACCCAAATGTTGTTGTATTTTGGATTCCCATACTCCTTCGAGTCATGCATTGCTCTCATAGTGCTGATGTTGTTGTAATATCCACTTGTAGGATACCATTCGTTCAAGGAGTTGACTAGAAATCGGAAGCTTCTCCGGAAGCCCAGTTCTCCCACTCGTATGCGATTCGTCGCGGACAGTATGCTTCGAGAGAAACGTGACGTATAGATGTCGTAATCCACAACGACATCCGCTATGTGCCCGAAATCAAGTTGGTTCAATACGGCATGAGTGTCAGCCTTTACGCGGCTCGCCTTATCACTGAACTGTACGTATTCATCCTTATGATTTTCCTCAGCAACCTCTCTGTCACGTAAAATCGGCAAGACTGCAAGTCTTACTCGACGTTCGAGCGCCTTAGCGAATTTGATGTCTGTAGGGGAGGACCAAGGAATGATGTTTTTCATTCTTAAATCGAAATGTACGCGGAAGTTCCCAAATTTGTCGTCTGCACGACCAGAAAGATGATCGCTTCTACAAGTATAGACCACCGGGACCGCACGTTGAGCATAGCCGGCTTCGAAATAGACAGACGGTCGTGCATACGTCAAGTCTGCTAAGGCTATGTCACATTTGTGAAGTTCAGCCACTATTTTGTTATTGATATCTTCTAGATGTTCAATGCGGTCCACTCTTACCGAAGTTATTTTTAGACCTCTTAGGGTCGGCGCGATGAGTGTCTTGTATACCGCGTCCGTATCTTTCCGTCCGAAAGCCATCGCTACGAAGCATCTCATGCAGAAATCCTCTCATGAGGTGTCGTTATCAGTCTCTCACGGGTTCTTCGATAGATTCTGAATGCTTTTTCGTCCCGTCCTCTGTAGCGCAGGTAGTGAAGCGTGCTTCCGCGAATGCCTAGCTGCTTGGCCTGCGAGGCAGTTAGTGCATTGATCTTTGACCGCAATGCACGACCATCTTGTCTTTCCAGCTTCGGTACAGGCTTCACGAAATCAATCGACGATTGTCGCCCAATCAATAATCGGCCTAACTCGGTAGCCTTCTGCTCGATCACAGTGTCCCACTTTAAGACTCGGTCCTTGCATGTTACACCGGCGTTGAATCGTTCACGCAACACTTCTATGAAGCACTGTTTGGCTTTAACCTCGAATCGGTAACGGTAGTCGTCCCCCGTGAAGTAGAAGTCATGCAAATTGATCGCGCCAGACTCGAACGCATGAATCACTGATAGATCCACTAACCATCTGAATGGCTCCTGCAAATCATACACTAACGACTGCTTCGTCTGATAGTCGCTGAAGTCATGAAGGAAACCGATCGAAGGTTCGAGGCCTATGGAGTTAATGGCCATTCGACATTCGGCCTCAAGAAATCCGTACCCGTAATTCAAAGCCGCATTGAACGGGTCAGAAGCATTGTTCTGATGACTCGAAGTCATTCGCCCCTGAAAATCAAGCCATTCAGGAAGAACCCTCCTGAAAGCCTCCCAATACCGTAACGCAACCCGTCCTTCAACAGTACGCAGTTGGCTTACAGTAGGAGCCTGACCAAGCCTCGCAGCCTCACGCTTAGCAACACGTACCTCCCGCTGAATATCGTAACGTTCTCCCAGCCAATCGAGAACCTGTAGACTTCTCGCAATCTTGGCTTTCACGAGGGCGTGAGCGATTGTGAACTTCTTCTTTGGGTCATTGGCTGCTTGAAATTGTGCAGCACGCAAATCCGCTTTGATTGGTGCAGGCGGAAGAATACTACTGATCATGGAGCCATCGTAGTTCATGACGAAAACTGGAACCTTGTTCTTGGACAGCCAATGGAACGCCTGCAGGGAAACATAACCACTATGACCATCAATGATGATACTGCTGAAAGGGAAACGCCGAGGACGAAACCGCTGCAATGATTCGGCCCTGTCATCCTCCCGTCCATTGATAACCTCAAGTTCAGACCTTGACTTGAGATTGTTAACGCGAATCTTCACACCCCATCCAGAAAGATGAAGTGGATTCATTACGAGTCTCTCCAAATGAGAGTGGATGCAACATCGCTTGCCAGAGATTCCGGTGAAGTTTGAGTTGGGAGTTTCAAGGCTCCTTCCATAGCTAGATATCGGTAGGCGACAGTAAGTAGAGCTTCTTTCATTCGCGTTATCTCCGTAAGGTCGAACATGTACGGATTAGGGACGGCGCTCAGGATCATTTTTGCATCGTCTTTATCCAAGAGGTGGCCATCTCTGATGAGGGGAATAAGTCGTCGAATCTTTGCAATCTCACGAAACCTGAACTGCCCAGATGCGAGTTTGATTAGAAGATTTGGAGGACGTTGACATTTGGACCAATCCCGTGACCCATCTCTGAAGCAAAAGTCGATTGCAGTTGAGACTAGACGACAATTGACCTCTAGTCTTACTTTGGTTTTTTTCGCTTCGGTTAGTAGGAGTTCTTTCGTTTTCTTCTCAGGAATATTGCTGAGAGAGCGACAGCTATCGCGACGATCGAAGCAAGCAGTAGGGTGGTTGGCCCTACGATGGGTAGCTGCGTCTTGGGGAATATGGCGAGGAGCCTTTGATTGTAGATTAGTAGCGTGAGTGCTGTGGTTTCGGTGTTCGAGGATCCTATCGGCCGTCCAGTCGCGTCGACCAGGCTTGTGATTCCACCGTACTGGTTCTGCATGTCCCATAGGTGTTGCAGCATCGCGTCTTCTTCGGGGACGGTGATGCCAAGTGCTCGGGCGGTGAATAGGAATAGGGCGAGTTTATGGTTGCTGTACGTATGTGTAGAGAGGTAGGATAAATCCCAAAACCCATTACCCGTCCACATGTCTTCGGCTCTTTGCAGAAGAAACTGTGCGCTCTGGTAGTTTCCTTCAAGGTCATACTCCAATGCTTCATACAGCCAGAGATCCAACCAGTTTAGCGCCAATTCAGTTGAGTTATGTCGACGGATGGTTATCACGTAGTTCGGGCTTTCCGCAACTATGTAATCTTCAGCCGCGTGTAACGGAAGCTGAATTCTCTCACCTGCCACGACTTCGAAGACACCGGAGGGAGGTTGTTGGTATCGGTTTATGGAGGCATTGATCAGATTTGAAATCTGCGGGTAATCGGCTTGTAATGCGAGAGATGCGAAGAAGTTGTCCGAATACAGCCAGTAGGTTTGATTGTACCTCCAGTGAAAGCTGGGATACTCACCCGTCAACCAGTGCGTTCCTGCATCATCGCTTTCATAGACCAACCCCAGATTCTGATTCAACCGACTGACCAGATATGCTTCAGCACGAGCGATATTCTTAGCGTACGGGTTTGGTCCTACGACCTGCTGTGGAAATGAAAACGCAAGTAGGAGAATCACTGCGACCCTAAATTCTTGCATTAGGCTACTACCAAAGTTTCATCATTTATTGATGGTTCAAATTTATTCGCCCGCAACAGTAGACCTACCCACACACACTGAAAAGCGACCCACGATGGACCCAATCTATCCCGCTGCTTGCGACTACGCTTTCTTTGGCTATGAACCGAAGCAGTACGATATTTGAAGCGGCAGGATGAAACGCACTGTCTCAGAACTCCTGTTGTCCTAGGTCACAATGGGTTGGTCGGCGACCCCACAGGATAATTCGATCGTCTGGTACGCTATACGCCACCGTCAGGTGATCCCTCAAATCGCCAGTTGGCAGTTAATCTTGGTGTAGAAGTAAATGCAAATCCAACTGAAGTAGCCGAAAGCGTTGCAAAGTGTTTAGGCTTAGCAGCGTAGTCACATAATCGTCGTTTGTTCACACACACACCTAAAGGCGGATTGAGCTAGGCGAAGCATGCTGAACGCCGCCAGCAAGGCTCGCTTTGGCGACTGTGAGATATCGTTACGGCGTTTTCTTTAGAGCCTGTTTTACCTGATCCTC
>Ga0181527_1003107_pt1 | contig 15056 bp, 12 predicted proteins | sample PEATcosm2014_Bin_30_FD_119762 | JGI IMG/M metagenome (GOLD analysis project Ga0181527, IMG submission 119762) | Peatland microbial communities from MTU Mesocosm Facility, Houghton, MI, USA - PEATcosm2014_Bin06_60_metaG | ecosystem: Environmental > Terrestrial > Soil > Wetlands > Peat | place...
GACCTCAATGTCAAGGAAGGCTGGGGCATGAAGCTGGTGGTCGGGCGACTGGAGCCGAACTGCCTCGTTGGCGAGCGGCTCGGGCAGCATCCACTTCACCGCCACGCTGGCGTCGACCACGAAGACGCTCATCGGTCGCGGTCCTCCCGCAGCAGCGGCGTACTGTCGGGAAACTCGCGTCCGGACCGAGCCAGTCCCTCCCGCATCGCGTTTACGGCACCCCAGGGGTCGGCGGAGGAGGAGGGCTGCAACGCCTCGGCGAGGATCGCCTTGGCCTCGGTCTCAACGCTGTGGGCGTGATGCTTAGCGCGCTCGCGCAGGAGGGCGAGCGTCGCGGGGTCAATGTTGGGGATCAGGAGTTCAGACATCTTCCGTCCCTTTCGTGAGAGATACTCCATTCTACCACTCGCTACGATGAGCGGCCAGGCACGTTGGCCCCTACCGCCCAGGGCGGAGGGCCTTCAAGAAGTCCCTGGTCCACTTTCTGCCCATGCCAGTCACAGTATCCGGTACTCTTTTTCGACATATCGGCTCGACATTACGCGCAGGGTCTTCGGCCTCACCTTCCACTTGAGGCCGAGCGTGTCTCCTGCCTTCACCCGATCCGCGAAGGCGACGACGGCATCCTTTGAATAAAACCGCTTCGGGTGCCTAGTGAGGTTTACCAGAAGATTCAGCATTAGGTCGTCGGTGAACAGTAGAAGTTCCTCGGTCACGCCGCGCACATCTCCCTCGTGCACCATTTTGCAGCGCACCTTGTAGGCCTCCCCAATTCTACCCTTGTACCCCCTCTCGGTCCAAAACCCTACCCATCCCATGAACGCTTCAATTCTCTCGGGGATCGCATCGACGTACTTGTCACCCTGTCTTGTTAACAGTGACTCTAGCGCAATCATGTTCCACAGGAAGGCATCGGGGACATCGTAGGTGCTTAAGCCCTTACCGACCAGGATTGCGGCCTTCCTCAAGCATTCGCGCCACGGTTGGGCAACGTGAACCTTCCCATGGAGAATCTTTGTCAGTCGACAGAAGAAGAATTTTTGTTGGAATGTCTTCCAACGCGCGTTTGCTTCTAGGGCTTGATGGCCCGTGGTCAGGAACCCGCCGCCAGCGAATGACTTATCCTGAGTGTTCAGGAAAAGGTAATCCACACCCTGTGAGGTGACCTCCCCGTAAAGGCCAACGTGCCCGACCCTCCGCCGCCTCGCATAGGCAAGTTGGGAAGCGGTCAGTATGAACGACTCATCCCGAACCAATCACAGGCACTTGGGCAATAGCTCCTCCGGCTTTCCGGTGTGGTGAATAACGGCAAACGACGGCGCATCTTTGAACGTCTCCTGGCAGACATGACGCCAGGTGGACATTGGAAATGGAATGCGCAGGCGTCTTCTGATACGCGGCAGTTTCTTGGCGCTCACGAACAGCACGCGGTCAACCCGAAGTTCCCCGTTAACCGCATCGCGTAGATAAAGATTTGCGACGGGGGCGATGAACACCCACTTGCCGTCGTGGCCCCGAACGTCGTCCGGTGCGCTCATTCCGTTGCTTCCATTCTTCAAAAAAAGGTTAAGGGGACAGCCGCACAAAGTGGAAAATGCGAGGTAGCGTGGACGCGATTGTCGCGCGGCCGCTCCCCTGAGGATCACCGGGCGTCGGTTTTCCGTGGGTTTCGCCGCATCCGGTCGCGGATCCAATCCTGATCCTCCGCGCTCAGTCTGTCCGTCGGAATGACAACCACGGTCCCATCCTCCCGCTGCAATTTTACCTTGCCGGGAACGTAGCTCAGAAACTGGGCCGTAATCTCCCGGCCGCTGGCGGCCTCGGTCCAGGTCCTCGTCGCCTCGCGCCGGTGCCGGTCCGCTTCCTCCTCGCGCCGACGCTTCTCCGCCGCAGCTATTGCGTCGGCAGCCGCAATCCGGGCCGCCGCTTTCGCCTCGGCGGCCACGGCTTCCGCCGCCTCCCTGGCCTGAGCGGCTGCAAGTCGCGCGGATATCTCCTTAGCGTCTCCGCCGAAGGCGATCCACCAATCGTGGACGGGGTCCTTCGGGTCCTCTACTGTGCGATGGCTCTTGTGGAAGCCCGCTCCATCCCATCCGACGTCCTGAACGACCCATTTTCCATCCTGGAAGGCGAGTCTAGCCCACCACCGGAATGTCCCGCCGGAGACCGGATGTTCGGGAACCTCGGCCCGTTCGGCCTGCGCGCGCGTCGGGAACTTGGCGCTGAAATAGGCGTCGTTCAACCACGTGACCGTGGCTGCGAACGGCGACGTTAGGGAATCCGTCTTGCTCACGTCGTATTTGATGTCAGCCGCGAGGCGCTTTTCCTTGCGCCATTTTCCGGGCTCACTGAAATCAGTTACGCGCGGCGTCGTGCCTTGCTGCCCGATTTTTGCCAAGAGCGGTTTGAGGGCGGCGACGGGGTCTGCGCGCTCGGGGGGGGAACCCGGCGCGGCCGGGTCCGCCGCGAACAGAGGAACCGCGCCCCAAACGAGGGGCCAAAGCGAAGCGTAGCGCGCGACCAGTTGAAACACTGCCTTCTCCCTTTCGTTTTGGGCGGGCCGAGCGGGGGGCGTCGAAAGGGGAAGCGGCCGGCCGCCGCGCTCGCTTGGCTGGGGCGTTGAAGCGCGCCGGCCATCCCGCGTGTCCGCCATTCTAGCACGGCGGGAGGAAGGGGGAAAGGCCGAGGGCAGGCCGAGGGCGGGGCCGGGGGCGGGGGCTGGAACGGGAAGGGCCGGAGGCTCAGGGCCCGAGGCGCAGGCCCTTGGGCAGCGACTCGCCGAAGATCATGCCTTGCTCCTCGCGGTCCAGCCGGCCGCCGCTGCGCACGAGCTCAAGGAAGTGGGCGGGGGCATGCTCCGCGGTAAGCCAACGCAGGGCGGCGTCGCGGGGTTTCTCGGGGATGTCGCGGTAGCGGTCGCCGGTGCGGCGGGCCAACTGCATCACCGCCAGCGGTGCTGCCGGGGTACCCGCCACAGGCGGGTCGCCGCCGGAAGCGTCCAGCAGGCGGCGGATCCAGGCGGCGGCGGTCTCGGGCGGCACGACGGTGTTTAGCGGGCCGTAGAGCGGCACCCGCGTGCCGATCCGCCCGACGGCCCAGACCATGGCGGGCCGCACGCCCTCCATTTTCCGCTTGGGCAGCAGGTCCAGGAGCATGTCGCCCAACTCGATCTTCAGCACCAGCGGCAGCAGCTCGAGCGCGCCCAAGAGCCGCCAGATTTCGCTGGTTTCGTGGGCAGCGAAGGTGAAATCGCCGCCGCGGCCCTTGCCTTCGACCACCAGGCGGTGCAGGCCGCGCATCGGGGCGAAAACGGGCTCGGCCAGCGCCTGCTGCTGGCCGGCCAGCAGGCCGCCGCCGAGCCGCCGCCAGAGGATCCAGCCTTCCATGCGGCAGGCCGCCGTGGGGTGGACCAGCTTGCCCTGCACCAGCCGCCAGGTCTCCGCCACGCGCCAATCGTCCAGGGCCAGGCCATAGCCGGGCCGCAGGGCGAACCCCAGCAGATTGAGCCAACGGGCCTCGTGTACCGCATCCTTGCGGCGGCCCGGCTCGACCTCTACCAGGGCATCCCAGATACGGCGGCAGAGCGAGGTCGGCCAGAGGTTGCGGCTCATGCCGGCGGCGGCCGCCAGGCGTTTCACCAGCCCCTCGGCTTTGTCCTCGGCTTGCAGAGAGAAGGTGCGGTCGATGGCCGCGCGGCACTGCTGCCAAGTGGTCTCGTCGACGAATCCCTCGCTCTCGGCGGCCGACTCGTGGGCGGCCACGTCGGTCGCGGTGGCCGAGCGGACGTCGAATTGCAGCCGCCAGCTCTGCTTGCCATCCCGCCGGCTGCACCAGAGGTCGAGCGTTCCGATCTCGGTCAGCCGCGCGTGGAGCTGGACGGAGACGGTTTCCGCCTCGCCTTTCTTCCGCGCGCGGAGGACCGTGCGGATGGGCGGCAAGGGGGTAAGCTGCTCGCGGTCCAGCGGCACCAACTCGCCGGGGTGGTCCGTCAGCCGCGTGCTGGAGACGTAGAGCGGGAATTCGACGGGCTCGGCGACACGTAGCTCGAATGACCGCTGGGCCAGGTCGACATCCCGACCCGGCTCGATACCGGCGGGGACCAGGCAGAGGGCCCAGCCGGGCGGAGTTTCGACTTCGGCGGGTGCGGTTTCTTCGTCCGCGGTGGGCGAGGCCAAAGCCCCCGGACTGCGGTCCGGGGGTTTTTGCGGTTCTTCCGCCGGGGCGTCCACGCCGATGTAATAGGTCCTCGGCAGTCCCGCGGCGATCCGCACGCCCTGGCCGCGACGGACCATGCCGTAGTAGGCCGCCCCGCGGGCCACGGCCAGGTCCAGCCGCTCATTGTCCAGGACGACCGGCTGCCAGCCGCCGCCGCCGAACCAGCTTAGCAAGGCGTCGATGATCCGCCGCCGCAGCACGGGCGACTCGAACAGCCCGCCGTTCAGTAGCACCACGTCGGGCCGGGCGGGGTCGTGGTCGTCGCCGATCGCCACCTCGTCCAAGGCTACATGCCGATGGGCGGAGAGAAACGCGGCTAGGTAGCGGGTCACCGCCGGGTCGGGAGCAAAGGGCAAGCCGAACTCCTGGAACCCCGATCCCCGCCGCGCGGGCTTGGCGTCCAGGGGAACCAGCGGGAAGAAGCCCTCGACCAGCACCTGCCGGGCCTCCGCCCGCGTCACCTCGATCTGGCGGGCTCCGCCGATCAGCCGCGAGCCAGCCCAAGGCAGGCTGAGGGTGATTCGCGCAGGGGCATCGGCGGCCAGGAGGGTTTCCTTGAGCCGCCGGCATTGCTCGGCGAGGATGGCCCACTGCCGGGGATCGAGCCTTTTCTCTCCGTCTTCCTGCTGGAGCAGCCGCTGTTCGAGGTGCTGGGCCAGGGCCAGGTCGAGGTTGTCGCCGCCGAGGATGAGGTGGTTGCCGACGGCGACGCGGTGGAACTGGACTTTGCCCGCTTCGCCGCGGCGGACGCGGATCAGGGTGAAGTCGGAGGTGCCGCCGCCGATGTCGCAGACGAGGATTTTCTGACCGGGCTCGACGAGGCGGTCCCAGTCGCCGCTATGGGCGTAGATCCAGGCGTAGAAGGCGGCCTGGGGCTCCTCGATGAGCACGACCCGCGGCAGTCCCGCCAGGGCCGCGGCCTTGACGGTCAGCTCCCGCGCCACCTCGTCGAACGAGGCCGGCAAGGTCAGCACGAAGTCCTGCTCGGCCAGCGGGTGGCGCGGGAAGCGGGCGTCCCAGGCGCCGCGGACGTGGGCCAGGTACCGCGCACTGACCTGGACGGGCGAGAGTCGCTCGACGTCCGCGGCCCCGTGCCACGGCAGCAGTCCGGCCGTGCGGTCCACGCCCGCATGACACAACCAGGACTTGGCCGACGAGATCAAGCGCGCCGGGACCAGCGCGCCGTGGTCGCGGGCGAAGCCGCCCACGACGTACCCCTCCGCGGCACCCCACGGCAGCCGCAGGCTTTCCGGCGGAAGCTCGCCGGGGGCGGGCTGGTAATGGAAGGAGGGCAGCGTTTCGCGGGCTTCCAACTGCCCCGCCGCGATCCACTGCGGCACGGCGAACGTCCGCACGCACCACGGCGTTTCCTGCGTGTCGACGTAGGTCACGGCCGAGTTGGTCGTGCCCAGGTCGAAGCCGACGACGTAGCGGCTCTTTGCGGTCGGTGCCGTTGGAGAGGAGACCACGGTGGGTTAGGGATTGCCCTGGGAGCGGTCCTTTTCCAGCACGACGCGGTTGCCGGCCGCGTTGTACTGCACCCGCGACATGAAGGCCCGCATCAGCATCACGCCGCGACCGCAGGGGGAGTGGATCTGTTCCGGGCAGGTGGGGTCGGGCAGGGTATTGGGGTCGAAACCCGCCCCATCGTCGGCAATCTCGATACGGATCCGGTCCGGGCCGAGACAACAGATCATGTGGACCTGCTTCCGGCGATCGAGGCGGTTGCCGTGCTGGATGGCGTTGACCAGGGCCTCTTCCATCGCCAGGTGGATGCTGAAGATGTCGTGCTGGGACCAGTGCTCGGCCTCGAGCCGGGTGAGCACGTCGCTGAGCACCTGCCGCCCGGCCGCAACCTCCGTGGGAATCACGCGGTCGTAACACCAGGTCCAGGGTTGGGATATCGAAGCCATCGGCATCTCGCACCGCTCGCGGCCGCTCAATCGGGCTGTGTGATTCCGGGAATCCTCGACCGCAGGGGTGGGGGCGGAGGCCGGCATGCCCGCCATCGCACAAGTCCGTTCACAAGGGCGGCGATGGCTGGAATGCCTACCATCGTGCGGGTCCGTTCAAAAGGGCGGCGATGGCTGGAATGCCTACCATCGTGCGGGTCCGTTTAAAAGGACGGCGACGGCTGGAATGCCTACCATCGTGCGGGTCCGTTTAAAAGGCGGCCAGGGCCTCCGCTTCGTCGTCCTTGATGTCGAACAGCCGGTTGAGTTTCGTGATGGTGAAGACCTCGTAGATCTCCGGCCGGATGTTCGACAGTTTCAGGACGCCCCCCTGCGCCTTCACTTTCTTGTCGAGCGTGATCAGCTTGCCCAAGGCCGCGCTGGAGAGAAAATCGACCGTCGAGAAGTCCAACAGCAGCTTGTCGCGCTTCTCCGTGTCGACCAAGTGAAACATCTCGCTGCCCAACTCCTGGATGTTGATGTCCTCGACAATCTTCCGGTCGCGGAAGCGAACGACGGTTACCTCGCCGACCTCGGTCACGTCCAGTCGTCGATATCCGGCCATGGTACAAGGTTCCTCGATGGAGAGCGAGAGATTCCAGATCGCAGATCGCACACGAGCAAGACATTTTCCATCCTAGCTTGTGCGACTGGGGGGGTCAAGGGAGGCCCGCGGGACATGGAAGCGGAGTGCGCGGAAAAAAGCCGTTTGCGGCTTCGCAACCGCCTTCCGCCCGTTGCCTTTCGGCAGCCCGTTGTGGGCGGGCCACACGGCGGCCGCAAAAAATGGGGCGGAACCAGATGCAAGCATGAAGCTGCAACCCGCTGTGCGACAACAGGTTGCGGCATCGGTGCGTGGACCTTTGCCGCGGGCCTCGCATGGCGCCCCTGTGGGATGGCACACCCTCTGTGCGAGGCACTACGCCGCTCGCTCACCGCAGCGGCCGAATAATGGCGGCGGTCCGCATCTCCTCGCCCTCGGTGGCCGGCATTCGCAGCTCGTAGGCCACGCTTTCCAGGAACCGCCGGGCGGCCATGTAATCGGCAGGCGCCAAGGCGCCGATCCGCTGCCGCAAGAGGTCGCCCATGGCTTGGGCGGTCTGCTGGGCCTGGGCGTATTCCTCGCCGCTGAGCCGGCCGTGCTCCGACCGCTCGGCGAACAGCCCGTCCAGGGCCTGCCGGTAAGACTCGAACAGCGTGCCCTCCAGCACCACGGGCCATGCCAGCTCGCCGGTCAGCAGGTTGAGTTGCGAGGGGGTCAGCCGCCGCGGTTTGCCCATCTGCGCCATGCGGATGTAGTCGGCCGGGGTCAACGGCCGTCCGCGGGCCGCGGCACGAGCATCCTGATTGATCTTCTCGACCTCCAACCAGGTCTCCAGCGACTTCTTCCAATTGTCCATTTCGCGGCGGCGGACCTCGCTGAGCGTCAGCGCGGCGTCCGCCCCATTCTTGAGGCCATCGCCGGCCGATTCGATCAACTTGGCGTACCCGTAGGCAATGCCTTGCACGGGGTTGGTCGCTTGCTCGCCGTAACCGCCGTAGTAGCCGTCCCCATAGCCCATCCCCGGGAAGAACGCATGGTGCGTCTTCGTTTGCGACGACGTCCCGTGCATGGCCATCGTGGACGTCTGGGCTTGCGCTGCCGACGTGCCGAGGACAAGCCCCACCCCGGCAAACAATATCATGGTTTTCATGGCCGTAATCCTTAGTTGTTATCGCCCTGCACTAGAATGCTAGAGGCGTTAGGGCCTCGGTCAATCCCGTCTCCGGGGTATTATGGTCGATACCCCTCAGGCCGTGTGTGAAAAACCGGGACGGCGGCAAGGAACGTGGTAAACTGGAATGGGGGCGCGATGGGCTGCCCCTTGCCCCGGAGGACGTTTATGATCCGTGTTTCCTCGCCGCGAACCGTTCGGTGGCTTGCCGTTTTGGCAGCCGGCTGGGTTTGGACCGTGGGGCTGCCCGCCACGGCGGCCTCGCCCGCCGCGCCGGCCGAAGACCTCTATCGCGAGGCTCAGGCGCTGGGGGTGAAGTATGCGGCCGAGCTGGGCACGCTGGCCACCTGGTGCGAGCAGAACTCTCTGCCGGCCGAAGCGAAGAAGACTCGCCAGAGCCTGGGCCCGCGGGATCCCTACAAACTCTACTTGCCCATCCTGCCCGGCGAGGTGGGGCCGGCGGGGCCGCCCGCGGGCGCCAGCCCCGAAACACTCCAATGGCACGCCCGCTTCCTCAAACTCCGCCAGGAGCAGGCCGCCGCAGTATATGACTTGGCCCGGCGGGCCATCCGCAAGCACCAAGCCTCGCTGGCCTATCAGCTCGTGCTGGAAGCGATCCGCGAGGACCCGGACCACGAGGGGGCCCGGCGGGTCTTCGGCTACCAGAAGTATGAAGGCCAATGGCACACGGCCTACGAGGCCCGCAAGCTCCGCGCCGGCATGGTCTGGCACGAGAAGTTCGGCTGGCTCCCCAAGGCCAACGTCGCACGATACGAACAGGGCGAGCGGCTATCCGGCGGCCGCTGGGTCTCGCAGGAGGCCGACGCCCGCGCGCACCGCACCATCGAGTCCGGCTGGGACATCGAAACCGACCATTACCTCATCCGCACCGATCACAGCATCGAGGCGGGCGTGGAGCTCGGGCTGAGGCTGGAAAGGCTGCACCGCCTGTGGCAGCAGATTTTCGTGTGCTTCTATGCCTCGGACAGCTACGCGGACACCTTGCTGGCCGGCCGGGCCCAGGCCCGCTTCACCGAGTTGCCCCGCTTCCACGTCACCTACTTCCGCAACCGCCAGGAGTACCTCCGCGCCCTGACGCCCAAACAGCCGGACATCGCCATTACGTCCGGGCTGTACCGGGCCGGCGACCACGTCGCCTACTTCTACGCCGGCGGCGACGACACCGAGCGCGTCCTGTACCACGAGGCCACCCACCAGCTCTTCCACCAGTCGCGCCGCGCCGCACCCGACGTCGGCGCCCGCGCGAATTTCTGGATCGTGGAAGGGATCGCCATGTACATGGAGTCGCTGCACCGCGAGAACGGCTCCTACGTGCTGGGCGGACTGGGCGATGCGCGGATCGTCGCCGCCCGCTACCACCTGCTCAAGCAGGATTTTTACGTACCCTTCGCCCAAGTGACCGCGCTGGGGATGCGCGACCTGCAGACCCACCCGGCCGTCGCCAAGCTTTACAGCCAGATGGCCGCGATGGCCCACCTGCTGATTTGTGCCGACGGCGGCCGCCACCGCGATGCGCTGGTGGCCTACCTCTCGGCCGTCTATAACGGCAGCCAGGACCCCAATCTGCTCGCCCGCCTGATCGGCACAAATTATGCAGACCTCGACCGGAAGTACCGGGAATTCCTCGAGACCAGCCCGCCGGACAAACCCCCCGCCGAGTGACCGCCCGGCGAAGCCAAGGCCAAGGAACCGGCGGTGAAGAAGCCTGGCGCGGGCACTGGCTCGCCAGGCGCGGCCTATCGAGAAACCAGTCCAGCCAAGAAATAGTGAACCCCGCCTCAAGGAAGCGGGGTTCGTGTAGAAATCCTGGGGTTGTTGATGGTTGTCAGAACGGTACCTCCGAGGAGCAGTCCCGCCCGCTCCTCACTGCAAGCCGGCCGGTGGGTCTTGCATGATTCTGCCCTCCGTTACGGGGTGTCGGAGCAAGTGCTGTCAACCGTTAGGATAAGTATATCACGGCAGGCAAACTGTCGTCAAGAGAACGCCGCGTCTTGCGGCCAGAATCCTAGAATTCCGGCCGCTTGTGGGGTTTGAGGAACTCCTGCCGATGGGCCAAGCTCTGCGGGCGTCGTTTTCAAGCACGGCTCGCGCGAAAGGACGTGCGGTTGCCTCGCCACACCCGTCGCTTGCGGCAGGCGGCCTACATGTCACCGCCAATTCCAGAACCAGAACCAGTAGTCCTCAATCAACTGGAAGTTGGGGCTGTCCTGCGGAATCTCCAGCTCGACCAGCGGCAAGTTGATCTCGTATTTCCCCTTGCGGGTCTTGCAGAAGATGCCATCGAACTCGTCGCAGATGTCCTTCGCCGGGTCCAGCAACTCCAGCACGGTGCAACGCTGCTCGACTTCCTCAAGCGAGGTCGTGGGTTCCGGGTAGTGAGCCGTGAACGGGAACGACAGGTGTGCCGAAAGATACTTGAAGTACCTGGCGAGAGTCTCCTCATCGACGCTGGGCAAATGCCCGCCCAACGACCCCAGCGCCTCTAAAATTCGGTCCCGTTGGCCGTGCTCTGGGCACGATTCGGCAACGACTTTCGGACCATTCCAGCGGACGTCAGCGAGAGCGGCTGGCAGATTCATCGTGTCACCTCCGTGGGTAAGAACAGAAAAACCTTCCGTGAGTGGCTTCCGACGGACAACGAGCACCGCCGCGCGGTAAGGGCTACCAGGCTTGCTCATCCCATCGCCCGAACCTTGCACAAGTGTCATTAAACAGCGGGACGATCCGGGCTGGAATCAGGATTTTCCCTATGCGCATACCGGGAAAACAGGCAGACCAGTCCGTCTAAGTCGGGCTTCAGACGCACGTGCGCAATTCTCGGCTCACGATGAAATAGGAAAAATGGCGAGGGCGACCAGCGTTATGAACACACGAAATTCGCTGAAAGGCCGGATGACGCTGACTGCGAAAGGCCTGCTGATGCTAGCAGTGCTATCCCCGTAATCCCGGCACTACTGGCCCACCGCAACGGACGCCGGTGGCCTGCTCTGCCTAATGTGGTACCGGACCTCGAAGCTGGTCAGCCCCCACGGTCAGGCGATCTCCCGGCAGACGTTCGCGTTTGCCGGGCTGCTGCATCGGTTCAAGCGGCATCGGTTCTAGCGGCTGGTCGTTGTGGATTGGAGAGGGTATCATGGAGCCGGCACCATGTCCTCCCCCATCGCCACCCTCACCACGCCTCGCCTCCTTGCCGAGGCCATCGCTCCCTCGCACTTCAGCGACATCCACCGTCTGCACACCGACACCCTGGTGATGCAGACCCTTTCCGCGGACGGCCGGCCGCTCTCCGCAGAAGCCACCAAGGAGCACGTCCAGCAGGCCGTTGACCACTGGCAGCGGCACGGTTTCGGGTTCTGGGTCTTCCGCCACAAGTCGGACGGCCGGTTCATCGGGCGTGGCGGGCTGAAGGTGTACAAGATCGACGGCAAGGACGTGATCGGGCTGGCTTACGCCGTCATGCCCGATTGCTGGAGCCAAGGGTTTGCCAGCGAGATGGGCGAGGCCAGTCTGGAAGCCGGCTTCGCCCGCATGGGATTCCCCGAAATCTGCTCATGGACGCTGCCGATCAATCTTGCCTCCCGGCGGGTGATGGAGAAGCTGGGGCTGCGGTACGAACGGGACTTCGAGTTCGCCGGGCTGCTGCACCGGTTCTACCGGCTGGCAGCGGCGGAGTGGCAACGCTCCTGTCACTGAAGGCGTTCTTGCTCAGCCGGCCATCGCTTCGCCTGTTACTCCTGCGGTTCCCTTTCCACTACCGGCAATTCAACGATAATCGCCGTCCCATCGCCGGGCTTGCTGCGAATCATGCACTTTCCTCCCAACAAGCGGGCTCGCTCCCGGATCCCGGTCAGCCCAAAACGCTGCTCCGGCAATGCCCTGGGGTTGAAGCCGATGCCCCAATCCCGGATTTCGATTCGCACCCGGTTGCCCCGCTGTAACAGGCTCACCCGACCCTTCTTGCTCTTGCTGTGCTTGCAGGCGTTTGTTATGCCCTCCTGAACAATGCGGTAGATGGCATTCTCCTCGACGGCTTCCAGGCGGTCGAAATGCACCTTGCTGTGAAAGGCGATCTCCGGTGTTTTCCGCCCTCTCGGCTCATGCACGAGATGAGCGATGGCCGCAACGACCCCGGATTCGTCCAGGATCGGCGGCCGGACCCCGTTGATCAGCCGTCTGGCCTCGAAATGGCTCTGACGGAGCATCGTCATGCCTGCTTGGAAGGCGTCGGCGGCTTGCTTCGGGTTGTTCGCCTTCTGATGGTCAAAGACATCGAGCTGCATCAAGGCGCCGGCGATCTGTTGGGCGAGTCCATCGTGGATGTCGTAAGCGATCAGTTGACGTTCATGGTCGCTGGCACGGAGCATGTGCTGAAGCGTTCGTCGTTCCCGCTCCAGGGCCTCCTGGGCCTGCTTGCGTTCGGTGATGTCACGGATTGTAGCCATGACGGCCTTTGGCCGTCCTGCGGTATCCTGAATGACGGCTGAAGAGACCTCCACCGGAACGGAACTGCCGTCTTGGCGAAGGCCCGTATACTGCGTGCTTCTGCGCACCCCTACTTCCGTTAAGTTGGAGATGTTTCCTGCCAACGGCTTGCGGTCGTTCTCAATCACGAAATCGAACACGCTTCGGCCAACCAACTCGTCTGAATCCGCAAGGCCAAGCAATCCCCACGTCTGCCGGGAAGCAACCAGCACTCGTCCGTTGAGGTCCGACATGATCACGGCGTCAGGGCAGGTATCCACCAGGGTGCGGTACTTCTCCTCGCTCTCTCGCAACGCCTCCTCAGCCTTTTTGCGTGCGGTAATGTCGCTTATCACAACCGCAATGCGAAAAGGATTCCCGTCTTCGTCCCGAATCAGGAACGTGCTTTGCAGGGTTGAGATCGGTTTCCCGTGGCGTGGCAAGACCGTCTGTTCAGCGTGCCAGTACCCCTCCCGCAACGACGCAGGAATAATCTCATCCTTCCGCTTTTGCACATATTGCTCGGGGTAGTACGCCGATACGTTCTTGCCGATGACATCTTCCGGCTTCTCTTCGCCAAACAGCCGACAGAGGGTTGGGTTCACGTAAGCAATGCGGCCATCAAAATCCGACATCCCAAAGCCCTCTGCCGCTGCTTCGACAAACTTGCGGAAGATGGCGAGGTCTTCGTTGGCTTTCGCCAATTCGGCAGTCCGTTTCTGCACCCGCTGCTCCAGCTCGTCGTGGGCCTTCTGCAACGCCTCTTCCGCCCGTTTCTGCTCGGTCCGGTCTATGGCGAGGACAGCAACAGCGACGACTGTCCCTTGCTCATCGAGAATCGGGTGCATGGCGTTTTGATAGTATCGGCCGGATCGCTTGTCCTCGAAACGGACCGCTTTGCCCGTGCGGACGACCTCATCGAAATGCCTGATTCTTTCGCTGGCTGCCTTTGGGGGAAGCAGGTCTCTTGGTTTGTTGCCGACAATCTTGTCCATGGGTATGCCAAGGCGATGGGCACTGGTTTCATTGGCAAGGAGAATGGTTTCATCAGTATCCAACAGCAAGAGGGACTCGGGACTGGCGTCGATCAGCGTTCGCAACAGCCGTTTGCTTTCTTGCAGTCTTTCCTCCGCCCGCTTCCGTTCGGTAATGTCTTCGATCATGCCGATGGTGTTTATGGGTCTGCCCGCTTCATCATGCAGCAACGAAACCGTCAATTGACCCCACACTACTTGGCCATCTTTGCGAAGATAGCGTTTCTCTACGTGGTAGCACGAGATTTCCCCGCGCCAAAGGCGGGAAACGAAGGGGTGATCCCTCTCCCAGTCATCGGGGTGAGAGATGCCGGCCAGCCCGACAGCAATGATTTCGCTCTCCGCATAACCCAGCATCTCGCAGAAACGCCGGTTGGCGTGCTGGATATGGCCGTCCGTGCCGACCAACAAAAGGCCGATGGGCCCTTCCTCAAAGACCTTTCGGAAGCGTTCTTCACTCTCCTGCAACGCAGCGACTCGCTGCCGCAAGGCCGCCAGCTCGGCCAGGAGTTGTTCCTTGGTCTTGTGTTGATCGTCCATTTCACGCTCCCATCAGCAGCGGCATTGGGTTCGATTTCAGCAGCGACAGCGAACCTTTCCGAAAGGGCTTTTCCATTTTTCGCCCCTAAGTGTAGCATCAAGGCGTTGGCAAACAAAGGTATTGGAGGGGTGCGCTGGCCGGAGAAGGATCGGCTGTTGAAAAGGCATTGGTCGATACGCGAGCGGTAGGTGGAGACTTCGCTGGTGTTGGCCGAAGGGAAAGGGTGACCACAATGCCACATGGCCGCCCGTGGTGGGGCGACCGGGCTACGAGGGGCGGCGCGTGGCCGCTACGCAGCCATCGACCAGGGCTGCAACCAAATGGCCGCCGAGGCCCTCTTGGACGATTATGAGGCGCCCGGCGCCGGGGAAGCGGAGGGGGCCAGGCAAGGCCCCACCGCGGCGGCATCTTAGCTCCGCCGCTTGCGTTGCCGGCCTGGTGCACACGCGGGCCGCCCGTGCGTAGCGCAAACTGCTTGAGTGGCGGGGATTTCTTCTTGCCCGCCCCAGTCTCCTGCCGCTATACTGAAGGGGGAGGAGGCTTGCCGGCCATGAAGCGTTTCTGCATTTGGCTGTTGGGCGTCGCTGCGCTGGGGGCGATGCTGCGGCCGGCGGCGGCCGAGGTCTTTGTGCTCTCCGGCGGCGGGCGGATTGAAGGCGAGCTGGTCAATCCTGACGAGAAGCCCCGCCAGACCTATGTCGTCAAGCTCGCCTCCGGCGGCGAGATGACGCTTCAGGCCGACCAGGTCCAGCAGGTCGTTTCCGTCCGGCCCGACGTGGCCGAGTACGAGAAGGTCCGCCCCAAGTATCCCGACACGGTCGAAGGCCAGTGGAATCTGGCTCAGTGGTGCCGGGACCACAAGTTGCCGGCCCAGCGGACGACCCACCTGCGGCGGGTCATCGAGCTGGACCCCGATCACGTCGAGGCCCGGCGGCTGCTGGGCTACACAAAGATCGAAGGCCAGTGGATGACGCAGGAGGAGGGGATGATCAAGCAGGGCTACGTCATCTACAAGGGCAAGTGGAAACTGCCGCAAGAGGTCGAGCTGGAGGAGCAGAAAGAGAAGCAGAAGCTGGCCGAGACGGAGTGGTTCCACAAGATCAAGACGTGGCGGGCC
>Ga0181527_1003108_pt1 | contig 15054 bp, 6 predicted proteins | sample PEATcosm2014_Bin_30_FD_119762 | JGI IMG/M metagenome (GOLD analysis project Ga0181527, IMG submission 119762) | Peatland microbial communities from MTU Mesocosm Facility, Houghton, MI, USA - PEATcosm2014_Bin06_60_metaG | ecosystem: Environmental > Terrestrial > Soil > Wetlands > Peat | place...
CGCGTCCGCTCGGTCACCGAGACGAGCATGATGTTCATGATGCCCACTCCGCCGACCACCAGCGAGATGGCGGCCACCACCAGCAGCAAGGCCCCCATCAGCTCGGAGGCCGAGGAACGCATCTTGTTGATCTCGGTCAAGTCGCGGATCTCGAAGTCGTCGTCCCGATCGGGCGCCAGGCGGTGCCGCTGCCGCAACAGGCTGCTGATCTCGTCGATGGCCTCGGGGATCTGCTCGCCGCTGGCGGCCTTGGCCACGAGCACGTCCAGCGTGAGCAGCCGGAAGGGGTGCGGCGTGTCGGCGATCTCCTGGGCCGAGAGGACCGGATAGAGCGGCGTGCTGCCCGGATAAGGATTGTTCAGGGTGTTGATGGCGGCCGCCGCGGCCAGCGAGGGGTCGATGTACAGGATGTTGCCCGCCCCCATGCCGTTGACGCGGAACTTGATCGTGGTCCAGGGGGCCAGCACGATGTCGTCCTGGTCCTGGCCGAGCATGTTGGCCCCCTTGGGCGCCAGCACGCCGACCACCTGGAAGGGGACGTTGCGGATGCGGACCTCCTTGCCGATCGGGGATTCGTCGGGAAACAGCTCGTGCTCCACGGTGGCGCCGATCAGGCAGACCTTGCTGGCGTTGCGGACATCGCGGTCGGAGAAGGGCTCGCCCTCGGCGATCTCCCAGTCGCGGACGTCCAGGAGCGCGGGCGTGGTGCCACTCATGTTCGCGGGAATCCAGTTGCGGTTGCCGTAGAGCACCTGGGCGCGGGTCCAGACGATCGGGGCCACGTCGGCCACCGCGGGGCACTGGCAAAGGATCTCGTCCATGTCCGCCGGCTTGAGCGTCTGCACGCTGCCCGTGCCCAGGCTGACGCTGCCGTTCATGGCCGCCGCCGGCAGGATCAAGAGGTTGTCGGCCCCCATGGTGGCGATCGTCTTCTGCACGGCGATCCTGGAGCCCTGGCCGATTTCCGTCATGGCGATGACGGCCGCCACGCCGAGAATCACGCCCAGCGCGGTCAACGCCGAGCGGAGCTTGTTTCGCCGCAGCGAGCGCAGCGAGGTGCGGAGCGTGGCGGGCAGGAGCGGCCTGCCCAGGGAGTACCCGGCCGACGACCGCGATTTGGCCGTGCCGCGGCGGAGGCGGGGGGACGGCCGGCGGCGACCCGCCTTCGGCCCGAGCGGCGATCGCGGCGGACCGTCGTCGGCCGCGGCCGGCGGATCGTCGCCGGCCGCCCGCGGCGCGGGGCTCCGGCGCGCGGCGGGGGGCGGGGTGGCCCGGGCACCATGCGCGAGCCGGGCAGCATGCGCAGCATGGTCGGGCGTGCTGCCCGGCTCGCCGCCGTTCCAGTTCGGCCCCGCCGCCCGCCCAAGATGCGCGTGTGAAAGCCGATGCCCGGAGTGCGGGACCGGCACCGCCACCTCGTCGCTCGTGATCCGGCCGTCGACCACGCGGATCGTGCGGTGCGCGTAGGCCGCCACGCCCGCGTCGTGCGTCACCAGCAGCACCGTAATCCCCTCGGCGTTGAGCTGCTGGAACATCCGCAGGATCTCGACGCTGGTCTGCGAGTCGAGGTTCCCGGTCGGCTCGTCGGCCAGCAGGATTGCGGGCTGGTTGACCAATGCCCGGGCGATGGCCACCCGCTGTTGCTGGCCGCCGGACATCTGCGACGGCTCGTAATCATAGTGATCGGCCAGGCCGATCCGCCCTAAGAGCCGCCGCGCGTGCCGCCGCACCTGCCTGCCGGCCGGGCGGTGCTGGGCATAGTCCAGCGGCATGAGCACGTTCTGCACGGCCGTCGTGCGGGGCAGCAGGTTGAAATTCTGGAAGACGAACCCCAGCTTCGCCGTCCGCACCAGGGCCCGCTGGTTCGGCGTCAGGCTGCTCATCTCCTGGCCGTCCAGCCAGTACCGCCCCGAGGTCGGCCGGTCGAGACACCCCAGGATGTTCATCAGCGTCGTCTTGCCGGAGCCCGAGGCCCCCATCAAGGCCACCATCTCGCCGCGGAAAATGGAGAGCGAGATGCCCCGCAGCACCGGGACATCGACCTCGCCGAGGCGATAGGTCTTGACAACGTTCTCGAGCCGAATCAACTCCATGCCTGGCTCCCGCCGGGAGGTGGCTCGGTCGTGGGGTGGGACGTAGCAGGTAGGCCCCTTTACAATACCCTCGCGCCGCGCGCTTGGCAAGGGGGTGGGCGGAAGAGGTGCGGCGAGTTTTCCTGGCGGCCGCTAATGTAGGCGGCACACTCCGCGTGGGAACCCACTGGATGGTCGCTCCCACGGCCTGTGTTCGCCGTCACGCGGACCAATGTTCGGCGCGGGTCTCCGACCCCGCCGAGGACCGGCCGTTATGTCTCCACGGCAGCGAGGGAGAGCTGCGGCCGAAGCAGGGGGCGTGGTCGGAGACCGCGCCCCAACTGGTGGTCGGAGACCGCGCCGCAACTGGTTTTCCTGCCCGCTTGCATGCCCGCCCCCGGCGCGGCAGAATGGGGCACGGCCTGGGGCGCCGGCGCGCCGCCGCTGCCCCCTGGATCTGCCCCGCGCGCGCCGCAAAGCCCCGCTGCCGGTCCCCCGATCCCCAAATCCCCAGGAGAACCCCATGAAAACCTCCGCCTTCCTCTTCGCCCTGGCCGTTGCCTCGGCGGCGTTTGCGGCCGAGCCGCCCCAATGGGCCACAAAAGACCTGCGCGCGGGCATCATCGGCACCGATACCTCCCACGTGCCGGCGTTCACCGCCCTGTTTCGCTCGCATCCCGAATGGCGGATCAAGGTCGTGGCGGCCTTCAAGGCGGGCAGCCCCGATCTCCCGACCAGCGCCAATCGCCTGGAAGGCTTCGCCGCCACGATCCACGACAAGTACGGCGTCGAGCTGGTCGGCGGCATCGCCGAGCTGCTGGAGAAGGTGGACGTGGTCCTGCTGGAAAGCGTGGACGGCCGGCCGCACCTCGCCCAGGCCACGCCCGTGCTCAAGGCCGGCAAACGCCTGTTCATCGACAAGCCGCTGGCCGCCAGCCTGGACGACGCACGGCGGATCGTCGAGCTCGCCAAGCAGACGGGCACGCCGATGTTCAGCTCGTCCTCGGCGCGGTTTCAGCCGGATCTCCCCCGGCTCCGCAAGAATCCCGGCGTGGGCAAGGTGCTGAAGGTCCAAGGTGCCTCGCCGCTTAACAAGATCGCCCATCACCCCGATCTGTTCTTCTACGGCATTCACGGCATCGAGGCCCTGTATGCGGTGATGGGAACGGGCTGCGTCAGCGTCTCGCGGAAGATCGAGGGCGGCGCCGACGTGACCACGGGGAAATGGCAGGACGGGCGGCTCGGCGTCTACCGCGAGCTGCTCAAAAATGAGCGGCTGCCCGCGGTCCGCGTCTGGGGCACCGCAGGCACGGCCGAATCCACCGGAGCGGACGATTACGCCGGCCTGGTGCTGGCGATTGCCGAGTTCTTCCAGACCGGCCGCCCGCCCGTGGACGCCGCGGAGACCATCGAGATCTTCGAGTTCATGACGGCCGCCCAACTGAGCAGCGATCGCGGCGGCGCCGAGGTGCCGCTGGCGGAAGTCCGCAAATGAGCGAACAAGCGGCCCCACGGCTTCCGCGAAACAAACGTTAACCCCATCGTATGAGGAGTTGTGCCATGTTGCGAACTTTCGGTAGTCTGACGCTGGTGTCGTGTATTGCGTGCAGTGTTGTTTCCGCTGCTGAGGCGGGCAGGGCGACAAGAGAAGACCCCGGCGAACGTGTCCGCCACGTCAGCCGGCCGGTGGCCGATGCCGGTGCCGCCCGCATGGTGATGATCGAGGTGCTCATCGCCGACGTGCGCCGCGGCGAAACGGCCAAGGGCGACGCCCGCGATCTCTCGGGCGACCCCAAAACCCGCATCCAGCAACTCGACAAGGCCGGCAAACTGGACGCGCTGACGCGCGTTCAACTGGCCGCGGTCGAGAACCAGAAGGCTTCCTTGCGCATAGGACAGCGGGTTGCGCGGATCACCGGCAGCCAACGCGGTCCCGCCGGCCAGGTCAACAGTGTCACGATGGAGAACATCGGCCTGATGCTGGGCGTCACGCCGGAGATCCGGCGTGACGGGCTGGTCGTCATGGCGATCGCTATCGAGCGCTCGCAACTGAGGCCTGCGGAAGAAGGCACTCCGACTTCAAAACCCTCCGATGGTGAAGCGATTCGCGTCCCGCCCACGGAGACCCTCTCTGCTCAAACGACCATCAGCGCCCGCAACGGCCAGAGCGTCCTAGTCGGTGCCGAGCGGACCGAGCGGCAGGCGCGGCAGAGCGAATTGCTGATTGTCGTCACGCCGGAGTTGATCAACAACGAGCCGCCCGCCGCCGGCGAGATGACGCCCCACAGGCCAGCGGACCGCGGACGGTGAAGGGCCGTTAAACCTCCGACATGGTCGGTGTGGGCCGGTCATAGTCTCAACCTCGACGCGGGACTCGGCAATCGCGGCAAACCGAGGCCCGGCAATCGAGGCAGACGGGCGGCGAAGCGGCCGAGCTGGGTGAACCGGCGGACTTCCTTGCGGACCGTGGCCCAGATCGGGCTGGTCCGCCAGCCGCGGACCTCGAACCCCTGCAGCCGCAGGCCCCAGGGGCGCAACTGGAGATTGAGTCGGGCCTTGCTCGCCCGCACGAGGGCGGCCGCGTGGCGACGGGTGCGCTCGAGCACCCTGTGGCTGCGGAGCGGGGTTTGCAGGGCGCGCAGCCGCCCGCGGACCTCTTCGACCAGCCCGCCCGCGCGGCCAAGGTAGAGCGACCGTTGCCGGCTCGCCTCGCGGTAGATCAGCCGATAATACGGCCCGTAGGTCCGCGTGCCGCGGCGGCGCCACGAGGCCACGACCGATCCTTGCCGCGCGAACAGGTCCGGCCGGGCCGCGAGCAGCGCCAGGGCGGGATGCGGGTGTTGGTCAGCGCTTTTGCGAATTTCCAATTGCGTACTCCTCTCCGCCCCCTTCATCCGGGGAGGCAGCCAGGGGATTATCTCGGCCCGCGGGCCTCGCCGGCCGCCGCCGGTTTCCCCGCTGCCCGCCGGGTTTTGGGATTGTTACTCATGCCCTCCATGATAGCGGCTGGTGGACGTGTGTACAATACCGGGAATCGGGCCACTTTGCGGGGGAGGGGGGAGGGGTTGGGGATTTGAGGCCCGGGATTTGGTCGAGAGAAGGACTCCCGATCCCCCTTTGTAGACCCGTTCATTCCGGCGCACGGCAAAAAGTCTTTGCCTGTATTCTGTTATCAACAGCCTGCTTCAGTTCGGTGATGGCAAAATTCAAATGCAACAGGGGTGAAAACTGATATTGGAGAAAGATCGCTGGGTCCGTTGGAATGTCGCGGTTGTCCAAACTACGACGTTCGCACGGAGGCCCAGCGATGGCATGTCATCTTACTTTCCAAGAGCGTGAATTCCTATACCGGCTGCTGAAGAAAGGGAAATCGAAGACGGAGATTGCGGAGGTGATGGGCCGGGACCGCAGCACGATCTATCGCGAACTGAGCCGCAATACGAGGCGGGGCGGTTACGAGCCTGAGCTGGCCCAACGCCTGGCGGATCGGCGCCGCCTGGCGTGTCGCCCCCCGCGCAAACTGGACGACGCCGACACGCACGAATATGTACGGGAGAGGCTGGAGAAGCGTTGCTCGCCGGAGCAGATCGCCGCGCGAAGGCAACGTGATTGTCGCCGAAAGCGCTCCCGATGGCTTTGTCGCCAAACGATTTACAACTGGATCGACGTGGAAGCGCCCCAATGGTGGCAGTGGCTCCGCCGTGGCGGTCGGCCGCCGGAAAAGCGCGGGAAATTGACCGACTGCGTCCGCATTGACGGATGGCCCGAGGTCATCAATCGCCGACGGCGGTACGGAGACTGGGAGGGCGATACGGTGGTCGGCAAGGGCCGTCGCAATGCCCTGGTGACGCTGGTGGAGCGAAAAAGTGGATACGCCCGGATCGGCCTGGCGGAGAACTTGAAAGCCGAGACGACCCGGCAGGTTGCCGTTCAGAGGATGAAGGCTCTCCCTGCCTCGTTGCGGCGAAGCGTGACGTTCGACAATGGCAAGGAGTTCGCAGAAGATCAGCAACTCGGTCAATCCCTCGATGAGGTGGCCCGCGTGGAGAAACTACTCAACGAACGTCCGCGAAAACGCCTCGGCTACCGAACACCTAGCGAAGTTCTCAAAAAACGCCTCTGTTGCAATTGAAACTCGACTTCACCAAATCAAAAAGTACGGTCGGACGAGTGCCACGATCTACCCGCCGGAGGCCCCCAATCTAATTGTCGTTAATTATCTCCGGCGGCTGGCGGCGAGCCGGAATCGCTGTCGGAGTTATTCTCCGACAGGCCAGGTCGAAGCCGCCGCCTCCGACCGGACCCGCCGTCACCACGGCTTCCAGTTTCCGCCGCCGTTCCCACGGCCTCCAGCTTGAGCGGCCGGCTCCACGATCTTCAGTCTGCTCCGGCTTTCTCCAAATGGAGATTTTGACCCCCAAAGGTAGTATGCGGGGCCTGCTGTCGCCGGCAGGTGCCACCGTGGACTGTCCAGCGGCTGCGGGGCGTCCGATGGCGAAGAAGCCCGGCATTGTCAGCCAACGGAATGGCCGCCGGCTGAAACCAAGTAGCGGCTGACGAAGATGTCGTCACGATGATCGTCTCTGCGGGCCGGTCAGTACCTGAAACTGAGATCGAGCTGGCGGCTGCGCGGGCCCAGAGCAGTGGCAGCCGGCGGGCGTCAAAAACACAGGCTTTCGGTACTTTGATTACCGAGACGGCAATCTCGGAGTGACGGAATACCACAGTTGCAGTTACGAGGCGACTGGAGGGGCTGTATCGAGAACGCAACATGTTATGGGGCGCGCTTTGGGCAACCCGGACTTAGGAACATCCGGTGACTTGCTCCGGGCAGGGAATTCTTGGAGGAATCTTCCCGAACCTGCGGAGTTCTTAGGGGGAGGGGCACTCGCCTATTGGCTTGACTTCCCTGGGCCGCCAATTCAGACTCATGGCAGCGCCGTCAGGTTGAGTCCGGCGTGGACTGGGCCTTGAACGGCTACGGAGGTGCTTCCATGAACCGCCCTCGGCCAATTCTTGTCCACTATTGCATTGCATCGGCCATCGGCTGGTTACACTTCGCATCCTCAGCTTTGTTGCTCACGGCCTCTTCCTGGCCGGATAGCCTCCTTCAGGTCCCCTATCCTTTGCGGACTGCGGAGGAAGCAGAGAAGCGACCGGTCCTCCGGTTGCTACGGCAGGATTTCGAGGAACTTGAGATTAACCGTTCCGTCGTCAAGACCCCGATGCAGATCGGCATAAAGCGTTTTGGTCGCGGCCTGGGAACACACTCGATCGGGCACATCCGCGTGGAATCTCCCGAGCCGATGGCCCGGTTCTCGGCCTCGGTCGGAGTAGACCACAACGATCGGACGCGAGGCGGAAAGGGATCGGTCGTCTTCGTCGTCTTGGCCGACGCGCACGAGCGGTATCGCTCCGAAGTCCTCCGCGGCGGGCAGGAGCCGAAGGTGGTGGACGTAGACCTCGGCGGGGCCCTAGTGTTGGATTTGCAGGTGGGCGATGCCGGCGATGGGCCTGCTTGCGATCACGCCGACTGGGCCGAGGCCAAGATCACTACACGGGACGGCCGGGTTCTCTGGCTCGACGAGATGCCGAGAGCACGCGACACGAGGTTGTGTCGCTATCCGTTCTCGTTCCTTTATGGCGGCCTGCACAGCGACGAGCTGCTGCCAAGCTGGCAGAAACAAACCCACTCCGAGCCGATCGACGTCGATCGTACGCGAACCGTCATGACCTGGAGCGACCCGAAAACGGGTCTGCGGGTCGAATGGCAGGCGATCCGTTTTTCCGATTTCCCTGCGGTCGAGTGGGTCGTGTACTTCGAGAACACAGGAACGGCGGATACCCCGATTCTGGCCGATGTGCAGGCGCTCGATCTGGGACTGAACGAACCGCGAAACAGCCGGGGACACAAACTCGCTTCCACGGCTTGCTACCTCCTGCATCGGACAAACGGGGCGCCGGCCAACCCAACGGACTTCGAGCCAAAGCTCGTGGAGATAGCCAGAGGCACGGTGCAGACACTCGGCGGCGGTGAAGGGCGGTCGTCGGATCGAGATTTCCCGTTTCTCAAGATCGAATCGGAGCAGGCGTCCTACATCCTCGCAGTGGGCTGGTCGGGCCAGTGGGCGGCGCAATTGGCGTGCCGGATCGACGGCCAACTCCACGCCACCGCCGGCTTGGAACGAACGCACTTCCTCCTCCGAAAAGGTGAACGCGTACGGACGCCCCGGATCCTTTTGCTACGGTGGTTGGGTGACACTCTGGAAAGCAATGCCCAATTCCGTCAGGTCCTTTACAAGCATTACGCGGCACGACGGAACGGTCAACGGGTGTTGCCCACGCTCTTCTGCAACACTTGCTTCACGCGAGGTGGCGGCTGGCTGAACGAATGCAATGCCCAGAACCAGATATCTCTCATCCGCGCCTACGGGCCGCTCGGGGCGGAGGCTGTGGTTACCGACGCCGGTTGGTTCGAGGGTGGCTGGCCGGCCGGGGCGGGCAATTGGAGCCCCCGCAGGGATGCCTATCCGGAAGGCATGGGCCCGGTGGCTAAGGCGGCCAAGTCGAATGGCATGGTTTACGGGCTCTGGTTCGAATTCGAGCGAGTGGCGGACGGCACGTGGTTGGCGAAGAACCGCCCGGCTTGGCTCTTGAAGAGCGCCAGCCGGCCGGAAGGCACGTATCTCCTGGACCTCGGTCTCCCTGAGGTAAGGAAGTACTTGATCAACATCGTCCAAGGTTTCATGGACCTGCCCGGCTTCGCTTTCTACCGTTCGGACTTCAACATGTCCCCACTTCCCTATTGGCAACACAGCGACGCGCCGGACCGCGTCGGCGTGACCGAAATGAAGTACATCGAAGGCCTGTACACTTTCTGGGATGAGTTGGCACGCAGATGGCCCGACAGCTTCCGTGAGGAATGTGCCAGCGGAGGTCGGCGGATTGACCTGGAGACGATCGAGCGCTTTCACTTCCACCAGAAGAGCGACTATTGGTTCGATAACGAGGTCGATGCCGCGGTCGTCTGGAGCCTTAGCCGTTATCTGCCCAACTCCACGTTCACGACGCCGTTGATCCGGCTGGACGACCGATCCTTCCATTCAACATTTGCGACCTCGCTTGTCCCCGGTTGGATTGCCGACGCGCCGGGTTTCGATCGTGCAAGGGCCAAGAATCTTGCGGAGGTGTATTCCCGTCTTCGCCCCTTGTTGGTCGGCGCCTGGTATCCACTTACCGGCTATTCCCGCGACGGCAGCCATTGGCTGGCAATGCAATTTCATCGCCCGGACTTGAACGAAGGCTTGCTCGTGGTCATCCCACCACACAGCAGGGAGGACCGCAAACTGATCGTTACGCTTCATGGACTCAATCCTGAAGCCCTGTACGAGTTACATTGGGAGATCACTCACCGCATGTACTCTGCCAAGGGAAAGGACCTGATGAAGCAACTGGAATTGACGCTTCCCGAAGGTGACGGTGGGGAACGGATCGTTTATCGGATGACAAGCGAGCGATAAGCTGATCGTGCATGTTTGGCTCCACCCCTCGTGCAGACCGGTTGAATGTCCGATACCAAGGCGCAGGAGGGAAGCCGGCCAAGCCCTCCGGTGTCGAGTTCCTCCGGTCGCTCGAACTCAACAGGAATTACTCCGCTTCGCACACGACGCGGAAGCCCACGTCAAAGACTCGCTGCCACGGCCAATAGCTGATGCGACAGCCCGAGCGGGCCAGGTCGGCACGGCCGTACCAGGAGCCGCCGCGGACCGTCTTGCGGGCGTCGCGGGCAGCGTGCCGCGGGTCGCCGGCACGGAACGGATACGGCAGGTAAGTGCTCGCGGTCCATTCGGCCACGTTGCCGTGCATGTCGTGTAGACCCCAGGGATTCGCCTGGTATGTTCCCACCGGGGCAGAGACCGTGTACTTGTCGTCCACGGCATCCACGGCCATGAACGCTTGCACCCGCTCCCGGTTGGGCAGCGAGAGCCTGAGCAGGGACGTATCGGCCAGGTTGGCGAAGGGCGCGGAGTCGGTGCCCAGCGGGCCATAGCTGAGGGCCGTGTCCGTGCCTGCCCGACAGGCCCATTCCCACTGCGCCTCGGTCGGCAGTGTACACTTCCTGCCGGTCTTCTGCGACAGCCAGCGGCAGAAGGCATCGGCCTCCTCCCAGGAAACGCGGCATACGGGCTGACGGGGCTGGCTCAGGGAAAGAAAGTAATCCGCACTCCACTTCAACCACAACACGCCCTCGTGCCCGCTCTGGTGGGAGGGGTCGAAGCAGGCGTATTGCTCGTTGGTCACCTCGACCTTGCCCATCCAGAACGGCCCCTCGATCTTTGTCTTGGCGAGCGGTCTTTCATCAGGGTAGCCCGCCGGATCGCCCATGATGAATTCTCCCGCCGGGATCCGCACCAGGTGCATCTTGACCCCGGCGGTCAATTTGAGCTCGATTTGCGCCGGGCCGCCGACGGCGGCTTGGCGCCGCCTGGCTTCCTCAGCCGAGAAAGGCCAGCCCGCAACTCGGACGACCTCTGCGAGCGGCTCGGGCGGCGGCATCACGGGCACGATGGGCTCGCTGGGCACACCCAGGACTGCTTCCGGGTCCTCATCCCTCCCCACACAGCGGCGCAACAACTCGATCCGGCGATCGTGGCACTGGCGGGCCGTCGCATTGCCGCGCACGGTGGGAATTTCCAGCCAGGTGCCATACGCGGGGGCGTTCATGTCCATCCAGGTCACTAGCCGATCCCATGCCTCCTCGTCCAGCCGGACGTTGTGATGGCCCTTGCGGAGCATCTGCACCAGGGGATTGGTGTCGGCATGGTAGTCAGCCGGCGGGAGCAGGCACAGGTCGCCTTCCAGCCCCGGGCTGCGGACGAAGCGGCGCAGCGCATAGAACGATGGGGGAAAGGGGGCCTGGGACGCCGGCAGCGCGCGGGGTTCGGCGCGGCGGAGGTCCGGTGGGGCCTGGCCAGCGGGCGACTGCCGACCATCGTGACAGCCCACACAGTACTTGTCCAGCACCGGCTGTACTTCGCGATCCCAACTGAACCCGCGGACGGGTCCATACCACGGGCTGATACTGCAGGGTCGGCCGGCCAGGGCGCGGGCGGGGTTCGGCGGCGCGAGGATCGCATTCTCGTGGCAGCCCGAGCAGGAGACTGCCTCGCCCGGCATGGCCGTAAACCAACTCCGCATCAATTGCAGCGCCTTGCCCTCCGTATCCAGGGGCTGCACGGCGATGGGCGTATTGGCCGGCACGGTGAAGTAGGCCGACCCGTCCTCGGCCACGGGCACGGTGCCGAGCACACGCCGCACGTCCCACGGTCCGTCCATGCCGACGTAGTCCTCGATGCCCGAGGTGCCGAAGTAATTGAAGTGGTAAGTGAACAGCCGGAGCCTCTTGACCGTGCCGCGCGGAATCCCGCGGAGCCCTTCGCCCGCATAGACGTCCGACAAGTAGACGGTGGCCCCGCGGGAGGCGAGGTTGACGCGATCGGGGATGACGCGAGGCCGTAACGTCCTGCGCAAGGGCACGGGCTCGAACAGCACCGCGTCCTCTTCCTCGCGCAACAAGACCAAGTTGTCGAACACGTCTGCCAGGTAAATGCCCCAGCGCGACTTCTTCGTGGGCTGGCACGATACCAAGAAGTATTTGTCGCTCAAAGGGCAGGGGTGAAGGAATCTTGGCCAGGAGGCGTCGACCAGGCCGTCCACCATGACCGCTTCGACGCTTCGGCGCCAGCCCGGGATGCGCTGCACGACGCCTTCTGCCTGGCGGCGGCCCTTGGCCACGTCGAACAGCACCAGCTCTCCCGCCCGCGCGGTTCCATGATGGCCGGAGATGACGCCCACGAACATGGTGGGGTGTTGGGGTATGGGCTTCGCGTAAAAAATGCGGTTAGGCCAGAATCCGCCGCTGGCGTAATAGGCGCGTTGCTCGGTGCCGTCGGGGTTCATAGTGAAGAGCCGCGCGCTAAAGGCGTGCGCGATGTCGGTGTATTCCCAGCGCGTGTAGAGCACGCGCCCGTCGCTCAGCATCGTGGGGCAGAAGTTGTGGTCCTGATCGAAGCACAGGCGGCGCACGCCGGAGCCGTCGCTGTTGGCCACGTGCAGCGTGGACACCGCGTCCAGCCGCCGCTCGCATGGCACGGACTGAAAACAGCCCGTCGAACCGAAGAGGATGCGGCCGTCGGGCAGATAACAAGCATCATAGTTGTCCACGTCGTCGTCTTCGCCGCGCGTCACTTGGCGGAGGTGCTTGCCGTCCACGCCGATCTCGAAGACCTGGAAACGGCCGTGGCTGCCGATCGAAGAGAACAATAGCCGTTGGGCATCGAAGTCCAGTGCCAGGTCGCCAACGAAGACCGGCTTCTCCGGGCGGTACAGCGTGCTGAGCCGCCCGTCGGGCCGGATGGGCGAGAGCAAGGCAATTTCGTTCTGAAAGGGGATCTCGCGCAGCACGCCGGTACCTTGGAAGTTGACCGGCAAGCCGTTCAAGTGGCCGATGGGGTCGTTGGGAAACGGCATCCGCAGGGGCGGCTGCGGCTTGAGTTTTCGAGCGTCTTTGCGCTTCACCAGCAGCAGGTGATCGAAGTCCAAGAGCGGATTGCTGAGCAGGGCTTCGGCACGCAGCGCCTCGAATTGCTCGATGGCCGCGAAAAAGCGATCCGGGTCGGCAACCGCGCCGCTGGCCCCGCGCGCGGCGGCGAGGGCCTTCTGCAAGTCCGCGATGCGGCGGAGGTACTCCGGCCCCCTGGCATATCCGCCGCCGTAAGTCTGCATCAAGTCCTCCACGGCCAACCGCAATGACTGGAGATTCGAGTCCTTCCATTCCTGCGTTGCGAGCGAGACTCCGCCGATCGTCGCTACGCTGCATTGGGCGAAGGACACCCGCGCAGGACCTGCCCCCGGCCCGCCCGAGCAACCGACCAGGGCGGGACATCCGCTCAGTTCCTCGTCAAAATCGCTCCAAGTCGTGGTCCAGCCGGCCGGCTCCGGATCGCCGTCGAGCCATGCCTTGCCGTCCAGCTCCCCCGCGGTCTTACACAGTTTCATCCAGTACCACTTGCCGGTCTTATACGGGAACTCACACCCCGGGCTCCAAGTCACGTAGTCGTGGACGAACTGAAGCCGGCCGCCGTGGAAGACCAGGTTCAAGCCGTGCCCCGTCCGGGGATCGCAGCACAGGCCGATACCGGCACGCGCCAGATCGCTGTCCTGCCAGGCGTCGAGGCGCAGTTTGGCCGTCAACACGACGCCGGTCGCCAGATCGGCGCGATCGCCGAGGACGAGGATCGCTTTGCTGGGATCATCGAGTCCCGGATCGGTCTGCTTGAGACACTCGCCTTGCACCTCCCACCTTCCGCCAATGACTTTCCACGGCTTGGCGAGTCCCTGCTTGAAGGTGCAGGAGAACACCGCCTTGCCCTCGGCTGCCGGGACGGCCGCTTCGCCGGCGCGTGGGGTGCAAAAAAGAAGCCCGCCAAGCGTCGCCGCAAGAAGTAAGTTGTGTGAAAAAAGCATGGGTTGCACCTCGTGGGCGGAAGGTACGCCAACAGCATGATAGCGGGCAGTCGGGGGGCCAGCCAGAGGTATTTGACACAGCGTCCCGAAGTACCAACATTATGCAGGACACTTTCAGTTGCGCCCGCAGTCTTTCGTAGGCTTTCGGTTCAGCCCTGAGATTAGAGGCCCTCCCACCGACCGGTTTGCCTTCCTGCGTCGCCAGCACCGCTGCCGTGGTGTCACACGCGTCTCCTGTTACTTAGCTGTCACGCCGAAAATCAGCACGGTGGCTGAGTCATCGTCCAGAATCCACTCCATGTCCTTCACCGGGTACCACTCGTTGTCGTTGTTCCAGGTGGTCAGGAATATCCTCGCCTGGCCGTCCTTGGACTGCCAGCCGACTTCGGTTTTGGCGTCCTTGTCGTCGCCGGTGAGCTTGCCGTCCCACTTGCCCAGGCTGGGGCTGATGTTCTTTCCGGCCTCCCATTTCAGTTCCACGACCGTGCCGTCCTGGCGGGTGATGCGGCAGTGCGCCTGCACGCCCTTGCCAGGATTCACCAATCCCAGCGCGAAGTACATCGTCTTTGCGTTCCGCGTAATGGAGATTTGCAGCGAATGCATGTTCTTGTTCAGCGCGGTCGCGACGGGCGGATTTTCGTTCATTACGGGCACGTCCTTGAGTGTGAAGCCTGTCTTGCCGCCAGCAAGCTTACCGAACGGCAACTCCCTGGTCATCGCATCGGACAAGCTGGCCAGTTCCTTGGGCAGCGGCTTGGTGTAGTCAAACCCGATGGTCCTGGGCTGTGGGACCGCCACGGGACGGAAGCCTGGCAAGAACTTCGGATCGGCCTCGTAAGGACCGGCGGTGAGCAGGGGGCTATCGCTCCTTCGCTTGCCGTCGAAGTCCATCGCCACGCTCATTTGCGGCCGGGCAAAGAGGATGGCCGGCGACTGGTCCGCCGGGTGGAAGTCGTACCCGGCTGCGTCCTTGAAGAGCGGTTCGGCGAGGATGGAATGCTTGTCATTGCCCGTCTTGTCCTGCCACTGCTTCAGGGTCCAACAGTTCATCGCACCCCAGTTCCACCAAAACGGGATGCCTCGCTTGGCGGAGCGGTAGAAGATATTGTAGTCCGAGACGTTGCCCAGGTTCGACTTGATCTTCTCGTCCGGCAGGATGAGTTCGGGCCGGCCCTCCCAGCCCTTGATGGCCAGGCCTGGATAGCAGTTGTCCATGAGGATGTTGCCCCAGACGACGTTGCATCGGGCAGGCGTGTAGGTGGTCTCCTCGTCTCCCACGGCCCCACCCTCGCGCTCCACGCCGATCACGACGATGCCGGACATGCCGTTCTTGTAGCACAGGTTGTTTACGATCGAACAGTAAGCGGAGTTGGAGACGTAGATGCCCCTGCCGCTGTTCTCGTAACAGATGTTGTTCTTGATGATGGCCCGCTCGCCGATTTCGTACATGATGCCC
>Ga0181527_1003109_pt1 | contig 15048 bp, 10 predicted proteins | sample PEATcosm2014_Bin_30_FD_119762 | JGI IMG/M metagenome (GOLD analysis project Ga0181527, IMG submission 119762) | Peatland microbial communities from MTU Mesocosm Facility, Houghton, MI, USA - PEATcosm2014_Bin06_60_metaG | ecosystem: Environmental > Terrestrial > Soil > Wetlands > Peat | place...
TTCCCAGTGGCCTCTACGTCTGCTCCCATGACTTCTTCGGTCCCAACTCCACCGAGCACACCTCCGGCCTGACCCGCATCTTTGTCTCCCGCGATCACGGAGCCACCTGGCAGAAGACCGCCGAACTGCACGACCAGTACTGGTCCTCGATGTTTCTTCTGCGCAACCGGCTCTACATCATGGGAACGACCGCCAACAAAGGCAGAATCGTGATTCGCCGTTCCATCGATAAGGGAAAAACCTGGAGCGATCCCGCCTACCTGACCGATGGGCTCGGCTACCACACCGCGCCCGTGCCCGTCGTCGTCGATCGAGGCCGCGTTTGGCGAGCCTTTGAATACCATCCCGCCGGCTCCGCCTTCCAGGCCTTTATCCTCTCCGCTCCGATAGATTCCAACCTTCTCGACCGTAGCAGCTGGACCTTCACGAATCGCATTCTCTATCTTTCCGGAACTGCGGGGGGAAGGACCTGGCTTGAGGGAAACGCGGTCCTGGGCCCGAACCATCAGATCCTCGACATTCTCCGCGTCGACGACGTTGAAAAAGCCGCCATCGCCGAACTCCACAGCGGCGTGCTGCAATTCTCCACCGTCATTGATTTCCCCGGCGGAGCCAAAAAGTTCTCCATCCGCTATGACAACGTCAGCCAGCGCTATTGGACCCTCTCCAACCCCGCCCTGCCCTCCGAACCCCTCTCCGCCGAAGATCCCGCGGCCGTCAGGAACACCCTTGTCCTCATGTCCTCCGCCGATCTGCATCACTGGCAGGTCGAGAAGACCATCCTCTCCCATCCCGATCCAAAGTTTTTTGCGTTTCAGTATGTCGACTGGCAATTCGACGGCGCAGACATCGTCGCCGTCTCCCGAACAGCCTTCGAGGATGAAACCGGCGGAGCCCATAGCTGGCACGACGCGAACTTCATCACATTCCATCGCATCCCTGACTTCCGTACAACCGGAACCGCCCATCCTGACTCCCCCACGCCCCGCCCTGCGTTACCCTAGGGGGAATTCATGCTCGCGACCCTGACAGAGATCGCTGACCAATTCGTGCATGCGCCGCAGTGGCATATCATCGGCGGCAAATCCGTGCCCAGCCGCAGCGGTGCGGTACAAGAAGTATTTGATCCTTCATCCGGCGCGGTGCTGACTTCCGTTGCCATGGGCTCCGACCACGAGGTGAACCTCGCAGTGGCAGCGTCTGAAGCCGCGTTTCCGGCATGGCCCAGAACTCCGCATATAGAAAGAGCCGTCGTCTTGCACCGGGTGGCCGATACGCTCGAAAAGCACACGACCGATCTCGTATAGGTGGAATCGCTCGATGTGGGCAAAGCGATCACCGCGACTGAGGGGTTTGACATTCCCTTTGGAGTTGCCTGCCTACGCTACTTTGCCGATCTGCTGCAGAACCTGGCGCTCGATGTTCCACATGCACTGCCGAGAATGGAGGCCCGAACACATCGTGTAGCATACGGCGTTTGTGGCTTTATCTTCCCGTGGAATTTTCCGTTCGACCTGCTGCTCTGGAACATCGTGCCTGAACCAATCTAGCTAACGCGATCACATTCAATACAGGGCAAGTTTGCTGCACGGCCACGCGGTGGATCCTTCATGAGAAGATTCACGACGCGCTGCTGGAAAAGGCGATTGCCGTTTTGGACAACACCCAAGTTGGTCCTGCTCTCGATCGCGAAACACAGATGGGCCCATTGGTTTCAAAAGCCCATTATGAGCGTGTGTCTAACCATCTGGCCATGGACAAAGCCGAGGGCGCGGAAGCACTCCTCGATGCGAAGGCAGTGAAGCCAAACGGGTTTGAGCACGGCTACTATATGAGTCCAAGCCTACTGACTGGCGATCCTGACAACATCTGCTGCCGCGAGGAGATATTCGGCCCGAGCGCATACGTTCTAAAGTTCAGTGATGAGGCCGAAGCCATCAGGCTGGTCAACAGGCTGCCATACGGACTCGCTAATAGCGTCTGGAGTGCGGACCTGGCGCGTGCTGGCCGGGTCGCTGAGCAGATAATCGCCGACAACAGTTGGATCAACGCGCACAACGTGTTCGCCTACGGTTTGCCCTATCGCGCGGTCAACCTTAGTGGTCTCGGCGGCGGTGTGAACAGCCTGGATTCTCTACTGGATTACTTACGTCCGCAAACTATCGCACGGCCACTGACATAGCCGTCTCGGATACGTCCGCTTTTCCGCACACCTCGGGGTATCGGTGGAGGTTCGGTTAGGCTTCTGATTTTGAAGGATTGATTCCAGTTTCTATCACTCAAGCTGGTACAAAAGGCGCCGGGCACTCCATTCCGACGCAGATATGTGAAGCGGTATCTATGATCTCGGACCGTCAGGCGCCCTGGTTGCGGACACGTATTCTGTAAGCAGAGCTGGTGAGTCCTTCAAGCGCCATGGTCAGCATTGTGGCGGACATGCCGAGACCTGCTACGCCCAATGGCGCTCCGCTAAGCGAGTCATAGCGTTCTGAGATGCCGACCCTGAGTGCGTTCGTAAGGGTGCTGTCTGCGATGCGTGCTGCAGCGTCGTGGTGGCCATAGAGAGCCAACCCGCTGGCAACCTGATAATTCGGAGCAGGCCATACGTCGCCCCGCCAGAATTTTCCAGAAGAGAATTGCGCATCGGTGCACGCTACAGTCGGAATAGGCAACGGAGTTGCCCACACTGGAGTCGAGAGCGTTGCAGCCATCGCCGCCGCCTGCTTGCTCGTAGGCACGCGAGCGATCAGCGGGATAAAGCCGCCGACGGTTGCTGTCATGATTTTTTCGAGACTCTCGATGTCTACCGCAAGAAAGCAGCCAACATGATCGTCCCACATATACTTGCGCATTGCAGCAACACCCTGATCGTAGCGAGTACCACGGCGTGTAGCCATCTCACGATCACCGAGAAGCAGCGCCATGCGTGCAAGTGACAACTCAGAGAGCAGTAAATACGCCGTATTCGCCGGGATAGCGATGTTGCCGTACCAGTTGCCATTGTCTGGACCTGCAGCGCGTCCAGGGTGTGGAATCATTTTCAACCCATCGAGGTCCACCTCGTTATCGTAGGTCTCACAGCGCGCTTCCTGAGTAATGCCGCTGTAGGCGCCAACGCAGATCAGTCCGAGGCCTGCGATGTCGCGCTCTCGCCAATACCACTCGTGGAAACTCTCGAGGGGAATGAGACCTGCACGCAGCAGCTCCTTGTCTCGGTTATGGAGGTACACCTTCTCCATACCCCATGCCAAAAGCGGTGCCTGGGAGTACGCCGGATGACTCTGCCACTGGCTGCCGTTGTGCCGTCCAGGCGCATCGAAGGGTCTAATGGAGTTTGCAACCATGCCATGCATGAAGTAGGGTTTGGCCGCGTTCCATCTCTGCTGAAAATCCCAGTAGTTCTGGAAGACGCCACGAATGATCTCTACCTGCCCCGGCAGCAGAGAGAGTAGATCGACGACGAACATTGTGTCCCACAACCACTGTCCGTAGTAATCCCCGCCGGGTACCAGCCATGGATAGACAAGAGGCGGTTCAGGAGCGCGAATCTTGCCAAGCACGCATGTCGCATAAACCTCCAAAGCAAAATTGCGCAACTCTGGCGAATTCGTGACGAGCAGGGTGTTCAGGAGTGCGGATAGCTTTGCACGATCGTAAGGAAGCGGGCTAGCCTGTTTTTCCATCGCGGTGTTCTGCGCGAATTCACGAGGCAATGCGCAGGTGATTGCGGTGGCGCAGGCCGCTGCAAGAAAGCGGCGGCGTGACACGGTCAAAAGGCGGAAAGGAAATTGTATGCATTCATCCATGATCAGTTCCTCGATAAGCTACTGCAGTAACTGGATTGAGCTTGCGCATTCGGCGAAAGGCGCAGCATCAAGCCGTAAAGACCGACAGCCACGTATCCGAGCAGCGGCACAATGTAGCCGTCCGCAACGCTTCCCGTTTGCCTTGCAACAAATCCCAGAATGGGCGGAAATACGGCGCCGCCGGCGACGGCCATTACCAGGAACGCCCCGGCGAGCTTGGTGTTGGGCCCAAGACCCTTGAGGCCAAGCGCAAAGATGGTCGGGAACATGATGGAGAGGAAGAAGCTGCTCGTCACGATGGCGTACGCGCCGTGCATCCCGGGATGGGCGGTTGCAAAGGCCAATAGTACAACATTCGTTGTGGCATAAATCCACAGCAGGCTGCTGGCGGCCACGTACTTCATTAACTGTGTGCTGAAAAATCGCCCCAGCGTCATGGCCACCAGTGTGGCGGTAAGGTAGCCGGCAGCCGTGCGTTCGCTTACGCCGGTGAACTGCTTCATGTACGGGATCAGGCTGCTCCACGTGGCCACCTGCGCGCCAACGTTGCAGAAGTTCGCGACTACCGCCAGCCACAACTTTGGATAGTGCAGCAGGGCGCGGAACGAGCCATGATCTCCCGACGCATTCTCGTGCTCGCTGTGAATGGAAGGAAACTCCATGCGCGAGAGAATCAGCGCGAACGTCAAGACAACCGCGCCAAGGCCCACGTACGTCGGCACCACGCGCATCAGCTCGCGATGCAAATATGCAGAGTAGGTGCCGGCCTGGCGCATGGCAGCAATTTGCGGTTGCTTCAACTCAATTCCCGAGAAGATAAAGCGAGCGCCGATGATCACACCGGTGATGGTGCCGGGAGGATTGAATGACTGCGCGAAGTTCAGACGCCGCTCCGATGTATCTGTCGATCCGAATTGCGCCATGAATGGATTGGCCGCGGTTTCGAGGATCGATGCGCCACTACCGACGACAAACAGGGCCAGAAGGAAAGGCAGATACTGGCCCATGACGGCTGCCGGCCAAAACAGAATCATTCCCAGCCCGAATGTGGATAGCCCCGCGACCATGCCAGCCTTGTATCCCCAGGAGCGCATCAACAGCGCGGCGGGAATGGCCATGCATAAGTAGCCGAGGAAATTTGCCGTTTGCACCAACTGCGCGGTGAACTGCGTCAACTCGAACGACTTCTTGAACTGCTGCACAAGAATGTCAGTGAGATTGTTGGACATTCCCCAAAGAAAAAACAGCACAATGACAAGCGCAAAGAGCAGGCGGTGATCCAGCGGAAACATGCCCGGCTTGTCACGGTGATGTGCGGTTTGGGAACTCAGTCGATCGCCTTGCGAAACCGGCATAGCGTCAGCACCTTCATTAGAGGCAGCGTTGCTCGGGCAGTTGCTACCGGAAAGTGATTCTTGTGGAGATTCTCAGTTAGTCGGCACCTGCTGAACTAGCGGCAGGATCGTGCGATCCAGATCGTCGTCAGTCAAGGCATCCAGTTTCACGTTACGGAAAAGCCCCCAATGCTCGACCAGTTCAACAGTTTTTCCCGGAGCCAGCCTGGCGAGCGGGCCCAGAGTTTCAATCTCGAGGAATTCGTTGTTGGTGAAGGTCTCAAACGAGCACCCGAAATCGGGATACTGTTTTGACGGATCGGCCGTCGTGCGTTTTACAAATACCTCGTCGTTGCGCAGGTAAGCCGCCCAAGTGTTTGGGTTGAACATGCCTAGTTTCTGCGCGTCGCTGTTGTTCGGGTCCTGATGAAGGGTGAGGTATTTGCGCGTGAACTTCCAGCGCGGGTCAGAGAGATTGGTGTAGGCCCACATCGCCAGCGGGTTGGTAGCCTCGAGGTTCTGCGGGTGATGGCCGCGCGGCGGAAATCCGCTGATGACCGTGCCGCCCTGCGCCATCATCGTCAACGCCCAGGGCGCAAACTCAAGCGGAAAGAGCGAGTGGTTGGTGATGCGGTGATAAACCCTAACGGTGGTTCCCGTAGGAGCGAGGCTGACCTCAATCTCTTTCTGAAGCCCCGTGAGCGGCTCGACGGGCTCGCGCGCAATGACGCCGCTGGCGGTGATCTCAACGGTGATCGGGACGTTGTCTGGAGCCCAGGTTGCAATCGGATCCTCGGGGGCCTTCCACACACGGTCGCCGCCGCGGAGTTGGAAGGCAGTTTCTCCGGTTTTGCCGATCTGGTCAGGAAACTCCTTGAGGATGTTATCGCCGCCTACAAATCCGAAACGGATCACTCGCGGGCCTACGTCGCCGGTGACAATCAGATCCACTTCGCCATTGCTGATTTTGTAGCAATTCGTCCACCCTTTGTACTCCACCTTTTGTACGCTCACGGCTGCCCTCATCACAGTTGTCATGCTCAAGATTGTCGCCAGAACCAGCAGTTTCCTAACCATCGAATTCTCCTCATTTGCAAAAATCAGTTGCGTCGCACGCTGCGCGAGCAGCGCGAGAATAAAACAGCTCATCAGTTGGGCTGCAGGTAATCCTTATCGGGCAATTTCGGAAACGGCTTGTGCGGTTCAGTCTGGTACCAGTACGCGACCGAAGAGATATCGTCCATGAGCGGCAGATAGCGGCCACCGCTCTGCCAACCCAGGTCCTGGATAGTGACACGCAGGTTATGATCGAAACGTATCGGGTCAGGAATGTGCCAGCGGTAGAGGCCGAAGCGTTGCTGGGACTCGTATAACCCATCGGGCTTGATCACCTGCGCCAGGCCCGAGTAAGGCGAAGTAAAGGGCTCGTACTGGTGGGTTACATGGTTTTCGAAATCGTACGAGCCGTTGAAGTAGTCTTCCGTCCCCGTGCCGTTGATGGTGGGGAACTGAGTGTCGCCATCGATATAGAACTTGATCTCGCCTTCACCCCACCAGCCGTCGTTGTGCACTCCCCATGCAAGATACGTGCCCACATACTGGCCCTTGCCCTCGACGCCGTCGAGAATGGTATAAACCTGCTTGTAGGGGACGGGATTGACGCGCCTGAACTGGGCATGGAAGTAGGCTGCGTCTGCGGGAACGGCGACCTTTGAGTAGTCGATCTGGTAGTAGACCACCATGGGCTTGTCATTGAGGTTTTCAAGCGTGATACGGGCCCTCTTCCGGAACGGCATGGGCCAGTACGAGTTGAAGGCGCTGCCGGGGTTAACACAGATGGCCAAGGACGAAATGGGTGCGTATTTGCCCCAGCCCATGGCAAAGAAGTCGCCCACCGGGACTTCGACGGAGGGATCGGTTTCGCCGTCCCAGTAGATGCGCAGGATCGAAAGGCGCCAGTTTCCGGTGGGTGTCATCCAGATGTGCTCGACCACTCCCGATCCATCGATGTCGGCCAGGGTGATGGTCTGGCCTGCCTCGACGTCAATGGACGGGCTGACCTTCCATCCCTGCCCAAGCTCGCGAGACGCATATGCCCCGGTGCCTTCGGTTGCTGCGCCGCCTTTGCCCTTTTCGCCGGTCAAGTTCTCTGGACTGATGGAGTAGGTCCGCGCGTCCGACATCCGGTAAATGTTGCTGAGGTTATTGGTGAGGCCATCGTACTGCGTGCTCTGGGACCAGCCCGAACCTGGTAGTGCAAGCAATAAGCCGAGAAAAGCGAAACGGTGCATTGCTGTCATGGTTCCTCCGTGTTTTCACCCGAACGTCAGGAGAATTCCTGCCGGTGCATGGTGAAACTGCGAGCGAGTTTCGACGGGGACTTCCTGCCTTGCCCGTGTCTCCCGCCTGAAGAAGGGGCGGGCCGTGTATGTTCCCGGTTGCGGCCCGCCGGAATGAGAACTAAGCCGGAATGAGAACTAATCTGTTGCCGTTAACAAAATGTGTTGCTGGTGCGATGATGCCGGCCCGGTGCCCAGGGATTGCATTCCAGGATACCGAACTCTCGCCAGGGCGCCGGTTAGCTTTCTAAATGGGCCGGTGCATGTCTGTCAAGCGAAACGTTACGATAGCTGCATTCCGGGCTCCTGTGGCAGTTCTCTGCGAGTTCAGATAACGGTAAAGACGGCTATGAAGGCGTTAATTTGATCAGTTCTGAATCAGTTGCTTATGGAGATCGCAGGACGGCGGGCTCGGGGAACCGCAAGTTGGGAGCTTTTCAATTGGAACGTTATGGGTAATACTGGAAATGCCAACTCCGTCTATTGAATGTGTGGGGGCAAGAAACCAGTCAGCATGGCCGAAAGAGCAAAGTACACAATGCGAGACGTCGCCCGGCTCGCAGGCGTTTCAACTTCAACCGTCTCAGCCGTCATCAACGACTCAGTTGTTGTGAGCCCGCAGCGCAAAGCGCGCGTGATGGCGGCCATGTCGGCGCTCGACTATCAGCCAGACGCCATTGCGCGAAGCCTCAAGACCGGCCGCTCCAATGCCATCGGGGTCATCGTCCCCGACATCACGAATACCTTTTATCCCGAGGTCATCCGCGGCGTGGAACTGGCGGCGCAGGCTGCCGGATACTCTGTGTTGTTGTGCGACTCAAACGAAGATCGCACCGTTGAGGAAAGACATCTTTCGGCGCTCTTTTCCCGGCGTGTCGATGGCGTCATTCTTGCGTGCTGCGCGAATTCAAGAGCGAACGAGCTCATAGCAAGACGTCATATTCCGGTCATATTTATTGATCGTTTGCCGCCTTCGGCCGCAATAAACAGCGTGTGCACTGACAATGTTGCCGCCGGACAAATGGCGGCAGAACACCTGATCGGTCTTGGACATAAACGCATCGGAATGCTGGCCGGCCACCTTGGCTTGTCGCCCCACCACGACCGCCTGGAGGGTTTTCGCAAAGCGATGCAGGAGGCGCATTTGCCCATCCTCGACGAGTATCTGATTGCGGGGAACGTGCAGGTCGAGGACGGAGTTGAAGCCGGTCATCGCCTGCTCGATCTGCCCAACCCTCCCACCGCGATCCTGGCCAGCAACAACAAACTGCTGCTGGGAGTGCTGCAGGCGGTGGAAGAGAGAAGTGTCGAAATTCCGAAGGATTTGAGTGTGCTTGGTTTCGACGACTACATGTGGAACATGCATTTCAGTCCCAGACTGACGGCTGTTGCTCAGCCCACGGGCGAGATCGGCAGAAAATCCTTCGAGCTGCTGCATCAGTTAATCCAGAATCCTCCCGAAGAGAACGCGGCCCCGATGCATGTGCTAATTCCAGCCGAGCTGCGGATCAGGAATTCAACGGCCAGCGTCTGAAAATCAGCGGGATATTGCGGCCGAATCTCCCTCCGAAAACGATCAGCATCGTTCCGACGAATGCCGGAATTACTGCAGAATTCAGCACAGTTCGATACTCGTAACGTTTCTTTGCGCAAGCCAATGGCTTGCGGTACACTGGCTTCGCTTTAGAGAGAGGTATCCATACTATGTCTTCGTCCGTCTTCATGGTCGCCTGCGGAGATCTTCGCCCGATATCTGCGGCGAGCGATACGTCTCGCCCTGCGCCGTCTGCTCGTACCGCCAGCCTGCCGCGTTGGGCTTCGCAATAATCACGTATCCTGGCGACGCCAGCGCGTAAGCCTTCAGCATGCTGACACTCACCCGGATAATGTTCGGCGCGTATGGCTCCAACACCACGGTCGTGTGGTCCTTCGTCATCACCAGCCGGCCCGGCTGCACGCCCACTTCGCTCTGTGGTGCGCCGGCGCTGCTCTGCTGTGCGCGAACGCCGCAGGCGGCCATCGTCAACGCCATAGTCATCACTAAGGAGGAGAGCGGGCTATGCAGTGCAGACTCGCGCCACTTTGCCCAAGCGCTCACATCGCGCTTCTGCATGATGCGAAAGAACTCTCGTGCAAGTTCTGCGGAAATGGCGATATCCAGTGACCTCCTCGACAGCTCATCCCGGTAGGCTTTGGTCGATTCCCTGGCCTTCAGAATCTGCCAGGCTGTTTGTCGCGGTGAAACGCGTGGCGGCCTTAGTGGGATCGGCTCATGATGAGAACGGTTCTTGCGACCGTAATGCTGCTGAATCCAGTGCCGCACGATGCTGCCCATTCCAGGGAAGCCAAGATCGCGCATCTCGCGCCACAGTTGAGTGGCATTGTGACAACCGTCCTGCCATCGCTGGTCCAGATATCCGCGGTACTCCTCGATAGAACTCGTGCGATGTACTTGTTTCCTTTCCGGGAAATCGCCCGCGTGCATCCACCGTCGCACAGTTCGACGGTCGATGCCCAGTGTTCGAGAGATGGCTGCCTGCGACATCCCTTTGCGAACTAATAAAATCGGGAGATCCCCCGGCTCTGTCGGGGTGGCAGTCGAAGTTTGACATTTCAGGGAGTCTGCCTTGGTTTTGTTTTTTTCTTTTTAAGCGGACGGAGGCAGAGTCTCACATGAAAGCCAAAGACGTCTGGAGAAGGGGCTTTTATCCGGTTGCGATCAGGCCCCTTTGCGGGGCCAGCAACCGTAAAGCCTCCGGCTCTGCCGGAGGATACTTACTCCAATTGTTGCCGAAGACTGACGGCGCCGGGAGTATCACCAAATATGCCGAAGAACATGAAATTTCCGCATAATTCCGGTGGCCAGTTCGTCTCCTTATCATGGTTTCAGGAGAAACTTTGCTTCGAGCGACGCCTTGGAAGATCCACCAGCCCAGATCGTGTAATTGCCCGGTTCGACGGCCCATTGTTTTTCGGCATTCCAAACGGCCAACTGGTCCTGTGGAATACGAAAGGACACCGTCTTTGTCTCTTGCGGCTTGAGGTGTATGCGGGAGAATCCTGCGAGCGAACGCCGCGGAGTTTCCACGCTGCTCACATTCTCGCGCACATAAAGCTGGGCAACTTCGTCTCCCTCCACGCTGCCCGTGTTGGTGACATCGACAGTGACCTGAATGTCGCCGTGACTGCCCGATGCGGGCGGCTGCGCGGCCAGATGGTCGTAGCGGAAGGTCGTATAACTCAGCCCATATCCAAAGGGGAATAGCGGTTTTCCATCGCTGTCTACATACTTCTCTCTCCGGGAGGGATCGGAGTTATAGAAATCCGGCAGTTGTCCCGTGCTGCGCGGGAAGGTAATGGTCAGCCGGCCGGCGGGATTGTTGTCGCCAAAGAGCGTCTCGGCGATGGCCGTGCCGCCAAACTCGCCCGGGTACCACGCTTCAAGAATGGCCGGGACATGCTCCGTGGCCCAGCCGATGGTTAACGGCCTGCCATTCTCAAGCACCAGCACGACTGGCTTGCCCGCCGCAACGACTGCTTCAAGAAGTTGTTCCTGGTTATCTGGCAGATCGAGGTTGGAGCGGTCGTGGCCTTCACCCGAAATGCCCACGTGCTCTCCCAGGCCGAGAATGACCACGTCTGCGGCCTTTGCCACAGCCACGGCCGTGGGGATGTCGCCGCCGTCATTAAAGGTGACGGCTGCGTGCGGGACAATCGCGCGAATGCCATCGAGCATGCTGATGCGCTGGCCGTTCTGCTCCCTTTCGTAGTCGGCATAGCGCGCCACGTTCGCATTCGGACCGATAACGGCGATGTGTTGAAGAGATTTCGAAAGCGGCAGCAGGTGGTTGTCGTTCTTCAAGAGCGTCATCGATTCCCGCGCTGACTCGAGCGACACGGCGAGATGCGCCGGCGAGCGCCACACTTTTGCTTTCAAAGCGGGATCGACATAGGGATGGTCGAAGAGCCCCAGCGCGAATTTGACGCGCAGCACGGAACGCACCGCGCGATCCAGATCGGCCTGCGACAGTGAGCCCTCGTGCACGCAATCGATGAGCGCCTTCTGAAACACGTCGTGATCGAAGTCGTAGAACTGCATGTCCACGCCGGAGCGGATGGCCATGCACGCGGCATCTTTAGGCGTGGCCGCGACGTAGTGTACGTCATACAGACGGCGGATGGCGCCCAGGTCGGAGAGCACGAAGCCCTGGAAACCCCATTCGTTGCGCAGGATCTGCTTGAGCAGCATGGGATCGGCGGTGATGGGGATGCCATCAATCTCGTGATACGCCGCCATTACTCCCATGGCGTGCCCCTCGCGCAGCGCTGGTTCGAACGACTTGAGCATCACGGAGCGCAATTCACGCTCGCCGATGTGCACAGGCGAGGTGTTGGTTCCACCTTCCGGCGATCCGTGACCGGCGAAGTGCTTGGGCTCGGCGACTACAGTGTGGTCGGTGTCGAGGCTCTCGCCCTGCGCGCCCTGAACGTAGGCAAGACCGAACCTTCCGCTCAGGTACGGGTCTTCACCGAAATCCTCTTCGACGCGGCCCCAGCGCGGATCGCGCGCAAGATCGAGCACCGGCGCCAGAATCATGTCGGCCCCGGTCGAACGTGTCTCTGATGCGATGGCAGCGCCGGTCTGGCGCGCGATTTCCGGGTTCCATGTCGCGGCCAGATTAAGCGGCGCAGGAAATACTGTACCGGTGTTGAATCCGAGCAGGCCCTCCTCAATGAACAAGACCGGAATGCCGAGGCGATTGTGGGAGATGACCCACTTCTGAACGGCATTTGACTGCTCTGGCGTTGGATAAAAATGGTTAATGCTTCCCACGCCGAGATTCCCGAACTGGATCTGGGCCTGCTCCGGCTGAAAGACTCCATCGGCTGCAGCATGCAGTTCATCGATTCGCTTGTCCACCAGGGTTTGTGCCCCGCGGTACATGTCCAGTTGCCGCACCTTCTCTTCGAGGGTCATCCGGCGCAGAAGATCTTCAACCCGGCTCTCAATGGGCGCATCGGCCTGGCGGTATAAAGCAACTCGATTCTCCGCGGGGCGAGGGTCCTGTGCCTGGACTTGAATGATGGGAAAAAGCAGGATTGCAGTACATCCAAGCAACGCAATTCGCCGTATTGAAACTGATTTGAGGTTGCCCAGTCTGGCTATCATCGTTTGTTCTTTCTTGTGTTTTTTGTGACGAAAGAGCGGTCCGAAAAATTCGCATAGAGCGGCTTCTCTTGGCGGTTTTGGCCATCCGGCTCAGGCAGCCTAAGACGGCACGGACGGTTGTTGAAACAGAGAACTTCTCATTCGGAATTTCCATTTTGGCATTCCAGTTCAGGGTCAGTCTACACGCGACCGCCTCGCTGGTGCCGAATGTCTTGAAATTCTCATTCCGAGCGCGTCCGGGAGTCCACGGATGGCCATTCCCGCCTGTTGCCCAGCAAACGACAACCAGGAAACAGCTCATTTTCAGCGAGATCTCCGACACGTCTCTGTCCCTGCCCTTCGGTCTCTGTTAAATTCTGGCCTGCTGCTGGTCAATCGTCACCCTTCGGCTTAATCAGCGTGCCGGATGACTTTTGCATTCCCTTGCGAATCTCGTTGGAATCGTCCATGTTGTGCAGGGCGTCTGCCTCTTCTTGGGTCTTCGGCCTGGCGATCCGCGCCTTGGCGGGATCGAATACGCGCGGGTCAGAGGGAACTGACGAAAAAGGCTCCATATACGGCTGGCTATCGAAGATGCCTGTAATCTCTCCTGCCAGCGCATCCTCGAGATTTAGGGGGCCGAGCCCCAGAAGTTCGTCAATGGTGCGGGTGATCGAACCCATGCTGGTGTGCCGGTGCGAAATGGCGCCTGGCTTTACCCAGGGACTGGCCACCAGCAGGATGCTGCGATGCGCGTCCACGTGGTCGACTCCGCCCTGGGCGTCGTCTTCGGTCACAAAAACCGCAGAGTCCTTCCAGATGGAGGTCTTTGACAGGAACTCCACGATGCGTCCCAGGGCGAGATCGTTGTCGGCTACATAGGAAGCGCGGTAAGGGTACCCGTCCCCTGGGCGCGGCTTTGTCGTATGGTCGTTGGGCAGACGGATTACGATGAGCGCGGGCACCGTGCCCGCCGCAATCTTTTGTCCAAGGTCCCGCGCGAACTCCGAGGCGCGCACTTGGTCTGGAATGCCGAGGTTGAAGGTGGGATACTGCCGGTCGGTAGCCTCGAAGACCGGCTCGAGCATGGGCGCATTGAGAAACAGCCGCTGGCCCTCTGGCTCGGCGCCTGCCACTTCGTCGTCGCCCTCAATCTCCAGGCCCTCTCCGTAGTTCAGCAGTCCTTTACCGCTGGCCGCGATATGCTCCCAGAGCGATCCGAATTGTGGCTCATCCTCCGGCATCGGTGAGTCGGCATCGCCGAAGACCGCTCTTCGCCCCGGCTGGGCAGCGCTGAAAGAATGAGTCCGCCGCCCGCCGTAGCCGGAAGTCCATGCTGTATTGAAGAATGCCGTGGGGTTCATGCCCATCAACCAGCGATGGCCGTCGTTGGAAACATCGCCGTCGACATAGAAGTTGTCGCTCATGGCAAACTGGCCAACCAGCGCATGCAAATTGGGAGTGACCCTGAGATGCGTCGCGGTACCCAGCTCTTCGGCCCAGCCGTCGAGACCGTAACGGGCCAGCGTCAGGTCGCCGTTGGCGCCGGGCACATCGCCCAACACCTCGTCGTAGGTGCGATTTTCTCGTATCACCAGAAAGCAGTGCTTGAGATGGGGAAGCTCGGGCTGGCCGGTAATGTCCGCAGTGTTGGCAGCGATCACGGCCTGTGTCAGCGAATCGGGTGTGCCCAGGTCTGCCAGCGCGATCACGCTCAGACTGCCCATTTCGAGATCGCCGATGTATTCAGGCATATTGGGGTCGTGTTGTTTGCCACCATTCGGTCCCGTGCCCTTGCCCTTGGTGTTGACCACGTAAAGTATCTTGCCGTCCGGCGAGAGCGCCACGGCCGAGGGGTTCCAGCCAACCGGAATATGTTCAATTACCTGGAGGGTTGCGGTATCGACCACGCCAATCGCGTTGACGCCCGACTCGGCCACGTAGAGGCGGCCGTCGCGCACCGCCAGGCCGCTCGGCATCACGCCGCGCAGAGGCCGGCCTTTGCTGTCCTGAAAACGGGGCCCGGTGAAAGGCGATAACTGTGTCTGCGCCAGCAGCCTTCTCCCGTCCGCGCTCACCTTCACCAGCGTGTCGTCATGCGCAAGCGTGACAAACACGCTATCGCTTCCGGCCGCAAGACCGGTGGGTGCGGCGCCGCCGCTGATCCCGCCTCGAATTTCGGTGATTCTTTCCCCAAGCCGCAACTTTGCAGTAATCGAGGGATGCCGGCGGCTGTGTACGCCATAGGTCCACAGCGAGCTTCCGCGATCGGAGTTCTCGTCGCCCAGGCCGGGAATCTGTTTGCCCTCAATCACCGCACCTTCGCGTGCGGCCTTCGACGGATAGCCGAAGGGCGGAAAATGAAGCCCGGAGCCCAGCTTGTCCTCTTTGTTGTAACCGGGGATCGTGCTGTACTCAAA
>Ga0181527_1003116_pt1 | contig 15040 bp, 16 predicted proteins | sample PEATcosm2014_Bin_30_FD_119762 | JGI IMG/M metagenome (GOLD analysis project Ga0181527, IMG submission 119762) | Peatland microbial communities from MTU Mesocosm Facility, Houghton, MI, USA - PEATcosm2014_Bin06_60_metaG | ecosystem: Environmental > Terrestrial > Soil > Wetlands > Peat | place...
ACGCCCTGCCGCTGGCGCGCGAAAAATCAAGTCAGCTTCAAGCCGGTGAGGAAAGCCACGCCGCTTGAAGCGACAACGGCCAGCTCACGCCGTCTGTCAGATCGAGTATCAACTTGTACAGTTCAAGAACGCGGCGCGGGCTCGCGGCCCCGCGCCCGACTCTTCTTTCTCGTCCTGAACGAGGCGCGCGAACACAAGAGTCCGAGGCCCCCTCGACGCCCATCCGACGAACCAGCCATAGGCATGAGTCCGATCAGAAGCGTCATCGAAACCCGTACCGGTTTTGCCGTGAATGTCCCAACCATTGGGGAGCATGGCGACCCGCGTGATTTCGCTTGTCGTGTCGAAGGCGCGAGATGTCACCGGCAGTTGTCGGTTGACCACTTTCTCCAGGAACGAGATCTGCTCCAAGGGGGAGATCTTCAATGACGAACCGATCCAAGACCTGGTTAGCCCATTATGCTTTCCCGGATCTCCCGATACGTCTTTGTTTCCATATTGGAATTCGTCGACATATCTCTGGAGGCGCGCTTCTCCCAGGGATTGAGTCACTTGTTGCGAAAACCAGACGACGGAATATTTGATCCATCTGGCCGGATCGGTTGGCTGACGCCAATCGGCGCCGCCCCAATCGACATATCCCTCGCGGAACGGCAAGACCGGAGATTGCGCGTCTTTCAGGAATGCGGAATCATAGCCCATCAAACTTATCGCGATCTTAAACGTAGACGCGGGAGTCACGCGCTGGCCGCAATCGCCTTGACGCACTAAAATTTCCCCGACCCCGGCGTCGGCGACGACCGTGCAGACTGTCCTGGCTTGGGCTGTCGAAGCGGCTAATCCCGCAGCCAGAAGGCTCGACGCAACCTGTCGCGAATACATTTATCCCATTCCGCATCAAAAGCGCCGACCGCCAATTCCAACTGGCTTTACCGCCTTCTTATCGGGGCCACAAGCCGCGGACGCGGCCAGAAAATTCCGCCGTGAAGAGAAAGCATCAAACGCGCCACGATCAAAAGTCGTCATTCGCGACACCAAATAAGCGCCGCATGAACTCAAACCTCGATGAGCCGCGTCCTCCGTCAAATCATGCGGCCCTCCGTCTCAAAACCTGCGACGACGGACAAGTCCGGTTGAGTCCATGGGGCGCTCGGAGTAGCTTAACCGCCAGTCCACGAAACCGGCGGCGGGCCATCGTGGAAATTTTGGAAGATCATATGATGGGCGTTCTTGTTCGACTGTTGGCCGTGCTGGCGCTGATGATCGGCGGCATGGCGTGGACCGCGCCGGCGCACGCGAAGGCGAGTGGCTCCGTGCAGGTCACATCGGGCGTAAGCTACGAGTTCATCGGCCGCTGGGATGTGGACAAGCTGAATCAGATTCTCACGGTGGACACGCCGAAATTCTTCAGCACATCCGTCTCCTACAAACCCGCGCGCAATGCGGTGCGACTCTATCGCGTCAGCTATGCCTCCGTGATTCCCGAGCGCGGCAACAAGCCAACGGTCGCCTCCGGTTTGCTCGCAATTCCCGAGGTGAAAGCCACCACCAGCTTTCCCATGCTCTCCTATCAGCATGGCACGGTATACGGGAAGGAGCAGGTGCCATCCTTTCCAGACCAGTCGCCAGAAACCCAGCTCGCGCTCGCCCAATTCGCGGGCCAGGGCTATGTGGTCATCGGCGCGGACTATTTCGGCATGGGCTGTCCCAGGAACAAGAAGGCTATATGGTGAAGGGAAGCCACCAGCAGGCGACCTACGACATGCTGATGGCCAGCCGCGCCGTGCTCGCGCAGTTGAAACTCTCTTCGTCCAAGCTGTTCCTCGGCGGCTGGTCGCAGGGCGGGTTCGTGACGATGGCCTTTCTCGAGAAGCTCGAAAGCGCGGGCGTTCCGGTCGCCGCGGCGGCCACGGCGAGCGCGCCGGTGGATGTCTTCGCCACGCTCAGCGGTTTCCTTGATTTTCCTCGAGAGAACGATGCGAGCTGGGTGCCGACGCTCTTCATCCTCTCATCCTTCGCCTTCGAGAACTATTATGGCGTGCCGGGGCTGGCGCGTTCGCTGATCAACGACGCCTATTATGACGTCTCCAGCAAGGCCTATGAAAAACAACCCTTCGACGCCGCGGGGATTCCGACCGACCTGCGCAAGCTGGTGCGCGCCGACTATTTCGATCCGCGGTACTTTGCGAACTCCGCCTATGGCCGGCTGGTGGCCGAGAAGGCCAGCGCCTATCGCTGGATCATCAAGAGTCCCGTGCGCAACTATTACGGCGAGGCTGACGAGGTCATCACCCCTGGCCTCGGTCAACTCGCCATGACCTATCAGCGCGCGATCGGTAGCGGGAACATGCAAGTGGAAGCAATTTCCACGGGCCAAACGGATCATCGCGGCACATATGCGACCGCCGTGCCGCTCTGGAAGGCTTGGTTCGACGGCCGATAGAGCCTCACACCGAGGGGCGGCGGCGGTTTTCGGGTGCATCCGACGCGATTGAGCGGAGCGCATGCATTCAGTTCACGCCGAAGAACTAGTCTCCGATGTGTCGGAACTCATGGTCGAGAGATCGCTCGTGTCGTCCGCATAAGTATTGTCCCCTTGCCGGCCAGCGGTGTCGCCCACGAAGCCGCAAGCTTTCAAGCCGATCCGGAAACTGTCGGTCGCGGCGAGAGCGCCGCCGCCGTGACCGCCGCTGGCGTTGCCGGTGAAGACGCAACGCCGCGCGATTGTCGAGTTGCCGGCGGCGACCTTGCTGAAAGGAGCGCCATGCCGGGCATCGCGGTAATTGATGAGGCCACCGCCTTTGCAGTCATAGCCCTCGCCATCGGCCCGGCCTCCGGTGATCGTAAAGCCGTCGAGGATCGCACCGTCGGCGCCGGTCACGACATGATAGTCCCCGTCGCCGTCGAGAACGGTTCGGTGAGCGGCGGGATCGCGCGCCTCGCGCCGCGTCTCGCGGCCCGAAAAACCTCCGTGGAGCGCTTGTCCCCGATGGAGCTTGAAAGTCGCATTCCGCGCGCTTCCAGGCGCATAAGCGCCGGCCGCGACCCAGATCTCGACGCCGCCGTGCGCGAGAGCGTCCTGAAGGTCGCGAAAGGCGCTTTCCCAACCGTGGCCGTCCGGATGATGAGCCGTGCTGGCCGCGTTCACATGAATCGGATGCGCCGTCGCGCGTGAAATCGTCGGTTCCTGGTTTGTTACGGTCGAGGCCTCCCGCGGCCAGCGCCATGGGGAAGGGATCGCGTAATGTGTTCACTAATCTCCGCGCGGGCCGGTATTTTGGACGGCTCCACATGGCATGGCCCGAACCGCCGAGGACCGAAAAAATGGCCATGAACCTCGCGCGCGATCCGAAAGATAAGCACCGCCTAAAGGTCCGCGGAAAGCTCGCAAACCTAAACCGCAATTACCTCAACACCCTGATTCGTCAAACCTCCTCGTTAACCTGAGGCGATTCCCCGCGCCTCGATCCCGGACGCATCGCAATTTTTTCGCGGATCGGCTAAGCTCCCAACACACTGTTGCGATCGGCGGCCTTCGCGGCGCCGCCGTCGATTTCCGGCTCCATCGCTGAAGAGAGAGTCCTCCGTGCCCGCACCCTCCACCGACGTCGCCACGCTTCCATTCGAACAGGCCATGCAGGAGCTCGAGGCGATTGTCGCCGCTTTGGAGAAGTCCTCCGTTTCTCTCGACGAATCGGTGAAACTCTATGAGCGGGGCGAAGCCTTGAAGAAGCGTTGCGACGCCCTGCTCGCGCAGGCGGAGGCGCGCATCGAGAAAATCACGCTCGGCGAAAATGGCGCGCCCAAGGGCGTCGCGCCGCTCGACGTCGAGTAAGCCCCCCACAGCGAGGGCGACGCGGGCATTTGCTAAACAACTCGAAACGAGCGAATGTCGCGTTCCCCATCGCTCCCTTGGAGCATGTCCGCGCGTCAGAAAATGTATCTATTGGCGAAGGAGCTACGCGATGACCGAGGCGGATACGAAAGACCCAAATTCGGAACTCAGCCCGAGAGGCTTTCTCGCGCGCGATTGGCCTTATGTCGTTATGCTGATACTCGCCGTTCTCGGAGTCGCCTTCGCGAGCGTGGCGGGCGGCACCATGATGGTCTATTGGGAGATACTCGTTCCGGTGTTCGCCGCCGTATGCGTGTGGACAAGGGCGCGCGAAACGCACCCGAAGCCCCAGTTGCGGCGCCTCGTCACGGTGGAGGCTCTTCACTGGGGAGCGGTGTTCATCGCCATGCAGGTCGCCTACGTGCCGGATGTGAAAAGCATGATGAACGCCGACGCCAGCGCGCTGATGGTGCTGACCCTGTTGGCGCTAGGGACATTCACCGCGGGCGCTCAGCTTGGAGCATGGCGCATCTGCGCCGTCGGCGTCGTGCTCGCGCTTGGCGTGCCCTTCATCGCTTGGCTCGATCGGGCGACCTTGCTGATCACCATCGTGTCCGTCACTCTCGCCGTCCTCGCCACGTTTATTTTTGTGCATCGCCGGCATGCCGGCGCGCCAGCCGAGAGTTGACCCGATTAATCCACCTGCTCTTCCTTGGCCGCCTTCCGCGACAGCCGCTGCACCCGCGCCATGAATAGCCAGGAGGCCAGAAACACCAGCGGCACGGAGAGCGCGGTCGTCTCTTCGGCGCTCAGGTCGGCGGGCAGCCAGCCCGCGTCCTTGACGCCCTTCGCGACGAAGGCCGTCAGCCCCAGAAGATAATAGGCGAGCGCCGCGACCGATAGGCCTTGGACGATGCGTTGCAGACGCATCTGCAAGCGCGCGCGGCGGTTCATATCATGCAGCAGGTCGCCGTTCTGGCGTTCGAGTTCGAAGGTGATGCCCGTGCGCATCAGATTGATCGCGCGCTCCACCTGGCTCGACACGCGCGCCTGCCGCGCCTCGACGGCGTTGCAGGTCTCGATCGCCGGATCGAGTCGCGCGCTGAAGAAATTGGAGATCGTCACATATTGGCTTTCCTTGGCTTCCTGCAGCAGATCCAGTCGGTTCTTGACCAGCGCGTGATAGGCGCGGCTGGCGCCGAAGCGAAAGGCGGTCCTGGTCGACAGCGCCTCGCTGGCGGCCAGCAAATCCGACAGGCGGTGGAGCAAATCCTCGTTGGTGCGCGTGTCCTGCATCCGACTGAGCGCGTGGGTGATGCCGGACAGTTCGAGCTCCATGGCGCGCAGACGCGGGCTGGCCCGGCGCGCTTCCGGCAGGCCGAGCAGCGCCATGCTGCGATAGGTCTCGACCTCCAGCGCGCGTTGCACAAGGCGGCCGTTGTCCAATGCGCTCCCACCGCCCGCGCGAATGATCAAACGCGTGAATTTGGCGTTGTCCACCGCGAAATCCGTCAGCACATGGGCCGCGCCCTTGGCGGCGCCAATCACGCAAAGGCTTTCTGAATGAAACAGGCTCGCCAGTTTTTCCAGGGCTTGCTCGCGACCGACGACGCTTAGATGCACGGCGACGATCAGGCGCCCGGGCGGCCGAAACCTTATCTCCCCCGCGCCCAAGGGATCTGGATGCGAGAAAGGCGCGCTAGCGTCCAATGACGTGGACCAGGTGTAAGTGGTGAACTCGGTATGCTGCTCCCAGCGCAAGGTCCAGTCGCCGAAGCCGATGCTTTTGAACTTCGCGTCGCCCGCCGCCGCGCAAGCCTGCGAAGCGCAGAGCCGCTCGATCTCCTCGCGGTCGGCCCGCGCCTCGTCCTCATTGGTCGCGAAAGCGAAATGATAAACGCGGCGCGGCGTCTCCAGAGGCACGAAGGGGCGCGCATGCAACTCCGCGAGAATCGCCGCCCGCGACTCATGTTCGACGAAGGATGTCACGGGGTCATTCATATTGTCGTCCCATCAAGTAATGACGCTCGGCGTTTCCCGGCCCAAATACTCCCCGACGCGGGCGAGACGGCGCGAGAGGCCAATAAGCTCGCCGAGCGCCGCCTGCGTCTCTATGTCCTGGCGCGCGACATCGGGCTCGAAGCGCTCGATATAGACGCGCAAGGTCGCGCCGGCGGTGCCGGTCCCGGACAGGCGGTAGACGATGCGCGAGCCGTCCGTGAACATGACACGCAACCCCTGATTGGCCGAGTCCGAGCCGTCGACCGGATCGTGATAGGCGAAATCGTCGGCGGCCGCGACTTCGAGCGCGCCGAAGACTTCGCCCTTGAGCTTGGGTAGCCCGTCGCGCAGCGCCTTCATCATGTCGTTCGCGAAGGAACTGTCCACCTCCTCGAAATCATGGCGCGTGTAATAATTGCGGCCGTAAGTCGCCCAATGTTCGCGAACGATATGATCGACGCTCTGGCGGCGCGCGGCGAGAATGTCGAGCCACAGCAAGACCGCCCAGAGCCCATCCTTCTCGCGCACGTGATTGGAGCCGGTGCCGGCGCTCTCCTCGCCGCAAATCGTGACGAGGCCGGCGTCGAGCAAATTGCCGAAAAACTTCCATCCCGTCGGCGTCTCGAACAGCGGCACGCCGAGCCTTTGCGCGACGCGATCGGCGGCGCCGCTGGTCGGCATCGAGCGGGCGATTCCGACGACCCCGCCCTTATAGCCCGGCGCGAGATGCGCGTTCGCGGCGAGAATGGCGAGACTGTCGGAAGGCGTCACGAAGCGCGAACGGCCGATGATGAGATTGCGGTCGCCGTCGCCATCCGACGCCGCGCAAAGATCGGGCGAAGCCGGCGACATCGCGAGATCGTAAAGATGCTTGGCGTGGACGAGATTGGGATCGGGGTGATGACCGCCGAAATCGGGCAAGGGAACGCCATTGATGACGCTGCCCTTGGCCGCGCCGAGCGCGTCTTCGAGAATGGCGCGCGCATAGGGACCGGTGACCGCAGACATCGCGTCGAATTTGATCGTGAAACCGCCGCGAAAAGCGGCGCGGATGCGGTCGAAGTCGAACAGCGTCTCCATCAGGGCGCGATAATTCTCGACGCTGTCGACGATCTCGACGCGCATGGCGCCCAGTTGCGTCGCTAGAAGCGAATCGAGATCGACATCCGCGGCCTCGACGATCTTGTATGAAGCGATTTCGCGCGTGCGCGCATAGATGGCGTCGGTGATTTTTTCCGGCGCGGGGCCGCCGTTGCCGACATTATATTTGATGCCGAAATCGCCATCCGGACCGCCGGGATTATGGCTCGCCGACAGCACGACGCCGCCAAACGCCCCAAGCTCGCGGATCAGCGCCGAAACCGCCGGCGTCGACAAAATGCCGCCGCGCCCCACGACCGCGCGGCCAAAGCCGTTGGCGGCGGCGATTTTCAGGATCGTTTGAATGGCTTCGCGGTTATAGTAGCGGCCGTCGCCGCCGACGACCAGCGTCTGCCCGCCAAAACCCTCTAAACTGTCGAAGATCGATTGCGTGAAATTTTCGACATAGTTCTTTTGCTGAAACACCGGAACTTTTTTGCGCAGACCGGAGGTGCCGGGGCGCTGGTCCAGATAGGGCGTGGTGGCGACGGTTTTCGTCATGGCGCATCCCGGGCTTTGGTCATCAAATGAAAACGCGGCGCGCCGAATCGTTTCGGAACGCCTCAATTGTCTTTTAGCTTAAAATGGCCGCGTCGTTACGAGGAGCGCCGGCGCCGGCGGCGCAACGCCGCGCCCGACGTCGAAGCGACGGTCTTCCTTAAAGAACCAGCGCCCTCTTATGTTCCTCGCGGACCGACGGCGAGATATCCAAGAGGCCGGCGCCGCGCGACCCAGTTAGAACATGAAGCGCCCGGAGGCCGAAATCTGCCACGCATGACCCAGTTGCGGTCCGTTCAGCTCCTGAAAGACGGGCCCTCCGGCTTCCACGCCAAACACCGTCATGCCCAGGCCCAACGGGGCGCCGGCGACCTCTATGCCGCCGAAGAGATCGATATGCTTGCCGCCATAATAAAGCGGGTTTGTGTTCTGCGAGAGCCCGGTGATCAACGAGTCCTGTCCGTGAATATGGTCCTGCGCGCGGCCGAGCGCCCGCGCCGTGAGCGTCACTCCGCGAAAAAGGCTGTAGCCGCCCCAGCCGATGATTTCGTTCGAAGCGCCATATTGATAGCCTTCATTGTTATAGTTGAGCGCGAAGCGTCCACGATACATCAGCCCCCACGACCAGGGACCAGTCACGCCCGTATAGGCGAGCGTCGGAACCAAATCGACCGTTCCCGTTCCAATCTGCATGGCGTAGGGAGCGCGCATGTTCATATACATGCCCATGGGGCTCAGCATTTGGATCGTCGCTTGCTGATTGCCGATGGGCAAAGCAAGGCTCAAACCAAATTGAAGGTGATTGATGCTGTCCTGATAGAGCCTGTAGGTCGCCCCCACCATCGCATCGCTGAAACCCTCGGTGCTTCCCGAACTCTGGCCGAGCACATTGACTCCGACATTCCCGCGAAAGTCGTCATGGACATCGACTTTTGCGTATAATTGGCCATGTACATTAAGTTGATGGCGTCGGTCAGCCCATACATGCCGTTAAACATGTGCATTTGCGTCTCCATGCTCGACGGGACGACTCGCCACATGACCGGCATCGTCATGGTCATGGGCATCATCATGCCCATGGGGGATTTCATCATCATCGTCATCGTCATCGTTTGACCCGAAAAGACCGACGATGCGATCGTCGCGGGCGATACTTGCGACGATCCGATATAATTGCCGCTCATGCGCATGAAGCTCGGCGTGTAATTGATCATGCCTTCGCCAGCCGGAACCATGAAGGCTCCCGTGACCCCGGCGGGGATATGCGCGCCCGGCATTCCGGCGCCGCCGTGGTCGGCGCTCACGGTCTGGCCCGTCGTCGCGCTTATGTCGGAATGATCCATCGCCGCGCCGAAGCCGGACTGATCCATGGCTTGGGCCGTCGCCGTCGTGAGAGCGGCGACGGCGAATGACGCGATCGCGACGCGGCGCCGCGGGCCCATGATTTGCGAGCGATGATCGGCCTTGGTTGGATTTGGCATTTGCGCCCCCGGGAGAGAGGCTGGCGTCACGCTCAAGCCTCAGGATAGACGCTATATAGTCATATTTTATTATGATTCTGGAATGGCTCGGCCGCAACTTCAGAAAGATTTCCATTTAGTGTTGCCGAAATACAACATGATGCACAAATATTGCGCAGCTTAAGAAAGTGAGAATATGCGCCGATAAGCATACTGTCTATCTATTATGCCAGTGGAATGTTTAGGATGGTCGGCGAAAGCTCGATTTGGCGCGTGGCGACTTCTCAAAACCAACCGCGCCCATCAGTTGGCGCCACATCCCACGACAGATCAGGCGGCGTGGCGGCGCAGCGCCTGGTCCAGATCCTCGATCAGGTCTTGCGCGGTCTCGAGCCCCACCGAGAGACGAATCACGTCTGGGCCGGCGCCGGCGGCGAGGCGCTGTTCGTCGGTCAATTGCCGATGCGTCGTCGAAGCCGGGTGCAGGATCAGGCTGCGGGTGTCGCCGACATTGGCGAGATGCGAAAACAATTGCACCGACTCAACCAGTTCCACCCCCGCCTCATAGCCGCCCTTGAGCCCGAAGGTGAAGACCGACCCCGCGCCGCGCGGCAGGTATTTTTTGGCGAGACGGCGATAGGGGCTCGACTCCAATCCGGCGTAGGAGACCCAGGCGACATTGGGATGGCCTTCGAGAAATTCGGCGACGCGCGCGGCGTTGGCGACATGGCGCTCCATGCGCAACGGGAGCGTCTCGACGCCCATGATGGTCAAAAAGGCGTTCATCGGCGCGAGCGTCGGGCCGAAGTCGCGCAGCGCCACCGCCCGCGCCTTCATCGTGAAGGCGAAATCGCCGAAGGTCTCGAAGAAATCGAGGCCGTGATAGGCGGGCTCCGGCCCCGCGAGCGACGGGAATTTGCCGCTGGCCGCGTAATCGAACTTGCCCGACTCCACAACCGCCCCGCCCAAGGAATTGCCGTGGCCGGCAAGGAATTTCGTCGTCGAGTGACAGACGATGTCGGCGCCCCATTCGAGCGGACGGCAGAGATAGGGCGTCGCCAGCGTGTTGTCGACGACGAGCGGAATGCCGGCGCCATGGGCTATGCTTGCGATGGCCTCGATGTCCGCCACCACGCCGCCGGGATTGGCGAGGCTCTCGATGAAGATCGCCTTGGCGCGCGGCGTCAAGGCGCGCTTGAAATTTTCCGGATCTTTCTGATCGACGAAATGGCAGGTCCAGCCGAGCTTACGAAAGCTCGTTCCGAATTGCGTCAGCGAGCCGCCGTAAAGATTGCGAGAGGCGATGAATTCGTCGCCCGGCTCCAGCAGCGTGAAAAAGGTCAGGAACTGCGCCGCGTGCCCCGAGGCCGCCGCGACCGCCGCCCGCCCGCCCTCGAGCGCCGCGATGCGCTCCTCCAGCACGGCGACGGTCGGATTGCTCAGGCGCGTGTAGACGTGGCCGAAATTGTGCAGATTGAACAGGGACGCGGCGTGTTCCGCGTCCTCGAACACATAGGATGAAGTTTGATAGATCGGCGTGATCCTCGCGCCCGTCGAAGCGTCCGGCGTCGCGCCGGCGTGGATCGCCTTCGTCTCGAATCCATGGTTTGTCTTGGCGTTCGGCTCGCGTTCGCGAAGGGGCTTGCGCGTCGGCGGCGTCGGCGGCGTCGGCGCGCGGCTGGAAATGACTCCCGTGTTGACTCCGCTCCAGGCGAGTTCGCCGCCGAGCCGGCCATATTCGATCTTGGGACAGCGGTTCATCACGACATCGAGACCGGCGGCGCGCGCGCGTTCCGCCGCCGCGTCGTCGCGCACGCCGAGCTGCATCCATATGGTTTTGGCGCCGACGGCGATGGCCTCGTCGGTGATCGCGCCAGCGAATTGCGAGCGGCGGAATATCTGCGCGATGTCGATCGGTTCGCCGATCGAGGCGAGGTCCGGGCGCACGATTTCGCCGAGCAGCGTCTGGCCGGCGAGACCCGGATTGACGGGAATGACGTGATAGCCCTTGCCCTGAAGATATTTCATGACGAAATAGCTGGGCCGGTTCCAGTTCGCGCTCGCGCCGACGAGCGCGATGACGCGCGAGCGGAACAGAATTTTGCGAATGAGATCGTCAGGATAATTTAGATCATCGGCGGCGTCGCTCATGCGCCTCGGGCCTCTGGAAATAAGTTTCGCAACGCGTCCTCGTTCGCCGCGCAAACGCCACGCTCGGTGATCAACGCCGTGACATAACGCGCCGGCGTCACGTCGAAACCGAAGTTGCGCGCCGCCGTTCCCTGTGGCGTCAGGCGCACGCGCTTGATGGCGCCCGTGTCGGTGCGCCCGCTGATATAGCTCACCTCGTCGCCGTCGCGCTCCTCGATCGGAATTTCCGCGACGCCGTCGCTAATGCGCCAATCGAAGGTCGAGGCCGGCAGCGCGACATAAAAGGGCACGTCGTTGGCGTGGGCGGCGAGCGCCTTGAGATAGGTGCCGATCTTGTTGCAGACGTCGCCGGCGCGCGTCGTGCGATCGCTGCCGACGATGCAGAGATCGACGAGCCCATGCTGCATCAGATGCCCGCCGGTGTTATCGGCGATCACGGTATGCGCGACGCCCTCCCCCGCGAGTTCATAGGCTGTGAGGCTCGCCCCTTGATTGCGCGGCCGCGTCTCGTCGACCCACACATGCAAATCGACGCCGGCGCGCGCGGCCTTGTAGATCGGCGCCAGCGCGGTTCCCCAATCGACGGTCGCCAGCCACCCGGCGTTGCAATGAGTCAGAATGTTGAGGCGCGCGCCGCCCTTGCGCGCCGCAGCCTCCCGGATCAGCGCGGCGCCATGCTCGCCGATGGCCTCGCAGCAAGCGGCGTCCTCGTCGGCGATGTCGCCCGCCTCGGCGTAGGAGAGTTCCGCGCGCCGCGTCAAGGGCGCGGCGAGCAGAACGGCGCGCGCGCGATCAAGCGCCCAGCGCAGATTGACCGCCGTCGGGCGCGTTTGGCACAGCGCGTCATAAGCGCGCGCGATCGCGTCGTCTCTGGCGTCGTCGCGGGCGGCAAGGGCGAGGCCATAAGCCCCCACCGCGCCGATCAACGGCGCCCCGCGCACGATCATGTCCCTGATCGCGACGACGGCGTCCCCCAGCGAGGATAAACGCCGCGTCTCGAAGGCGAAGGGGAGCTTCGTCTGGTCGATGACGCGAACGCTTGTCCCGTCCGGATCGAGCCAGATCGATCGATAATGGCGTCCGTCGATTTTCATGAGCGATGCTCCAAACCGCGCCTATTTTCCGTCGAGGAATTCCGCCACGCCGGGAATGGCGCGCAGCGACGCCAAATCTTCCGCGTTCGGCAATTGCGGTCGATCCCGCTGCGTATTCACGAGGCAAAGGAAGCCCAACGCCTCCTCAGCCGTCGCGCGAAACTGGTGCCAGGTCCAGGGCGCGATCGTGACGAGATCGTGAATCTCCACCGTCCGCGTTTTTTCTCCGACAAGGCAAGCGCCGCGCCCGCGCAAGATCATGACGGCGTGGACATGCTCGTGTCGCTCCAAAGTGGAGAAACCGCCCGGCTCGATCTCGAAGTAGCGCAGCTCTCCGGCGAGGCTCGGACCGGAAAACAGAACTTGTCGCGAAATCGCCTTGAACGGCGCGCTGCCCTCTTCCTTGTAGTTCAGCCGCTCCACGCCCGCCCAGCGAAAGCCGATCTCCGCGTTGCGAAAGCCATCGAGATCGTCGCCAGACATCGTGCTCATCCAAATGAGTAGGTTTCGACCGCGCGCACGAAGGCGCGGGTCTCGTCCGCGAGTTTATCGTGTTCGGCGAGCAGTAGATCGCCGCCAATCAGCAGCATCGTGTCCTCGCCGTAGAAGTCGAGAGTTTCCGCGACGCGGCGCAATGTCAAGCCTCCGGCGGGAACCGGCGCCGCGGGCGGGAGTTCGCCAAGCGGCTCCCGCGAAGCGTCGGCGATGGCGCGGCAGGTCGCCTGGCTGTAGCCGAAGCGCCCGCCGAATGTCGCGAAAATCACCGCGTCCGCGCCAAACAGCCGATAGAGCTTGGCATAGAGCGGCGGCGAAATCCGCGCGCCGCCGGTGAAGCTCGGATGGGCGAAAAAGCAAAACCGGGGATGCTTGCGCTTCAGCGCGACGAAATTCGACGCGCCGATGATCGCCGGCGCCAGCATCGCGACGCTCAACCCCTCGCCAGCAGCGAAATCGAGCCCGCGGTCGATCTCTTCGAAATCGCCCCACAGGCTCGGAACATAATGCGTGAGTCGGCCGGTGATCCGGAACGCCTCCCGCATCGCGCGGGCGCAGGCCGCGACGCGCTCCTCGAAGGGGCTGTAGTCCTGGTTGGCGAGCCCGTGATCGTCCTTGATGAAATCGGCGCCGCCCTTGGCGAATTCGAAGGCGAGATCGGCCAATTGGCGCGAGGACATGCCCTGCGGCTTCAGCGCCGAACAGGTCATCGCGCGCCGCTTGGCCTCGGCGAGCTCGCGCAGACCATCGAGCCCGTGATTAGGGCCGCCGAAAGCGGCGAGCAGTGCCGGCGGAATCTCCGCGTCCTCCAGCGAAATATCATCGTGCATCGAGGTGTTGCCGAACAGAATATTCAGCAATTGGCCGGCGTCCCGGCCGACCGTGCGCGCGCAAAGCTCGACGGTCACATCGAAATAGCCGCCGCCCGCGTCAAAAATCGCCCTCACCTTGCCGACGATCTCGGCGAGGATCGCCGGATCGCGAACCCCCGCGAGCGGCATTTCGACGCTCTGCTCGACGGCGATCTTTCGCGCGCGATCCTCGATGGAGTCGGCGCCTGCCCGCACGCGATAATGCGCTGTTATGTTCGAGCTCGCCTCCGCTGCGCTCATCGCTCCCCCCGTCATGTTCGCTCAGGCGGCGGCGCCGCGAAGTCCTTTACGTCCGTCGCGGCCTCATAAGCCCAGGAATAGGCGCGCGCAAGCCGTCGCGCCAGAACTTGCCGCGCTCTCGCCACGAAATTCGCCACTTTGTCTTCCAAGCAACGACGGCCCCGCTCGCGAGGGCGCGGCTGCTTAAGGGATCGTTCACCATGCCATGGTGAATTTCCCGTGAACGAAACTGAAGTTGCGTAAAGGCATGAAGTCGTGGGCTATCTTTCACCGCCACCATCTCCCCAACCGGTTGTCGTCTATAAGGACGTCGGCGGTTTGGTCAGCGATTACGAAGCTCGAACCGAAGATTATCGCCGCGAAAACCGCGAGGTGCGGCTTCACGAGTGCCGCTCCGCCTGCACGCTGGCTCTGAGCCTGCCCAATGTCTGCGTATATCCCGACGCGCGGCTGAAATTTCACCAAGCCTACAATGAACTCACGCGCGAGGCGGATCTTGGCGTCTCGGCGCGGTTGTTCGACAGTTATCCGGCCGCCGTTCGGGCCCGGCTCGGGTTTCTCACCCGCCAATATAAGGTGCTGAGCGGCGTCGAACTGATCGCGCTCGGCGTTCGCGACTGCGCGCAAGGCGACCGCGTGATGGTCGCGGCGAAAAAGCCGCCGGCGCCGCCTCACGCCGACCCCAACCCGCTGGGCGAAATCACCGCCAATGTGCGGGCGGCGGTGGCGAACGCCCTGGCCCGGCCCGCGGACGCCCCGACCGCGGCGACGACCATCGTGATCGCGGACCGGCAGCCGGTCCCTCCGGCGCTCGCGCGGCTCGCCGGCGACGCCGAGGCTCGCGCCGGCAAGGCGCGGATCGCCGAACTCATCCCGCTGCCGCCGCGGCGTCCGGACACAAGCTTCGTGTCGGCGGCGGCGTCCTCCGTCGGATCGTCTCGCCTGATCGCCGGAGCGCAACCCATTCTCGACGCGAGCCGCTTCGCGCCAGCCGCTTACTCGACCCGAGCGGATGTCGAGTCACAAAAAGACGAGAAATTAGGGGGCTAGACGCTGGGCGGGCGCCGATCGATTTTGCCGTCAATTGCAACGAAAAAATCGACGTCGATCAAGATTATATTCTAACTGAAAGTTCCCGGTAGGGACGCTCATTTCTGAGCGCCCCCCGGACAGTTCCGAGCAAGCCCAATTCGGGCACTCGGCTCCTACCTTGGGTGTCTGACGGCAAAGCGGACGCTGGGCCATGGATGAAGG
>Ga0181527_1003117_pt1 | contig 15032 bp, 15 predicted proteins | sample PEATcosm2014_Bin_30_FD_119762 | JGI IMG/M metagenome (GOLD analysis project Ga0181527, IMG submission 119762) | Peatland microbial communities from MTU Mesocosm Facility, Houghton, MI, USA - PEATcosm2014_Bin06_60_metaG | ecosystem: Environmental > Terrestrial > Soil > Wetlands > Peat | place...
CTCCGCCGCGTCCTCGAAGTCCAGCACCGTGATGTCTTGCGGGGCGACTTGCACGTGCCGGACAAAGATCGGCAGGGTGCAGCGGGCCACCGCCCCGTATCCCAGGAACAACACCTTTCTGCGGAATTGGAGCATTTCAGTCATGGCCTGCCCAGTAAGCCCTGGGGTCACGATGCCGCCAGCGGACTACGAGCCGAAGTTACGATTGTGCCAACAAACTCCGCGGCCGTCAAGTATCCGGCCCGGCCCGCTTGACCGGGCGGCCCCCGCAGGGGTAAACTCATGTGCTTTTGCCAATCAGGGGGCCACGGGCCATGCCTGCTACGTGCGTGATCGGACTCCAGTGGGGCGACGAGGCGAAAGGCAAGGTCGTCGATCTGCTGACCCGGCAGCACGAGATCGTCGTGCGCTACCAGGGTGGGGCCAACGCCGGCCACACGGTGGTCCATGGCGGCCAGACCTACAAGCTCTCGCTGGTGCCCAGCGGCATCTTCCACCCCGAGGTCCAGTGCGTCGTGGCCGCTGGCGTGGTCATTAACCCCGAGAGCCTGCTGGGGGAAATCGAAGCGCTCTCCCAGCGGGGTATCCGCGTCGAGCGGAACCTGCTGGTCAGCGACCGCGCCCACGTCATTTTCCCCTGGCATGTCGAAGAGGACCGGCTGCTGAACACCTCCACCGGCGGCGAGGCGATCGGCACGACGTTGCGGGGCATCGGCCCCTGCTACTGCGACAAGGTGGGGCGGTCACACGCCATCCGGCTGGGCGACATGTGCCGCCCCGGCTTCCGCGGCCGCATTGAGCAGATCGCCGCGGTCAAGCGGCGGCTCTTGGCCTCCTGGGGCGGCCCTGTCGCCCCGAGCGAGCTGGACGCCGCTGCGATCTTCGAAAAATATAGCCGCCTGGCCGAGCGGCTCCAGCCTTACGTGGGCGATACCACGGCCTACCTCCTGGACGCGGCCGAGGCCGGACGCCGCATCCTCTTGGAAGGGGCCCAGGGCGCCCTGCTGGACGTCGATCACGGCACCTTCCCATTCGTCACCAGCAGCAACAGCTCCGGCGTGGGCGTCTCCGCCGGCTCCGGCCTGCCCGCACGCTACATCACCAAAGTGATCGGCGTCATGAAGGCCTATTGCACGCGGGTGGGCGGCGGGCCGTTCCCCACCGAGCAAGACAACCCCATCGGCCAGCGGATCCGCGAGCGGGGCCGGGAATACGGCACGGTAACGCGGCGGCCGCGGCGGTGCGGCTGGCTGGACGCCGTGGCCGCCCGCTATGCCGCCCGCCTCAGCGGCGCGGATGCCCTGGCCGTCATGCTCCTGGACGTGCTCAGCGGACTGTCGGAGTTGAACATCTGCGTGGCCTACGAGCTGGACGGCCAGCGGCTGGCCCGTTTCCCCGCCCACATCGACGACCTGCGCCGCGTGCTGCCGGTCTATGAGACGTTGCCGGGCTGGCAAGAGGACCTGGGCCAGGCCCAGCGGATGGCCGATCTGCCGGAGCGGGCCCGGCAGTACCTCGGCCGGATCAGCGAGCTGTTGGGCCGGCCCGTGGCCCTGGTCTCCGTCGGGCCCGACCGCCGGCAAACCGTCTTCGCCCTGGAGGAGGGATTAGGGATTAGGGATTAGGGAATGAGGGCGTTTGCAATTTGCAATCCGCTTTGCTCCGCCCGTAGCCTGCCGCCGCAACAACACGCCATGTCCACCCCGCCCCCCTCCGCCACGATCCCCGGCGTGCCCGCTGAAAAGATGCCCCGGCACATCGCCGTCATCATGGACGGTAATGGGCGGTGGGCGCGGCAGCGCGGGCTGCCGAGGATCGAAGGCCATCGCCGCGGCGCCGCCAGCGTGCGGGCCGTTACCGAGGAGTGCGCCCGGCTGGGCATCGAGCAACTCACGCTGTATTGTTTCTCCAGCGAGAACTGGAAACGCTCGCCCGAGGAAATCGACTTCTTGATGCAACTCCTGCAGTGGTACCTGGTGCAGGAGCGTCCCACGATCATGCAGCACAACGTCCGCGTGTCGGTGATCGGCCGCCGCGAGGGACTGCCCGAGGCCGCCCTGGCCGAGTTGGATCGCACCGTGGCCCTCAGCAGCGGCAACACGGGGCTGCGGCTCTGCCTGGCCATCAACTACGGCAGCCGCGGCGAGCTGGTCGATGCCTTCCGCAGCCTGGCCGTCGAAGTCCGCCAGGGCCGGCTCCGGCCCGAGGACGTCGGCGAGCAGACCATCCAGTCGCACCTCTACACGGCCGGCATGCGCGACCCCGACCTGTTGATCCGTACCGCGGGCGAGATGCGCGTGAGCAATTTTCTCTTGTGGCAAATCAGTTACGCCGAGTTGTGGGTCACCGACCGCTGCTGGCCCGACTTCGGCCCGGAGGAGATCCAGGCCGCGATTCGCAGCTACGCCGGGCGGGAGCGGCGCTTTGGCGGCCTGGAATGAGCCAACGGACTTTGGCAAACTGCTCCCCTCTCCCTTCTGGAGAGGCACCCACGACCCGGGCACCGTGCGCGACCATGCGATGCATGGTGCCCGGGTCGCGCGTGGTACCCGGCCTGGCGGGTGAGGTCGCATCGTGCCGTTGACTTTCGACTACAATGTAGTACAATGTAACGATGAGGTGACAACATGAGCATGGTTTTTTCCGTTCGCCTTCCGGAAGAATTGGCCAAAGAACTGGACCAGATTGCCGCGGAAACGGAGCGTCCGCGGTCGTTTCACGTCCACAAGGCCGTCGAGACCTATGTGCGTGAGTTCGCCGACTTGCAGGTCGCCTTGGACCGGCTCCGCGACCCGAGCGATCCGGTCGTCTCGCGCCGCGATCTGAGGAAGTCGCTTGGCCTATAGCATTGCGTACAAGAGGAGTGTCAAGAAAGACCTGGCCGGCCTCGCCAAGGCGGAGGCGCGTCGCGTGCTGGACAAGATCGAGAAGGAATTCACGGCCCGCCCCAGTAATTGCCCGCCGCTGAAAGGGCAGTTCGCGGGTCTTCGCCGCCTTCGCGTGGGTACCTATCGGGTCATCTTTGTGGTCCAGGGAGATGAGGTGCTGGTGCTGAGGATCGGGCACCGGCGGGACGTCTACGAGCGTTAGGGGCCCGGCGGGGACTTGCCGAAGGCGGAATGAGCTTCCTTGCCTATTGCTCACATTCCAGCCGCCGCCGCTGGAGATCATCCATGATTGCCGGCTCGTCTTTCAGCTCGGCCAAGGGCTGTAGCTGGCGGTGGATGTAATCCCAGTCGAGCTTGCCGCTCTGGCGAATGATAATCCCCTCCACGTCCAGCCAGTCTTTGGGCCGGGCGGCGAAAGCCTTCAGCACAATCAGGCTTCAATCACGGCCGGCAGCTTTCATGAACCATCGCTGTTGTTCGACCAGCCCGGAAGTGGGCCGCGGTGCCCGCGGCGCGACGCGGTAGTCGGCCGGCCCGCACAGCAGGGCGATGGCCTGCTGCGCATCCAGGCGGCGGAGCTCTTCCCGCCGCAGGCGTTCCATTGCCCGGCCCGCCTCCCGCCAGGCATCGACCCAGCGGCGGCCCAAGGCCACCTGGGCCGGCGTCCAACCGCTCAGACCGGAAGGCTCGCTGCTCATGGCGTTATCATACGCCTCGCCCGCCCGCGACACAAGCCGCCTGGTGGAACACCGTGTAATCCGCACGCGCCGTGTGCGGTGTCCGGCACACCGACCCTGCTGACCATGCCGACCATGCTGCCGAGTTGCTCGGGGCAGATCGGCACGAGGACATACCGCTGCCCGAGTCGCTTGATGAGTTCCTTGCGCTTCTTCGGCCTGCGCCCGTGCCAACGGCAGGGAATGCCGAGCAGGCACGCGCTGACCAAGACCGGTTCGGCGCCCTTGCTGCCATCGAAGAGGCAGGCTTGCTTTTGAGCCGGCTCATGGGCCATGCGATTCCCCGTCCGCTCCCCGGAATCGCTCCAGGTCCCTCTTAATCAGGTAGCGATGGCCGTCCAGCACGGCCTCAACGTCCATCAGGAAGCGGTGCCAATCAATGCCGGCCTCTCGCTCCCGGTCGTGGTTGAGCTTGCCGATCTTCCAGAGATCGACCTCGCCGCGAAGGGTTTCAATGACCTTGATCGCCTCGGCCGGGTCCACAACCGGCTCAACGGAAACCCAGGTGACGATTCCCATTGCATGGGCCTGCCGGACGGCCTCGATCCGCTCGGCAATCGGCGGCGCGCCAGGCTCCCATTGCGCGCGGAGGTTTTCGCTCTCAAAGATAATCGTCGCGCCGTACTTCCAGTGATTGCGAGAAAGAATGTCAAAATCTTGAGTGCTCCTTCGGCCGCCCTTGGTAAGCACCTGAACGCGAAGCTCGTACTGCTCCAGCACTTGCAGGGCTTCACGCGTAAGCCGGGCCGCTTCGTCCGAGTGGTACGGATCGCTCATAAAGCTCAGCAGGATTTCCCGCGGGTCGCCCCGCAGTTTCTTCGCGTCGCGTTCCAGGTCCCGGAGAATGTCCTTTCGCGGCTGCGGATCAAGCGCCCAAGCTTCTACGGTTTTCCGCAGGATGGCCGGGCAGTAGCAGTATCGACAGGCGTGGGAACAGCCCGTATAGAGGTTCACCGCCAGATCGCTGTATTCTCGTGCTTTGCCACGAGGCTCATAGATGATCGGCATATTGGACCGCCTCCCGCTCCTGTCGACCGGCGGATCGGCCCACTTGACCTAGCCTGTGTGTTGCCGTCCAAACGGGTAACCAGGCGTCGTCACTTCGCAATCGCCGGACAGTTGTCCATTGACCAGGTATACAGCCGCGGGGTATTTGGTAGGGACGCGCACCAAGTGGTCTCCCGTCCCGGCGATCGAGGCGACGAAAATGAACTCCTCCGGGACGAGCGGTATCGCGTCGTCCACCGGCTTAGACTTCTCAAGGAGAGCCCAGGAGTCCGCATTTTCGACGCGGTAACATCGACACTGTTCCGACCAAGTTTTCGGAACCGGTGGCGGTGCCGTCTTGATGGCGACTCGCCTCGCGAACGGTTCTTCAAGCAGGATGTATTTCTCGCCGTTGCCGTCGCCCGTGGCCAAGTATGTGGCTTCGATGTAGCGCAACCTGTCGGTCTTGAATCCGTAATGGAACAGGTAGCGGAGCGCCGCCCGCGGCCACGCACTGTCAGCCGACGAGGCCAAAATCACTGGTGTTGGGTGAATCGGAGGCGTGACGCTGTGATCACCCAGTTTCCAAGCGTGGTGAAGGACCTCCGTAAGGGCCGACGGTTCACTTTTTGCCGCGCGCTTCAGCTCAAAAACCAAGAACTCAGGGCTTTTCCAAATAGCATCAGGCGCGAACGCATAGCTGGTGCGGTTCCTGGCCTGGAACCGTCCCCTTGGGCACGGGCTCCCACAAGCCAAGAGCCAACGCGGCGCGCCGGCGATGCACCACCCCCCTCTTTTCCCGTCCCATTCGTCGAAGACCTGCTGTAGATCGCGCTCTGAGGTCGAAAACGTGCGATTGCTCTCCTCCAGCAAAATCCACGGATTTTTTGCATTCATGGTACAGGCCAGTGTCGGTTGTCGGGCGCCGTTACGGTTTCGGGGATGGGCCCTGGACGGAACCCGAAGGGTTCCAAGCCATTAGCCCGGGGTTGAGCGAAGCGATACCCCCGGTTTCTGGATAACAAAGCGGCCGACCTCGGAGGGGTCGAAGCGCGCCGGCGCTACGACCCCTCCGGGGTCGTTCGCCCGCCGGGCCGAATGCCCCGGGTCGCTCGGCGCGACCCGGGGCTAATAGGTGGTATCCCTCCGGGATGCGTGGTCGCGTAACAGGACCTAATCGAGGGCGAGGCATTTACTTCGGCAGGCTCAGCCACGATCCGACTCCCGCTCGACCCAGGCGACCAATACCGTTGCGTCGGCATCAGTCGACGGCCGCACGTGGAGCGTCACCAACGCTCGACCCGAGTTGTCGACTTCGCCATTCATGGGGCCAGCACGCCGAGTTCGATTGTCGATGTGTGCCCGACGCGAAAGGCGAATGGAAGCGAAACGGGATGGGCCGCCCGCGCGGCCTGAATTGCCTCGCTTAATGTCTTGCCCAGGAAGAAATCGCCCGATTCAGGTTCAATCGCCACGAAGTCGTCCCGGTTCGTGAATTCCAACCGGCTTCTGAGTTTCTGCTCGTAGATCGCGCTTGCCCGAGTCGCTAGTTCGGAGGACCGCTGAGACGCCATGCTTGCCTCCCTCTCTTTGTTTACCGCTTTTGCCGCCCGACCATATTATTTGGAAAACGGCCGAAAGCAACCAGCCCCAACATCATAGCACACAGTTACAGCGTCCGATGCTCCCTCGCAAGTCTAGCGACGCGAACGTGGCCTCGTCTTCCAGACACAAACCGATCTCCAGGTCGGGGCGCTGCCGCCGGATGCAGTCGATCAGGTGTCGGTACACTTCTTCGCGGGTGGAACGATTGAAGCGAAGCCGGCCGTCGGGCGATGCACGCCGCCCCTCACCCCCGGGTACCCGCTGGCGGGTGCCTCTCCGGGCACCGACCGGAGGTTGGTCAGGGGAGAGGGGAGTAGTTGTTGCACGACCGCGAAGGAGCGTTGATACGACATTCTGCTTGCCAAGCTTGAGTTCCAACAACCGCTGGGCTTGCGGGTAGGAGCAGATGGAACCGAGCGTGATCCGCGCCAAGGGGACAGATTCGAGCAGCGCTGCGACGAAACGGCCGTAGACTGCCTGCCAGTCGGCCACCGGGATGATCGGCATGAGAACCGCCCGCACCGCATAGCCCGCCCGGGCACACCGCCGCATGGCCTCGATCCGGGCACTGACATCGGGCGTTTTTCTCTCGAAACACCGCGCGACCTCCGGGGCGTTGACCGTCCAAGACAGGATTGTCCGGCCGCGGGAATCGAGGTCCAGCAGATTCTCGACATCGGCACTCTTCGTCAGGATGACCATGCGTGCATACGGGTGCCCCGCAAAGAAGGGAACCATCGCCCGCGCGTAGCCGCTGAGCGGCTCCAGGGCCAGCCCATCCTGGAGTTTGCCCAGATAGAAGGCCGTCGGCCGCCCGAGCTGCTTGGCGGTGCGATCCACTTTCGCCAGGATCTCCTCCAGGTTGAGGAATATCTTCACGGTCGGCGAGAACCAGACTCCAGGCGTGCCGGCTAGGTAGCAGTAATGGCAGCCGTAGGGGCAGAACCCATAGGGGGAGAAATGCCAGTAGTTCGGGCAGGCATTTCCCTTTTCAGTGCTGAAGCGCAGCGCGCTCTGATGCTCGCCCAGCACGAGCGTCTGCTTGCCGCGCGCGTGCAACCGCAAGCGGTCACCTTCGCCCAGATCGACTCGATTGTGCGGGACGCCAAACGCCTCGACAACCTCCGCCTCGGGATAAGCCGCACAAATCCTTTCAGCCAAGCGCCGACGGCGCTGCGTGCGATTGCTGCCCTTCGCCAGCACGATCCTGACGGGCCGAAACAGCGGCGCCGGCCGTGGCCGATAGTCTTTCGAGAGATCATCGACCGAGAACAGGGGGCTGATCCCGCTTTGTTGGCCCATCGCGCACCCTCCAATATATACATACGTATACTTTAGCGGACCGCCCCAATTTGTGCAAGTCGGATTTCTGGCCGGTATCCGGCGAGATTTCGCGGCGGCTGACATACCAACCCGCAGCGCCAGCGAGGGCCGGCGAAAAGGCCTTCGCTGGCGCTTCGGGTTGGTATCTCGTTGGGAGCCCCGTCCAGAGAACCCGCCGCGTGCTCATGACGCGGGTCATTGTAGCGGGTGCCGGCATGGAGCATGATTGTGGAGCAGCGGCACGGGACCGCTTGCGCGCGAATCCGATTATGAGTATTCGGCTGCCGCAACTGCTTTGGCGTGAAAAGGGAGGGGTGGAGCGGCGAGCGTAACAGCTTGAAAAATAACGTGGTTACACTTCGGCGGCGTAGCTCAGTTGGTCAGAACAGCGGAATCATAAGGCAGTAAAACGCCTCGCCGCAAGTTCTTGAGAATTAACGCATTACGTTGATTGCCAAGGAGTTCGGGCCTCTCCCCGACGGTGGCTCGAGCCCCCGAAAACCCCTACAAATCGCCCTGGCGGGGTATCGCGACACCCGGGTTAGAGCAGCGGAAACTCGATCCGCTACCTGCCTGCTTTTGCTCGTTTTTCGACCGCTGCGCCCCCTCGACTGGCAGGGCAAGCGGGTATCGCGATACCGCACTGCAAGCTGGCGCGGCTGCATGGGCGGCCACAGCCCTTGCCGGTCCGGAATTGCGACGTGAATTGAACGGACAGGCCCAACAGGCGCTTTTGGCAAGACACACTTCGCCGATTGGCCCGAGCAGACAGCGTCTTGTGGCTCGCCCCGAGAGTGTGCCGTTTCGCGCCTCGATCGATGTGACTGACGCGCGTTGCGGCCCGATCCACCATCATCGAGTCGTTCCGAAAAACGGTGGTATTCCGACACAGCTACGATTGCCGGCGACGGCCACCTGTTTGTGGGGCTCGACCGTAGCTTATGGGCGCGCCGTGCCGGGGTGCGCAACTCGCCCTAACCTGCGGCGGTGTGCCCCACCTCCGCGCGCAAGGGGCACGGCTGGCGGCAAAAGTCAGGAAATTGGCATTTTTTCTTGACGCTCGGCTGAACCTCCCCGAATCCGTCCCCCGACAGAAGCCCCATCAACTCCAGGAGCCGATTCTCCTCCAGCAGCGGTTCTTGGCCGAAGATTTCCCGCCATGCTTCCTATCAGGTCAAGCCGGAGAAGAATCAAATCTCCTATCGGGCAAATTCGAAATCCAAAGTCCCAATGGCCCAAACGCTGACGCCAGCCGCGGCCCTGTTTGGGATTTTGGATTTTGGTCATTGGTGCTTGTTTCGGATTTCATGCTTCGTGCTTCGGATTTCTTCTTCCAGGATGGTGACGGTACCCTGGTCGCCGTCTACCTGGATCGTTTGGCCGGTGCGGATGATCTTGGAGGCCGGGCCGACGTTGACGACGGCGGGGAGGCCGTACTCACGGGCGATGATGGCGCCGTGGGAGAGGACGCCGCCCATGTCCATGACCACACCGGCGGCCGGCAGGAAATAGGGCGTCCACGCCGGGTTCGTGACCGGAGCCACGAGGATCTCGCCCGGCTCCACGTGCGCGCCGCCGTCCGGGTGAGTGATGACGCGGGCCTTGCCGGTGACGACGCCGGGGGAGACGGCAATGCCTTTGAGCACCCTGACGTTCGTGTCGATTGGAAAGGCGACATGTTTCTGCGGATCGTAGCGGCCCACAACGACCGGCGGCGGGGTCAAAGCCATATTTCGCTCGTACTCGGCGCGACGCTGGGCAACCCGCTGCTGGACGTCGAAATTCGCTCGGCCCCGCACCACGGGCTCGACTTCCGCGATCTCCAGGAAGAAAATGTCCTCGCGCTGCATGAGGATGCCTTGTTGTCGCAGCCGGTCACTCAGTTCCAGGAAGATCCGACGGAACCCGGCGAAGTGCCGGACCGCTTCGTTCTTCAAGTCCTCCCGGACACGCGTCAGCTTCTGCGTCTGCCGGAGTGACCAGTTGAAGATCCACCGTTTGACCGGGTTGGTCAGCCTCCGGCGGCACTGCTCCGTGAGTTGCCGGCGCTGCTCGGCCAGTTGTCGCTGCCTCTCCACGGGGTCGGCCCGGTCCAGGCCGCGAAGATAGCCGCGCACGAGGTGCAGAATATACTCGGGCGTCTCGGCCCAGCGCGGGCTGAAGAACTCCAGTTCCGCGTGGCTGTGTTGCCCGTGGGTGGCCATGAACCGATCCCACGCCGCGAGGAAGTGCCGGCCGTGCTCGGCCCCAGCGAGGCGGGAGCGAATCATGTCCCAATCGCCGTCGCTGAGCAGAACCGCCTTGGTCGGTTGCTCCTCGTGTGCCAGCGCGGCGAGGCGCCACAAATCGAGGCCCGCTTCCGTGTCGCTAATACCGCCTTGGGCCGTCAAGAGCCGAAACCTCAGGTCTTTCTCGCCCAGCCAGTCGCGGCAGACCTTCCCCAGCACACCCAGGGCCACAACGCCCGGCAACAGGGGGAGCGGCGTGCAGTCCTTCATATTCTCGTACAGCGTCCGGGTCACCATCCGAGTCAGCTCCTCCGTCGTCGCGCCGGCGGCATCGAAGCGCGTCACCGCATCGTTATGGGCTTTCAAGCGGGCCTGAACGGCATCGCCCTTGCCGGAACGGTGGGCCACCAGAGTGCGGATGAGCCCCGGCCAGGAGAGGACGTACCTGGGCCAACTGAACCCCAGGTCCGGCAGGTCCTCGTCGCAGATATCGAATTCGCCGCGTTCAAAGTGGCGGTTCTGCTCGCCGCCGAAGGCACTGTTCAGAGCGGCCGCCTTGGCCGGGGACACAAACGGCCGCGCGGCGGCCATAGCCGTATTGATGTTGAAGTAGACCCGTCCGGCCACCAAGCCCGCCGGCCAATGTTTGGAGATGTCCGCGCCGAAGAGCCGGAAGATCGAGCCACACAACGGCTGAAACATGAGCATGATGACGGTATACGTCATCGGCGTCATCACGTCCGGCGCGACTTCGCCCAGATTGAGATTGGTCCAGACCTGGCGATCTTCCCAGGGCTTGGGCGCCGGGAGGGCTGTGATGGGACGGGCTTGGAGGAACCAGAGCGTGCCGTCACGAAAGGCCCATTCGACATCCTGCGGGCCGCCCAGGCATTTCTCGATACGCCGCACGCAACGTCCCAGCCTCCCGGCGGACTTCAAGTCCAGCGACGGTTCTTCGCTGACGAAGTTCTGGCGGATCAGTGCCAGGTTCTTCTTACGCAGCAGGATGCGGTCGGGCTGGACCTGGCCGGAGACGAGGGCCTCGCCCAAACCCGGGCACGACTCGATTACAATCCGGCTGGGACTGCCCGTGACCGGATCGACACTGAAGGCCACACCCGCAGCCTCGGGCGCGATCTGCCGCTGGACGACGACTGCCATCTCGACCTGCTGATGATCGATGCCGTTGCGCCGGCGGTACTCGAAAGCCCGCTCGGTCCAGAGCGAGGCCCAGCACTGCTTGATTGCCTCGAGACACTCCTCCAGAGACTTCACGCCCAGGATCGTCTCGTACTGGCCGGCGAAGGAGTGGCCGGGCAGGTCCTCCGCCGTCGCCGACGAGCGCACCGCCACGACGGCGGCCCCCAAGCGGTCATACGCGGCCGCGATCGGCCTACGCAGACAATCCGCCAGCGGCGCGCGCGTAATGAGTTGGCGAACTTCCTCGATTGCTCCCGACATCTTGTCCCACCGCGCGGCGATCTGGGGACGCAGGCCGTTGGCATCGAGATGTTCCCCGAAGGCGGTTGTTGTTATGAAGAAGCATGGCGGGACCCTCATCCCGAGCCTTCCCAGCGAGCACAGACTTGCCGCTTTGGGACCGATCAGTCGTCGGTCTGACATCGCGGGCTTGCTGCTCAGCCACAGAACTGTTTTATCCATATCAGTAGAGCCCCGGGATAAACCGACACTTCACCTGTTGCAGATACTCGACGTAGGAGCGGTCGTGGGACAGGATGTCCTCTTCATATCTTGCCCGCCTATCATATAGGATCGCGACGACGAGCAGAAGCGCCACGTTGTAGAGCGAGGGGTTCTTCAGAACGTAGCCCAGCCGCAAGGCCAGCGCGGACAGGTAGATTGGATGCCGGACGATCTGAACTGATAGGAGTTTTGATTCCTGATAGACTTAGAGTATATACCTTACTCGGCGGGAAGTGAAACATTGTCGAAGGTCTGGAAATTATGGGTCATGAGCGTTGCCAGTGCGGGGCGGTGGGTGGTTTCGATTTGGGCGGTGAACCCGCCACAGGTGACGAGTGTATGGATGTGCGGGTGCCAGTGCAGGAGTTCACCATGCGTCTGGATGGCGGCGACCATGCCCGGCTGCACATCATCCCGGCCGAGCAGGCGGCGGACTTCGGCCCGGCTGCACGTCCAGGCGCAGGAAGCGAGCTTGCCCAGCAGTCTACGGTCAAATCGGGTGTGCAGCCGCAGGCGTTTAGGGATGGTGAAGACCACTTGCCGATGCGGGACGGGGAAGCAGACCTCTTCGGCAATGTGGACCGCGGTCAACAGTGCGCGCTTCTGGTGGCAGCAGGGGCAGATGCAGCGCTGCTTGCAGGAAAAGGCCACGAATATCTCATGATGGCAGTCGCCGCAGCGGACTCGGGCGAAGCCCTGGTGCAGGTCGCCGCAGGCGAGATAGGCCGTCACGCTGCGCGCGACGATCGGCCGCCAGAAACCATACTTGGCCCGGTAGCGCTCGTCGTAGACCTGCTGAAAGCCGGGGAAATGCCGGTCCAGCAAACGCCACAGCTCGGAGGCATGGGGATTGCGAGGGCGATAGCGGGGCTTGCCATGAAAGGCGGGGAGGGATCCGGAGATAGTGTACGCAATATCACTGGGACACATGCACATTCCCTGTCGAGCTTGCGTCGGCTTCCCGGTCTGGAACTGTCGGCCTTGGCGGCGGTTAGGTCGCGGCGGGCCTTGCCGGCAGGCGTTCCGCGGGGTGGAAAACTTGTTCAGCGGGCTGACACTGCCCGGGGCCGGGCTCATCACAGGTTCGCAGCAACCCGCTGACCAGCCGTTCCCGCAACGTGCTCGATCTCCAACCGCCATGCCTTTGGGAATTACTTCGGCCGGCCGAAGTATCCTGCGGAGGTCACCCCCACCTCCGCGCGCAAACACCATCAGAAGGGGTTCAGCGAGAAACCCTTCCTTTCCCGGAGCGGCTGCTTCGTTCGCCCCGGAACGGCAATTCCGGCTTTCCGGCATTCCCAGATTGCCGTCTCGTCAATCAAAGCACCGAGAAGCCGCAAAACTGGGACTCGAATAAGACGCTCTCGACGGCAAGCCCTGCCCACCATAGGGGCACTCTGTCTTCGAGCGGGGGGACTCCGCGCGCGCGTCGGTAGCGACACCGACGCTGTACGCACCGTCAGGGCGCCACTAAGCCGAGTAGCAGTCACTTTCGGCGACAGTCGGGCCGCTGCAAGAGCCGGAGCGCACCGGCTTCCGCCGGTTTGCGGAGGCGGCAAGCAGTGGACCAGAGTCGCCGCCACAGGTGCGAGCAAACAAAAAAGCCCACCGGGTGGGGGCCCCGATGGGTCGGACAGCCGGGCCGCGAGGTCGCGAGCCCTTTCTTTCGGGGCGCGGTCCCAGTTGCGCTCTGCCCGACCTACGTACTTCTTCCCGCGATTCGTCGATCCGGATTGGACTTTGCCCGAATACGGATGCGCGGTACAGTTTATCCGTTTTGGAACAAGGGGCCCTGATCGCCATTTCCATCACGCAGGGGGTAGTCGACATGGAAGCCATGACTCCGGAACAGCGTGCCCTATTGCTGGACCGCTACCAGTTGCTTCGCCGGGCTGGGCGTGACCTGGCTCACCGCCTGGTCAAAACGCTGGATCACGACGCAATCGACGAGGCGGCGGACCGCCTGGGGTGTCTCCAAGGCGACACCATCGTTTTGGACACCGAAGATACGATCTCGGTCATCATGGACTTTGCCCTCTATCACGTGAGGCAAGACGGGCTCAATGCCGTCGAGCGCCACTTCAGGAACTCGCCACCCGCACCCGGTACCGACGGGCGGACGTGCCTGGACGCAATGCGACAGGCACGCTATCGCGTGCTGCAAGTAGATGAACTCTTCAGCGGTTTCGGTCTGACAGTCCATGACGTACTGCGTTCCGAGAACGGCCTGTTGCTCGACGTTGCGCTGAGCCGATCGGCCCAGAAAGGCGCCGTTCTCGCGGGACACGTTCTGTGCTTCCCCGACTTCTGGATGACGACGGGCGCGGGCCTGCCCTTGACGCCCGTCGTGTTCGGCGGACTGACGAGGCGGCTCCATCGTTGTTTCGGCAGATCGCCTCGCGTTTATCAACAACTGTCCGCCGAGCGGGCAGCGCAATTGGCGAGTTGGGTCATTCGCGCCGCGCTGGAGGCGGGCATGGCCCAAAGGGTTGCTTACGCCTAGCCGCCACGCTGTCGCCGTTTTCCCGGCAATGGAGCGGGACGGCCCTTTTCCGGCGATGGATTTGTGATAGACTTGGAGAGTGCCTTTGGCGGCGTAGCTCAGTTGGTCAGAGCAGCGGAATCATAATCCGCGTGTCGTAGGTTCGACTCCTACCGCCGCTACTGGGGGGCCTGGTGCGCGGAAATCGCTTCCAGGCAGCTCTCTTGATGCGCGGCGGGGGGGAGCGCCCATGGCCACTATCGAGAACGTCACCACTGCCGAACAACTGCTGGCGGGGGCGATCTGCTGCCGGGCTTCAGCCTGTCGGCGAGCGAGTTTTTTGAGGGCTAGCGACACGAAGAAGGGGCAGGCCAGCGGATAGCCGCCCGTGTTTACCGGCTCACCACGACGATGGCCATGTCGGCCTTGAGGTTGGGATCGTCCTGGACGGTGCGGCCGGCCTCGGTGTCCAGCGCGATCTGCTGGTGGATGGTGATGCCCTTCTCGCGGCAGAAGTCCTCGAAGTCGGCGATGGAGAGGAAGCGGACGTTGGGGCTGTTGTACCACTGGTAGCCCAAGAGGGTGCCGGCGCGGGGCGCGCGGCCTTCCTCGGCCAGGTGCCGGCGGAGCTTCCAATAGGCGATATTCGGGAAGCTGACAATGCCGCGGCGGCCCACGCGGAGCATCTCGGCCAGGACCCGCTCCACGTCCAGCACGGCCTGCAGCGTCTGCGAAAGGACGACGAAGTCGAACTGCCGGTCGGTGAAGGCCGACAGGCCGCGGTTCAGGTCCCACTGCACCACGTCCAGCCCGCGGCGGACGCAGGCCAGGATCGCCTGCTCGTCGAGCTCGACGCCCATGATCTGCCGGTGTCCCCGCTCGCGGAGCCGGGCCAACAGCCCGCCGGTGCCGCAGCCCAGGTCCAGCACGCTGGCCCCCGGCGGGATCAGGTCGAGGATCGTGTCGTAATCCAGGCGGCGATGGTGGAAGATGCTGGTAGGGCTGATCGTGCGGGGCTCGTCGGCCGGCGGGTGCCCGTTGGCGCCGGGGGAATCCTCGCTCGCGGCCGGCGAGTCGC
>Ga0181527_1003120_pt1 | contig 15022 bp, 9 predicted proteins | sample PEATcosm2014_Bin_30_FD_119762 | JGI IMG/M metagenome (GOLD analysis project Ga0181527, IMG submission 119762) | Peatland microbial communities from MTU Mesocosm Facility, Houghton, MI, USA - PEATcosm2014_Bin06_60_metaG | ecosystem: Environmental > Terrestrial > Soil > Wetlands > Peat | place...
AGCGCGGCGGGTTGCTATTGTGAATCGTCCAGCCGCGATCACAAATGGGGCATGGTCTTGGAGACGATTCACTACGCGCTGGCACAACAGGAAATGACGCAGGACACGGAGACCTCATGAAGAAACTTTTGCAAGACGCGATCCTGGAGCGGCCGCTGCTCGGCGACGGAGCAATGGGCACTCAACTCATGATTGCCGGATTGGAACAGGGCAACTGCGGCGAGGCATGGAATCTTTCCCATCCGGAGAAGGTGCTCGCCATTCAGCGCCGCTATGTCGAGTGCGGCTCGGACTGCCTCATCACAAACACATTTGGCGGATCGCGCATCATGCTGAATCGCCATTCCGAGGCGGATCACGTCGTTGAAGTGAACAAGGCCGGAGTGGAGATCGCCCGCCAGGCGTTCGGCGCCAGGAATGGCTACGTGCTCGGAGACATCGGACCCTTCGGCGGCTTGCTGGAGCCTTTCGGCCACTTCACCGAATCCCAGGTTCGCAGCGCCTTCGAGGAGCAGGCCGCAGCCCTGGTCGAGGCGGGGTCGGACGCCATCATTATCGAGACGCAGACATCGCTCGAGGAACTCCTGATCGGCATTCAGGCAGCCCAGGCAGCGGGCGCAAAGTGCATCATCGGGTCCATGGCCTACGACGTCACTCTCGATGGCTCGACCTTCCGCACCATGATGGGAATCGAACCGGAACGCGCCGCGGAGTTCATGGAGGAGCACGGCGCGCACATCGTGGCTCTCAACTGCGGCACCGGAATGGAGATGGAGCGCGCGCGGGATGCCGTGGTGCGCTATAAGAACGTAACCAGCCTGCCGGTGATGGTCCAGCCGAACGCTGGAAAGCCCCAGTTGATCAACATGAAGGTCGTCTACGACGAAACGCCTGAGCAAATGGCGAAAGGCCTGTTGCCTCTGCTGAAGGCGGGCGCAAACATCGTGGGTTCCTGTTGCGGCAGCACGCCGGAGCACATCCGCGCGTTTAGAAAGGTCATGGACGAGTTTCTGCACTCGCAAGGAATCGAGCACCAGGGAGGCCGGCGTGAGAGTCAAACTTTGTGACGTGAGCCCGGCTGCCGAAGACAAACTTCCGCAGCACACCGACGATAAGTCCGGCATCGGAGTGCATTACGTCGATGCCTACATCAAACCGATGAACGTGAAGCTCGAAGACGGCACGGCGGTGAAATGCAAGCGCCGCGGATTGAAGATCGTTCTCTCCGCGGGCGGGAAAAAAGGAGAAGGCCTGATGCGCCGGATCGACGTAAGCGCCGACCCGATTGTCATGCTTGAGGCAGCCCTGCAGGAGGCCGCCAAAGCCGCCGGAATTGGACTCACGGTTGAGGACGGGGCGATCTATTGCGCGCTTTGATCTGCTCTTCAATGCAAGGCAAAGCTGCATGGGGTCGACGAGTTGCGGGAACCGATCCATGCGAAGCCATTGGGCGCGAAGGGCCGACTCCCTCGATCTCGGCTTCTCATATCATCAGTTCTCGTTGCAGCTCCCGCTCACGAAGCCAGGTGAAGATCACAGGGGTCACAATCAGCACGTGAATGAGAGAGCTGACCATTCCACCCAGGACCGGCGCGGCAAGCGGCTTCATGAATTCCGCCCCAGTGCGCGTGGACCAAAGCAGCGGCAGCAGACCGGCCACCACTGTGGCCACAGTCATCACCTTGGGGCGGAACCGGAGCAGTGCGCCTTCCATCACGGCGGCGTGCAGGCCGGCTCGAGTAAGCCGTCCATCGGCGGCCGTGCGCCGGGCAAAAGCCTCTTCCAGATAGATCACCATCACCACGCCGGTTTGCACTGCGGTTCCGAAGAGCGCAATAAAGCCGACCCACACCGCAACCGAGAAATTAAGCCCCAGCGCCTTGACCATAAAGACGCCGCCTGTCAATGCAAACGGCACCGCCAGCAGAACGTGTGCCGCCTCCTTTGCAGAGCCGTAGGTGCGATAGAGCAGGACGAAGATCACCACGAGGACGAGCGGAATAACCATCTCCAGGCGTTTGCGCGCGCTGATCTGGTTTTCATACTGGCCGCTCCACTCGATGTAGTAGCCGGGCGGCATCTTCACCTGTTGGCCCACGGCTCGTTGAGCTTGCTCGACGAAGCCGCCGACATCGCGGCCGCGCACGTTCAAGAGCTGTGCCTCGCCAAAAAAGTGATCTGACGTCGAATCAAGCAGATCGACTGTACATCCGCCTTGACCCTCCGCCGTGCAAAACTCGTCTCATGTTGCGCCTGCTGAGGCTCCAGTCGGTCTTAGCCACCCAATCCCATCGTTGTCGCCGTGAAGCTCCACGGGCCTGGACCATCAGCCATTGCGCCAACTCGGCATAAATACGCCAGTCGCGGCTCTCGTTGGCTTCGGCCAGAGTAGAGCGCCTGACTGGGGAATGGAACCCAATGGGGTAGAGCTTGGCGGGCTGTGCGCTGAGACAGGCCTCGATGTCGCGCAGACTCTCGCGATAAGTCAACTGGGCGAAGGCCGCGGCCAGTTAGTGATCCCAGCAGGAACAGCGTTTTGCGTAGCGGCCTCCGCCGTAACGGGCCACGCGTTTTTGAAACTCCCTGTGGGGCAGATGCTCGATCACCTGCGCAAGGACCGTTCGGCAGGCGTTCATTCTGCATTGTTGCTCTGCCCAGAAGCCGAAGCAAAACGCCGGAAGAGCCGCAGCGATTTTAAGTCGTTCTCGGAGCGACCTAAGTCTATCAATTATGTAATCAGTGTTCTAAGATAACTACCCCACTTTTCCCAGGACAGCAGTGAATCAACCTTGTTGCACTTAAAGCCTGAAAGCTCCCGGCTTGTCGCTCTTTATTCTTCCCCGCAATTCGGACAGATGCCAGCGCCGAGAAGAACGCAAAGTGAGCGGAGAATAAACGCCGCGCGACCGGAATGTCAGAAAGCGTTCACGGCAGTGAAGAACTCCTGTTGATCCATGATTCCGATGCCACACCAGTAAACCGGCCAGTTTAGGTTAGTGATGGGATTAGAGGCATTGTTGCCGGAAAAGAATGCGTTCCGGTATTGCGTCTGAGCCGTGCTCGACGCGATCAGCGCGGGAAACAGCTCCGCCAGCGAAGTGGCGAGAGGGCCCTCGAGATCATAGGCTTGAGAGAATGTGTAATAGCTGGCGAACTGAGGAGGCGTCGTCAGCAGGTTGCAGTTCACAGCGCTATAGTCCGTGGGGGCGAGGCTCAAGCTATCCAATGCGAAGATTTTGTAGGCGGGGTTATTGCCAAAAAACGGACTGATGCCCGCGGTAATTGCCAGCGCATTGCCCGGCGACATCAGGCGGAATTCGTCCATGTGCGTGTGACCGGCAAGAGACATAGAAATAACGCCGGGATACTTTTCAAGGATGCCCATAAACACGGTCTGATTGCTGTCCACCCACATCATCGTGGCTGCCGCGATCTGACCATTGTCATTGGCTGGCTCGCCAGTCGCGCCCTCAACTGCTCCGGGAGGCGCATGCATCAGCAGCCACACCTTCTGGCCGGCCGCGCTGGCTTGTGCAAGTTTGGCGTCAAACCACGTAAATTGATCTGCAATCATGGTCGGATCGGCAGTAATACCCGGGGAGAGCGCGAATGTGTTAAGCCCGATGATCATTAAATTCATTCCCGCGGGCTCCACCGAATAGTACCCGCCATTGGTAATGGTGCCGATAACATCCTGCTCATTTCCCGCGCCATTCAATGCCAGCGTGTATAGCTGCTGCGCATTGTTTGAGAGAAAAGTGCTGTCCGGGCCATAACCGGTATAGGAATCGCAGTTGCCCAGCGCGAAGTAGACAGGAATCGAGCCCACAGCCGCTCTGATCTGCTGCAATACAAATGTGAGTGTCTTGTCGACAAACGCATTTGTCTTGGCGCTTAGGTTGTTCCCCGAATACGCCGAGTAAAACTGGTCCACGCCGTGGCCAAGAAAGTCGCCTGTAAACAGGACCGCCGGAGCCGCCCCCAAATTCTGCTTGATGCTGGCCAGCGCCAGAGTGAGCAGCGCGTAGTTGGTGTCGGTTCCAAGGGCGGAAGGTGAAGTATTCTTCGCATTCGCCGCGCCCCCAAAGATCGCCGGCCAATCGAAGGGATTCGCCGCATCCAGCAGCCCTACCAGCGCCACATTATCCTGCACTGTTGCAGGATTCGGATATGTGCCATTTGCCGCAAACGGATCGATAAATGGCTGGAAATGCACATCCGAGAAAACCAGGACCGGGAAGCTGCTATCGATAGGAGTGGGAGTGGGGGTGGAGATCCTGGCGCATCCGCAAAGCATGAAACCGCTGGACAATTCGACAAAAGAACGGCGTGAAATCTTCATGGTGGAACCCTTCCTGGCGCTTGATCTCCGCGCGGACTTCTGAGAACAGACCGCGAATTCGGGAACACAATATCTCTATCGGCGAAAGTACCCGAGAGATGAGCACATTATGCAGGTACTTGTCGGTAAAGCCGATTCAGCCCGCATCCCGGCCCATTCAAGACGCACAGAACCGTAAACTGCGAGAATTCCAAGGCCGGCTTCCTGCGATCCCAAGTCTTCCGCCGCGGCGGACGAGACTTGGCCGTTCAATCATTCTTATGCAAGCAGGACGCGTCCGGGAGACGTTATCAGAGGTTCTTTAAGTCGGAAATGCCCAAGAAGGAATCCGAGCCATGCGAGTCCTCGGCCATAGCATGGCATGGCTCTTGAAAAGGCTCGACAACCAACTCAGTCGATGCGAAGTCGTCGCGTCCGGATGTAACGTTGCAAGATCAGAAGCCGAGGCGCAATGCGAATTGAATCTGACGCGGAGTACCCGTTCCAACCGGACCCGTATTCACGGTAGTAATGATCTGGCCGAACGTCGAGGCGGAGAAGTCCGCAAGCGGCTGGCCATATTGGGAGCGGTTGAAGATGTTGAAGAATTCACCGCGACATTGCAGATGGGAGCGCTCGGTGAGGGGTATATCTTTGGCCAAGCCAATATCGGTTTGCAAGAGATTGGGGCCACGTCCGATATTGCGAGGGGCGTTGCCGTAGCCCGAGTCCGTCACCAGAGAAAAGGCCGCTGGATAGATCCATTGGTTGACAGTTCTTCCGCCGGGAGGAGTCAGGGAAACTCCAGGCACGCGATTGGGGCGCTGGTTGGTGGTGTAGCCGGTAGCCACCGAATTGCTGGAGCGGTCTTCGGTAAGGTTGATCGGCAGGCCGGTACGAGCTGTATCGATCGCGCTCAGACTCCAGTCGGCAAAGACTGCACTTGCCAATCCCGGCTGATTGAGGAGCGCCTTCCCAGAGCCGAAGGGGAGATCATAGACGGCGTTGGCTGACAGGACTTGGTGGGCGTCGTAGTCTCCCGAGGCGCGCTCGCAGGGCATGCAGGCGGGATTCTGTGGATTGTCCGAATCTCCGCCGCCAGCCGCGTCCTGATCGATCTCGTGGGAGTAAACGTAGTTGGCGGAGACCAGCAGTCCGCGCGAAAAGCTGCGCTGGAGGCCGGAAACAAAGCCTTCGTAAGAGCTGTTGTTGCTGTTGCCCCGCCATCTTACCTGGCCAAAGGCCGGATAGGGACGCTGCCCGGTCGCAGGATTGATGAGATTGACATAAGATGTAATCAGTAGATTTGTTCCTTTGCTTCCGACATAGGAAAGTGTTCCCACCAGGTCATTCGGAAGCGCACGCTGAACCGAAAGTCCCCACTGAGTTACATACATATCCTTGCGGTCGCGGTAGTCCGCATTCGCCGACAGCGTTCCAGGGCCGTTCAGAAAGGGTGTAATGGGATACGAAAGCCCAGGGGTGGACTTGGCGCTGAGCGAGTATACGCCAACCTCGTTCTTGATGGGAACGTTCTGGTCGTCGAGCTGACCGTCGCCGTGATAGAGACCGAAGCCGGAGCGAATCACGGTCTTGCCGCTCCCCAGAGCCATGGGCGCCCACGTAAAGGAAACACGCGGGTCGACGTCCAGCGTGTTGGGATTGCCGAAACTGGCGCCCACGCCGCAGTAGCCCGCCGCCCCGCAGGTGGCGAAGTCGAATGGATCGGCCTTGCCGTGGACCTCGTGAAAGATGTTGTAAAAGGTGTAGCGGAGGCCGAGATTCAGCGTAAGGTTGGGGCGGAACTTCCATTCGTCCTGAGCGTAGGAGTAAACCTCCGTCTTGCGCAGGCCATTCAGCGGCAGCGAGGCATTGAAGGTGGCGGAACTGACTGAATTGACCAGAAAGCTCGATGTGGAAAGGTCCAGGGAAGAGTAGACGACCGTTCCGTTGGCAGTATTTCCCTGATCGAGTTGGATGCGGCGGAGTTCCACGCCGAATTTGAGCGTGTGCGCCCCGCGGACCATGGTCAGATTGTCGATGTAGGAGAAGGAGTTGCCCACCCCGGTAGTGAACTCGTTGTTGGCCAGGGTGGTCAGGCCGGATACCGCGATCGAGTAAGGCAGGTTTGTGAGCCCCTGATTGGTAGTGAAGACGGTGCTGCGATTGAAGCCGAACTTCAACTCGTTCACCAGCCGGGGCGAGTGGATATGCAGTTCTTCCAGTTCGCCGTTGACCGGCCGCGAGGTGGTAAGCTGCCGGTCGTTCAAACCGTCGGAGGGAATATCGCTGGATGCGGCATCGAAGTTGAAGCGAAGGTAGGCCGTGTCGGCTGCCGAAAATTGCCGGTCTAGGCGCAGCATGGCGGAGTTCTCCTGGTCCAGTTGCTGGCCGGAGCCGGTAAACTGGTCGATGTCCGTGGCATAGCTCGTCAGACCGGTGGTGGGATATGCGCTCATGATCGGCGCCAGCGCGGGATTGGCGGCAGCTACCTGTGCGCCGAAAATTGGACTCGGAAGATAACCCAGCAGCGGCTGGCCGTAGTTCTGGCGGAGGCCCTCGCCGGTGATGAAGAAGAAGATGCGGTCGCGAATGATTTTGCCACCGAGATCACCGCCAAACTGGTTGAGGCGAAAGGGGAGCCTGTTTGCGAGAATCGGTTCGCGGGCATCGAAAATCTCGTTGCGGAGAAACTCAAATGCGCTTCCATGCAGCGTGTTCGAGCCGGACTTCGAGACCACGGCCACCTGCCCGCCGGGTGTGCTTCCATTCTCCGCCGTGAACAGCATGGTGCTGATACGGAACTCGGCAATCGCGTCGGTGGGGATGGCCAGACGCACAAAGGGCTGCTGCGCCTGGTTCACAATGTTGGTGGCGTCGATGCCGTCATAGGTGAAGTTGTTATCGTCCAGCCCCCGGCCGGCAAAGCGAATACTGCGCTGATTACTGCCTCCGGTGTCCACGGCTCCCGGCGCCAGCGCTGTCAGCGTCGACCAATTTCTCCCGTTCAGAGGCAGATCCTTCACCTGCTCCAACTCGGTGCGGGCGCTCAGCGCGGCGGTGGTCTCGTCCAGTTGCGAGATCAGGCCGGAGACATCGACCTGCCGCGTGTCTCCGCCGACTGCAAGGGGCACATCGAGAGTGCGCGTGAGGCCCACCGTCTGCTCGATGCCGTCAAAGACTGCCTGCTGAAAGCCGGGCGCAATGCAAGTAACATGGTAACTCCCGATGGGCAGCTCTGGAATCGCATAGGCACCGCTCGATGAGGAAACTGTTTCTCGGACGAGTCCCGTCGAGGTTTGGACGACGCGGATGGTTGCGCCGGGAATGCGCGCACCCGCGCTGTCAAGAACCGTTCCCTTCAAACTGGAGCGATCAATCTGCGCGGTGCAGAATGCAGGAAGAATCAGCGCAAGAACGATGATGATGAGCTTTGCCGAACGAGTCTTCACCTGAAATCCCCCTCGAATCGGAGTGAATGCACCTCTGGCCGACACGAAACATCGCAGTTCCGATCGACACGATCCCAGGGAAAAGAGATATCGCCGCGCGAAGCGAATCACGCCTGTATGACTTATTGTAAAGCGCAACCGGTTACAGATAAGTGAACGCTCTGCCGGCCAGTTCCATTCTCATCGATGCAGCCTTTTGGCGATGGAATCTGACGGCATTGTGTGCACAAGGGAATCTTAACATGCGCGACAGAAGAATGAGGATTCGTATCGAACGATTGCTCCGGCGCGGAGATGCTTCGGTCGCGCCGGAGCCGGTGGCCTCCGGCTGGGAGAACCAGGTGTGTCGAATCTCTCGCCAGCCACAAGAAGTCGCCGCGGCGACACCTGGCGAGGGTGGGGCTTTCAGCTTATGCAAATGCTCTAGTCCCCAGCCGGTTTTGGCGCGCGGGCAGTCTCATGTGCGAGGGAGCGCCGGTAATCCGCCAGCAGTTTGTCGCGGTTTTGGCCCAGATCCTTGCCCGTCGGCCGGGAGGGATAGGGCCGGTTGCCCATGATCCCCCTCCAGAGAACGCGGTTGAATTGTCCGCCATCGACGAGATCCGCATCGCTGAAGTCCATGCCCTTGGTGACCCGCGCCCAGTATTTTGCGTCGTATGCCGTCGGGTTGTTGCAGGGCAGTGCCGGAGCCGGAAGCGGCAGACTCGTGCAGTAGAGGATCGCTGCCGGGGTAGCAGTGAAGCTCCACGCGGCCGGGGTGGTATTGAAGATGTCGCTCATGGGAGTGGCCAACGCATCGTTCAGATTCATCGGCGGCAGCCCCATGACCTCTTCCATCGTGCGGATGAAATCAAGCGTGTTGTACGCCGTGGGGACCACCCCATTTTTCACGTAGGCGCCTGCCACGTAAGCCGTCGTGCGGTGCGAATCGATGTGGTCGCCGCCATCCTGCGCGTCGTCTTCCACAACAAAGATCAGCGTGTTGTTCGCGTAGATGCTGTTGGCTATCTTCTGCACCAGCAGGCCTACCGCATAGTCGTTATCGGCCACGTCCCGATCCGGAGTATTCACGCCGTCGATCGCCGTCCCAAAGCTCCCGGTGTGATCGTGCATGAAGCGCACCAGGGTCAAATTGGGCAGCCCGCCCGTCGCGTAATTGGTATCGAACTCCCGCTCCCACTCCTTGTAGCGGTAATAGTCCGGGAACGCAGGATCGAATCCGCGAAAGTACGGATCGGTGAATGGCATGAGCGCGACATTCGAGGACGGGGCCACGATGGTGTTGGTTGAGTATGGGTCATGCGCCAGCGGAGTCTGGCATGGGGGTTCGTTATAGCAGGTCGCGTCGATGAAGAAACCATAATCGCGCACCGTGAGGCCAGCGCGCAGAGCGTTGTTCCACAGATAGCCGGTATTGATTTCGTCGTTCGGTCCATCCGGCGCGTCCGCGTTGGTCTGCCCCGGCAGCAAATCCTCGCCGCCCGTGACATTCGGCGATAGAGCCCCGCCCGGCATAAGGGGATCGGAGGCCTGGCGCTGAGCCAGGGTTGGCAGGGCGACGTTCACGCTTCGATTCAAACCCTCGCCCTCCAGGGCGAGGCCGCGTTGCGAGTAATTGACCGGATATTGGTGTTCAATGATGTCGGGAGTGCGAGCCGACGTGCTCATCGACCATCCGTCGTAGCTGACTTCAGCGGTGGCGCGAAAGTTGTCGAGGGTGACGAAGGTTTGCGCCAGGTTATGCTGATTCGGCGTGATCGCCTGTCCGAACATGGCCAGCGCGGGATCGCCATTGCCGCGGCCCAGGTCGCCCAGAATCTGATCGTAGGTCCGGTTTTCCTTGAGGATGTAGATCACGTGCTGAATGCCGCTGTGCACAGCCGCCATGGTGGCGGCGGCGGCGGGAGTCTCGACAGTGGCGAAGTGGTTGTTCAAGGCGACTTGCGTCGTCAGCGCCGGAAGCTGCGTCAAGGTGCTGGCCACTGGGAAACTGAGCAAGCCGGCTTTGGTCAACTGCGGATTGTACTCATTCGCTGGAGCGCAGCCGGGGTAACCCGACGGCCCGTAGTTATAGCACCAGTTGGGATTCGCACCCGTCGGCGACTTCATATTGACCGCATACGCCCATGTTCCATCGTTGCTGAGGCTCACCGAGTTCGGATACCAACCGGTTGGGATCAGGCCGATGACCTGGTCGCCCTGATTGGTGCCGGTCAGCGCCACCACCGCGATGTTATTCAGATTCCCATTGGTCACATAGAGATACTTCTCGTCCGGCGAAAGCGTCACGCTGTTGGTATTCGCGCCGGTATATTGTGTCAGCGAAAAGGACGCTAAGTCTGCCGGAGGAGCGATCGCCGGTATGGTTTCGACGACCGTGTTCACCGTGGCCGGCTGGTTCCGGCTGGGGCTGCCTTTGTCCAGGGGATTGAGGTCGATCACGTCCACTGTATCCGACTCGTCTTCGGCCACGTAAAGAAGTGTCTGCGCCTTGTTCAACGTCATCTTGTTAGGCTGGCCTTTTACGGGAATGCGGGCGGATACAACTGGCGCCGCTGTCAAAACACAAGAGGCTCCCGTGGTGCCGTTGGCACAAGTTTCTCTCAGGTTCACGACGTCGATCTCGCGGTCGCGAAGGCTCGACACATAGGCTGTTGCGCCCGGTCCGCTGCTCCCCGCTAGCGCCACCCAGAACGGATACTCTCCGCCTGGTATGCCGGGAGTCGGCGAGGAAACGGCCTTGCCAGGACGCAGATCGAGTTCTGTCCCTTGCAGCATTCCCTGGCCTCCTTGCGCCGAACCGGGGTCTGCCACCCATTGGCTCAACCAGATGTTCAGGCCTCCGGTAAAAACCGTGATCGAGTCATTGAAATAGTTCGCCACCGCCAACGTCTGGCCATCGCTCGAGATCGCCAGGCCGGCAGCCATTGGAGCCACGAAAACCGCGGCGTTGACAGAGGCGAATTGATTGTTGGGCACCGGAAGACCGTTCCCCGATGGATGGCCTTCAACAACTGTCTGAGCTGGGCTTTGGTTGGGCAGATTCTGGCCCAGGTCAAGTTCGGCGGTATTTCTCCAGCTTCCGTTTGGTTGCTGCGTGATGATGTGGACGTTGTCTCCATTGTTCGGGAGGGCGTACGGAATCGGGTCGGTGCCGAAGGGTGCGTCGCCCATGCCGCCCGAGACATAAAACGCGTGGTTTCCCGGAACCGGATCCCAGACAATCCCGTGATAGGCATTAGGGATGGGGACCGCTTGCGTAAAAACCGGTGCGTGATTCGCGATGTTGAAGATGAATATGTACTCGCTTGAGTAAAGCGGGTCAAATATTGGAAACGCTCCCTGAAAAACGCGGTTGTACCCGCTGGTCAGAACCAGCAGGGTACTGCCGTCGGGACTCACAGCGGTGCTGACCGCCTGCCCTGCCATCCATTCCACCGGGAGCACTTGTGGATTGATCGTATCGGAAACCACCATGCCGGTGTCCAGAAATTGGAAACTCGAACCGGTGGTTGCCAGCGGCGTAAGCGACTGGCTCATATTCGGAACGGCTTGGGGCGCGTTATAGATCGTAATAGTCAGGGGCGCCGTGGCGCTGCCAGCCGAAGTGGAAGCGGCTACTGTGTAGGTTGCCGTAGAGGGCGGCGGGGGCACAATTGTGGAGGGCACAGCCGAGGGAGTCCCGGTAACGATCCCGCTGACCGAGTTCAGGCTCAGGCCCGCAGGCAGATCCGGGCTCACGCTGTACGAAGTTGGCGCTGCACCGATGGCGCTGGTCGACGGGACGTCCGGCGTAATCGGCGCCCCCACGGCATAGACCGGAGCGGGGGCGCTATAAGCCAGACCTGCCGGGGTCGCGTCCGCGGCATTTACGGTGATGGCCAGGGTCGCCGTAGCGCTGCCAGCCGCGTTGTTGGCCGTTACCGTATAGGTGGCCGTGGCAATTGCCGCCGTGGGCGTTCCACTGATGATGCCCGTGGCGGCGTCGCCGAGGGTGATCGGCGTGGCGCTTATTCTCAGACCCGCTGGAAGAGCCGGACTCACACTATACGAGAGCGGCGCCCCGCCACTGCTGGCCGGGACGTTCTCCGGGATGGGCACGCCTACGGTATAAACCGCGGTTCCGGGGTTGTAGACCAGACCCGCTGGGGCCGCCGGACTCGTGGGGACCGACACGGCGTTCACCGCGATGGTCAGGGTTGCCGTTGTGCTGCCGCCCGAGTTGGTCGCCGTTACCGTGTAGTTGGCCGCCGCGGTCACCGCCGTGGGATCTCCGCCGATGATTCCCGTTGTCGTGCTCAGGCTCAGGCCGCCCGGAATCGCGGGGCTCACGCTGTAGGAGATCACCGTTCCGCCGCTGTTCGTCGGATCGTTCGTCGTGATGGGCACGCCGATTGTGTAGGCCGCGGAGCCTATGGCATAGCTGAGCGACGTGGGCGCTGCATCGTTCACCGTGATAGACAAGCTCGACGTTGCATTTCCGGATGAACCGGATGCGGTTACCACGTAGCTGGCGCCCGCGGCCACAGCTGTCGGAGTTCCACTGATGACACCGGTCGCGGAATTCAGGCTCAGGCCGGCGGGAAGCGCCGGACTCACGCTGTAGTAGGTCAACGTTCCGCCGCTGCTGGTTGGATTGTCGGCGGCGATGGCTACTCCCTTGGTGTAGACCGCCGCGGGCTGCGCGTAGTTGAACGCTATCGGAGCCGGCGCATTGCCACCGCCGTGCCCGCACCCACTGAGAAGAACAAATGCCGCTGTAAAAAAAACGCCAACCCACTGCATCGGTCGCATGGAGCCCCACCTTTCATCGCCAAGATAATACCGAACCGCCCAGTCTTCGTCTGAGCAACAAAGACCACTTTGCCAGAATCGCACGATGAACTCTGACTCGCGGCAAAAGAGTGCGTCTTTCCCTCCTGGCGAGGCGGAAACGGAACTGTATGTCATTGTGGGAATCTGCAAATCCGAGATGAAGTCCTGCTGCTACTTAGCACTCATGTGCGGGCCGGAAGAGCCTTTGATTACCGTTGTCAAGCCATTCTGACGCGAGGGAGTGTTTCTATCGATATATAAACCATTGCAGAGTAAAGAGATAAGAAATCACATCAGCAAAATACCCCCAAGTGTACCCCCTTCGAGAATTGACTGGGGCTTATCACCCCATTGAGGCATCAAAACGTGGTGCCGCTATTTAATCGTGTAACGAGCGCCACGTCCTTTACCGACCTGCACCAGGTAGTGCTGCTCGGCGAGCCTTTTCACGTGCACCTTGATGGTGTTGCGGTTCGCACCGGTCGAATCTTCGATTTCCTTGACGGTGATCTCGCCGCGCGTTTTCACAAGTTCAAGTATCTGGCGAGAAGGTGCGGGCAATGACGCGCGAAGCGCCTGTTCCTGTTTCACCTTTGTGGCCAGGTTGTCTTTCTGCTTGACCATCGTTCTCAGGAAAAATACCAGCCACGCTTCCCAGTTCTGCTCCTCCTTGCGTATGGTTTGCTGAGTGCGGCGCAGTGCGAGGTAATAACTGTCCTTGTTCTGTTCGATTACGCCTTCCATTGAGCTGTAGGGAACATAGCCATACCCGGCACGCAGCAGAAGCAATGTTGTCAGTATGCGCGAGAGCCTGCCATTGCCGTCCTTGAATGGGTGAATTGCCAGGAACCCGACAATGAAAATCCCTACCAGTATCAGAGGGTGGTGGCTTTCCTCCTGTACAGATTGATTGAACCAATCGACTATTTCTTTCATCCATCCGGGCGTTTCAAATGGCGTGGCAGTCTCAAATACCACGCCGAGACTCTTGCCGTCAGGTCCGAAGGCCTCGACGTGGTTGGTTACCTTCTTGTACTCTCCGCGATGGTCCTGATCCTTGGAACTGTATTTGAGCAACACGCCGTGCAGTTGCTTGATGTGATTTTCAGTGGCGGTGATGACTTCGTAGCCCTCGAAAATCATGTCCATTGCATCGGCATAGCCCGCAACTTCCTCCTCGTCGCGGCTGGCAAAGGATTTGGTCTGCAGCCCAGACAGCAGCTTCTGCACCTCTACATCGCTGAGTTTGGAGCCCTCAATGCGCGTGGACGATCCCACGCTCTCAATCGTGGCAATTCGCCGCAGGCTCGTCAGCTTTTCGGGTGCAAGGGTTTCAATGACCTTCCAGCGTCCCTTGAACTCGTCGATATCAGCGATGAGCTTGAGGATTTCCGGCGTGATGGTGATGTTCTTGATGTCGCGCATGGGCAATATCCATTTTCACCCAATTCTACCCGATTCGTAGCCAAAGGCAAGAGAATATCCATTCATACCCATTTATATCCGTTCGATACCCAATGGCGGAAATCGCGCCTTGAGCTACGTAAAGCCCCTAACGTAAGGGGTTTGATGTTCTCAAGGTAGGTCGTCACAGCTTCGTGGACAGTGGGGCCAGCCGGCTCTTCTTCGACTGCTTCCGCCAGCGGAACACCGGCTTTCTGCGCTTCCAGTGCCAGACGCTTGCGCCGCGCCAGTTCGAGGACATCGCCCTTCTCGGATACGGGCAAACGGAAGCGCGATTTCCCCTCCCGCCATTGCAGGTAATAGCTGCCTTCCGGATGGACCTCGACCGATCCCCGGACACGTACCTTGTCCTTCAGCTTTCCATTGGTTTCGACGACGGCGGGGAAGAAGTTCCAGCCGCCTTCCACCTTGACCTTCTTGACGATGTTGACGCGGTGGGCGGGACCGTAACCGGATGAGATTCATGGCATGGGTGGCACCTCAAAAACGTCAAAACTCAACGTTTATGGACACCAAGGAACCTAAAGTCAATAGAATCAATATATGGCGGAGAGGGGGGAATCGAACCCCCGATAGCCTTGCGACTATGTCTTATTTCGAGTCTGTTCTTGGCACTTTTGCAGCGCGTAGAAATGCGCTGCAAAGTTTCTTGTATCTATATATATCAACATTCTACACGGGTGGAATCTCTTGCAAGCTGATGCAAAAAACGCACAGAAGTCGAAAACCAACAGCCACCAGAACAGCCACCGGAATTCACAGGATATCGCGCATTCTTCAAACCCGAGAACGAGCGGATTGATTCCAAGGTCCTCCAGAATGGATGTTTTCACCACTGAAATTGGCGGAATGGAATTCTAAGCGACGATCCGCTCCGTATGGTCGCCGCGGGCAAATTTCCGCAGATCGGCGACCGGGATCAGGACACGCCCGCCGATTCGACGCGGGTCCTCGAACAAGCGCGCGGTGA
>Ga0181527_1003123_pt1 | contig 15014 bp, 7 predicted proteins | sample PEATcosm2014_Bin_30_FD_119762 | JGI IMG/M metagenome (GOLD analysis project Ga0181527, IMG submission 119762) | Peatland microbial communities from MTU Mesocosm Facility, Houghton, MI, USA - PEATcosm2014_Bin06_60_metaG | ecosystem: Environmental > Terrestrial > Soil > Wetlands > Peat | place...
TTGGGATTGATATGATCAATGCTGGTCTGCAGCGCATTTCGGACGATCCATCTTTATATATCTCGCGCGGCTTGCTTTATGCGCAACTTGCGCAGTACGATACGGCGGAAGCCGATTTCAATAGGGCCGAGCACCTTGATTCAGCGCAGAGCCTAAGTTCGTATGCCATGGACCTTGCGAAACTAGCAAGGGATCATTCCGTTCACTCCGACAAAGCATTATTAGAGGTACGTTCGCAGTTGAAAACTCATCCAGATAGCCCCTTACTGCATTGCCTGCTCGCCAGGTTGCTTGCCAATCAGGGATCTGCCATAGATAGTGAAATATCTGGAGAAGCAATGAGATCTGCACTGCTAGCCGTGAAACTAAAACCGGATTTGGTAGAAGCAAGGGATATCCTTGCGGGCCTGTACACGCGTTCTGGCCAGTACAGCCTTGCGATTGAACAATGCCGGCTTGCGCTGCAATATGCCCCCTCCGACCGGACCGCGGTGTATCATCTCATCATTGCGTTGCGGCACTCCGGCGAGAGTGCAGAGAGCGACGAAATCCAAGCACTGCTAAAGCGTCTCTCAGATTTGCAGCAGGCCTCACTTAAGCAGGAAACTGACAGGAAGCGATTCAGGCTGGTAGAGCAGCAACCCGTGCCTCTGAAGTAGAGCGGATCTCTCTTGAGGTTTGTATGAACGCCGCGGCCCCACGTCCCTCCTCATGCCGGTAGACCCCGCCGCTTTTCACATGATCGTGACCTGCACCCGCGGACGCGTGAGGATGCCAGGATTTTACGTGCGCATGTCGGGCCAACCCCCCATGCCCCACGGCATTAAATAGGCCTGCCGACGTGTTTGCCTGTGGCGCAAATTGACCATCAGTAGGCGCAAACTGGGCATTGACAGGCCTCCCGGACCTCCATAGCATAAAACCGAATTTAAATCGTGGTGGCAACAAGCTTGACGGAAAATTGCTGCACAGCCACCCAAGCGTCGGGAATGTGTTTTGATTTGGTCTCTCTGGCGGCGATGGACAGTGGAAGACCCCTGCAAGCCGGAGGGGAACTCCACTTAAATAAGCAGTCTTTCCTGAAAAACTGCTTCCTCTAGTCCGCAGACCAATAGGTTACAGACAACTGAATATTTGCCGGACTTTACTTTTGCGTTGGGTCTGAAAGAGCAAGAAGGATTACAAAGCGCCCTCAGAATGGCGTGCGTGTGAACTAGAATCTCGATCTTTGTAAAGGAGGGTCCATGACCAGCGTGAAGTCTGCGACAAGAATTTCCATCCTCGTCATGCTCGTGTTAAGCCTGCGGGGATTATCGGCATTTGCTCAATTCTCGAGTCCTTATTCGAGCGGAATTGAGGGCACGTTAGTAGATCCATCCGGGGCTCTAATCCCGGGAGCTACGGTCACCATTACAGATACCCGGCTTGGGATAGTAAAAACCCTCACAACCAACCAGGCTGGTTATTTCCGCATCGACAGTATAGCCGCATCCACTTACACAGTGCATATCGAAATGAGCGGCTTCAAGACCTGGGAGCAGAAGGACCTTACCCTTCAGGTCGGGGAGATCCGAACCCTTGCGCCCGTACTGGAGATGGGAGCAGTATCCACAAATGTCACGGTTGCCGCCGCGGTGGAGACAGTCAACCTGGTATCCGCGAAAACCGGAGCTACCGTTGCGGAAACTACCATTGACGAGACGCCGCTTACAGGCCAAAACATCTTCGGACTGGCGGCTCTGTCGCCGGGAATTACGGGAGCCGGGGTGGAAACTGTAGGCAACGACAACTATACCAATGAATACGCCATCAACATCAATGCCGCCGGACTGCGCCAGGAATCCAACGGATACATGATCGATGGCGCGTACACTAATACGCCGTCCCGCGGCGGCGGGACCTCCATCTCCCCCAATCCCGAAATCGTGCAATCCATGGACGTCTTAACAAACAATTTTGATGCCCAAAAAGGAAGAAATGGCGGCGCCACGATCCAAGTTTATACCAATTCAGGCTCGAACAAGTTACATGGAACCGTCGATTACTATTTCCTGAATAATGCGCTGTCTGCACGCACCGAATTTCAATCTACGATTCCGGCGTTCCAGCGCAACGAGTACAGCGCCACCGTCGGGGGGCCGATTATCAAGAACAAGCTGTTTGTGTATGGCGCTATCGATGTGCTTCGCTCCAGTTTCAGCAGTTCCTACCAAGTCACAGCCGAGACGCAGGATTTCGATACCTATGTTCAGACCAATTTCCCAAACAACCTAGGAGCTCAGATCCTTAAGACGGCTCCGCCCCAACAGTTCCCCACCACTGGCCTTCTGACGGTCAGCCAGCTCGAAAGCTTAAACCCAGGATACTACGCGCCGCCGGCGGGTATCCCTGCCACTTTGGATGCGGTGGGCACTTCGAATATCAGTTATTCCGTCCCCAAGAACGGATACCAGTGGAGTTTCCGAGTTGACGACTATCTCACGAAAAAGGATCGCCTCTACGTGGACGTCATGCGAACCTATGATACCACAGAAGGTGTAACATCGCGACCTGCGATGAACGACCCTTACGCTAACTCGTCCGATTTCGTCAACGTTGATTGGACACACACATTCTCCTCGCATCTCCTGAATGAAGCAGGCGTAAATATCATCCGTCCATTTGGCTCGGAGTTGCCAGTTCCTACCTTTGCTATACCCTATATCAACGTAAGTGGATTGACGGGGGTTAGCAATTGGGGAGCTGGGAACTTTACCCAAACCACACTCGGCTGGCACGATGTCATGACGGCAACTGTGAAATCGCACACCCTTAAGTTTGGCACTGACATGTTCAATATACGCGAGTACGACAATCAAAACAGTGCGCACAATCGCCCAACCTACAACTTCAACAATTTGCTCGACTTTATCCAGGACGAGGCAACCTCGGAAACGGCTACCCCCATCAACCTTACAACATACCAGGGTGCGGGCTATTACCGGGTATACCGTGAATTCTACGACGCATTCTTTATTCAGGACGACTGGAAGGTTAAGCGAACGTTTACGTTGAACCTTGGTCTCCGGTACGATGAGCAGGTTGGCCTGTTTTCCATCATTAGTCCAAAACAGACTCAATTCACGCTCGGACAAGGTACAACGCGCGATGAGCAGATCGCCAGCGCTAGCATCGGGGCAGCCCCAAATGGGCGGACTAATGTGCTGGACCATAATGTATGGGGCCTAACCCCACGCGTGGGATTTGCCTGGGATGTTCGCGGAAACGGCCGGACGGCGGTGCGAGGCGGTTTTGGTATGTTTTCAGATCAACCGCCCTACCTCCACATCACAGACATAACATCAACCAACCTGCCCTTTATTTACTCGCCGTCCATAAGCGTGTATACGGGGGCGCCTACACCTACGTTCCAGCTTTGCAGCCCTCCCTCGGGTTTCAATGAAGCCTGCCCTCTCGTGATCCCAAGCAATATCACATTTGACCCGCGTGGTGGAATCGTTGGCCAGAGAGCGAATCTCGGAGGATTTGATCCCAACTACAAACTCACTCAGGTCGAAGACTGGTCCCTTAGCGTGCAGCGGCAATTGCTAAGTGATCTCCTTCTCGAGGTAAACTACTCCGGGTCGGCTGCTCATCACCTCCCGGTATATCAGGACATTAACCGCTTTGCGGGCGACTTAATCGTCAACCAGGGGACTGAGAAGCTTCTCAATCCAAGCTTTGGTGATGTTGAGTACGGCACTTCCAACGGCAACTCTATAGGCAACTATGTCTCTGGATCGCTAACGCGGCGCACTTCCCATGGGTTGGCGTTACGTGGGGTCTACACCTATGGCAAGGCGCTGGATGTATACAGCACTGCGCAATCGTTAGATTCTGGAGCAATCACAACAAGCACTAACATAATCCAGTCAGACAATTTTAAGGCACAGCGTGGCCGGGCCGACTTTGACATACGACAACAATTCTCGGCCGATGGCACTTGGACGGTGCCAAACCCGTGGAACTCTCCCTTAGCGAGAAACGTTCTGGGCGGATGGCAGTTCGGCGGCGTGTGGATACTACAGACAGGGTTGCCCTTCACGGTTTACACAAGCAAGTCTTTCCAGCCGGTTCTCAACTCCAGCGGTCAGGTCGTCGGCAATACCGGAGGCGACTACAATGCGGACGGAAGTAACTACGATGTGCCGAACGCACCAAGTTTCGGTAACCACGTGAGCGGTCAACACAAGAAAAACTTTCTAAACGGACTGTTTGCTGCGTCTGCATTTCCGGCGCCAGCTCTGGGACAGGAAGGGAACCTCGGTCGAAATACATTCGACCAGCCCGGATTTAACAACCTTAACTTCACCTTTGAGAAATTCTTCTCTGCTCCCTGGTTCTCCGGGGAGAAGTTGAGACTTGAGGCAAGAGGGGAGGTCTTTAATCTGTTCAATCGCGTCAATCTTTCCGGAGTGAATTCAGATTTATCCAGTTCTCTGTTTGGGCACTCGGTGAATCAGTTACCTCCGCGCAGTCTGCAAGTACACATACGCGCCATTTTCTGAGCCAGGCGCACCTCTGGGAGAAGTGATGGCTAGCGGCGTGTCCCTCTTTTGACCACGTCCTTTCCATCACTTCTCCTAATTTAATTTGAAATGGATAAGTGCCGGGAAGTTCGTCTCCGCTGCGTCTTCTTGCCTAGGCCGCAGCGTGAGGCTGTGGCCTGAGTACGCGTCAGGGAGAACGAGAATACTAGTGCCCTGTAACACTTAAGAATTTACAACGGCTCGGATCGCGGGAAAGGTCAAAAGAATAAAGTGGACTTCTCTGGGCCGCAGTTGCAACCTGAGATACTCAGTTTTTTGTGGGCGCCAATAGAACCGATATCGTGGGCGAGGGTTTCCCAGCAACCCACGAGGGACATACTCAGATGAAGGCAGGGATAATGGTAATCATCAGTTCTTTCAGGGTTGACAGGCTTGGGTGGACCGCCTCCTTCGTGCTTTTCTGTTTGATGGCGCGTCCGTCACAACTAACGGCTCAAATCCTTGGGGCATTGCCGCCTCTGCCTCCAATCACGGCCGCCCGGGCCGGAGATGGCCTGCTGGCAAAGATTGGAGACGAGAATCTCCACCTTTCGGTTTGCAGCGATTCTGTAATCCACGTCGTGGCGAGCCCAAAGCCGCTGGACTCTATCAGCCACGATCAGCCTTGGATGCTGGATCCAAAGCAATCCTGCCCCGGCGCGAGGTTCCAGTTTTCAGAGGACAGTGATACAGCCACCTTGACGACGGCGACTTTGAAGGTGGAGTTCTCTCTTGCACGAGGAAACCTGCGATACAGCAGCATGGGGGGAGCAACCCTGCTGCGGGAGAGCGACTCCGTGCCTCGCACCTACGAGCCTGATCAAATGAACGGGGAAAGAATCTACCACGTGACGGATCGCTTTCAGCCAGATGCCACCGAGGGTTTCTATGGTTTAGGCCAACACCAGAGTGGAGTGTTTAATTACCGCGGCAGCACGGTGGAACTCGCGCAGAACAATACCGATGTCGCCATCCCCTTTTTGGTTTCGAGTAAGGGCTATGCGCTGCTCTGGAACTCTGCTTCATTTACCTATGCCGATAACCGGTTTCCACTGGAGTTCCACTTCAGCTCGTTGGCTGGTGACTCGGTCGACTACTACGTGATCTATGGGCCTGAGATGGACCAAATCGTCCACGAATATCGCAGCCTGACCGGCCACGCGCCCCTGCTTCCAAAATGGGCCTACGGTTTCTTCCAATCGAAGGACCGCTATATGTCTCAGGACGAGATCCTTGAAATTGCTCATCGCTATCGCGAGGAGCATATCCCTCTGGATGCGATCGTGCAGGATTGGTTCTGGTGGAAGACTGAAGGCGATCCGATCTTCAATTCCAATTATCCCGATGTTCCGGGCGAACTTAAGACTCTGCATGCCGAACACCTTCATGCGATGATCTCAGTATGGGGCCTGTTCGATGCAAAATCCCAAACCTTCCAGGAACTCTCTGCCCAGCACTTGGACGTGCCGAACACTCACGTCTATGACGCTACCAATGCGAAGGCACGCGATCTGTATTGGGAGAATCTAGCGGGCAAGCTTTTTTCCCAAGGTTGGGATGCTTTTTGGCTGGATAGCGCGGAACCCGAAGAATACTGGCCGCACATGGGAGACGCGGTTCTTCGCGATAAGCAACTCGCCATCGGCAGCGGTGCGCGCTATACGAACATCTTCCCCTTCATGCACACCAGTGGAGTCCAGCAGCATTGGAAGGCGGCGACAGACCAGAAGCGGGTCTTCTTGCTGACCCGGTCCGCCTTTGTAGGCCAGCAACGCATCGGGGCAACAGTCTGGTCCGGCGATGTATATAGCACCTACTGGGGACTGAACCATCAAGTGGCAGCGGGTCTGAACTTCGCGCTTTCTGGATACCCTTATTGGACAACTGACATTGGCGGATATTGGCAGCCCTATGATCGGCCTCCAAATGACCCCGTGTACCAGGAGCTTTATGCGCGCTGGTTCGAGTTTGGAGTTTTCTGTCCCGTTTTCCGGACCCACGGACACAGGGCACAGAATGAGATGTGGGCTTACGACAAGGTTGAGCCAATTCTGATCCGCTACGACAAGCTCCGCTATCGCTTAATGCCCTACATCTACTCGCTGGCTTGGCGAGTGACAAATCAGGACTACACCATACAAAGACCGCTGATTATGGATTGGCGCACCGATCCGAAAACCTGGAATATTGGAGATCAGTTTATGTTCGGGCCCTCAATTCTGGTCAGCCCCGTAATGAAACAGGATGCGACGCATCGCCCTGTCTATTTGCCGGATGCCCCGCAGTGGTACGACTTCTGGTCCGGCGCATCCCTGAAGGGAGGGCGGGAAGTTGAGGCAGAAGCTCCTTTGGATCGCATCCCCCTATTCGTCCGCGCCGGCTCCATTGTTCCGCTCGGACCTGAAATCGAGTACGCCGATCAGAAGCCGGCTGGTCCCCTTGAACTCCGCATCTTCCCCGGGGCCGACGGCAAGTTCGAACTGTACGAAGATGAGGGCGACACTTACAACTACGAGAAGGGAGCGCGCGCACTCATCCCGCTACGCTGGTCAGAGGCAGACAAAACACTCACTATCGGAGACCGCGAAGGCCAGTACCCTGGTATGCCTCAAGAGTTCCCCTTGGACATTGTCTGGGTATCGCCGGGCCACGGCGTAGGAGAAACGGTCGAAGGCCAACCTGACAGGGTTGTTCACTACCAGGGTAAGGCAATTTCAGTGCACGCACCGTGATCAATCGGGCTATTATTCACCCTTCAAGACTGTTGTTCAATCATTGAGTCGCTTGTGTAGCGGATTCCGACGGTTTTCCACTGCTTGCGTGAGGAGGAAGAGATGACGTCGATTGTGAGTCGAGGCGGAATTCTGTTATGGGCATTGGCGGCTCTGTTCGGGGGTGTTTCTCTCCACGCCCAGAAGGCCGAGGTAATTCTTGAACGGGATGGCAGCACAATTGTCCTTGAGCCCTACGCGCCGAATATTGTTCGGGTGACGCTTAGCAAGGTGAAAGACAAGGCCACGGCGGCTCCGGGGTATGGATTTGTCGGGTCTCCATCCGCAGCGGGCTGGAAGCACGAGCAGGATAGCCGCGGCGATATTTACACTTCCACCCGGCTTGTGGTTGTCGTCGCGGCGAGTCAGCCTCCAAAGCCTACGGCCAACGACCTGCAACTTGCGAAGTTCTTCGACTTTTTCACGGAACCACGGGCACACATCACGATCAGCACGCCCGAAGGCAAGACGCTGCTGGACATGCTTGACTGGTCAATGTCCGCACCCAATGACAGCGAAGGAAACACGGAGATACTGAACGACAGGCGCCCATCGGATGAGCCATTTTATCGGGTCGGCGCCACATTTACTTCGCCTGCGGACGAACACTACTATGGTTTGGGACAAAACCAGGAAGGCTTCCTCGACCACCGGGGTCATCCAGTCAATTGCTGGCACGATTACTTTGCTCCGGGCGGGGAAAGTGTTTGCGTGCCTTTCCTGGTATCGAATCGCGGTTACGGCCTGGTGTGGGACAACCCTTCCAAGACCACGATAGAGGCCGGTTTCAACGAGCGGACCAAGTGGACATCGCAGGTGGGTGATCGCGTATCCTTCTTCCTGATCGCCGGTAAGGATACAGACGAAATTTACTCGGGCTATCGCCAACTCACCGGTTCTACGCCTATGTTGCCAAAGGCCGCCTATGGTTTCATTCAAAGCAAACAGCGCTATGACTCGCAAGACGAGATACTGGGGGTAGCCAAGGGCTATCGCGACCGGCATCTTCCCGCCGATGTGATTGTGGTCGATTTTCTGTATTACACCAAGATGGGCCAGATGGATATGGATCCCGCGAAGTGGCCCGATCCGGAGGCGATGAACCGGCAGCTTCATGCCCTGGGCTACCAATCGTTGATCAGTATTTGGCCGCGTTTTGCCGTGGGCTCGCAGTACTATGCGATGCTGTTGCAGAAGGGCTGGTTCGAGCATCATGCGGATGGGACCCCGACCAACGACGATCCCAGGGACCGTGTCGGTTCCGACATCGACACGACGAATCCCGATGCGGCGCGCTGGTATTGGGAGACCATTCGAGACAAATTCGTTCACAAAGGCTTCGATTCAATCTGGCTGGATGAGACCGAACCCGACCTGCCGCCCGACAACAGCTACTTCTTCATTGGTCCAGGCCAACGCTACTACAATGTGTATCCCTTGTTCCATACAGGCGCCGTGTACGAGGGTTTCCGTCGCGACACGCAGAAAAGGGTATTGATCCTTGCTCGCGCAGCCTATCTGGGGGCGCAGCGCAACGGGACGATCTTCTGGTCCTCGGATATCTATCCCACCTGGGATACTCTGAAGCGGCAGGTGCCCGCGGGCCTCGACTTCACGGCCTCAGGGTTGCCTTATTGGTGCAACGACGTGGGTGGATTCCTGAACCTGCCCGAGGTGCATCATCCCCTTCACCCGCCATTGATCGACCCCTCCGACGCGCGGGACAACGTAGGCGGATACGACGATTACCCGGAACTGTACGTCCGGTGGTACGAGTACGGAGTCTTCGAGCCTATCTTCCGTACGCACGGAACGCGCAACTACAACGAAATTTGGTCGTATGGGAAGCAGGCCGAGCCGATCCTGGAGAAATATCTCAGGCTCCGTTACGAGCTGTTGCCCTATATCTATTCGCTTGGGTATCGCACCACCACAACCGGTGCGCCTTACATGCGAGCCCTCTTCATGGATTTCCCCGACGATCCGAATGTCGCGGGCATTGGAGATGAATACATGTTCGGTCCCGCCTTTCTGGTGGCTCCTGTTACGGATCAAGGAGCGACCAACCGCATGGTCTATCTTCCTGCCGGAGCCGAATGGTACAACTACTGGACAAACGAACGATTCAAGGGCGGCCAGACCATCCGTGTTGACGCCCCAATCGACACCATTCCTCTCTTTGTTCGCGCCGGCTCGATCCTTCCGCTGGGCAAACAGATTGAGAGTACCGAACAGAAGCAGGATCTAGCCAAGGTTCGCATCTATCCTGGAGCCGATGGCGATTTTACGCTCTACAACGACGACGGGAAGACCTACGCCTACGAGAAGGGGGGCAGCCGCATCACGCACTTACACTGGGATGACACAGCAGGTAAGTTCACCCACGATGGAGCGGAAGCCTGGACCGGCCCGGATAGCGCCTTGGTGGAAGTGGTTAGGCGCTAGGCCGGCGAGTGAAGATCGCTTGTCGGGAACCCCGGTCTGCTTGCGTGAGGAGGAGAAGATGACATCGAGTGTGAGTCGAGGCGGAATTCTGTTATGGGCATTGGCGGCTCTGTTCGGGGGTGTTTCTCTCCACGCCCAGAAGGCCGAGGTAATTCTCGAACGGGATGGCAGCACAATTGTCCTTGAGCCCTACGCGCCGAACATCATACGCGTGACCATGAGTACGCTAAAGGATCAGGCAGTGGCGAGGCCAGGATATGGGATTGTGGCAGAGCCTGCCGGGGCTGGGTGGACACATGATGCGACGGCAGCAGGAGACACATATAGATCGGCTCGGATGACGGTTTTCATTGCGATGCCGGCTCCTCCCCAGAAGAGGCCTGACGGTTCGTTCTGGAAAGGTCCGAGGAAAAACTTCAATGGTCCTGGCCGGGAGCCGTATATGAGGATCACGGCCGCGGACGGCAAGCCTTTGCTGGACATGCAGGGCTGGGAAATGGGGGAATTGAACGATAAGGACGGCGATCGCCGGCTCAACTATGACCGCCGGCCAGAAGATCCGCAGTTCTACCGGGTGGGCGCCACGTTCGTCTCGCCCGACGATGAGCATTACTATGGGCTGGGACAGAATCAGGAGGGGTATCTCGACCATCGGGGGCATAAGGTCGAGTGCTGGGCGGATTATCAATCGGCGGGCGGACCCAGTTTCTGCGTTCCTTTCTTGGTAACGAATAAAGGGTATGGTCTGCTCTGGGATAATCCATCGAAGACAACAATCCTAGCTGGATTCAATGAACAGACAAAGTGGATCTCACAGGTGGGGCAAAGGGTTTCGTTCTTTGTCGTGGCGGGTGCGACGACGGACGAGATCTATGCCGGGTATCGGCTGCTGACAGGGGATACGCCCATGCTGCCAAAGTGGGCGTACGGGTTGATCCAGTGCAAGCAGCGGTATTCGACACAGGCGGAAATGCTGGCTGTGGCCAGGGGATATCGTGAGCGTCATTTGCCGATCGATATGCTGGTACTGGATTGGTTTTATTACACGGGTATGGGCCAGATGGACTTCATCAAGGAGGCGTGGCCGGATCCGGCAGACATGAATCGCCAGCTTCATGCCATGAACATCGAGACCATGATCAGCATATGGCCGCGTTTCAAGCCGGGGACGCGCTACTACGACACAGTGAGGCAGAATGGGTGGTTCCTGCATCACGAGGATGGCACGCCGGAGGATGGGCTGCCCTATGACAGTCAGGGTTCGGACATCGATACAACCAACTCCGATGCGGCGAAGTGGTACTGGGGTGTGGTGCGCGACGATATCGCAAGCCAAGGGTTCGACTCCTTCTGGGCTGATGAGACCGAGCCGGATTTGCCTCCCAATGGGAGCTACTTCAAGATTGGGCCGGGAACGCAGTATTTCAATGTGTACCCGCTGTTCCACACTGCGGCATTTTACAATGGGATACGTAAGGACATGCCGGACAGGCGAGCCCTGATCCTCTCTCGCGATGCCTATCTCGGCGCCCAGCATAACGGAGCAATCTTCTGGTCCTCCGATATTTTCCCCACCTGGGACGCGCTGAGGCGGCAAATTCCCACCGGTCTGGACGTCACCGCTTCGGGAATTGCCTACTGGGGAAACGATATCGGCGGATGGCAGTCTCTGCCGAAGTTCCATGTGCCTGCGCATACACCGCTGCTCGATCCCTCCGATGCGCGTGACAATGTCGGAGGCTATGATGACTATCCAGAGTTGTATGTGCGGTGGTACGAATATGGGGTCTTTCAGCCGAACTTCAGAACGCATGGTACACGGCCGCATAATGAGGTATGGTCTTACGGCAAACAGGCCGAGCCGATCCTGGAGAAATATCTTCGGCTGCGGTACGAATTGATGCCGTATGTCTACTCGCTTGGGTACTACACGCACGCGACCGGGGCTCCGTTTATGCGCGGACTGTTTATGGATTTTCCAAACGACCTGAAGGTGGCGGAGATGGGTGATGAATATATGTTCGGACCTGCGTTTCTGGTTGCGCCGATAACGTCTCAGGGACAAACCACGAAAAGCGTCTATCTGCCTGCGGGAACGGCATGGTACGACTACTGGACAAACAAGCGCTTGGCGGGCGGGCAGACGATCCAAGTAAGTGCGCCGATCGAGACCATTCCACTTTTTGTAAAGGCGGGTTCGATTGTGCCGCTGGGGAGCGCCGTCGAGAGCACCCATGACAAGCAGAGCATCGCGCAGGTGAGGGTTTATGCGGGCGCGGATGGGGATTTCACGCTCTACAATGATGATGGGCAGACCTATGCGTACGAGAAAGGCGACTGCCAGATCACGCACCTGCGCTGGGACGATGCCGCCCAAAAATTGACGCAGACCGGGGCGAAGGCGTGGAGTGGAGATGCAATTCCGGAGGTGGTTGGGGGGCGGTGAACTGCCCGCCATTTTGTACCGCGGAGAGTGTTAGAGCAGCGCCGGCTCTTCATGAAGTCTGCTGGACAAGTATCTCGTCAATTCTCCGCAGTTCCTCGGCTGAGAACTTCAAGTTCGCGAGTGCGGCGACGTTCTGCTCGATCTGCTCGATGCGGCTGGCTCCGATCAGCGCGCTGGTCATGCGGTCGTCCCTCAGGACCCAGGCCAGCGCCATCTGCGCGACCGTCTGCCCGCGCTGGCGGGCCAGTTGTTCTAAGGCGCGCACCTGGTCGAGCCGGCGTTCCTCGATGTCCTTCCTCTTCAGAAATCCATGTGGCTTGGAAGCCCGCGAGTCGCTAGGAATCCCATCCAGATAGCGATTCGTTAACAGCCCCTGCGCCAGCGGACAGAAGGCAATGCATCCCACGCCTTCAGTTCCGAGCAGGTCGAGCAAACCGCCTTCGAGGGTTCTCTGGAACATGGAGTACCTGGGTTGGTGAATGAGGCAGGGGGGTCCCAGCTCGCCCAGGATTCTCACCGCCTCCGCCGTCTGCTGGACGTTGTAGTTGGAGACGCCAACATACAGCGCCTTCCCGCGTCGAACTGCCTGGTGGAGGGCAGACATCGTCTCTTCGATCGGAGTCTGAGGATCGGGCCGGTGGGAGTAGAAGATGTCGACGTAATCGAGCCCCATGCGCTGGAGGCTCTGGTCCAGGCTGGCAAGGAGGTACTTTCTCGATCCCCAGTCGCCGTAAGGTCCCGGCCACATCTGCCAGCCGGCCTTCGTACTGATGATCATCTCATCCCGATAGCCGGCGAAATCAGCCTTCAGAACGCGCCCGAAGTTCTCTTCCGCAGAACCGGGTGGCGGCCCATAGTTATTGTCAAGATCAAAATGGGTAATGCCCAGGTCAAACGCCCGGCGAAGCATCGCCCGGCTGTTCTCGAAGACATCGACTCCACCGAAGTTGTGCCAAAGTCCAAGGGAAATAGCGGGCAAGAGCAGACCGCTCCTGCCGCAGCGCCGATACTGCATGGTCTCATACCGTTGGTCACTGGGTACGTACACGTCTTCCTCCGTCAATTGCCCATTTTCAATCGTGATTTGAGCTTAAAGCGATCGGAGTCAAAGATGCGCGCTCGCCGATAGGTGCTGGCGGTCAGGTAGTGGAGATGATTCTGGCCGTAGAAATGTTGCGGGCGTCGCATAGGCACAGTTTACATCCCATCATCTGGGGACGCATACATGAAAAGCAATGTATTGCGCCACCCCCCGGCACAGGACATGGTCAAGGGACGCGGGTGGCGCCGATCCGCCGCGGCGGACGCTTCATGTCGGCGACCGTTAAGAAGCCAGAACGGCCACGGGCAGGATGTGGTGACAGAGATGTTGCCCGTGTTGGTGGGGCGCCCCGATGCATCGGGGCGCCACCCGCGGTTCACTGTTGCCCCCGCAGACGGCACCTCGCAATCCGGCATCCACAATTCATAATTGCCCTTGCCCTTCAGCCGCTCTTCAATGATTCAAAGATCCGATGATTCAATGAATCAATTGAAGAAGTCCTGGGCTACACCTGTGAACATATTGTCTCTTGACAGCACCTCCCCTCCGTGGTAGCCTACTCATGTGAAAAGTCCAAGCTACGATGTAGGGCCGCCCCTTGGGGCGGCCAGGCCGGGGCAAGCCCCGGCCCTACGTCGCTAATCTAACATCCCGCCACAGGAGGAACCATGTCCTTACGAAAATCACCCCAACTTACGCCCGCCTTGCTCGCCGCCGCGCGCCAGAATGCCCAGCATTCCACCGGACCGCGCAGCCCCGCCGCCAAGCAGAACTCCAAGCTCAACGCCTTGAAGCACGGCGGATACGTCAGCGACGAAAACCAGCGCCTAGCCATGCTCGCGCTGGGCGAAGACCCGCAAGAATTCGAAAACTTGAAGCAGGAACTCACGAGCGCTTGGCCCGGCGACGCGCTCTGGGAGAGGCAGGTCGAGGACCTTGCCTGGCTCTACTGCCGCCGCGAAAGGCTGGAGCGGGCCGAAGAAGGCCTGAGGCGGCGCGCCTTGCAGGCGATCGACGACTGGCAACACCGCCGCCGGCAGGAGATGGCCCGCGTCACCTTCGACGCCTCCCAGCACGAGATGCTTGATGTGGGCTTATCGGAGTCTACAGATCGAGGCGTGACGCTGAGAAGGACGCTCTCTTTCCTTGAGCTCGTACGGGAGGAGGTGAAGCAACGCACCTTCCGGGTCCGCCAGTACGCCGTACTGGAATCTCTTTACAGCGGTACGACGGGGTGGCGGCAGGCGCTGATTTTCGACCTGCTGCATCGTTTCGGTGACCCCATGTGCCTCGAGGCGCAACAAGCCGACGAGGAAGAGCAGCAATATCGACGCAAAATGGGCATCGCCCATGAGCCGCCGGGCGAGGCGGAGCACCAGGAACTGCTGCGTCTGCTGGAGGAGGAAATCGCCAGCGTGCGGGAAGAGTCCGCATACGCGGAAAAGGCGAATGAGGAGAGCGCGGCGATAGAACGGGACGCCTGCCTTGCTCCGGAGGGGGAGACGTGGAGGATGATGCTGCGCCAGGAAGCCGCCCTGGACCGCTCCATCGACCGCAAAGTGAGGATACTGCTGAGGCTGCGGAAGGATGCTGCCGACTTCCCGATCCCTCCCTCTGATCAAGACGATGGCGCGAGGATGGAGAACCTCGAGGAGGCCCCCAATGGCGCCATTTCGTCCGAGAACTCGGGTAGCCTAATACGGGATGTAGGGCCGGGGCTTGCTCCGGCCAGGCCGCCCCAA
>Ga0181527_1003127_pt1 | contig 15000 bp, 14 predicted proteins | sample PEATcosm2014_Bin_30_FD_119762 | JGI IMG/M metagenome (GOLD analysis project Ga0181527, IMG submission 119762) | Peatland microbial communities from MTU Mesocosm Facility, Houghton, MI, USA - PEATcosm2014_Bin06_60_metaG | ecosystem: Environmental > Terrestrial > Soil > Wetlands > Peat | place...
GGCCGCGCGCCTCCTGCCCCTCGGCGCCCATCTCCCTTGAAAGAACCTGCCACCACTCTGCCGTTACGCATATGAGTTCGTTGCCTTCTTCTATCCATGAATCCGAATCGGCAAAAATAGTACTTGACACACGACTCTCTACTGGTACACTGTATACCAGATGAAGATACAGAACAGATTCTGCTTGTACGGTCAAAACAGGAGGGGGTCATGAGAAAAAGCTTGTCGGCTATTTTTGCTTCAATGATTTTTGTCATGTTCTTGCTGACTGCAGCGGGAGCTCAGGAAAAAGTTATCAAGATGGATTTTTCCAGTTTTCTTCCACCAACCGATAAGGTGAGCATCGCCTTTGAGACGTGGGCAAAAGAGGTGGAGAAGAAGAGCGGCGGCAAAATCAAAATTAACTTTTATGCGGGCGCGACGCTCACGCCGGGAGCGCAGACTTACGACTCTGTTGTCCGCGGGGTGGTAGACCTGGGCTCCAGTTCTCTTGCCTACACGAGAGGCCGGTTCCCCATGATAGAGCTGCTTGACCTTCCCCTCGGTGTGAGGACGGCTAAGCTCGCCACGAGACTGTCCAATGAATACTACAAGAGATATGCGACAAAAGAGTTCAGCGACTCGAAGATCATGTTCTTCTCCAGCCATGGACCAGGCCTGTTGTTCACGAGAAAACCGGTAAAAAGCCTCGAAGATCTAAAAGGGATGAAGGTCAAGTGCGCTGCCGGGGCCACGGTGGACATGCTTTCCGCCCTGGGGGCGGCGCCGGTGCCTATGTCTATGGGCGACACCTACGACGGGCTCCAGAGGGGCATGCTCGACGGTATGCTTGGCCCCTACGCCGTATTATCCACCTACAGGCTCGGCGAGGTAGTCAAGTATGCCCCGGAGAATTACAGCACCGCCTATTTCAACACATTTTTCGTTGCGATGAACAAGGACAAGTGGAACGCCTTGCCGAAGGACCTCCAGAAGGCTATCGAAGAGATAAACGAGCAGTGGGTGAACAAAGCGGGAGATCCGTGGGACGAGGAAGATGGCAACGGAAAGAGATTCATGAAAGAAAGGGGCAACACGATAGCGCCTCTTTCCAAACAAGAGAACGCACGCTGGGTAACCCAGGTGAAACCGCAATTCGACAAGTTCATAAAGGACAAAGCCGCAAAGGGTCTTCCTGCGGCGGAAGCCCTGAAATGGTGCCAGGACTGGATTCAGAAGAATCAGAAATAGAGGAGAGGCCGAGACAGAACAGGTCTGAAGGAGGGTGCTATGGGAGATCTCTCCAAGGAAAGCGCCGGCGGTACGACCAACAATGTCCTTCGACGCCTCATCTACTGGCTGAGCAAGGTCCTGGAGGTTGTTGCGGCGATTTCCCTGTTGTTCATAATGATCCTGACCACGTGCGATGTCATAGGACGGGCCTTTGCGCGGCCCATTATCGGGACCTATGAGATCGTCTCCTTCGGCGCCGGTGTGATTGTGGGCTTCTCGCTTCCCATCACCACCCTCGAGAAGGGGCACGTCTACGTAGATTTCCTTTTGCAGAAGCTTTCCCCTCCCGTGCAAAGGGTGCTCCAGTCGGCGACCAATCTCATGGGCCTTGCGCTCTTCCTCGGCGCCGGATACAACCTGCTGAAAATGGCGTCAGACCTGCAGAGGGCCGGGGAAGTCTCCTCCACGCTGCAGCTCCCTTACTACGTCATCGCGTACGGAATCGGTTTTTCCTGTCTCACCGTGTGCCTGGTCCTTGCCGGCGAACTGGTAACGATGGCGGCAGGGAGGCATTCATGAGCGAGGTCATGATCGGTCTGTGTAGCTTAGGGGTCCTGCTCATTCTTTTTCTCACGGGCATTCAGTTGTCTTTTGCCATGACCATTGTAGGGTTCGTGGGCTATGCGTATCTGAAGTCGGTCAACGCGGGCCTTTATCTTGTGGCAAAAGACTTCTATGACGTGTTCACCACCTACGGGTTTACGGTTTTACCCCTCTTTATCCTTATGGGACAGCTCGGGTTCAATTCGGGCATCGCCGAAAAACTCTTCGGGACGGCCCGCAAGTTCGTGGGGCATATCCCCGGAGGCCTCGCCCTCGCAACTGTCCTGGGCACGGTAATCTTCAAAGCCATCTGCGGATCGTCGACGGCCACGGCAGCCACCTTTGCCAGTGTTGCCATTCCCGAGATGGACCGTTCCAACTATAAGAGGGAACTGACCACGGGGATCGTGGCAAGTGTGGGGACGCTGGGTCTTCTCATCCCACCCAGCGCGGCCCTCATCGTCCTGGGCATCCTGACCCAGCAGTCGATCGGGCGGCTCTTCATGGCCGGTCTGCTGCCGGGCCTCTTGATAGCCTTTATGTTCGGCCTCGTCATCATCGGCTGGACAAGGATCGATCCTTCAATAGGGCCTCCGAGCGAACGATCCACGTGGCAGGCCCGCTTCAAGTCTCTTCCTGAGGTCTTTTGGGCGCTGCTCATCTTCGTTCTTACCATAGGCGGCATACTCGCGGGCTTCTTCACTCCCACCGAGGCAGGCAGCGTCGGCACCTGCGCCCTCCTCATCCTCTGCGTCATCAAGGAAAAGATGAGGATGAAGGGGCTCTGGAAATCGCTGAGGGAATCGCTCAGGCTCACCTGCATGTCTTTGATGCTCATCGCGGGCTCCACGGTGCTGGGCCATTTTATCGCCATCACCCGTATTCCAGCCATCGCGGCAGAATGGATAGGCGCATCCGGGCTTCCCCCCTTTCTGGTGATGATCGCCGTCATTCTTCTCTATCTCATCGGCGGCTCCTTTATTGACGACATCGCCTTCATGATCTTTGCCACACCCATCTTCTTTCCCGTCATGTTGACGCTCGGTTTCGATCCGATCTGGTTTGTCGTCGTCATCTGCGTGACCCTCATGATCGGCATCGTCGTACCTCCGGTTGCAATGAACGTCTTTATAGTGGCGAATATTACCCACGAACCCTTCAGTGTCATCTACCGGGGCGTCATGCCCTTCCTTCTCAGTCTCGTTATGTGCATCGTGCTCCTCTTCCTCTTTCCCCAATTGGCAACGTGGCTTCCTAGTTACCTGATGAAGTAGGAGTGAGAGAAACTATCGCATCGAAAGGCGGATCAGTATGGTGGAGATCAAGTTTTGCGGCAGAGGCGGACAGGGCGTAGTGATTGCCGCCCAGATATTGGCGAGGGCCTACTTTCTCATGGGCAGATACCCGCAGTGCTACTCGCTCTTCGGCGGGGAGCGCAGAGGTGCGCCGGTAACGAGCTTCCTGCGCGTCGATGACAAGAAAATATACCTGAAATGCGAAATCAAGAGACCGGACCGACTAATTTATTTTGCCCCTGACCTCATCGCCGAGCATGAAATCGAAAGGACCTTGCGGCCCGGCGGTTTTGTCCTCATCAACACCCCTTTCAATCGGGACAGGTTTGGTCTTGAGGAACTGTCCGTCTCTGTCGTGCACGCGTCTGACATAGCGCAGAAAGAGGGTATCGGCACCGCAATCAATACGACTATGCTCGGGTCCTATTGCAGGGTTGCCGGAGACATTCCACTCGACATCCTCGAGGAAGCCGTCAGGGTTTCAGTGCCGGGAAGGGTGGAGGAAAACGTCAAATCGGCGCTTAAAGGGTACAATATGACCGTTACGCCGGGGGGAAAGGCATTATGACCAGACAGATCACCCTCAGAGTGGGAAACGTGGAAACCATCATACCCGTGTCGCGGGTGAGCACGGAGGTTTTCAAGACGGGGCAGTGGAGTTCGAGAAAACCCTCCTACCGGCAGAAACTCTCTCCCTGCCGCGAGGCCTGTCCCACCGGAAACAACATCCCCGCCATGATCTCCCATGCCTCGAAAGGAGATTTTGACGGGGCCCTGGCCCTCCTTCTTCAGGAAAACCCGCTGCCGGGAGTCTGTGGAAGGGTCTGTTACCACCCCTGCCAGACAAAATGTAATAGAAACGAGTTCGATGAGACCGTAGAGATCAGGGCTCTGGAGCGGGCAATCGCGGACCTGGGAAATGCAACCCCCCCGACGGGCAGCAATCCTGAAGACAGGAAAACGGCAATAGCCGTCATCGGATCGGGGCCTGCCGGGCTCTCGGCAGCATATTTCTTAAGGCTCTTCGGCCACAAGGTTACTGTTTTCGAATCGAGGCGGGAGGCGGGAGGGGTGCTCAGGTACGGTATTCCGGAATATCGTCTCCCCAAAGATATTCTGGCGAGAGAGATAGGCCGCATCCTGGCCCTCGGCATAGACCTGAAAACCGATGAGAGGATAAACGGCGACGGGCTTGAACGTTTACAGAAGGAATTCGAATATATTTTCCTCGGTATCGGGGCCTGGCTGCCCGAGAAGCTCGGGGCCGTCCCCGATGAAGGCGGACCCATCCTGTACGGCCTCGACTTTCTCTGCGACGAAAGGAAAAAGGATCTCTGCCGGGGCAAGAAGAATGTTGTCGTCATCGGCGGCGGAGACGTGGCTGTCGACGTAGCGAGAACGGCTCGCCGCCTCGCAGGCCCCGAAACAGTGATCACCATGGTCGCCCCGGAAAAGGAAGGTGATTTCCCGGCAATCCCGGAGGGCATTGGAGAGGCGAAGGAAGAGGGGATCAGCATGAGGGGCGAATACCGGCCGGTTCAGTTTTTGGGCAGGGATCGTCTGGAGCAGGTGAGGCTCGCCAGGACAAGGGTAGAGAAAGAGCCGGTCACGGGAAAGTATGTGCTCTCACAGGGCGAGGGTGACGATCTCTTGATCGATGCCGACATGGTACTCATATCAATCGGTCAACGTGCCGACACGGGCCTTTTTTTGCCGGAGATCATAGACAAGGACTTTTCGAGGGTCTTTGTGAACAGCTTCGGCATGACCCCGTTGCCACGTTTTTATGCAGGCGGCGACCTGGTGAGGCAGAAACCTGCCGTGGCAGACGCCATCCTGTCGGGCAAACGGGCTGCCCTCTCAATCCACCTTAAGGCGAACGGATACGATGCGGAAAGAATCATGCCCGCCTTGGCCCTCGGACAGGGCTCATCCCTTTCGATGGGCGCCTACAATGAGAACGGCCGGATCGACCTCAAGAAGGTGGCGCAGTTTGCCGATTTGACTACACTGCTTTGCAGGAAGACAAAACCGAATGCTCAGGCAAAATCTCCCCCCGAGGCACGGGTGACCGGTTTTCGTGAAGTCACCAAGGGTCTCGACAGGCATGCGGCAATCGATGAGGCAAAGAGATGTTTTTATTGCGGTTCCTGTAACGGATGCGACCTCTGCTTTTTTCTCTGCCCCGATATTTCGATTATGAAAGAGGGAGACAGGATGTACAGCGTGAAGACGGACTACTGCAAAGGGTGCGGCATCTGTGCCACAATCTGCCCCCGCGATGTAATAGAGCTGGAGGAGAGACTGCCATGAGGGAACTCCTGTCGGGAAACTACGCCATCGCCGAAGCGGTAAGAATGGCCAGGGCCCAGCTTATTCCGGCCTACCCTATCACGCCCCAGACCCCGATCTATGAAAGACTCTCCGAGATGGAGTCCCAGGGAACGCTGCCGGGGACCATGGTGCGGGTGGAGTCGGAACATTCGGCCATGGCTATGTGCGTTGCCGCCTCGCTTGCCGGGGTGCGGGTCTTCACCGCCACCTCGTCTCAGGGCATCGCGCTCATGCATGAAATGCTCCATTTTGCCTCGGGAAATAGGGTTCCCGTGGTAATGGGCTGCGTGAACAGGGTTTTAGCGGCGCCATGGTCTTTCGGAAGCGATCAGACGGACACCCTCTCCCAGCGGGATACGGGATGGATGCAGTTCTACTGCGAAGATAACCAGGAGGCCTTCGACACAATCATCCAGGCCTACCGCATCTCCGAGGCAACGCTCCTGCCCTCGATGGTCATCATAGACGCCTTCTTCAATTCCCATTTCATAGAGCCCATGGAGCTGCCCGACCAGGACCAGATCGATCTCTTCCTGCCGCCGCCCGTGCTTCCTGAGCGCTTCGACCTCGACAACCCCGCCTTTGTCTCGAATGTGGTCACGGCAGGGTCCCAGTTCCTCCCTTTCAGGGAGACGGCTTTTTATGACATGGAGAATGCAAAAGAGGTCATCAAGGAGGTGGATCAGGAGTACAGGGCCCAGTTCGGCAGAGGCTACGGCATGGTGGAAGGAATAAAGACGGACGATGCCCGCCTCGTCCTCGTGACGAGTGGCTCCATGACGAGCACGGCCCGCATGGCAATCGACGGGTTGAGGGCGAAGGGCGCCAGAGTCGGGCTCCTGAAGATCAAGGCCTTCAGGCCCTTCCCGTGGAGAGAGGTCCGGGACGTTCTGCAGGATGCGGCGAAGGTTGTCGTCATCGACAGAAACATATCTCTAGGGAAGGAGGGCATTTTCTGCCAGGAGCTGAAATCGGCCATCGCCAACTCGACCGCCCGGCCGCAGGTCCACGGGTATATAGCGGGTCTCGACGGAGTCGACGTCTCTCCCGAAATCCTTGAGAACATCTGTCTGGAGGTACTGGACAAAGAGGCGCCAGACGATCTACCCGTATGGGTGAGGGGATAATAGCATGTACACGCAGAATATCGTTGAAGACCAGATGAGATCAGGACACATGGCCTGTCCGGGATGTGGGTCGGCGATCGCCATGAGGCTGGTGCTTCGCGCGCTTGGGCCCAAGACATTGGCCGTCATCATTCCATCCTGCTCCTCCATCATCGCCGCCACCCATCCCCATAGCTCCCTTCGGGTTCCCGCGTTCCACGGAACCTTTGAAACGGCCGCGCCCACGGCAGCCGGGTTATCCTATGCGATGAAGATACGGGGCAAGAATGACGTGGCGGTAGTCGCCTTTGCAGGAGACGGGGGGACCTTCGACATAGGATTGCAGTCGCTTTCCGGCACGGCGGACAGGAACGAAGACTATATTTACGTCTGCCTGGATAACGAAGCCTACATGAACACGGGCATCCAGGCAAGCTCCGCCACCCCGCAGAACGCCTGGACAATCACCACGCCCAAGGGGCGGACCGCCAGGAAGAAGAACATCATGGAGATCATGGCTGCCCACCGCATCCCCTACGCCGCCACGGCCTCCATAGGGTATCCACAGGACCTGATGGACAAGGTGCAGAAAGCGAGAAGCATGGAGGGGACCAAGTTCATCCATATTCTCACGCCCTGTGCCACGGGCTGGAGGATGGCCGAGAACCTGACAGTAACTGCCGCGATGCTGGCGGTGGAGACTAAGGTCTTCCCTCTTTACGAGATCCTGGGCGGGAAGACACGCACAATCACCTACGTTCCCCAGGGTCTGCCCGTGGAAGAGTACCTGAAGTCTCAGGGGAGGTATCGCCACCTGAGTGGCGTGGAGATAGAGCGAATGCAAGCAGAGACGGATGAGGATTGGGAGTGCCTTTTAAGGCGCGCCATGGACTGCCAACCTTTATGCGCCAATGAAAAGGAGGTCGTATGAGCTATTATCTCAACTACGAGGGGGGAAAACTGGAGTTTTCCCTGCCGCCGACGTGGAATGTGCTTACCTGTGAGGATTGCTCCGCTGCACCGGTTGTGGATGACGTGAAGAAGGAGCTCACCCGGGCCCTTGATAACCCAATAGGGTCTCCGCGCATTGAAGACCTGGCCAAGCCGGGGATGGATGTGGTCGTGCTCTTCGATGACGTCCAGCGGCCGACGCCTGCTTCCCTTGCCTTCCCTCCGATCCTCGACCGTCTCAACAAGGCCGGTATCCCCGACGAACGGATAAGCGGCGTCTGCGCCCTGGGCACACACCCGGCCCTCTCCCCGGAACAGTTAGAAAAGAAGGTTGGTAAAGAGGTTATCCAGCGTCTCCAGGACCGTGTGGTGAACCACGATCCCCATTCCCCTGAGAATGTCCTCATCGGCAGGACCAACAGGGGAACCATAATCGAGCTGAACAGGCTCGTTGCGCAGGCCGATTTGATCCTCGGCATCGGGGAATGCATGCCCCACCCCTATTCCGGGTTTGGAGGGGGATGCAAGATCATCATGCCCGGTGTCTCATCCTACCGGTCGGTTGCAGACCATCATTATGCCTGGATGCGCAACAAAAACAGCACGTTGAATCTCCTCGACGGAAACCCCTTTTACGAGGATCTTGCGGAAGTGGGCCGGATGAGCAGGCTCGCCTTCAAGCTTGATTTCATCATGAACGAGAAGCATCAGGTCGTCAGGGCCTTTGCCGGAGACCCCATTGAAGAGCATCGAAAGGCATCGGAATATGCTGCGTCCCTCTACATGATCCCCCTAGCGAAGAGGCCCGACGTGGTGATCACATCGGCTGCACCCCTGGAAATAGGCGTGAATGCCATGAAAGCGCTCCTGAACGCCAGTTTTGCCGTGAGGACAGGGGGGACCATCATCTGGGTCGCCTCCCAGAAGAATGCAGGGCCTATCATGCCCCTCGTGGAGCAGATGGCCACCACGGAGACTGCAAACGAGTACCATCGCAGGCTGCTCCGGGGCGACATACCGGATCACCTCAAGAACTTCGGCATCTCCTTTATCATGATGGTCGTCATTTTCAAGGAATTGTCGGAAAAGTTCACCGTCATCCATGTGCCCGAGGCCCTGACTAAGGAGCAGGTGGCTATGATGAATTTCACTTACGCTTCGAGCCTGGATGAAGCCATCTCGGCAACGTATAAGAAATTTGCCGCGGCAGATGTAGCGATCTTTCCGTCAGGAGGTGCCAGTATCCCGAATATACAGTGATTGCAGAGGCATATCAGTAGCAACGTATATCGGTCCGGCACCAACACGAGGTTTCTGTTTCGCTTCTCTCGTTGCCATCCCCGGATAGAGTTTTACGGTATAGCTTGAATTATTATAATCAGTTAGCTTTTTATTTTCTGCTAATGCCAGAGGGTTCGAATCCCTCTCTCTGCGCCACTGGAGACAATGAGTTGAGGGGGTGAGGATTTTTCTGCCCCCTATTTTTGTGCGAGAGGAAAGAGTGAAAGGTTTTTTCCATAAAATGCTCAGGATCGATCTGAAGGAAAGGACCGCCCGCGAGGAAACCATCGCCGACGCGGTCTATGAAGCCGGTCTTGGAGGCAAAGGGCTCGCGCTCCACCTCCTTATGCGCGACAACCCGCCTGGGGTCGATCCACTCGCGCCCGGGAACAGGCTTATCTTCGCCCTCGGACCCGTTTCCGACAGCAAAATATACGGATCGTGCCGCCATGGTGAAAATGACGACGGGCCTCGCCCTCGACGAGGCGGGGCTGCGCAGGATCTCCTCCACCATACAGGACGGGACGCGCCGGTTCAACCTCCGCGAAGGCATGACGCCTGCCGCAGACACGCTGCCGAAAAGGTTTTTCGACGAGCCTCTGGGCGATAACCGCAAGGTACTGAAACGGGAAGACTTTCAAAAGATGCTGGGTGACTACTATGCCTTGCGGGGATGGACCGCCGACGGAATCCCGCGGTAAAAGATTGAGTTCCCTTTCCAACCGGACCGGGACGCCACGGGGTGTGAAAGACGCGCCCGTCCTTATACGAGAATCAGCCTCATCCGGGACCCCGAAAAAACGCTTGCATAAAAATGAAGAGTATTTTAGTCTTCGTATCGTACGAAGATCGCACGATCGTGGAATGCGGCTCAGGCTCAAAGCGCGCAAAGGGGTGTGGGGACCGAAAGAAAAGTTCAGCGCGGTGGTCGCCGGACGCAAAAAATAACATGAAACCAAGGAGGAGAAGATGCGGAGCAAATGGATACCGATAATCTATCTATCGTTGATTACCGTGTTGTTTCTGTCGGGCTCGCTTTTCGCGGAGCAGAAAACAATCAAGGTGGGAGCGGTCTATCCGCTGACGGGGAACATTGCCTCGACCGGTCTTGACTGCAAGCGGGGGGCAGAGCTTGCCGTGGATATCATAAACGGCAAGTACGATCTCAGCCTCCCCCTGGCAAAAGCCGAAGGGCTGCCCAATTTAGGAGGGGCAAAGATCGAGCTGATTTTTGCGGACACCAAGGGGGACCCGAGGAACGGCATGTCCGAAGCGGAGAGGCTCGTGAGCCAGGAGAAAGTCGTGGCAATGATCGGGGCGTATCAAAGCTCGGTTACCAAAACAGCGAGCCAGGCCACGGAAAGGCTCAAAATACCGTATGTATGCTCTGATTCTTCATCCCCTACCCTGACCGAAAGAAATTTCAAATATTTTTTCAGGGTCAGCCCTCATGATGCGGGCTTTGCGAAAGACCAGTTTCAGTTCCTGAAAGACCTCGAAAAGCAAACCGGCCAGAAAGTCACTACTGTCGCCCTTCTTTATGAAAACACCGAATTCGGCTCCAATGTCGGAAAAGCCGCGGCCCAATATGCCAAGGAATTCGGCTACAAAGTCGTCGCCGATGTCTCCTATGCAGCCAATGCGACGGACGTGACAAGTGAAGTCGGCGCACTGATAAAGGCAAAACCGGACGTGCTGATGCACGCCTCCTACATTACGGATGCCATCCTTTTCACCAAGACCTTCAAAGAAATGAATTTTTCTCCGAAGGGGATCATGACCTTTGCCGGATACATCGAGCCCGCCTATCTGCCCGCAGTAAAGGCGGATGGCAATTACATTATCGTCAGATCGACCTTTGCCCTCGACCTGGCGAAAGGGAAACCGCTCGTCGCGCAGGTAAACGAGCTTTTCAAGAAAAAATACGGCATCGATATGAGCGAGAACGCCGCCCGCAGCTTTGCCGCTCCGTTTGTGCTTGCAGACGCCATCAACAGGGCCAAGTCGACAAAGAGCGAAGATATCGTCAAGGCGCTCCTTGCGACGAACATACCCGGCGATCAGATGATCTATCCGTGGAAGGGGATTAAGTTCGATCCGAAGACGCACCAGAACATCTATGCAAGGGGCACGCTCGTCCAGATCCTTGACGAGCAGTATGCGACCGTATGGCCGTTCGATGCGGCGGCGAAAAAAGTGGTATGGCCCTTTCCCGCATGGAAGACGAGGAAGTAACAAGCCCGCAGCGGGAGGAGGACGAAGAGAGTGCCTGAACAACTGTTGCAGCAAATCGTGAACGGTCTGTTGATCGGTTTGATGTATTCTCTCATCGCCATTGGGCTCAGCCTCATATGGGGTGTAATGAATATCGTCAATTTTGCCCATGGCGATTTTCTCATGGTGGGGATGTTCACCTCTTTCTGGCTCTACACGTTGTACGGCCTGGACCCATTGTTCTCCATCCCAATCTGCACGGTCCTCCTGTTTGTCATGGGATTGCTCATCTACCGCTTTATCGTAAGCAAAGTGATGTCAGGACCGATGCTGGCCCAGTTGGTGGTCACCTTCGGGGTCAGCATCTTTATCTCGAACCTGGCGGTCTATCTGTGGACCCCCGATTTCAGGCTCATTGCGAAACCGCTTCTCCGCGGTACATGGAACCTGGGAACGGTACAGCTCAGTATCCCCAAAACCGTTGCCGCCGCCGGCAGCATCGTTACCTCTCTTCTCGTCTTCCTGTTTCTGAAAAAAACCAAGACAGGCAAGGCAATTCTTGCAACGGAGATGGACAGGGAGGCGGCCCTGCTCATGGGAATCAATACGGACCGCGTCAACTCTCTTTCCTTCGGGATGGGAGCTGCCCTGGTCGGCATCGCGGGCGCTTTCCTCTCGACCTACTATTATATCTATCCCCAGGTGGGCGGGGTCTTCGGCACCATCGCCTTTTGCATCGTGGCATTAGGCGGCTTCGGCAGTATTTCCGGCGCCTTTATCGCCGGCATCCTGGTGGGGCTGGTTCAGACCCTCGGGGGCTTTTTCTTTGATCCCGCGTACAAATATGCCATCGTCTTCATGATTTATCTCATTACCGTCTGGATCAGACCTCAAGGTCTGCTTGGGTGGTAGGAGATGAAGAACCTTGTTTTCACGCGGAAATCTTACGGCATTATTATGTTGGTCGCTGCGATCATCTTCCCTCTTGTCGTGACGAATACCTTTTTTCAGCACATCATGATCCTTTTCTTTATGTTCGCCACGATGGCGGTCGCGTGGAATATCATGGGCGGGTATGCCGGAATGTTCTCTTTCGGCCAGGTCGCGTTCTTTGGAATAGGGGCATACACGTCGTCTTTCCTCCTCATCGCCTTTCACGTGAACCCCTGGATAGGACTGATCGCAGGCGGCCTGGTCGCTGCCGTGGTCGGCGCGGCTATCGGCTATCCCTGTTCAAACCTGAGGGGCCATTATTTCGCCATCGCAACTATTGCCTTCGGTGAGATTGTCCGGACCTGCTTCAACAACTGGAAGCTGGTCGGCGCCGCCGAGGGCCTCTCCCTCCCGATGCTCGACGAAGGTCCCGTTAATTTCATGTTCCATTCATCCAAACTGCCATACTATTACATCATATTCATCTTCCTCCTCATCGCCCTCGCCGTCTGTTATCTGATCAGTACCTCCAAGATGGGTTACTATTTTCGCGCCATCAAGGAGAGCCACGATGTAGCCGAAGCCCTCGGCGTCAACGTGGTCTGGTACCGTTTGATGGCCGTCATGGTCAGTGCTTTTCTCACTGCCATGGCAGGCACGTTTTACGCCCAGTACGTTCTCTACATCGATCCCGACAGCGTGTTGCTTTTGCCCATATCGATCCAGATAGTCCTGATCTCCATGCTGGGCGGGGCCGGCTCGGTCATGGGCCCGGTGATCGGCGCGGCCATACTGATACCGGCATCGGAGGTCACCAGGGTCTGGCTGGGCAGCAGGGGTACCGGCATCGACATGCTTATTTACGGGTTCCTCATTACCATGATCTCCGTGTATCAGCCCAAAGGCGTATGGGGTCTATTCTCCGGTACGGGCAGGAGGGTGAGATGAAACAAGCCTCCTGTCTCAAGGTCCAGGGCGTCTCCAAGCATTTTGGCGGCCTTTACGCAAACGACAACATCGACTTCAATGTGGAAGAAGGGGAAATTGTCAGTATCATAGGGCCTAACGGAGCGGGGAAATCGACGCTCTTCAACTGCATTACCGGTTTCTACAAACCGAACAGCGGAAGGATCTTCTTCTTCGGCAAAGAGATTACCCATTACAGGGCGGATAGGATCTGCAAGATAGGGATCGCGCGGACCTTTCAGGTCGTCCAGGTGATAAGCGACATGACGGTACTGGAAAACATGACGACCGGCGCGCTGCTCCACTACACGAAGATCAGTCGCGCAAGGGAAAAGGCGGAAGAGGTGCTGGCCTTCAGCGGCCTTATGGAAAAGAAGCACTTCCTGGGAACAGAGCTGACCATTGCGGACAAAAAGAAGTTGGAGGTGTCGATGGCCCTGGCCACGCAGCCACAACTCCTGATGCTCGACGAATCCATGGCGGGTCTCACGGTCGTGGAGCTCCGGGGGATGATCGATTTAATTAAAGGCATCAGAAAGAACGGCATGACCGTCGTCGTCGTAGAACATGTGATGGAGGCGGTCATGGAGATTTCTGACCGCGTCGTCGTCCTGAATTCCGGTAAGAAGATTATGGAAGGGGCGCCGAAAGAGGTCGTTTCCAGTCCCGAAGTGATCCAGGCCTATTTAGGGGATAACTACCATGCTGCTGTCAGTCGGTAACATGTCGGTCGGCTACAAAGGTCTTATGGCCGTGCAGGACGTCTCGTTCCATGTGGACAAAGGAGAGGTCGTCAGCCTCATCGGCTCGAACGGCGCGGGTAAATCGACTACGCTTAAAACGATTGCGGGACTGATGCATCCTCAAAAAGGAGATATTCTGTTTGACGGCAGCCCTATCGACCATACCCCCGCCTACGACATAGTGAAGAAGAGAATATCGATGATCCCCGAAGGCAGAAGGCTTTTTGGCAGGTTATCCGTTTTGGACAACCTTCTCCTGGGCGCCTACGCCCTCGTTTCCAGGACGGAGATAGAGGAAGCCCTTGAAAACGTGTTCGCTCTTTTTCCCATACTGGAAAGCAGGAAGAACCAGCGCGCGGACACGTTCAGCGGCGGCGAGCAGCAGCAATTGGCCATCGCACGGGGATTGATGTCCCATCCATCCTTGCTCATGCTGGACGAGCCTTCTTTGGGGCTTATGCCTAAGCTGGTCTCAGAAATCTTCGAAATTGTCGGCGAGATAGCCCGAAAAGGCGTGACCGTGCTGCTCGTCGAGCAAAACGTCTTTGAAGCGCTCCAGATATCCGACAGGGCCTATGTGCTTCAGACAGGTCGTATCGTGCTGGAAGGCAAGGGGGAGGACCTTCTCAAGTCCGATCTCGTCAGGCAAGCCTATCTCGGCATGTAGGACAACTGACGGCCCGAACTCGTCACTTTTGTCTCACCTTCTTGGGAGCGGGAGGGGAATTCTTCTGGCGGAATGCCTTTTCCATCTTGATGAGGCGCTCACCGAATTCGACGGCGTGGCGGCGCATGGCGGCGAAAGCCGCTTCTCCGTCCCCGGCGAGGACGGCCCCCACAACGGGCATGTGCCAGCCGCTCGGGTGCATTTGGCGCGGGTCCGGACTTACCGCCTCCACCACCTGTTTGGTGAGTCTCATCATGGACCTTACCAGACCTTCGAAAAACCTGTTGCCGCACATCTCCGCCAGGATGAAGTGGACCGCCGTCTTCCTGTCGATGTCGTCCATAAGCGTTGCGAGAGGAAGCTCCTCCGCGTCCAATGCCGCCTGGAGCCGGCCGGTGTACTTTGACGAGACGTTCTGCGCGGCGCACCGGGCCATCTCCGGCTCGACGAGCAGTCTCACCTCGTAGAGATCCGGGAGTGAGATCTTGTTCGCGAGGAATAGATCGAGGTAGGTATTGGTAAGCTGCTCGAAGGTGAGGTCGGTGACAAAAGCGCCGCCTGCGGACCCCTGGCGGGTGCTGACAAAACCGGAATTGCCCAGTGTCCGCAAAGCCTCGCGGATCGCCACGCGGCTGACCTCGAACTCTTCGGCGAGCTTCCGCTCGGAAGGCAGCTTTTCCCCGGTCTTGAACTGA
>Ga0181527_1003131_pt1 | contig 14992 bp, 12 predicted proteins | sample PEATcosm2014_Bin_30_FD_119762 | JGI IMG/M metagenome (GOLD analysis project Ga0181527, IMG submission 119762) | Peatland microbial communities from MTU Mesocosm Facility, Houghton, MI, USA - PEATcosm2014_Bin06_60_metaG | ecosystem: Environmental > Terrestrial > Soil > Wetlands > Peat | place...
CCTGCTGCTCACCATAGCACTGAACTTCTATCTCATCGACATCATTCCCAAGGGATTCTTCCCGCAGCAGGATACGGGAGTCATCACGGGCAGCGCGCGAGGCCCGCAGGATGCATCGTTTCCGGTGATGGACAACTCGATCCTGCAAATCGAGAGGGTCATCCAGGCTGACCCGGCAGTGGCGAATGTCATTGTCCATACGGGCACCGGGAACACCGGCAGTATCAATATCGCGCTGAAGCCGCTGAATGTGCGGAAAATTTCCGCGGCGGATGTTATCAATCGCTTGCGGCCGAAGTTGAATCGGCTTCCGGTGGCTTCAGCCTTCCTTCAGGCGGCGCAGGATTTGCGCATCGGAGGGCGGTCTAGCAATGCCATGTATCAATACACAATTCAGTCGGACAACGTGTCGGATCTGTCGCACTGGGGCCCCGTTCTGCTGGCGGGGATGCAAAAGATTCCCGGCTTCCAGGATGTGAGCAGCGATGCGCAGAATAGCGGCCTGGAAGAGCTGCTCAATTACGATCGCCCCACAGCGGCAAGGCTTGGCATTACGCCGTCGTCTTTGGACAGCGCCCTCTCCGGCGCCTTTGGCCAGTCGCAAGTATCCCTTATCTATACGCAATTGAATCAGTATTACGTGGTGTTAGAGGTAGCGCCGCCCTACTGGCAGAGCCCCGAAGGGCTCAAGAATATCTATCTCAACGCCACGGGTAGCGGCATCGTTCCGCTCTCCACCGTCACCTCGGCGCAGACAAGCACAACACCGCTGGTTATCAATCACACCAGCTCTTTTCCATCCGTCACCGTGTCGTTCAACCTGGCATCGAACTTGTCGTTGAGCGACGCCACCCGCATGGTTACACAGATGCAGGAGAAGCTGAATATGCCGCAAACCGTCCGCGGCTTCTTTGCCGGGACGGCGTCCGCGTATCAAACCTCGCTGGCCAGCGAGCCGCTTCTCATTGGCACGGCGCTGCTCGCGGTCTACATTGTTCTGGGCATTCTCTACGAGAGCCTGGTGCATCCTCTCACCATCATCTCCACCTTGCCTTCGGCAAGCGTTGGAGCCATGCTCGCGCTCATGCTCTTCAAGATAGACCTCAATGTGATCTCGATCATCGGCATCATCTTGCTGATCGGCATTGTGAAGAAGAACGCGATCATGATGATCGATTTTGCCCTGGTCGCGGAGCGCGAGCACGGAAAGACCACCACCGAAGCCATCTTTGAAGCCTGCCAGCTTCGCTTCCGTCCCATCCTGATGACGACGATGGCCGCGCTGTTTGGCGCGCTGCCGCTGGCCTTCGGCACCGGCACAGGCTCCGAGCTCAGGCGTCCGCTGGGCATCACCATCGTAGGCGGACTTATCGTCAGCCAGATGCTGACTCTTTACACCACGCCCGTCGTCTATCTCTCCTTCGACCGCCTGCGCCTGCGCTTCCGGGGCAAGCAGCCGGCTACTCTCTACCCTGGAACCGCGGAGGCCTCCTAGCAATGGGCTCTTATGGAGTGTTGATTATGAAAAAGTCGATCATGCAATCGCGGCCAGCGGCGGCAATTCTGTGCGCACTCAATGCCTCTGTGTTCTGTGGGATGCTGGCTGGATGCAATGTCGGGCCTAAGTATCTTCCACCGACGATGACAGCCCCCGAGGCCTTCAAGGAGTCTCCGGCGCAGTTCAAGGAAGTGGATGGATGGACTGCCGCGCAGCCCCAGGACGCGGCTCTGCGCGGCAAGTGGTGGGAGATCTTCAATGAGCCGGAATTGAATGCGCTTGAAGATCAACTCAATATCGACAACCAGAATATCCGCCAGGCTTTCGAGAACTTCATGGAAGCGCGGGCCCTGGTGCGCGAGGCGCGCTCGCAGTACTTTCCCACGGTGAGCGTTGGCGGCTCCTACACACGATCGCGGACATCTTCCAACGTTGGATCGGCGGCCGGCACCGGCGGGACAGGCGGTCAACAGTCGCAGGTGTTTTCTCTTCCGGCCGATGTTTCGTGGGAACCCGATCTCTGGGACAAAGTACGCAACACAGTGCGCGCCAGCCAATATACCGCCCAACTGACCGCTGCCGACCTCGAGAATGAACGGCTGACTGAACAAGCCAGTCTTGCTCAATACTTTTTTGAGATTCGTGGCCAGGACACACTCCAAAAGATTCTCAACGAAACGGTGGAAGCGGACAAGAAGGCTCTCGAAGTTGTGCGGGCTGCCTATGACACTGGCGTTGGCGACCAGATCTCCGTTGTAGAAGCGCAGACAACTCTGGAGAGCGCGCAATCGGCGGCAATCAATCTCGGGATTGCGCGAGCGCAGTATGAGCATGCGATTGCCACACTCATCGGCAAGCCGGCTTCGACGTTCTCCATCCCGGTCGAACCCCGTACGAGCGTTCCCCCTGTTGTTCCTGTCGGCCTGCCGTCGCAACTGCTCGAACGGCGTCCCGACGTCGCCGCGGCGGAGCGGAATATGGCCGCCGCCAATGCGCGGATCGGGGTTGCTTATGCCGCCTATTACCCCGCTCTGACGCTCTCGGCCACCGGCGGCATGGAGAGTTCGGCCATCAAGAACCTCCTGGAATGGCCCAGCCGCTTCTGGTCTGTCGGCCCATCCATCTCTGAAACCGTCTATGATGGAGGTCTGCGCCGCGCAACCGTCAATCAGTACATCGCAACGTACAATGCGAACGTCGCCGCGTATCGCCAATCCGTGCTTACAGCCTTCCAGCAGGTTGAAGATTCACTCGCGGCGGTCCGCATTCTGTCGCAGCAGATCAGGCGGCAACAGGAAGCTGTCGACTCATCCCAGACCTTTCTGAGGCTCGAATCGGGGCGCTACGAAAACGGCATCGATCCTTACATCGACGTGGTTACTGCACAAACCACACTGCTCTCCAATCGGCAGGCCCTGGCGGTTCTCGATATTCAGCAGATGACGGCGTCGGTCCAACTGATTGAAGCTTTGGGTGGTGGTTGGGACCGGTCGCAGTTGCCTACGCCTCTCCAGGTCACGCAGAAGCCTGCAAGATCGGAGACCGCGATTCAGCATTAGATTGCGGGAAAGGGTACATTGCGGAAGATAGCGCAATCGATTCCTGCGATCCTCGCAACAAACTCACGAGATGCGCAGGCGGGCAAAGATGGGGATCTTCACAACGTCCAGAATCGCGCCGAATGCGATCGCCACGGCAAACTCGCAAGCGATGACCGCGATGGGCAATGGCGCCATGGCGATTCCCCATGTTGCGAGCGTCGAGATGATAAGAACGTCGGCCACGGAAGATAGAACCAGCATCAAGCTGGGTCGCAATCCCCAGAGGCGTTGGCGCCCGCGAATTACGTACGTCGTAACCTGGCTGCCAAAGACAATGCCAACCACAGACAGAGTTTGCAGTGCCGCGATTCCGAAATGCAACTCGAACTTACCTACTGCCAGAATTGCAGTAGAGAAAGCGAGGAAGCAGATTCCAAGAATTACACCTGCGCCGGTAATTCTGCCGATGTCCCACGAGTTAGGAGTTATCGATGGCCGCACCCTGTCCGTTGTCAATGACATGGCGAGGAAGTCGCCGGTGATCATCACAATGACCATCAGCATGGGAGTTAGCACAGCGTGCCCGGTCATAACCAGGCCGACCGCCAGAAGGAGCACCTGGAATATCTTCTTTTGAACCGAATTTAGCGTATAGGTGAGGATGCGCTGAAACGTGATTCTTCCCTCTTTAACAGCGGCCACAATGCCGCCCAGGCCGGCTTCGGTCAATACGACGCCGGCAGCCGATTTGGCCACGTCGGTTGCGGTCGAGACGGCAATTCCTATCTGCGCCTGGCGGAGCGCGGGGGCGTCGTTGGCTCCGTCGCCGCACATCCCGACCGTATGCCCGCTATTTTGAAAGGCCTTGACGAGGTCATATTTTCCTTCCGGAAGAATGCCCGCGAAGACGGCAAAGTCCTCCGGGTTGATAACTTCGGGAAGCTTTCCGGGCGGACAAACGGCGCCGTTCAATCCAACCGCATGAGCGACGATTGCCGCTGTGACCGGAGCGTCTCCCGTCACCATGACAGTGCGCACGCCGAGGGTGTGCAATTCAGTAATGAGGGAGATCGAGTCTGTCCGCGGAGGGTCGCTGAGGGCGATCAGACCGATAACTTGCATGGAATCTTTGGAACCCTCTGCTACTGCCAGAACCCTGAATCCCTGTTTCTCCAGTTCGTCGGCGATCGCAGCCGCGGCGGGCGAAGGAGCCGTGAGGGCTACGACCGCAGTGAACGCGCCCTTGACGATCCGCACTGCGCTGCCCCTCTCATCTGTCGCTGTGGCCTCGGAGGTTTTCTTGACCGGGTCGAACGGCACAAACGCGGCCAGCTTCGGCAACTGCGACGCGGGCTTGTGCGAAGCGGCAGCGCGTATCGCTTCATCCACAGGGTCCTGACCGCCTTCGGAGCTTGCCAGAGCCGCCATGCCGAGAACGCGGGCTTCGTCGATGCCGGGCATGGGGCGAACGCTGGTTACCGAGAGCGCGTTGCGGGTGAGGGTTCCTGTCTTGTCCGAGCACAGAACGTCGATCGATGCAGCTTCATCCACGGCGGTGAGCCGTGTGGGCAACACGCCCAGCTTCGCCAGAGCGCGAGCTCCAACCGCCGCGGCAAGGGTGAAGGTTGCGGGCAGCGCCACGGGGATGACCGCAAGGACCGATGTGAGCAACAGGGGGACGATCTCGCTCCGTGGCATCGCATGAGTGTAGGCATATATGCCTATGGCAACAATTACGGCGCTATTGAAGATCGCCAGGTTGCGCACGATCTTCAGCACGGCCTTCTGCTGCGTGCTCACCACATGCGCGGTGCGGACGAGTTCTGCCGTACGGCCGAATTTTGTACGAACGCCCGTGGCCGTTACCGCGGCCGTTGCCTCGCCGCGCCGCACCAGAGCCCCCGCAAATGTGTCCGCGCCGGGACCGGCTTCAATGGGCAGGGATTCGCCGGTGAGCATCGACTGATCGAGCTCGACCGAACCGCCGGTCAGATGCACATCGGCGGCGACCACGCCGCCAAGCGACAGCTTTACCAGGTCGCCGCATACCAATTCCGCCGCCGGTACAGTCTTCCATGCGCCATCGCGCTGGACAGAGGCGTTGAGGGCGAGACGCGACTTCAACGCCGCCAGAGTAGCCTGGGCGCGACTCTCCTGGAAGTAGGCAAGCGCGGCATTGAAGACCAGCAAGGCCGCGATGACAGCAGCCTCGTAATACTTATGCAGCGCGATCTCAAGCACAATCGAAGCTTCAAGCAACCAGGGAACAGGTGCCCAGAACTTGGCCAATGCATTGCGCATCGGATGCGCCGAGGTATCCGGCATGGCATTGGGGCCGTCCTTTTCAAGGCGCGCGCGGGCCTCATCGCTCGTCAGCCCTATTGAGGCGATGTCGTGAGCCGGTCTTGCGTCCGGGCGCGGCGATGCGGAGACGGAGACACTATGCGCGCGCATCATTGGCGGCCTGTGGCGCTGCCTCCGCTACCACCATTCCTTGGAGCGTTGCGGCGCACTCTTCCCCTCGCTATCGGGCTTGGCCGAGCGAAGAAGCAGGAGCGGACACCGCACCAGCTTGACGACCTTCTCGGCGATCGAGCCGAAGACCAGCGGATGCCACCCGGAGATGCCGTGCGTGGAGATCACGACCATGTCGATGTGCTCGCGCTCCACCACTTCCATGATGTTGCCCACAACGTCATTACCGACTTCGACGCTGGAGGAAGACTTCACGCCCCTGGCCGCAAGAACCGCATGGCACTTCGCCAGATGACGCTCTGAAAAAGATCGCGCCTCCCGAAGGAATTCGGCTTCGGGAATCAGGTCGGGGAGGGTTGTAGTGGGAAACACCGGGATCACATTGACAAGGAAAAGTTCGGCGTGAAAGTGCTCGGCAAGATCGGCAGCCATCTCCAGAGCCGCCTGGGACGATGGGCTAAAGTCGATGGGCAACAGTATCTTCGTGGGGATGGACGGGAAAGCACGAGCTTCAGGCATGACGGTCTCCTCGCCGAGTCATGAACGCGGCTGGAATCCCATTTTCTGCCGGCAATGAGGGCAAAGACTGTGCTCTTTTGAACATCCGCCGGGCAGCCGGACGACCCGGATGGGTGGGCTTCGTTTGCATCGCGCGTGGTGGACTGGCACAAGATACCTGCCTGCGACTGCGAGCAAATGTGACCATCCTTCGAGCTTCCAACTCTGCCATGATCTCAGTGGGCTTGGCCAATCGCCAAGATGTGTCTTTGACAGTGCCCTGTGTACATGGAAGAGGCGATGCCCGTGAGAGGAGAACCCTTGAAGCCATCATTTGAGAAACGGGAAGAACGGGATTCGCAGCTTTTGTGGGCTTGCCGCGGAGATCTGGCGCCTAGGCAAGGCAGACGGCCGACCCCGGCGCCGCACGGTATAAGGATCGGCCGGGTAATGCTCCAGTTGTCGGTGATTGCCGCTTTCGCAACACTCCCAGTATTGGCAAGATCGCAAGCGCAGACCTTTTCGGGAGACCCCTCCGGCACTGCGCCAGCCGTGACCTCGGGGCAACTGAACCTGACCTACGAGCGGCCGACGCAGAGAACTATGGCCAGCAACTACGTTTTCGATGCGTTCGGTCCGTATCCCATCGCAGGGTCCGCGGTCGCGGCCGGCATCAACCAGTTCAGCAATGCGCCTCCGGAGTGGAACCAAGGCGTCGAGGGCTACTCCAAGAGATTCGGTTCCGACTTTGGGATCGTCGCCGTTGGGACGACAACGCGTTATGGGCTGGCGGAGGCGTTCAAGGAAGATACCCTCTACTATCGCTGCGATTGCAGGGGAGTACTCCCGCGGCTGCGCCATGCCGTCTTGTCCACTTTGACGGCTCGCAGCGGCGCGGACGGTCATCGCGTCTTCTCTATCCCCGCGCTGGTCGCGCCCTATGCCGGTTCGATGACCGCCGTCTATGGATGGTACCCCAACCGCTTCGGCGCCAAGGACGCATTCCGCATCGGCAACTACAGCATGCTGGCTTATATGGGCGGGAACATCAGCCTGGAGTTCTTTTATAGCGGACCCCACTCCATGCTTTCCCGCATGCACTTGAACAATGCGCACGGCTCACCCGACCCTGGTCCAAACCATTGAGCGACCGAGGATTCACTGCGGCCGCAGGCATCAACCTGCCGCAACTGGGGCGGAGGAACAGACCGTTGCCATCCGTTGCCGTCTCCGTCGCGGGACCGGTCAACGGCTTCTTCGAGTGGTTCGGAAGCCTTGGAATCTTTTCCTGGCGGGTGCTCAAGGCCGCGGTCACACCGCCTTACGAATGGCGCGAGCTGATTCGGCAGCTCGATGAGGTTGGATCGAAGTCACTGCCGCTGGTCGCAATGGCAGGCGCGGCAATCGGCGTCATTATCTCGCTCGAAGCCCGTTACAGTCTAAGTCGTTTCGGCGCCAAATCGATGTTTCCATCTACTCTTGTCTACTCCGTCGTCCAGGTAATGGGTCCGATCATAACCGGCCTGGTGGTGAGCGGGCGCGTGGGAGCGGGCATCGGCGCGGAACTGGCGTCGATGAAAGTTACCGAGCAGATCGACGCCATCGAGGCATCCGCAATCAACCCTTACAGGCTCCTGGCCGCAACGCGAATCCTGGCTTGCATCCTGATGCTGCCGCTTTTGACCCTCGCCACCGATGGTTGCGCTTTATTGACGGGCTGGTTTGCACAGACTCTCGTAGAGCCGCTCTCGTTCCATCAGTTCATTTCAAGCGGCTTCAATGGCGCCACCTTCAACGCATTCCTGCCGCCCACTTTCAAGACCGCGATGTATGGCCTGGTCATAGGACTTATAGCTTGCTTTGAGGGAATGCGCACGCGCGGAGGCGCGGAGGGCGTGGGCCGGGCGGCTACGAATTCGGTGGTGCTGGGCTCGCTTTTCCTCATTCTCTCCGATGTGGTGCTGGTGAAATTCATTCTCGTTTTCTTCCCTTAACCGCGGATCGAACACTCGAAAGACGCGCATGGCCACAGCCTATGACATTCCGGCAAAGCAAGTGGAAGCGGAGCAAGACGGCGGTGCGCCGGTTGTTGCCGTCGAGAACCTGCGCAAGACCTTCGCAGGCCACACGGTTCTAAACGGGATCAGCTTGAGCGTGGGCCGCGGAGAAACGCTGGCCGTGCTGGGACGCAGCGGCACGGGAAAGAGCGTCTTGCTGAGGCTCATCATCGGCCTCGAAACACCCGACTCAGGATCGATTCGCATCCATGGCCAGGACATCGACGGGCTGGCTCTCGATCGGATGGGCGAAATTCGGAAGAAGATGGGCTTTCTATTTCAGCATGCGGCGCTCTACGATTCGCTGACCGTCGGCGAGAATGTGGCGTTCCCCCTGGTACACCATCGCAGAGACATGTCCAGGTCCGAGCGCGGCGGCCGTGTAAGGCAGTTGCTGGCCGAGGTGGGCATGAAAGGCGACCGCGATAAGATGCCTTCCGATATCTCAGGTGGAATGCAGAAGCGCGTGGGTCTGGCGCGCGCGCTGGCGCTGGAGCCGGAGATTCTGCTTCTGGACGAACCCACGGCGGGACTCGATCCCATAAGCTCCGGAGAGATCGACGACTTGATTCTAAAACTCCAGCGGGAACGCCGGATGGCATCCATCGTAGTGACTCACGATCTGCACAGCGCCAGGACAATTGCCGACCGCCTGGCTCTGTTGGATCGGGGCAATGTGGTGATCGAAGGCAGGTTTGAGGATCTTCAGCAAAGCGACATCGGGTTTGTGAAGGAATTTCTGAAGCAGTCGTAGGAGGAACTATGTCGAGAGTGGCGCGGCTAGGGGCATTCATCTTTGTGACGCTGGCGATTCTGGCCGCCGGAGTCTTCGTTATCGGGAGCAAGGAGTATCTGTTTCGCTCCACGTACCGGCTGAAGGCGCAGTTCGATAACGTTGCCGGCCTGGCTGCTGGAGCCGACGTGCAGGTGGGCGGGGTTCACAGCGGAACGGTGCGCAGCATCGATCTGCCGCACAAGCCCGGCGACCAGATTACGGTGCTCATGGACCTCGACAGATCGACGCACGAGATCATCAAGCACGACTCGGTAGCTTCGATCGAAACCGCGGGAGTCTTGGGCAATCAGTTCGTGGCCATTTCGTTTGGATCTGCCGGGCAAGCCGAGGTCAAGGATGGCGAGATCATCGCGAGTGAACCGCCGCTGGTGGTGGCGGATATGCTCAAGAAGGCGAGCGGCATTCTGGACAGCAGCCAGCAGGCCATCCAGAACACGACCGAGGCGACAGCGCATCTGAAGTCGATAAGCGCCAAGGTCGATTCCGGCCAGGGAACCGTGGGAGCGCTGGTGAACGACAAGCAACTCTACGGAAACCTGGAACAGACGACAACCACCCTGCATGACACGATGCTCCAGGCGCAGATCGGAGTGACGGACTTCCAGGAGAACATGGAGGCCCTGAAACACAACTTCTTATTGAGCGGGTACTTCAAGAAGCGTGGATACGAAGACTCCGGCAATCTGGCCGCATATAGGATTGGAGGGCTTCCGGCGGGTGCGCCGCTTAAGGCGTTCACCTACACAGCCAAGCAGCTTTTCGATACACGCGATTCGGCCAAGCTTAAGAACCAGAAGTCTCTCAATGCGAGCGGCGAGTTCCTGGCAGATAATCAATTTGGACTTGCGGTCGTCGTGGTCTCCGCCGGCATGGAAGGCGACACCCAGAAGGATCTGGTACTTACGGAAGCCAGAGCCATGGTTGTGCGCGAGTACCTGGTCGAGAATTTCGGCTTTGACGACGGCCAGCTCAAGACGCTGGGAATGGGCAAGCAGACGGGCGCGAATCTGGACGCGGATTGGGGTTCAATCCAGATTCTCATCTTCCCGGCAGGAACCGAGATACCGATCGAAAAGCCTGCGCCGGCCCCTGGCCCACCCGCAGCGAATGCCGCCGGGCCGGTTCAGATTACTTCCGCGGCAAGTGAAAAGCCATAACACTGGCAGCGGCGATCGCCTTGCAGAGATGGAGAAGAGATGACCGGAAGCAAGCACAACCGCGAAGGAAACAGCAGCGAAAGTGGTGAGCCAGATCCTGGTCCTTACTGGAGGCGCATGCATCGCGACTGGCGCTTCTGGGTGGGCGCGGTCTTCATGTTTGCCGCGTTATCTATTTACGTTCTGAGCGGAGACCTGGCGTGGATTCCGCGCAGCCAGCCGCACCAGCCGTCGTCAACTGCCGCGAGATAAAGGCGCAGCCTCGATCCCTTAGGTCAACGATCGGGCGCAGGCAAGCCGCTGGCGCAAGCGACCGCGGCGTTCGCCGTTTCACATGGCAAGCGCTAACTGCAAATCGTGAGAGCCGGGTAACGGACAATGGGACCGATACGCATCAGGCAAGGGCGGCGTCCGGCGCTTGCGCGCAGAGGCCGGTGTGTGTGTTTCGACCTCGCGGAGGAGTAACCCTCGCGGAGATTGCCATTCCGCAATCGTGCGGAATTGGCGGCAATGCAACGGCGCGCGGAGCCGGAAGCTCAAACGGGAATTGGAGCGATTTCAGAGGCAATCGGATGGCGAAAAAGCTAATTGTCTTCGATCTTGACGGAACGCTCGCCCCAAGTAAATCGCCGCTCGATGCCGAAATGTCGTCCCTCCTGCATGACCTGCTCGGCGTGGTCAAGGTGGCTGTCATCTCCGGGGGCGCCTGGCTGCAATTCGAGCGACAGGTTCTCTCCAATTTGCCGCAGGACGATCGCCTGGCGAGGCTGTCGATTCTTCCCACTTGCGGAACAGAGTTCTTTCAGTACGCAGAGGGCTGGAAGAAGCTCTATTCGGAGGATTTCACCGCGGATGAGAAGGAGAAGATCGTCAGTTCTCTCCAGAAAGCGGTCGGAATCGCCGGCTTCCATGTTGAGAAGACGTGGGGCGAGGCGATCGAAGATAGGGGAAGCCAGGTAACATACTCCGCACTGGGCCAGCAGGCTCCCTTGGAGGAGAAGGAGAGATGGGATCCGGACTTCGCCAAGCGCAAGAAGATCAAAGCAATTCTCGACACTCTTATTCCTGAGTTCTCGGTCCGTCTGGGCGGCGCGACATCCATCGATGTTACCAAGCCGGGTATCGACAAGGCCTACGGAATCGGAAAGCTGCGCGATATTCTCGGCATTTCATTGAAGGAGATGATCTTTATCGGCGATGCCTTGTTTGCGGGAGGAAACGACTACCCGGTTGAACAGGCAGGCGTAATATCCATTCCCGTTCGCGGCCCCAATGAGACCAAGCGGGTTATCGAAGCGATCGTCGCCTGCTTGAGCGGCGATGAACCTGCGCGAACCTTTGAGGCGGCGAGCGCGACTTCTTGAGGAGTACAGATGAGCGAATTCACTCCGCACCTCCTGGGATGTTGATGGAGCCGGGACCGGGAAATCCCCAGGAGGTCGAAGGCGTGCTGAATCCGGCCGCCGTTCGCGGGCCTGACGGTGATCTAGACCCCTGCGAGCTGCCGTCCCACAATCCTCCCGAGTGTGCATTCTAGCTCAGTCATTTGCCCATTTTTTTGGAAAGATAAACATGAAGAGGAGCGACCGTTCTCCCCTCCGCCCTGGTCAGGAGCTAAGCCGGACCATCCGACATCTGTCCCTCTTAGTCAGCAGCGTCGCGAAAAGACAGTTTTCAGGGCGGATACAGGCTGAATCCAGGCAAATCGCACAGCCCTCAATGAAGCCGAGCCGGTCGAATGTCCCTGAGAGATCCAACCAGCTTTTTCACATCGATTGGAGAGCATCAAATGCCACTTGTCACAATCGTTATCACTCTATGCGTCGTCGGCGTGTTGTTATGGCTGATAAACCGCTTCATTCCCATGCAGAGCCAGATCAAAGGCATCCTGAATGCGGTTGTTGTGATCGCCGTGGTGATCTGGCTCCTGAAGGTTTTCAACCTGTTAGGGTACATCACCCAGTACCGCGTCGGACATTGAATGATCGAACTGCCGAGACATTGAAGTCCGTGCCCGCCAACGAAACGAAAGTCCACCGCAATACGGCAGAGCCCTGCCTGTAGGAGGAATCTTGAAGCGCATGCTTTTGTTCGCAATGGGAAGTGTCCTCGGCTTGAGCGCGTTTGCGCAAGCCGGCTCGCAAGCAACGATGGTCCTCGAATCCGTCGGCCCGGTCTCCACATACCGCGTGGTCGTGATCAGCCGCTCGGTCCAGGCGGTCAACTATCGGCATCGCAGCGGGGCCACGGATGTGGATTTCGCCGGCACGGCTCTGTTGCCTTCGGCGGACGGAAAAGCCAAGGTGCGAAGCAAGCGCGGCACCATGGAAGTCGAGGCGGAGTTCGGAAACCTGCAAAGCCCCGCAACCTTTGGCGGCGAGTATCTCACCTATGTTTTGTGGGCGATCTCGCCCGAGGGCCGGGCAGTGAATCTTGGAGAAGTGCTGGTGGGCGACAACGACCGCAGCAAATTGACTGCAACCACAGACCTGCAGGCGTTCGCTCTCATCGTTACCGCGGAGCCGTACTATGCCGTCCGGCAGCCCAGCAACGTCGTCGTCCTCGAGAACGTCGTTCGCGCGGACACCAAGGGAACCACCGAGGCAGTGAATGCGAAGTATGAATTGATGGAGCGTGGGGGCTACATTCCCACCGGCTACAAGTTCGACCCGGTGGTTCTAAGCGCCAGTCTTCCGCTGGAATTCTACGAGGCGCGGAATGCGCTGCGGATCGCGCAATCCGAGGGGGCGGAACAATATGCCGGCGCCAGCTACCAGCATGCCGTTCAGTTGATGAACACCGCCGATGCGGATGCCACCGTGAACCACATCGACAGAAAGCCCCTGATTGCCGTGGCCCGGGAGGCAGTGCAGACCGCGGAAGATGCGCGCGAGATAGCGGTCAAGAAGATCGATGAGGAACGCCGCGCGGACGATCTTCAGGCCTCCAGCGACGCGCAGGCAAGATCGCAGGCGCAGGCCGCCGACGCTACGCGATTGAAGGAGCAGGCTCAGTCCGATGCGGCCAAGGCGCAAGCCGACGCGGCAAAGGCGCAAGCCGACGCGGCCAAGGCCCAGGCCGATATGGTCACCAACCAGACGGCATCGGCAGCCGCGATCTCCGCTGCCCAGGCCGATGCGGAGCAGGCTCGTCTAGCCGCGCAGGCGGCTCAGCAGGGTGAACACCAGGCCAACAGCGACAAGGCCGCAATGCGCGCGCAGTTGTCCTTGCAGTTGAACACAATTCTTGAAACCCGCGATAGCGCCCGCGGACTGATTGTCAGCATGTCCGATGTATTGTTCGACACTGGACAATACACGTTGAAGCCCGGAGCGCGGGAGAAACTGGCGAAGGTTGCCGGAATTCTTCTCGCTTATCCTGGGCTTAACATCGAAGTCGACGGCTACACCGACAACGTCGGCGGCGATGCGATGAATCAAACGCTGTCGGAAAATCGCGCTGGCGCCGTCCTCAAATACCTGGTGGAAGAAGGCGTAACCTCAAACTCGGTGAGCTCCAAGGGCTACGGCAACTCGTTGCCAGTTGCCACCAATGACAACGCCGCGGGCAGGCAGGAAAACCGGAGAGTGGAACTGGTTGTTTCCGGCGACGCAATCGGCAGCCCCGCGAATGCGACGACGGGAAGTTTGTATTAACAAGGTTGTGTAACCGCTGCGGTCTCGAAGAGAGGCCGCAGCGCATCTTCGGCCATCCTGACCGCGAACGAAAAAGCGAGGAGTGAAGATGCTTGGGACTATATTGATTGTGATTCTGGTTTTGGCGCTATTGGGCGCCTTGCCGCGGTGGCCGCATAGCAGGAGTTGGGGATATGCTCCGAGCGGAGGAGTGGGACTGGTCCTCCTGATTATTGTCATTCTCCTGGTTCTTGGCCGCATTTGATTTTGAAAGGAGGACACAATGCCGTTTCCCGAGCCGATGCATCCCGGGAAAACTACTGTAGATCCGGTTCCAGATGCCGGTTTGCACGGCTCAATGAATGTATGCAAACTGCCTTTGCCGACGCGCATTGCGTTTGTTGGCAACTACCTGCCGCGCGAGTGCGGCATTGCCACTTTCACGACCGACCTGTGCACTGCGCTCGCGGCGGAATACGGCGAGGGACGCCTGTTTGCGATACCTGTCAACGATCTCGAATCGAGCTACGACTATCCGCAGCAAGTGCGCCTGGAGATTGCCCAGGAAGACCTTTCTTCTTACGAGCGCGCCGCCGATTTTCTCAATTTCAACGGCAACGATCTAGTCTGCCTGCAACATGAATATGGCATCTACGGCGGCAGCGCGGGCCGCCACATACTGACCTTGCTGCGCAAGTTGAAGATGCCTCTCGTGACCACGCTGCATACGGTTCTGCGCGAGCCAGACATGAATCAACGAATGGTGCTCGAAGAGATCTCGCGCCTTTCCGATCGCCTGATTGTAATGAGCGAATTGGCGGCCCAACTGCTGCGAGAAGTGTATGCGGTTCCGGGCGAAAAAATCGATGTGATTCCACACGGCGTGCCCGATTTCCAGTTCATGGACCCAAATTACTTCAAAGACCGCTTCGGAACCGAAGGCAAGTCCGTGCTGTTGACGTTCGGTCTGCTATCACCGAACAAGGGAATTGAGAACGTGATTCGAGCGTTGCCGGCGATTCTGGCAAGGCACCCGAACGTGGTGTATATCGTCTCCGGTGTGACGCATCCGCATATTCGCCGGCGGGAGGGCGAGCGCTACCGCGAAGAATTGAGGGCTCTGGCAGAGCAGCTTGGGGTTTCATCGAACCTGATCCTCGTCAATCGCTTTGTAAGTGCGGAAGAACTAGTGGAACACGTCGGCGCGGCCGATATATACATTACGCCCTACCGGCAGGAGGCGCAGATCGTCTCCGGAACGCTCGCAATTGCGCTTGGAGCGGGGAAGGCGATTATCTCAACGCCGTATTGGCATGCGAAAGAGCTGCTGGCGGA
>Ga0181527_1003132_pt1 | contig 14992 bp, 10 predicted proteins | sample PEATcosm2014_Bin_30_FD_119762 | JGI IMG/M metagenome (GOLD analysis project Ga0181527, IMG submission 119762) | Peatland microbial communities from MTU Mesocosm Facility, Houghton, MI, USA - PEATcosm2014_Bin06_60_metaG | ecosystem: Environmental > Terrestrial > Soil > Wetlands > Peat | place...
GATCAAGGACTACACCAACAACGTGGGCCACTGCGACCGCTGCAAAACCGTGGTCGAGCCGCGCCTCTCCACGCAATGGTTTATCAAGATTCAGCCACTGGCCGAGAAGGCCATCGCCGCCGTCAAGCCCGACGCCGACGGCACCAAGGCCATTCGCTTCACGCCCGAGAACTACGAGAAGATTTACCTCAATTGGATGGAGGATATCCACGACTGGTGCATCTCGCGCCAGCTCTGGTGGGGCCATCGCATTCCTGCGTGGCACTGCGCTGTTTGCCACAAGATCACGGTGCCGCAACCCGGCGCGACCGGCGATCCGGCCGCGTGCGCCCACTGCGGATCGGACACGATCACGCAGGAGACCGACGTACTCGACACGTGGTTCTCTTCGGGTTTGCTGCCGGTCTCCGTCTTCGGCTGGCCGAACATCACGCCGGAAACACGCGCCGATTTCGACGCGTTTTATCCGACCAGTCTGCTCGTCACCGGCTTCGACATTCTCTTTTTCTGGGTGGCGCGCATGATCATGCTGGGTTGCTGGTTCGCCGGCGACGTGCCGATGCCTGATGGGAGCCCGCGCCCACTCGCCGAATCGGTGCCATTCAAGGAGGTCTACATCCACGCCCTGGTGCGCGACGCTAACCGCGAGAAGATGTCGAAGACCAAGGGCAACGTGATCGATCCCATTGAGATCGTGAAGCAGTACGGGACCGATGCGGTGCGCTTCACGCTCGCCAGCATGGCCTCGCCCGGCACCGATATTGCCTTCAACGTGGCCCGCACTGAGGGCTACCGCGCCTTCGCCAACAAGATCTGGAACGCCGCGCGGTTCATTTTTATGAATGTGGACAGGGCGGCGGAGGTTGGGATCAAGGTCGATCCCTCCACGCTCGGCAAGGTGCCAGTAGCGGACTCGAACGCGCCGGTGGAGGCCGTATGGATCGTCGCAGAACTGACTAGGACAATAGCCAAAGTCAACCAATCGTTGGAGCACTATCGCTACGATGATGCCGCCAACACGATTTATCAATTCTTCTGGGGAAGCTATTGTGATTGGTACTTGGAATTTGCCAAGCTGCGGCTGGGCTTTGAAGCGGGCCAGCATACCAGCGAGTCAGCAAGTCAGCGGAACGCGAGATTGGCCGGCTCAAAGGCAGCGTTGACAACGCTGGTCAGCGTCTTTGAGGCCTCACTGCGGCTGCTCTCGCCGTTCATGCCATTCATTACCGAAGAACTCTGGCACGCGGTTTACGATGGCCAGCCGCCAGCGAAGTCGATTGCGCTGACGCGCTACCCTCAGGCAACCGATGCGCTCAACGAATTCGAATCCGGGTTAAGGGACGCCAGCTTGAACACGATGAGGCAACTGCAAAGAGTCATCACGTCCATTCGGGCTCTACGTAAGGAAGCCGGCGTGCCTGATAAGGAGCTTGTCGATAAGGTGTATTACCACTCCACTAGTGGGGAGAGTGTGGAGGGTGCCCGCCCTCTAACGGCAGCTTTGCTTAATCCGGATATCGTGCGGGCGCTCGCCAGGGTCTCTGAAGTCATAGACAGCGGCCCATTGACCCAAAGACATATCCACTCCGAGTCAAACTTTGACGTGGGTCTTGAGTATGAAAATCCCGTCGACGTTGCCGCCGAACGCGAACGCTTGACAAAGGACATTGCGAAGTTAGAGAAAAGGCATGCGGGCGAACTGCGCCAATTGGGAAATCCTGACTACCTGGCCAAAGCTCCGGCGCACGTGGTGGAGGGGTTGAAGAAGCAGGAGGCGGAAACGAGACTTCTGCTGGAGAAGGCGAGAGCCGCGCTGGAGGCGCTGCCGAAGGAGTGAATTGGTTTCCGTGGTTTCCCACCCTTTCGCCAAAAAACGGCGAAAGGATGGGGCACGGGGAGTTTGCAGCATGAGAAAGGAAAAGCAACCGCAGATCCTTCGACTGCGCGGGCCGCAAAGAACGCGGCCCGCCTCGCTCAGGATGACAAGCCGCGAGGCCAGGCGCTTGGGGCTGACAACTTCGAACTGTGAACCACGAATTGCGAGTTACGAACTACGAACTGTGAGGAATTGACCGAGAGCTGAGAGCTGAAAGCTAAGGGCTAAAAGCTAAGAGCTGTTTTTATGGATTGGAAGAGCCATCGCATCGACGCATTGCTGGAGCAGGCCCTGCAGGAGGACCGCGCCACCAGCGATGCGACCACGCATCTGACCATCGATGCCGGTCTGCGCGCCGCGGGCTCCATCATCGCCCGCGAAGAATTGGTCGTCGCCGGGCTTGGCGCCATCCCGCGCTTTTTTGAGATTTATGCGCGGCTCGACGCCCGTCCCGAGGCGCAGACGCGCTTCGAGGTCGTCAGCCATCCCGAAATGTTCGACGGCGTGCGTGCGCATCCCGGCCAGGTGCTGGCCGTCATCCGCCACAACGCGCGCGTGCTGCTGAGTTGTGAGCGCGTGATCCTCAATCTGCTGCAGCACCTGAGCGGCATTGCCACGCTCACGCGCAAATACGCCGACGCTATTCAGGGCACCCATGCCCGCGTGCTCGATACGCGCAAGACCGTGCCCGGCATGAGAGTCCTGGAAAAATATGCGGTCCTCTGCGGCGGAGGCACCAATCACCGCATCGATCTGGCCTCCGGCATTCTGATCAAGAACAATCACATCTCGCTCGGCGGCGGCATCGCCGCGGTGCTCAAGCGCGCTCTTGAGCAGCGCCAGCCCGGCCAGCGCGTGCAGGTGGAAGTGCGCACGCCGCAGGAGCTCGACGAGGCTCTTGCGCACGGGGCCGAAGCCATCCTGCTCGACAACATGACGGCGAAAGAAGTGAAGAAATCCATCGAGCGCATCCGGTCCGTGACGGCCGGCCAGCCGGGCCGCTGGATTCCCACCGAAGCCTCCGGCGGCATCGTGCTCGACAACATCCGCGCCTACGCCGAGACCGGCGTCGACTTCATCAGCGTGGGCGCGCTTACGCACTCCGCCCGCGCCGCCGATATCTCCATGTCGATTTCCGCGGAGCCGGGCCAGGAACGCGTCAAATTCAACCGCGAATTTCACGGTGAGGGGCTTTAGGGTCTGCTCACCACGGGGCAGGCAAACTCAACCGCGCCGTCGATCAGGGATTTCATGTTCGATCTCGCAGCCCTCGAAGCCGAACTCGCAGGCACCCTCTTCGCCGGCAAGCTGCATTTCTCCCGCGTCACCGGCTCGACCAACAGCGACGCTGTGGCCGGGGCTCGCCTGGGAGCGCCGCACGGCTCGGTTTACTTGAGCGACGAGCAACAATCCGGCCGGGGCCGTGGCGATCACGGCTGGATCTCCGCGGCTGGCGAAGGTCTCTACTTGAGCGTGCTGTTTCGGCCGCAGTTTCCCGCCGCGCGCCTGGCTTTTCTGCCGCTGGCCGCGGGCCTGGCCGCCGCCGATGCCATCCGCGCCGTCTCCTCGCTCGACGTCGATCTGCGCTGGCCCAACGATCTCTTGATTGGCCCGCGCAAGACTGGAGGCATTCTTATAGAAGCACAGCTCGAATCCAAAGGTCCGCCCCACGCAGTGGTGCCCTACGCAGTAGTGGGAATCGGCATTAACGTGCACCAACGCGCGTTTCCGCCGGACCTGGCCACGCCCGCCACGTCGCTCGATCTGGAGACGAACCGGCACATCTCGCGCCAGGATCTCCTCGTCGCGCTGCTAAAATCTCTGCAGCAGGAAGTTCTCGCGCTCGCCGTACCGGACGCGGCAAAGGAAATCGCCACGCGCGTTGAAAAGGCTTCAACGTGGATGCGCGGCCGCAGAGTGGAAGTACACGGCCCGCAAGCCTGTAACGGCGTTACGGCAGGCCTCGACGAACATGGATTCCTGCGCGTGGCAACCGCGGAAGGGCTCGTCACCGTGCAAACCGGCGGACTCCGCGAGAAACCAGCTTCTAGCTGCTAGCTACTAGCTCCTAGCTCGCGGGTGCCAAATCGATGGTAGTGCGTTGATTTCGGGAAAACCATCCCTCAGGGGCTAAAGCCCGCGTTCATTTTGCGGCGTTTACGGCACGAGTGAACTCGTGCCCTTTCAAAACAGTTTCAGACTGACCCACTACCAAACAGATGATTTTGGCTGTGGCGAGAATAAGCTAGAAGCTAAAAGCTAGGAGCTGTCTTTCAAATGCTGCTCGCTCTCGACGTCGGCAATACGAATACGACACTCGGCCTCTACAAGCTGGATGGCGAGAAGCCGGAGCTCGCCGCGCACTGGCGCGTCACTTCGCACCGCACCCAGACCGTCGACGAGTACGGCGTCTTCTTCGTCAACCTCTTCGAGATGCACGGCATGTCACCCACCCAGGTGACGGACATCATCATTGCGTCGGTAGTGCCGCCCGTCGACTCCACGTTGCGCCAGGTGTGCGAGACTTACTTCCACATCGAGCCCATGTTCGTTGAGCCCGGCATCAAGACCGGCATGAAGATGCTCATCGACAATCCCACCGAGCTGGGCGCGGACCGCCTGTGCGACTGCATCGCCGCCTACGAGCGCTACGGCGGCCCGTGCATCGTGGTCGACTTCGGGACGGCGACAAAATTCGAGGTGATCTCCGCGCAGGGCGAGTACCTGGGCGGCGCCATCGCGCCCGGCCTCGGGTTGAGCGCCGATGCGCTCTTCTCGCGCGCCGCGCGCCTCAGCCGTGTTGACATCAAGCGCCCGGCCAAGGTTATCGGCACCAACACCGTCGCGCACCTGCAGAGCGGACTTTACTTCGGTTACATCGGGCTCGTCGACGGCATCATCGAGCGCATTCTTGCCGAGTTAGGAACCCCGCAGGACCGCCCGCCGCGCATCGTTGCCAGCGGCGGCCTGGCGCATCTGATCGCGCCGGATTCGCGTTACATCCAGGAGATCGACGACATGCTGACGCTGGACGGCCTGCGCATTCTCTTCGAGCGCAACCGATCCGCCCGTCCCCGCGGCCGCTCGCACTGAGGGCCGGCTCGCGCAACAGGCCCGGGTGCCCCGCCCTCGCGGCGTTTCTGTTTTTGTCGCTAAAGTTCGTTGCATAAATCCTCGGAGCGGATCGAGAAACATCCCTCAGGGGTTAAAACCCCACTGTTTATACGCCTTTCATGGCACGGCTAAAGCCGTGCCCTTTCAAAACCGGATTTATGCGACCAGTTCAAGGGTGGGCAGCGCTGGCCCGGCTCCGCCCCGCATGCTCACAACCCCGACAAAATCTCCTGCGCCGCGGGCACGTGCGCGCGCAAGCTCATTGAGGTCAGCTCATCGGCCTTGCGCAGGCTGGGGAAGATGGTGGCCCACAGCCCGGCGACGGCCAGCGCGCCCAATCCGCCGATCACGGTGGCGCGCACCGCTCCCCACCACTGTGCCGTCAATCCGCTTTCAAACTCGCCCAGTTCGTTGGACGCGCCAATGAACAGCGCGTTCACCGCGCTCACGCGTCCGCGCATCTCCGGCGGCGTGGCCAGTTGCAGCAGCGACCCGCGAATGATCACGCTGATGGTGTCGGCCGCGCCTGCCACAGCCAGCGCGGCCAGAGACAGCCACAAAGTGCGCGACAATCCGAAGACCACCGTGGCGGCGCCGAAGATCGACACGCATATAAACAACCAGCGCCCCGCGTGCCGGCGCAGCGGAAACCGCGCCATCACCAGCGACATCGCCACCGCGCCCGCCGCCGGCGCGGCGCGCAACACGCCCAGGCCGCGCGGACCCTGGTGCAGGATCTCGTGCGCGAAGATCGGCATCAAGGCCGTGGCCCCGCCCAGCAGCACCACGAACAGATCGAGCGAAAACGATCCCAGCAGCATCGGCGCCCGACGAACGTATTGAAACCCTGCCAGCAGCACCTTCAGCGAGAGATCGCGGTGCTCCATGCGCCCCGGCCGCACGCTCAACATGCTCACCAGAACCAGAAACCAGCCCAGCGTTCCCAGCGCGAACACGTACACGATACCCGCGCCTTCCAGCCGCGACTCCGGCACGAAATGCGCGAGGGGAAACGTGAACAGCAGGCCGCCCAGCGCCGGCCCGGTGATGTTGGCCAGTTGGAAAATAGCACCGCCCCACGTGACCGCGTTGACGAAGTGCGTCTCCGGCACAAGATGAGGAATGAGCGCAGAACTTGCGGGTCCTGAGAACGCGCGCCCCGTGCCAACAAAAAACAGCACAGAGTAAATCGCCAGAATATTCTGCGTATTGTTGCGCGCCAGCACCACCAGCGCCGCCGTGCAAATGCACTGCAACGCGTAACAGGTCATGATCACGCGCCGCCGGTCGAAGCGATCGGCCACGTGGCCCGCGGGCAGCAGAAAAATGAGCCCGGGCAGGAAGAGCGCCAGCCCCGTGTACCCGAGGTCAATGGCGCGATGAGTAATGGAGTACACCTGCCACGCCACGGCAACAGACTGCGCCTCGGCGCCGAGAATCACTGCGACGCGCGCCAGTTGGTATCGCCTGAAATCACGGGAGGCAAAAGCCTCAAGTCCGCGACGCGGTTGAGGGGAAGGCTTTTCCATCGTCTGCTCTCAGGGTATAACGGACAGCGCGGATGCGGCTGAGACGAGCGCTCAATCGCGATGCTATACTCGGCTGCGCGTCCTGACCACGGTGAGGATTCACATGATCCCGTCCAAAACCGGAAAAAGCAGTCGTAGAGAATTTCTTCAGGCTTCGGCAGCGGCGCTTGTCGCGGCGCGCCTACCGCTGGCCGCGCCGAACGCCGCCGCGCCGGGCAACGCACACAATATTGACGCGAACGTTATCGCCATTCCCGACACGGGATGGCGTCTTTGGCCCGACCAGAAGGCCGAGTGGCAGAACGACACCGTCTATTTGCCTGAAGATGTGCATCTCGCGAGCCTGCCCGTGAACCCTCCCAGCGGCGGCTGGGACGCGCTCAGCGCCACGCAGGGCATTCCCGTTACGCTGCCCTGCACGGTGGAGCAGTATTTCTGGGGCCTCACCGGCATGCGTCCCTATCACGATGAATATCGCTTTGAAACTGCCGACGATGAAGTCAAGAACGGCGCCTACTACGGCGTCTCCTGGTGGTGGCGGGCACTTGAAATTCCGGCAGCACTTCAGGGCGAGCGCATCTTCCTGCGTGTTCGCGGCGCACGTCAACGCGCCGAAGTCTATCTCAACCACAAGCTCGTCGGCTACAGCCTGATGGAGGAGCTTCCCTTCGAATGCGACGTCACCGCGGCGGCGCGTCCCGGCGCTTCGAATCAACTTGCCATCCGCATCACCAATCCCGGCGGCCGCCTGGATTGGGTCGACGGCAGCAGAATCATCTGGGGCAATGCGTCCTTCCAGAAGAGTCACGGCTTCGGCGGCCTCGATCGCGCTCTCACGCTCAGCGCGCACGGGCCCGCGCGCATTCGCGACTCCTGGGTGCTGAACACGCCCGAGTCACGCCGCATCACGGCGCATGCCGAAATCGAAAATGTTGGCGCAGTCGCAAGCGACGGCCGTCTGCGCTTTTCAGTCCTCGATTCCGTCACCGGCAAGGAACTCGCGCACGCTGAAGTTGCCGCGCCGCTCGACGCTCATCAAACCGCCGCGTTTCAAGCCGAGCTCTCCTGCCCGTCGGCGCAGCTTTGGGATCTCGATGCGCCGCATCTCTACCGCATGAAGGCCGAATGGAGCAGCTCCGCGAAATCAGCAACAGAAGCCGCGGCCGCTACCGACGCGCGCACCATTGACTTCGGCTTCCGCTGGTTTGCGCCGGAGGGCATCGGCAGCAACGCGCTCTTCCGTCTCAACGGTCGCCGCGTGCGCATCTATACCTCCATCTCGTGGGGCTTCTGGGCGCTTAACGGCCTGTTCCCCACGCCCGAGCTCGCGGAAAAAGAGGTTCTCGTCGCGCAACAGTTCCATCTCAACTGCCTCAACTTCCATCGCAACCTCGCCAAGGAAGAGGTGCTCGCCATCCAGGATCGGCGCGGCCTGCTGCGTTGCATGGAGCCGGGCGGCGGTATGCAGGCGGTCGGTCGCGCTGGTCAGCCTGACGGTTTTGCTGAGCGCTACATGCAGGCCAAGATCCTCGGCATGATCCGCGCCAATCGCAGCCATCCCTCGGTAGTCGAGTACATTCTGCAGAATGAAGGACGACCCGATCTTTCAAACCCAAACCTCGAGCGCGTGTTGCGGATGATGCATGCCGCCGATCCAAGCCGCAGCATCGTCGGCTGTGACGGTTTCGCCGCGCGCGCGCCGCAGGCATGGATGGAACCGTACAGCGACCACCTGCGCACCTCCGCCGAGGGCGGCGCAGGCGGCTGGTGGGACGATCACCAGGGCCAGCCGTCCGATGTGTGGCAGGATGCGCAGTACATCAGCCCCACGCAGTTCCTCTACTACTCCGCGGACCGCACGGAAATCGTGGAGTGGGGCGAGATGAAAGGCGCCGCATCCATCGACGATCACGCCGCCCTTATCAAGCAGATCATGAAGCACGGCGGCCACAGCTACGACCTTGCCGATCACGAGGAGCTTCTCGCCGTCTACGAAAAATTCCTCGACACGTGGGGCTTCCGCAAGGCTTTTCCCACCGCGAGCGATCTCTTTCAGTCCATCGGGCGTCGCGCTTACGAGTCATGGGGACAGTTCCTCGAGAACATCCGCATCTGCGACCTCAATGACTACGCAGCTATCAGCGGTTGGGAATCGACCGCGATGGAGAACCACTCCGGCCTCGTCGACAATTTCCGGGACTTCAAATCCAATCCCGATCCCATCCGCAACTCGCTCTTGCCGGTGCGGCCCATCGCCAAACAGAAGGCGCTGGTTGCCGCACTCGGCGAGCCGGTCGGCTTTGACCTCTATCTACTCAACGATTCGAATCGCCCCGCTCCCGGCAAGCTCGCGTTTTCCATCGCCGATCCCAAGGGCGCGCGTCACGCGATCGGCTCCTGGGATGCGCCCGCTTTCGTGAAGGATCAGCTCTCGGTTCTCGTCAAGGAGAACGTCACGAGCCCCGCGCTCGACCGCGAAGGCGTGTGGACCACGCACTTCTCGCTCGCCGGCAATGAGGAGACTGAGCACCGCCGCGAGATTTGGGTCGTCAACCCCACGCCGCATCACTTCAACAATCTGCGTGTGGCCGCGCTCGGCCTGGCCGACGAGATTGCCGCGCAACTCGCGCCCATCCCCGGCCTCAAGCTCGAGCCCTTCGCCGAGGGCCAGCACTACGATCTCATCGTGGCTTCGCCGCCCACCGCGCGGCCCACTGATACGGTCCACACCGACGACGTGGGCGCCGACCTCCGCAGCCATTCCATTCCACCGACAAAATTACCCGATGAGATCGTCGCCGCCTTCACCTCAGGCACGCCGCTCTTCGTCCTCTGCACCAGCGACGGCCAGGCCACCGGCGCAGGAGCGCAACTTGCCTCCGCGGCCGGCTTTAGTTTCGACGGCATGGTTGGCTCTTCGCGCGCCTCCTGGATGGGCACATGGTTCTTCGTGCGCAAACATCCTGTCTACGACGGCCTTCCCGTCGACCGCGCCATGAGCATTGAGTACCAGGTGAAGGGTTCCGACTCGAACGGCCTCATAGTCTCCGGCGACGGCATTGAAATCATCGCCGCTTACAGCCGCGACCACGACCGCAAAATTGGCGCAGGCACATTTGCCTGGTCGGGCCATGGCCGCAGGCTGCTCTTCCATCGCATCACCGAGATGCATCGGGTGTTCCATCGGCGGCTGCTGTCGAACGGAATTCAGTATCTGACTGCTGCACCCGCGAACCGGGTGCGAAGCAATTAAAACCGCCGCGCAGACAACGGAGGTAAGATGGTGGGCATGAGAAAGCCCATCAAAGTCGCACTGATTGCGGCGCTGCCTCTAGAGTTCGCATGTCTCTGGTTTCTCGCGAGGGACTTCGAAGGACTGCCGTCCGATGCCGGAGCTCTCGAACGATTTCTCGACTACGGAGTGGAAATCGTACACTGGCCGGCTAAGCTCCTGATCCCTTTGTTCAATGTACTCGTTGGCTCGCAGTCTACGCCCTTGGTTCGGATTGCCCTGATCTCTCTTGTCGGCTACCTTGACTGGGCGATCCTGATCTTCGCGATTCTCTACGGCGTCCGATTTTTCACGCGCACCAGCGCACCACCAAAAGCTTGCGTGTCTGGCCGTTGCGCCATGAAACAATAAGTCCATACACCTCATGACCGACGAACTGCTTCCATCAGCCGAACCCACTTCCACCGAACCCGGTGCTACGCCGACCGAAGACCAAGGTCTGGTCGTTCAACCCAGTGCCGTCAGCGCCGAGATTTCAGCGCCTACCGAATCTGTTCCCAGCACTCCCGTCGAAGAGCAGGATCTGAACAGTGAAGCTGACCCGGAGCCCGCCGAGTCGTTTGCCGACATGCTCTCCGCTTTCGACCGCGAGCACACGCATCGCGCGAAGACCAAGCAACTCGAAGGCACGGTGGTCTCGCTCTCCGCCGACCAGGTCATCCTCGACATCGGCTACAAGATGGAAGGCGTTCTGCCTCGCTCGGCCTTCGAGAATAATGCTGAGTCTGTTCATCCCGGCGACGCGTTCCCTGTCTCCATCACCGGCCGCAACGAAGAGGGCTACTACGATCTCTCGCGCTTCCGTGTGGCGCAGCCCCGCGATTGGTCGGGCCTGGAGCGCGCGTACGCCGAGAAAATCGCCGTCTCCGGCACCGTGACCGAACTGGTAAAAGGCGGCCTCAGCGTCGACATCGGCGTACGCGCCTTCATGCCCGGCAGCCGAAGCGGCGCGCGCGACGCCGCCGAACTCGAAGCCCTGATTGGCCAGCCCATCACCTGCCGCATTACCAAGCTCGACGTTGCCGATGAGAATGTCGTCGTCGATCGCCGCGTGGTTCTTGAAGAGCAGGCTCGTGGCGCGCTCAATGACCGCCGTGCCGCGATCAAAGAAGGCGACACCGTCACCGGCACCGTGCGTACGCTCATGCCTTACGGCGCTTTCGTCGAGATCGAGCCGGGCCTCGACGGCCTGCTTCATATTTCAGATATTTCGCGCGCCCGCGTCGCCAAGCCCGAAGAGGTGCTCTCCGTCGGCGAGCAACTCACGCTGCGCGTTCTCAAAATCGATCCCGGCACCGGGAAAATCTCGTTGGGCCTGAAGCAACTGCAGCCCGAGCCGTGGGAGACTGCGGGCGAGCGCTACGTGACGGGCCAGCGCGTCGCCGGAGCCGTTACGCGCCTCACCGACTTTGGCGCATTCGTCGAGCTCGAACCCGGCCTCGAGGGCCTCATTCATATTTCGGAGATGGCGTGGGACAGAAAAGTTCGCCATCCCAGCGACCTGCTTCGCCAGGGCGACCGCGTCGATGCCATCGTGCTCTCCGTCAAACCGCCGACCGCGACTGACGCCGGCCGCATCTCTCTTGGCCTCAAGCAAACCCTCGCCGATCCCTGGCTCGAAGTGGAGCGCAAATTCCCTGTCGGTTCCGAAATCGAGGGCCCGGTCACCAGGATCATGAATTTCGGCGCCTTCGTTGAGATCGCCCCCGGCGCAGACGGCCTCGTACACATCAGCGAGATCGTCGCCGACCGCCGCATCAATCATCCAAGCGACGTACTGCGCGAGGGCCAGCGCGTCAAGGCCCTCGTCCTCGCCATCGATTCCGAGAAGCGCCAGATCAAGCTCTCGATGAAGCAATTGATTCCCACCAGCATCGATGAATACATTGCGGAGCACAAGGTGGGCGACCGAGTCTCGGGCCGCGTGGTGGAGTTGACGGCTTCCGGGGCAGTGGTTGAGCTCGGTGAAGGCATTCGGGCCACCTGCGGTGGGGCAGCCGCGCCTGCGGCGCAAAAGAAACTCGCGCCCCCTTCGTCAAGTGCTGCGCCAACCTCCGCCGCGCCCGATCTCTCGCAGCTTTCATCGATGTTGAAGGCCCGCTGGAAAGGGAATGCGCCTTCGCCAACGGCCGCGCCGGAGCCGCTTGCCGAAAGCCAGATTCGGACGTTCAAAATCGTGAAGCTCGTCGCTGATACGAAGAAGATTGAAGTGGAATTGGCGTAGACCGCGATCTTCGCCAAATTGCTGACTCGCTCTACAAATACACCTCATCCACATAGCACCAGCGCCAGTCTTCGCCGCGCTCGGCACTCTGGATCAGCGGATGCTGCATCTCATGAAAATGCGCCCGCGCGTGCCGGTTCTTCGACGAGTCGCAGCAGCCCACGTGCCCGCACTCCAGACACATCCTCAGGTGCACCCAGGTATCGCCCATCTTCAGGCACTCTTCGCAACCATTGGTCCGCGGCTTCACTCCCTTTTTGATCGTTCCCAAATGCGTGCATTGCGCTGCCATCGGTGACCTCCTCCGGCCTTGTACCGACTATAGCGCAGGTGCAACCCTTTCACGAACCGGCACTTTTTCGCTGCATCGCCCTTTATCCACTATGCTTTCGCTTATGCACCTTCCTGCGCGCGATGCCGAGCTTGTGCAGATTATGGATGCCTCGCTTGCCGAGGCGGCTCGCCGCGCCGGAGCGTTTCTGGCCTGCCGCGTCGGCTGCACGCAGTGCTGCCACGGAGCCTTTGCCATCAATGCGCGTGACGCCGCGCGCCTGCGCGCCGGAATGGGCGAATTGCGCGCCGCCAATCCAGCGCTCGCGGCTGAAATCGGGCGCCGTGCCCGCGGCTGGCTCGCGGAGCACAGTCCGCATTTTCCCGGCGATCGAAACTCCGGCGCGCTCGGCAATTCTCCTGAAGACCGGGCCCGCTTCGAAGACTTCGCGGACGATGCCGCATGTCCCGCGCTCGACCCGGCGACTGGTAGGTGCGATGTGTACGCGTGGCGTCCCATGACCTGCCGCGTCTTCGGCCCTCCGGTGCGCGCAACAGGCGAAGACGGCGCCGAAGGCCTGGGCCATTGCGAGCTCTGCTTCATTGGCGCCACGCCCGAACAGGTAGCTGCTTGCGAAATGCCCGTCCCGCACGATCTCGAGGCGGAATTGCTCCAGGAATCCGGAACGGACTTTGAGACCGTCGTCGCGTTCGCGCTGCTTCCGTAGAAACCCTCCGTCGCGTGGCGCGATAAACTGATCTTTGCAGCCTCCCATGCCAATGCGTCCCTGCTGGGCCGAGATTCGCATCCGCGCTCTCGAAGAGAACATGCGTTTCCTTGCGAGCCTCGCCGCGCCGCACGCCGAGCTGCTCGCCATGGTCAAGGCCAACGCCTACGGCCACTCGCTGGCTCCGTGCGCGCCCGCGGCGGTGCGCGCGGGAGCTGGTTGGCTCGGCGTGACCAGCGTGGAAGAAGGCATTGCCGCGAGCGCCCTGTGCCCTGACACGCGCGTGCTCATCATGTCGGGCATTGCTCGCGGCCAGGCCGCGGCCGCTATTCAATTCCAACTGACGCCCATCGCCTGGGAGCTGTGGCAGCTCGACGAGCTCGAAGCCGCCGCGCGTGCCGCCGGCGCAGCCCCCGGTTCGTTCCCCGTTCATCTTGAGATCGACACCGGCATGAGCCGCCAGGGAGTTTTACCCAGCGAGCTCTCCAGCATCTTCTCGCGCTTTGCGCCGGGCTCGCCGCTCCGCCTTGAAGGCGTGATGACGCATCTCTACGCCGCCGACGAAGCCTACGGCCAGGCGACGCAGGAGCAACTCACGCGCCTCGAAAGCGTTCTCACGCGCATCTCCGCCGCCGGGCTGTTCGCCGAGTGGCTCAATGTGGGCAACTCGGCAGCGCTCGTTGCCGGCCAGGCGCGCCCCCTTGGCGAGCTCGCCGCCCGCCACGGCATGAAGGCCCTGCTGCGTCCCGGCCTCGCGCTCTTCGGCATCGCGCCCGAGTTCGATCCTGCGTTCTCCGCTGCGGACGAGCCACCTTCGCTCGCCCGCGCGCGCGCCACTCTCGAGCCCGTGCTCACGTGGAAAACCTCGGTCGTGGGCGTTCGCTCCGTGCCTGCCGGCGCCAGCGTAGGTTACAACGGAACCTTCGTCGCCACCGAGCCCATGCAGCTCGCACTCATCGCAGTGGGCTACGCTGACGGTCTCGTGCGCTCTCTCGGCAATCGCTTCCATGTGTTGGTGCGCGGCGAACGCGCGCCGCTGGTGGGCCGCGTCAGCATGGACCAGTCGGTTGTAGATGTGACGGAGATTCCCGGCGTCGCCGCCGGCGACGACGTCGTGCTCCTGGGCACGCAGGACAATGAAACCATCACCGCTTACGATCACGCCCGCGCCACGGGCACCATTCCCTGGGAGGTTTTCACGCGCATTGGCCCGCGCGTTGCGCGCACGGCGGTTTGAACGGGGTTCATGCTATCCCACCCTTTCGCAAAAGGCACGAAAAGGATGGGGCACGCTGTAACGCGGACGGGGACGTCCGCGTTACAGCCGGCCGGGAGGCCGGCGCTACATCAAAGGCGCTTTTGCGGATAAGAGCTCAGCGCGCTACCGGTTCCGCGGGCGTCACGGGCAATTCTGATGCGCACAAGCCCGCCGCGCACTCGACCGCGGCAATCATGGCTTCTGTTCCGATCGCCGAATTGAGCAGCATGTGATAGAGCCCGCGCGAGCACCACTCCTGCTGATAGAAACTGCGGATGACCGCGGCGCGCCGCCGGTCGAAGGCCGCCAAATGATGCTCCGCCTGATGCGCACGCTCAGGAAATGCCTGCGCGAACCACTCCTTCTTGGCGCTGGCCGTGGCGTACACAAAAACATGAAAGCATCCCGGCCGCCCGGCCAGGGCGCAGGCCGATCCGCGGCCAACCAGCACGCAGTTGCCCTGTTGCGCGGCCTCGAGAATCTCCGCCTGAATCAGTTCCAGCATGCGTTCGGAGTCGAAGATCTTCTCATCGCCGCTTGTGGCCGGCGCGTACACCGGATCCTGCCAGAACATTTTGCCGTAACGGTAATACCAGGGGTCCAGCCGCTCATCGAATTTGGCCGCCGCCTTGGGATCGATGCCGGCGATGCGCGCCGCGCCGGCCACCAGCTCCGAGTCCAGCAGCCGCCAGCCCAGCCGC
>Ga0181527_1003136_pt1 | contig 14975 bp, 7 predicted proteins | sample PEATcosm2014_Bin_30_FD_119762 | JGI IMG/M metagenome (GOLD analysis project Ga0181527, IMG submission 119762) | Peatland microbial communities from MTU Mesocosm Facility, Houghton, MI, USA - PEATcosm2014_Bin06_60_metaG | ecosystem: Environmental > Terrestrial > Soil > Wetlands > Peat | place...
CGGTCAACGTGGCTTTCAGCCGCGAAGTGAACGATGGCCTCCGGCTGATATCTAGCCAACGTCTCGGCCAAGACCTCCGCGTCATTGATGTCGCCGCGGACAAAGACATGCCTCGGATTATTCTGCAGGCTAATCAGATTTTTCAGGTTGCCCGCGTACGTCAGCTTGTCGTAGTTGATGATCTTGCCGACGCTCTGGGAGATCAATTGGAGCACGAAGTTCGATCCAATGAACCCCGCTCCGCCGGTCACAAAAATGCTATCAAACATATCGCAAACTGAGCTATCTGTTGAGCTATCGAAGGATGTGAATCAACTGTCGTGCACTTTCCGGATTGCATCCCGCAATATAGTCTAGCGCATCGCTTGTTGCTCAGCACTATTTGCAGCGGTCTGCTAACCCCGGTCAACCACCGCCACTCGCGGTCTGGCCCTTCCCCACGCATGGCTTTCACGCCGCTCTCGTGCTTAGTGTCCGGTGACAACCGCCAGAGAGGCCGCCGTAATTGCCAGTTGGCCGGCGATTTGCGACCAATCCTGCAAGTTCTTCGTCAGCGCCCCGATTGAAATCTTGGCAGGAATCACGATCGTATCTCCGGGAATGACCTGCGCGCTCTTCAGATTGCTTCTCCAAAACCCGGCAGTGCCTCCAGTCGGGCCCAAAATCGATCCGTCAGCCCTGACCACGATGAGATGCTTCAAGTCCGCCGCTCTTGTACCGTTGCCGGCCAGCTTTACATAATCTTGCACGTGCATACCGGCGTGATACAGGTACGCGCTCTGGTTGTAAATAGCCCCGCCCACATTCACCGTCTTCACCTGAGGCGGAATCATGATCTTATCGCCGTCTTCCAGCACGATTTCGGGGTAGTCATCGATCGATGTGGCGGATGGCCGCATCTGCAGTACGATTCGACCGTTAGTCATGGCGTTCTGCACTTGTGCCAACGCCTGACGTTGCGCCGCGTCCTGCACACTGTGCTGAAGGATGTTCTGCTGCTCGAGTCGCACCGACTCGCGTGTCAACTGCGTCGCGAACAGGTATGCCTCTGGGGTAACTCCGCCGGCGCGGCGGATGACAGTACGAAGCGTATCCCCAGGTTGAATCTTGTAAACACCGGGTGCGCCCACTTCGCCTTCGACTCGTACGAACTTTGATTGTTTCTGTAGCGGCGCCCGCACATCCCGTTGGGAGAAAATCATGACAATGTCGCCGGCCTCGAGTTCAAGATCGGCCGATTGATCACGCTGAAGGATCAATTTGCCAAGGTTGAAGGGAATCAGCCGGGTGGTCAGATCCACCGGATTGAGACGCTGGATCAATGCGTAATCGAAGTTAATCTCGGGCGCGCCGCTCCTGATATCGGCTCCCAATTCCGCTTCGTTCTCGATCGTACGGCTGCAAGGTTGCGTCAGATCCTGCAGGGCCGGGGTTCTTCTCGTCTGCAACTGCCGTTGTGTCGGTTGTGTCAGTTGCACCCCGTTGTGCTTCTGATCCGCTGTTCCGCGCGCAACTTCCATCTCCTTGGGCGTCTGCGTGTAATTTGCGGCCGCGGGAATATCGACGGGTTTGGCCGGCTCGCAACCGCCAATCAACTGATTCTGCGCGTTCCAGAATGCGCGGGTCAGTAGGACATCCTTGTTCGGAATCAGGTCGCTGAGCCGCATCCCCTTCTTCCAAGGGTACCTTCCCGGATTGGCCACGCTTCCGCGCAAAGTCACCGCATTATCGAATCGCGGGGAGATCGCTGTAACTCGAATGACATCTCCGTCCTGAAGCTTCGTGCTTAATCCGTGCGCATCCAAAGACAGCGTCTCAACCGTCCGGCTGGTGTGATTCTCAATCCGCTCGATGCTCAGTTGCTGGCCGCCGGCCATCGACGTAAGCCCGCCGGCCAGACGAATAGCTTCCCGGAGGTCCTCGCTCTTGATTTCATAGATTGCGGGCACGTTGACGCTGCCGGCGATGGCCACTTGCGGTCCAACCGGAGGAATGTAGATCACATCGCCGGGGAGCAGCGGCACATCCTTCGATCTGTCTCCAAAGACCAGCAAGTCGTAAACATCGAAGTTGGTTATCGTCTTGCCCTCGCGCTTCAACTCGATATTACGCATCGAACCGCTGGCAGACGGCCCGCCGGAAGCGAACAGTGCGTTGACTAATGTGCTGAGTGAACTGATCGTGTAACGGCCCGGACTCTTTGTATTCCCCAGAGCAAAAATTTCGATCGTACGTAACTGCGCGAGAGATACTGAAATTTCGAAATTGCGGAAGACGCGTCCGATTTCGCGTTTCAGATGATCTTCCAAGTTGGCGTACTTAACGCCCGCAAGTGTAATGGCTCCCACCTTGGGGATAAATATCTGCCCATTGCGGTCGACGATCGTGCTCTCCCGGATATCGATCTGCCCCCAAACTCTGATCATCAGCCTGTCGCCGGGTCCAATCACATAGTCAAGCGGAACCGGCACCTGCTCAACAGGAGCAAATGTTGTGGGCGGATTCCGGAATAAGTTCTCGCCGTAAACCGGCAAAATCACGCCAATACTGGTCGCGACAAAGTTCTGGAATTCCGTGGGCGCTTGGGCTGCTTGCGTTACGGTGGGTAACTGCGGCCTCTGTCCAGAACCAGCCGTGCCGGTTTCGTCTACAACGATCGACGGTGTCGCAACTTCAGCAGTCGCTCGAGCGCCGGACGCTGAAGTGCCGGCTGCACTCTTGCAACGTGGATCGGCAGGGTTCACCGAGCAGTCGGCAGCCGTGGAAGTTGCCTCTGTGCCTGAGGAGGAAAGATCCTGCCCAAAAGCCGCGACGGCGCAAAAAATCAAACCGCAGAGCGCTGCGATCGCAAAGCGTATTCTCATGAGTCTTTTCCATGCCCATCGTTTTCCGGCCGCCGCGCCTCGGCGTTACCACCCCAACGATAGAATCTGGAGTTGGCGCGCAATCTCTCGCGCGCGACTAGCCGGGAAATCATGATTCTGACGATGAACAGTAGGAAGATAACACAATCAGAACTGCTGGTGTAAGCGGCAAAGCCGTCAAAAACCGTCTCAGCCTCGCCGTGACTTGCATTTGCTTCAGTTTCCGCGCCAGCGCCAGTTGGGCCGGTACTTCAGCTCCACTGAACTTGTGACGTTGTGCTGCGGACCCGAAGCCAGCAACGGAATATTCCAGCGCTCATATTGCACAAAGCTCGAGAGCCTGAACAACTCCCCCAGGGGGAACTCGGCCGTGACGCGAAAGTCATCCAGCGTGCCCCCTCCGGGAATAAACGCCGGATCGGTAACCTGATTGCGAAATGTAAACTGAACATTCGCCACCGGAGAAATCAGGTATCGGCTCGAAAGATACAATCCCTTTGCCTGCCTTCCAATCCAATCACCAAGCAGAAACCCTTTATTGGTGTAACCATCGTGGTAAGCCTGATTGAAGTAGAAAAATGTGCCATCGTATTGGCTGATAGCCGACTGGGCGGTCATGGGTGCTTCAGCGCGGAAATCAAGTTTGTGCAGGAATGGGAACTTGGCCAGGTAGATACCCGGCATGATCGCCGACCGGCGAGGAGCAGCCAAAGGAGACGGGTCGTCGTCCACAAAAAAGTCTCCATAGAAGGTCAACCAGTCTCGTAACCCGGGCACCCGGTAGGTGAAATCAAAGCCACCCCGACGATCGCCTACATCCTGGTTGCTACCCGGTAACGAACCGGTAGGAGTCGTGGCATCCCCAAAACTTGTGAATCCGTTCCCAAAATAGCCCAACGTCAGGGGATGTCCTGGACATGGGTTGGAAAGGCACGTCGCGCCCGATTCGCCGCCAATGATCATGGTTCGCGTAAATCCCAGTTCCAGGTCAGGCGTGGGCTTGAAACTGATTTTCTGGCCATGAACATACGGTCCATCGGGATACAGGTGTCCCGACATCTTACCGAAAAATGAATCAACCTTGAACGCCCCGAGATACCCGAAGATCCATGGCAGGCGGATCGGCGAAGTCTGCGATAGTCGCGCCATATAGATGGGTTCGGCATTATTGCTGAAGAGGAAGGGCCCGCTGACGGTCGGCCCCCACCATAAGCTCTCTTTCCCCACCGTAAGTGAAAGCTTGCTGAACTGCACGCCGGCATAGCCTTCGATCAAGCGAAATTGGTCGGTCCCGGCATTGCCGTGGGGGACAGACGGTACCCCGTCAACGTTTGCTTCAAACTGCTGCACGCTTGCCGAATAGGCGGGCACCGCCGGGGCATGCTGATACTCGCCGCGGCCATACATGACGAATCTGCCCGTAACCGCTGAGCCGGTTATGCCGGAGATGTTGTTGAAGCCTTTCCAGTAGGGCCTGCCGTAATCGTCGTAGAGCGTTTGGCCAAAGTGGAAGCTGTCATTCAGAGGCGTTCCGCTGATGACCTGGGCCCGCGTGTAGAATTCATCGATCGAGATCATCTTCGATGGCTGCGTGCCCGAAGCCTCGAGATTGTCCGCGAACTCCCGTCGCAATACGTCAACGATCCGCGATTCTTCCGAGCCGGCCTTCACCCGCTCGCCTCCCTCATGTACGAGCCGCGCGCACTCGGCGCGCGTCCACGGCCGCTGGCCGAGAATTCCGCTGTTCACGGCGCCGGAGGCGATCAGCCTGTCCAGTAGCGGATAAACGTACGAATCCATTGGGACATAAGGTGAGGCCACAAACCTGGGCCCCGCAGACTCGATGGCCTTGGTTTTCACCACGGTTCCGATCGCGTCTCCAGGCAGCTCCGGATTGTGATGAGCCGCGTACACATGCCTGCCGATCAGGTACCCGATCATGCTGCCCACAACAACGTCCGAGGGCGAATGCTGCTGGCCCAGAACGCGCATCGAAGCCACCGTCCCGGCCGTGCCGTAGGCCAGCAAATCGGTCAGTAAGCCGGGGTATTCGCGGGTGATGACTGCCGCTGCCGCAAAAGTCGCCATCGCATGGGTGGACGGGAAAGCGTCGCCGGATGACTGGAACCATTGCCCCGGGTGGCTGGAAGAGAACGGCCTTTGCCGCCGCGTAATCTGCTGTATGGCGGTATCTACCACGAACCCGTCGAGCACGGCCTCGCCGACCAGCCAACCGGTTTCACGCCGATGCGGATTGTTCCACATCACTCCCGAAAGATACATCGCGCCGGAAAGAGCCGCCGTGCCGTACAGTCCGTAATCGGAGACGTTCTTGAAGCGATTCACCGTACTCGGCGCGCTCGGCAGATCGCTCACGGCCGTCCGATCGGTCGCGATGAACCCCGCCGTTACGCCGAGAAACGGAACCAGCCACAACGAATCCGCTGTCCGGACGTAGGCCGGACTTGTCCAAATGGCAATTTGATCTTTCAGAAAGTTCTTCGGCAAGCCGCGCTCGAGCTGCGCCTCATGTTTCTCTGGAGTCGCTTGCGTTTCTGCGGACAACGGATTCTTGGTCCGCGCATCGGTTGGCTTCTCCGGGCCAGCTTTGGTTCCCGAATCCGACAACGGGTTCTGCGTGTGCTCCTGGACACCGGAGTTCTGCTCAGCTCCCTGAACAGAGTTCCGCGGAGGTTCCGCCAAGGGATCCTTCGTCCGCTCTTGAGCCGATGCCGAGCCCGCCGCATACCCGAGAAGCATCGCAGATAAGATCCAGCATGCAACTTGATTCGTCTTCATGAGAATAATCGCGATCCCCGAGAATTAAATCGGCCTGCACACAACACTGGCCACGGCAAGTGGGTCCGCGGGAGGCCAACCGAGGCCGTCGAACACCGCAGTCAAGAGGTAAAGAAAAACAGAATAGCACAAGGATGGACGGTGGCCCACATCCGTCCGCAGTTGGCGAATGTACGGTAGTTCTGAGCGCAGCAGAACAAATCCTGTGCCCGACGGTGCCCCACGTTCGCCCGTGTCGGGGTCCCCAACGAGGCTCGGCTCGTTGGGGTGACTGGGCTAACGTGGGGTAGTTTCTTATGACTAACCGTTGGCCCACATTTGCGCAGGCGGAGCTAATGTGGGGTCGCCTCACCCTCGCCGTGCTGGCATTCCAGTGTCTCTCCGCCGACGCATTTACGCCCGCACAGGTCAGCCCCTTGGTGCGTAGCCCTTGGTTCGGAGTCGCGAAGCAGTTTCTCTTAGAGCATGTTTCACAAATAGTTCTTTGAAGGGGCGCGGCTTTGCGGGGTCCCCGGCAAGCCTGTATTTGGCTTGCTGGGGTGCCTTGAGCCGCGCCGTCCAGAGCCAATAAGAATGCTGGCTTTAGCCCCTGAGGAGATTCGCTGTTTCCTCTGGCATCGATTTATGAAACAAGCTCTAGTATTTTGCGGCGTTGCCTTCGATGAAGTGCGAGATCTCAGACCACTCCGTCACCAGCCCCTCCAGTTCGCGGCGCTTGCCGGCCAGCAATTCGACAATGCGCTGGGTTTCTTCCGCGCTCACGAACACGGTCAATGCCTGCTCGGCATCGGCGATTTCGGCCTCGACGCGCGCGATCGCTTCTTCCAACTCCTGACAGCGCTCCGTCATCTGGCGCAGCTTGATCGGGTTCACGCGTCTCCTGGCTTCCGGCTTGGAGTCAGGCTCGGCCTGCCAGCCGTTTGCCTCCGCCGGAGCGTTCTTTGCCGGCCCGTCGCTCGTGGCCGCTGCCGCATTCACCTGCTGCTGCTTGCGCCAGAGGTAGTCTTCGTAGTTGCCGGGAAAAACATTCACGGCGCCATCGGCCACTTCAAAGACGCGCGTCGCCAGCTTGTCGATGAAGTAGCGGTCGTGCGAGACGAACACCACCGTGCCCGTGAATTTCTCGAGTGCCTCCAGCAGCACGTCCTTGGCGCGCAGGTCGAGGTGGTTGGTCGGCTCGTCGAGCAGCAGAAAATTCGAGGGTTGCAGCAGCATGCGCGCCAGCGCGTAGCGGTTGCGCTCGCCCCCGGAAAGCACTCCGATGCGCTTGAACACCTCGTCGGCGGGAAACAGGAAGCTCCCCAGCAGGGTGCGCAGCTCGGGTTGCGTTTTCTGCGGTGCCACGCGTCCGAGATCGTCGATCATGCGCGCCTCCGGATTCAGTTCCTTGTACTGATCCTGCGCGAAGTAGTCGATCTCAACGTTGTGCCCGACGTGGTATTGGCCGCCGCTAAGCCGCTCCATGTCGGCCAGCAGCTTGATCAGCGTCGACTTCCCCGCCCCGTTCACGCCGACCAGCGCTATGCGGTCGCCGCGCTCGATGATGAAAGACACATCGGCGAAGACTTCTTTCTCGCCGTAGCGCTTCGCCACGTCTTTGAACTCGGCCACCACGCGCCCGCTTGGCTTGGGCTGCGGGAACGTAAAGTGAATCGTCCTTTCTTCCTGCGGAACCTCGATGCGCTCCATGCGCTCAAGTTCCTTGATGCGGCTCTGCACCTGCTTGGCTTTGGTCGCCTGATAGCGGAAGCGGCTGATGAAAGCTTCGAGTTGCTCAATGCGCTCGCGTTGGTTGCGGTAGGCGGCGTCCAGCGAATCCTTGCGTTGCTGCTTCTCCCGCAGATACTTTTCGTAGTTGCCGCTATAGAAGTGAACGCCGCGATTCCAGATCTCAAGCGTCTTTTCGACCGTGACGTCCAGGAAATAGCGGTCATGCGAGATCACCACGTAGGCGTACGGATAATTGCGCAGATAATCTTCCAGCCAGTTGCGCGTTTCCAGATCCAGATGGTTCGTCGGCTCGTCCAGCAGCAGCAGGTTCGGTTTTTCCAGGAGCAATTTCGCCAGCGCAATGCGCATCTGCCAGCCGCCGGAAAACTCTTCCGTCCTTCGCGGCCAGTCCTCTTTGCGGAAACCCAGCCCGGCAAGCACCGTCCCCACTTGAGCCTCGATTGCGTATCCCTCGCGAGTGCGGATGGTGCCCTCCAGGCTCTGGAAACGATCGCCGATCTGCGCGTACTCGGCGTCGGCCAGGTCGAGTTCGCCCATGCGCTGCGCCAGCTCCTCCATCTCGCGGTGCATCTGGTGAAGATCGTCAAAGACGGAAAGACACTCGTCGAAAACCGACCGCCCAGCCAGTTGCAATCCATCCTGCGGAAGATACCCGGCGGTAATGCCCCGGGCGCGCGTAATCGAGCCGTAGTCAAGCGACTCCGGCCCGGCGAGCACCTTCAGCAGCGTCGACTTGCCGCTGCCGTTCGCGCCGACCAGGCCCACGCGATCCTGCGGAGTAATCAGCCAGTCGAGGTTTTCGAACAGGAGCTTCGGGCCAAAGCGTTTGCCGGCCCCGGACAACTGAATCATGAGTACGCTCTAAACTTGTTGGAACTTAAAATTCATTGTCTCACGAGGGATCGGCAGGTGCCCCACGTTCGCCGCGTCGGGGCCCCCGGCGAGGCTCGGCTCGCTGGGGTGACTGAGGCTAACGTGGGGTAGTTTTCTTCTGAATCGTAAAAGTTGCCCCCAGACGCTCCCGTCCTCGTACTAAACACACCCCACGGGTGTCATCCTGAGCGAGCCGGGGTCCCCGGCAACCGCTGTAGTTGCGGTTGCTGGGGTGGAACGCCATCGATAGACCGCTTGTGCGCCGGCTTTTTCATGATCAAAACAGCCAGTATGCAAAGCATGAAGAGCACACCCATAACCCGGAATGTTTCCGCAAAGCTGAGCAACGACGCCTGCCGCTGCACCAGATTATAAATCGCCGACATGCTCTGCATGCTTGCCGTGCTCGCATCCGCGCCCCCCCGCATCATCAGCCCGCGGGCATCTCCCATCAGCATGCGGAACTGTTGATCGTAGGGTGTAACGTGCGCCACCAGCATCGACTGGTGAACCTGCGCCCGCCGCGCCAGCCAGGTCGTCACGAAGGAGATCCCTACGCTCGATCCGATGTTGCGCATCACGCTGTACAGACTGGTGGCGTATCCGATCTCTTCGCGCGGGATCATTTCCATGGTGATGGTCGTCAACGGAACAAATACAAAGGCCATCCCAGTGCCCTGGAGCATCTGATACCAAAAAATATCCCAGGTGCCGGAATCCAGGCTCATGGTCGAGTAGCCGAAACAGGCGACGCCGGTCATTGCGAATCCCAGCACCAGCATCCAGCGCGCATCCCATCTCTTGCCCAGCAGGTAGCCCACCAGCGGCATCAGAAGAGCGGTGCCAATCCCCCGCGGGCTGGTCCACAGGCCGGCCGTTTGCGCCGTCCAGCCAAGCAGCGTCTGCATGAAAAGTGGCAGCAGGACCAAGTTTCCATAGAGCACGAAGCCGAGCATCCAGGCCAGGCAAATTCCCACCGTAAACGTTCGGTAACGCAACAGGCGAAAACGCACCAGCGGCTGTGGGACCAGCAATTCCCTGATCACAAATGCCACCAAGCCCACCACCGCCAACACGGCCAGTGTCACGATAAACCGCGAGCCGAACCAGTCTTCCTCCTGGCCCTTGTCCAGCATGATTTGCAGCGCGCCCATTCCGATGGCAAGCATCGCCAAGCCAAGCGCATCCAGACGCAACTTGCCGCGCTTTATGTAGGGCGGGTCGACAACGAACAGCGAGATCATGAGCAGGCTGAAGAGTCCGACCGGCAGGTTGATGTAAAAGACCCAACGCCAGGAATAGGCATCGGTAATCCAGCCGCCGAGAGTTGGCCCCAGGATGGGAGCGGTCACAATGCCCATGCCCCAGAAAGCCATCGCCTTGCCGCGCTCCGGCCCGGGGAACTCCTCCAGCAGAACGGCTTGCGATATGGGCTGCAAACCGCCGCCGGTGGTGCCCTGCAGCACACGAAACAGAACCAGCAGCGGCAGATTGGGCGCGAGTCCGCAGAGTAGGCTGGAAACCGTGAATCCGGTGACCACCGTCAACAGCAGCTTTTTACGCCCAAAGTAATTCGCCAGCCATCCCGTGATCGGCAGGATCACCGCGTTGGCGACGATGTATGAGGTCAGGACCCAGGTCGCCTCGTCGACCGTCGAAGACAGGTTGCCGGCAATATGCGGCAAACTCACATTCACTACCGACGTATCCAGCACTTCCATCACAGCGCTGGACATGACGGCGATCGCAACCAGCCATCGATTTGCCGAGGGACGGTGCATTCCGAGGACATCTGCTCCGCCTACACAATAGCAAATCCTGGCTTGTGATCAGCCGCCGAGATCAGCAGCCGTCCCGGTGCGCTGCTCCGCCCGCCGTCCCGCTGTCCGCCCGCCTGATCTCCTTCTATGACCCAATCTCCTTCTATGAATAGAGCCGGTTTCACAAATAGTTTTAAAGGGGCGGGCTTCAGCCGCGTTGAAGGGGACGGGCTTCAGCCCGTCCGTCAATAGCCAGCAAGGATAGGGGCTTTAGCCCCTGAGGGGATTCGTTTTCCTCTGACACCGATTTATGAAACAAGTTCCGCCAATCCTCTTTACGAATACCAATCTTCGCGGGTAAGCGGCAACTCGCTGTGTCCATGCTCCGACTTGTTCAGCAGCAACTGGCACAGATTCATCCGGCCCACGCGGAAGCCGTGCGCCGACCCGGCCATATAGATGCGCCATGTTCTGTACGTTGCATCGTCGGTGAGGCGGCGCGCCTCTTCGGCGTTCGCCTGCAATCTGTCCGACCAGTGCCGCAGCGTGATTTCGTAATGTTTGCGGAGGTTTTCCACATCCTGCACTTCAAAACCGCAGCTCTCGGCGGCGCGAATCGTCGTGTTGAGCGGAACGAGTTCGCCATCCGGGAAAACATATTTCTCAACGAACGATGCTCCTCCGTTGCGTTGCCAAGTGGCGGACAGCGCGATCCCATGATTCAGAAACACGCCTCCCGGACGCAGCAATCGCCAAGCCCTGCTGAAGTATTCCGGCAACAGCGCTTCGCCGACGTGCTCGAACATTCCGACGCTGACCAGTTTGTCGAATTGCTGTTCCACTTCGATTTCCCGGTAATCGCAAACCTCCACCTTGCAGCGCGAAGCCAGTCCCGCTTGGCGAATGCGCTCGCGTGCCAGTTCGGCCTGGGCAACGCTCAGCGTGATGCCGTAGGCATCGACGCCATACTCGCGCGCGGCGTGGATCAGCAACCCTCCCCAGCCGCATCCCAGTTCCAGCAATCGCTCGCCCGCTTTCAGTCGCAGCTTGCGGCAGAGATAATCCAGCTTCTGCTGCTGCGCGGTATCGAGATCGTCGTCCGGCGATCTGAAATAGGCGCAGGAATAGATCATGCGCTGGTCGAGAAAGAGTTTAAAAAAGTCATTGGAAACGTCGTAGTGGTAACGGACAGCCGCCCGGTCGCGTTCCGCCGAATGCGGCCTGCCCTTTTGTTCCGCTGCCCCGCGTCCCTTAATGAATCGTCTTGGCACCGCCGCCATGGCGCGAAGCCGCAGCTTCGCCGCCAGCGGCAGCTCTTCGGCAAACAGGCGGTCCGCGAATTCAAATGCGGCTTCGAGATCGCCTTCAACGTCGAAATCATCGTGAATAAACGACTCGCCGACCGACAACTCGCTTGGCGAGAGAAACAACTGGCGTAGCGACCACGGGTTCTTGAGGACGAGCGTGAAACTGGGGCGCGCCGCCGCTCCCCACGAGCTGCCGTCCCAGAATCGCACACGGAAATTCTTGCAGGATAGTTTTGCGGTGATTTGTTCGAACAACCGAGCCGCTATGCCGACTGTGTCATTGGGGGGAAGCGTTGCGTAAGAGGCCATTTTGCCCTCCTTTGCCGCGCACACATCAGCGTTTTTTCTTGAGAGACTCTGTTGCTATGCTAGCTCAATCGGACGGCCGTTGGAAGTCCTTCCCCGGGGCGGGATGAGATAAAATAGTGCTGTGTAATTCCCTTGTTTCCGAGGCATTACGCGCGATTCGTGATACACATCACATGAGTTTGTGCGATTAGCCACGTAGGCTGAGTGCAATGCTCACCGACAGTCAGGCAACCGGATACTCTACGATGGACGGCATGATTTTATGCATCGACGACGAGCCCATCGGCCTTCGGGTCCGCAAGATGCTGCTCGAGACTCGAGGCTATAAGGTGCTGACCGCCGCCAGCGGGCGCGAAGGTTTGGAATTGTTCGTGTCTCATCCGGTTTCCGCCGTCGTCCTCGACTACGCCATGCCGGAAATGAATGGCGACGAGGTCGCGATCGCGCTCAAGCGCCTGAACCCCAACGTAAAAATCCTGCTTTTCTCAGCCTACGTAAAGTTTCCCGAGGAAGTGCTGCAATGGGTAGATGGCTTCGCCGTGAAGGGCGAGCATCCTGCCGCGCTTTTCAACGCATTGCAGCAACTTCTCTCTTGTTAACCAGCGGCCTTTCGTTCATCCTGTTGCGGAACCGCTCTTGCCGGAAAAGCCACGTCCCGAGCGTTTATTCGCCCCAAGAGGACAAGCGTGCTGAATCGACCGTTTGCTCGCTACATAATTGCTGTCGCCGCGGTGGCACTGGCACTCGTTTGGCGCCTCGCCATGGTCAGTGCCCTTCATGCCGAATTGCCGGCCTACATCACCTTCTACCCGGCGGTAATGCTTGTGGCGATGCTGGCCGGCCAGTGGGCGGGTTTGGTGGCTACCGCATTGAGCGCGCTGGTTGTCGATTATTGGATTCTTCCCCCGGTAGGACAATTCGCCATCGAGAAGCCTGCCGATGTGGTCGGTCTGGCTCTGTTCTGCCTCATGGGCGTCTTCATGAGTGTCTTGGCCGAGCGCTACGGCCGGAGCCGGGAACGGGCTGCAGCCGCGGAAAAAGAGCTGGCTTTACAGAGAAGCAAAGCGGCGCTGGCGGAGAGCCAGCAGCAATACCGCACCCTGTTCACCAACATGGACGAAGGGTTTTGCATCATTGAGATGATTTTTGACGCGCAGGGCAGGCCTGCCGATTACCGTTTCCTGGAGGTCAACGCGTCTTTTGAAAAGCAAACCGGGCTGCATGAGGCGGAGGGGAAACTAATGCGTGAGCTTGCCCCGGCTCATGAGGCCCATTGGTTTGAGATTTACGGGAAAATTGCATTGACCGGTGAACCGGCGCATTTTGAGAACGAAGCCAGAGCCTTGAATCGCTGGTATGACGTGCATGCCTATCGCGTCGGCGAGCCGGAAAAGCGGCAGGTCGCAATCATTTTTAATGACATCAGCGAGCGCAAGCGGGCGGAAGAACAGCTCCGGAAGCTCAATCGCACGCTTACGGCCCTGAGTAACAGCAACCAGGCGCTGATGCATGCCACCGATGAACCGGCATTCCTCCAACAGGTGTGTCGCATCATCAACGAAGATTGCGGTTATGCGATGGTGTGGATTGGCTTTGCCGAGAATGACGAAAACAAGACTGTCCGGCCCATCGCCTCCGCCGGCTTTGAAGAGGGATATCTGGAGACGATGCGGATCACCTGGGCCGACAGCGAACGTGGGCGCGGTCCTACCGGCACCTCCATCCGCACCGGACAACCGTCGATATGCCACAACATGCTGACGGACCCCGCCTCCTTTCTGCCCTGGCGCGAAGCGGCCGTCAATCGCGGCTATGCTTCCTCGCTGGTGGTTCCTCTCAAAGAGGACGATAAGTCCTTTGGGGCAATCACCATCTATTCCCGGGAGCCGGATGCGTTCTCGGAAGGTGAAGTCCATCTGCTGACTGAACTGTCCGCCGACCTGACGTATGGCATTGGAACGCTGCGCATGCGTGCCGCCAACGCCCAGGCCGAAGAAGCTCTCCGCGCCAGCGAAGAGCGTTGGGCAACCACTCTGCGAAGCATCGGCGATGCCGTGATCTCGACTTGTGCGCGGGGCAAGGTCATCTTCATGAACGCAGTGGCGGAGAAACTGACCGGTTGGCCCCTCTCCGAAGCCCAAGGGCATGATCTGGAAGAAGTCTTCAACATCGTCAACGAAATGACCCGGGAGAAGCCGGAGAGTCCGGTGGCCAAGGTAGTTCGGATGGGGCAGGTGGTGGGGCTGGCCAATCACACGGCTCTTATCAGCCGCGACGGAACGGAATACCCCATCGAAGACAGCGGTGCGCCGATTCGAAACCAAGGCGGCGAAATCACTGGCGTCGTCCTGGTATTCCACGATGTAGTTGAGAAGCGAAAAGCCGAGAAGGCCGTTCGCCACAGTGAGAGGCTGGCCGTCACGGGACGCCTTGCCGCTACCCTGGCGCACGAAATCCATAACCCGCTGGACACGGTCGGCAACCTGCTTTACCTGATGGATCTTGCTCCCGACCTGCAAGCAGCGCGGCAACACGTCGCGCTGGCCTCGCAGGAGGTCGCTCGCGTCACCCAGATGACGCGGCACATGCTGGCCTTCCAGCGCGAGTCAAGCAAGCCGGTGCCGGTGAACATAGCGGAAATCTTCGACAGCGTCGTTGCGCTCTTCGTAAGAAAGATCGAAGCGGCAGGTATTCAGATCGAAAAGCAGGTCCGGTTCGAGCAGGAGTTCCTCGGCCTGCCCAGTGAGATACGGCAGGTGTTCGCCAATCTGTTTGGCAATGCCGTCGAAGCCGTCGAACGAAACGGGAAAATAAGATTACACGCCTGCGCTTCCAGAGATTGGCGCACCGGGCAACGTGGGCTGCGCGTCGTCGTCGCCGACAATGGGCCCGGCATCCCCGCCGAGGTTCGCGGGAAGATATTCGAGCCGTTCTTCACCACCAAAGGCGAGGCGGGAACCGGCCTGGGATTGTGGATCACCTCCGGCATAATCGAGAAGAATGATGGAACGCTCCGGCTTCGTACCGTCACCAGAGCAGGACGCACCGGCACATGTTTCTCCGTCTTCTTTCCTCTCAAGTAGCCGTCCGCGGCGCAAGTCTCCCTTGGCCGGGTGGCCCACTCAAGCTTCCTTTGCTTGAGTGGGGAAGTTTCTTCGCCTGGCGCAAGCGCCGCGTTCCAAAAGTAATTTAACAACTCTGGGGTGTCGTTCTGAGCGACCGCAGGGAGCGAAGTTGAGGCGTTGAGGCGGCGTCTGAGCGGGGTCCCCAGAAAGCCAGAATTCAGGCTTTCTGGGGTGCCCTGGGCCGCCTGCCGAAATCCTGAGCGAAGC
>Ga0181527_1003143_pt1 | contig 14941 bp, 8 predicted proteins | sample PEATcosm2014_Bin_30_FD_119762 | JGI IMG/M metagenome (GOLD analysis project Ga0181527, IMG submission 119762) | Peatland microbial communities from MTU Mesocosm Facility, Houghton, MI, USA - PEATcosm2014_Bin06_60_metaG | ecosystem: Environmental > Terrestrial > Soil > Wetlands > Peat | place...
ATGCCAATTATGCCGCCACTGATCCGCGTTCGCGCGCATTTCTCGCTTGAATCGGCGCTTCCATTCGCGGCGCGCCTTACGGTCCGGGAAGCCCTTCATCGCCTCGTAATACCCTTCTTTCGCTCGCCGGATGAATTCCTGCGCCGTCGATGGGGCGCCGGACGCCGCTGACTTTTCTTCCGGCGAACGCGCCTCGGGCAGCATGATCGCCATCACCAGATAGAAGACCAACCCGGTGCCCCAAAGCATGGTCAAAAGAACGAAGGCAAGCCGCACGAGAGTCGGATCGACGTTCACATAGGCGGCGATCCCATTGCAGACGCCGGCGATCATCGCGCCCTCGTGGATCCTATAGAGCCGCCTTGGCGTCCCGCCGCGCCACGCCGCTCGTTCTTCTCCCGCCGTCCCGTGTCCGCTCGCGCTGCTCGGGGCGCCGGTGCCGCTCGCGCACGGGTCCGCGGCTTCGCCCGAGTCCGCCTCGATCGACCCCATCTCCGCAAGGACAGCGGCAACCTCCTTCGCCACGACCACCGTCTTGTGACTGCCCAAAAGCGCGCGGAACTTCTCTGCGATTGCCCGCTCGATGTCCGAGAGGATTTCATCCCGATCCGGGTTGCCCTGCAGCCGCGCGGTCGCGGTCTCCAGATAGGCTCGCAGGGCATCGTAGCCGCCTTCTTCGAGCTGATACGCAATGCCGTCCAGATTGATCGTGATGACCTTGTTCATGGTAGGGATTGTCTCCGTTTTATTTTTGTCCTAGTTTTTTCACCGTCCCGTTGATCTTGCCCCAGTACTCCAGCGTCTCGCGCAACTGCTCCCGGCCTTTCACGGTAAGCTCGTAGTATTTGCGGGGCGGCCCGGCCTCGGATTCTTTCCATTCGTAATCCAGGAGCCCTTCGCGGCGCATCTTGCTCAGCAACGGATACAGTGTGCCTTCTTGGGTTGCGAATTCGGTCCCGCTCAACTGTTTCAATATGTCCGCCACGTAGACCTTTTCCGTCGCGATGATCTGCAGCAAGAGGAACTCGAGCAGGCCCTTCCGGATAGCGGAAAATTTTTCGTTCACGCTCATCATCTACCATATCTACCAAGCTACCTTGCCATAACAAGGTAGCTCGTCGTCAAAATGGAGTCAAGAGGAAAGTTTCCTCGTAAACGGATGGGGAAGAATCGCGTCCAGGAGCCCCATCAGATGCCGCAAGCGCTTGGGCGGAGTGCTGAACTATTATTACCGGGAGTCGTGATAGTAAACCATATATATGCACCACCCTTGAAACGCGGCAACATTCCATGTCCTCGGCGGGGTATCGCCTGAGCATGAACTTTACTGCTTCACCGTCGCACCGTTCGTCAATCCACCAGAGATAATGATCCGGGGACACAATCACCGGCATCTGTTCGTTGAATATCAACAATCGCCCCGGCCACTCGGCATTATCAAAGGGCAATAATTCGGGCTACGCGCGCCGTCGGCAGAATCGGAAGCATGCCGAAGGATGATCACCGACGAATCGCCACCCTGTGGCGAGTCACTGTCGAATCCTGGCTCCGCCGCCAGGGCCTGAACTCCGTCCGGCAAAATCAAAAACCAAAAGTGTCAACCAATTCCCCGGAAAATTGGTCCCATAATTAAGTTTGCCCCACACCCCACCTGGCCTCCGGTAATCGCTCACCACCGCCTCTAAACTGTCCGGTTTTGTTCTAACATCTTTTCCGGTTTTGAACTTCCGCCGACAAGCAGTGGAAATTTATTGCATCATCAGCTATATTTTAGTATGAAGTCTCATTGATTTGCAGCTGCCTAACCTCATGAGATTTTTCGATTCAAAGAATACCCTCGAAACTGTGACCTGATACCGCCGGGTTTGGTCGTTTGTTGGGGTTGATGATTGGTCGCACAAGATTGCCGCTGAGAAATATGACAGTGACGATAACCGAACCGCGTCATGCCGAAAAACGTCCCAAGTGTATGAAATCGTCTGCAGAACAAGAGAACGCAGGAATTCTGGGGGGGTTGGCTTTGTTTATGGCCGTCAAAACGAACGGCCTCAAAACTCAATGGTTAGGTGCACAAGCTGCGGTCGTTATCGGATTCGTTCTGCAGGCTGGGATTGCTGCTGCGCAAAACCTTGCGACGAATCCAGGTTTTGAAACCGGCAACACGAGCGGCTGGTTCGCTTTTGGCTCGCCGACGATCTCGGTCCAGACCAGTCAGGTTCATTCGGGCAGTTACGCCGGCCTGGTGACGAACCGCACGGCCACTTACATGGGCATCGCCCAGTCATTTCAAGGAGTCCTGCAGCAGAACCAGACCTACACTATTGGGGTGTGGGTGCGGCTGGTCAGCGGCACAAGCCAGACCATGCAGTTGACCATGCAAAAAGTGGATGGAAGCGGGACGACGTATTCGGCGATCGCTTCCAGTTCCGTGTCCACGAGCGGCTGGACGCAGCTCTCCGGGCAATACTCTTTCAACTATTCAGGCACACTCTCGTCGCTGACTCTGTATGCGGAGGTGCCGTCCAGTTCGAGCGCCGCCTATTACATCGACGATCTGGTGGTGCAGCCGGTCTCCACTTCCACCACCAACGGGCAATGCACTGTGGATTGGGCGACCGTCTTCCAGCGCATCGACGGCTTCGGCGCTTCGTCAGCCTGGGATGGCAGTTGGAGCACGAGCCAAGCCGACATGTTCTTCTCGACAAACAACGGGACGGGCACCTCGTTCGACGGCAAGACGAATTTCGCTTTTACCGGCGTCGGCCTTTCGCTGTTGCGCAACCACATTGCATACGCCAGTTCCACTTCAGCGAGCGCGGTGCCGAGCACTGTTGAAACCACCGTCATGCAATGGGCTCAGGCTCGCGGGGCGCGTGTGTGGAGCACGCCGTGGACTCCGGCGTCCGGGTTCAAGAGCAACAATGGCCCCAATGGCGGAAACTACCTTGGGAGTGGAAACAATATCACCAATTTGAATTACGCCAGCCAGCTCGCCAATTACGCGGTCAGCATGAAGAACAACTATGGCGTCAACATTTACGCCCTCTCCGTCCAGAATGAGCCGGATGCCAATATTACCACCTACGAGGCGTGCGTCTGGAACGGCACACAAATCCATGATTTTGTCACCAACCTTTACAGCGCGCTGGCGGCAAATGGGGTGGGCTCCACCAAAATCATCCTTCCCGAAAGCCAGAACTGGGCGAGCAACCCCGATCTCTGGACGCCGACGCTGAGCGACTCCAACGCCGCCGCAGCCGTCAGTATTATCGCCAATCACAATTACGTCGCAGACAATGTAACCGGTGACACCTCGACGCCTGCGACTCTTTCGGTGGGCGGGAAGACGGTTTGGGAAACGGAAGTCTCCCAATTGGGCGGGAACTACGATGGAAGCATCGCGAATGCGATCTACTGGGCCGGACGAATCCATCTCTTTATGACGGCGGCCCAGGCGAATGCCTGGCATTATTGGTGGCTGGTGCCTGCTGGTTCCGATAACGAGGCATTGACCGACACCAACGGTATTCCCGCCCAACGGATGTATGCTCTTGGACAGTTTGCCCGGTTTGTGCGCCCGGATTTTTACCGCATCAACGTCGCCACCAACACCAGTTCGGCGCAGATCAGCGCCTACAAGGATTCCACATCGTCCAACTTCGCCATTGTGGCTATTAATTCCGGATCGTCGAACGTTATCCAGGTTTTCAACCTCACCAATGTGACGGGCGTTTCCGCCGTCACGCCGTGGATTACTTCCGCCACGATGTCGCTCTCGAATCAGACCCCTGTTGCGGTCAGCGGCTCATCATTCACCTACACTCTTCCGCCCTTAAGTGTGGTGACCTTTGTTGGACAAGGCACTTCCTCCACGCCGTCGGTTCCGACGAGTTTGATGTTGGCGTCAGGATCCAATCCTTCGACCTATGGCAATACTGTCACCTTTACCGCCACGGTTCAGACCAATAATGTGGCGCTGGGCGGCATCAGCGGGGAAACGGTCACTTTCTATTCCGGCGCCACCCAGTTGAGCACCGGCACGCTGAACAGCAGCGGCCAGGCCGCCTATACCACCACCGCGAACCAACTCGCCGCCGGCACGTGGTCAGTTAGCGCCGTCTATGGCGGCGACCCCACCTACGCCGCGAGCACCAATTCGCCTGCTCTGTCTCAAACGGTCAATCAGGCGGTCGTGACGCCCGGTTTGACCGGCACAGTCAGCAGGAGCTATGACGGCACAATCAACGCCTCTCTCGGCTCAGGCAATTACACTTTATCGGGAGTGGTGAGCGGTGATACCGTGACGTTGAACAATCCCGCGATCGGGACTTACGACACAAAGAACGCAGGCGCCGGCAAGACCGTCACCGTGACTGGTCTCTCCATTTCGGGGGCATCGGCGGCCAACTACAGCTTGTCCAGCACCTCGGTTTCCGGTGCGGTGGGGACGATCAGCCAGACCAATATCACCGCCACGGCGACGGCCAACAGCAAGATCTATGACGCCAGCATCGTTGCGGCTGCGGTACCTATCATCACGGCGGGCGCCGTGCAAGCCGGGGACAGCGCAAACTTCTCGGAGACTTACGCCAGCCGGAACGCGGGCGCGAATATTGTCCTGACGCCTGCGGGAATTGTCAACGACGGCAACGGCGGGAACAATTACACCTACACTTTCATCGCCAGCACCAACGGGATAATCAGTGCCGCGACGCTGAGCTATACGGCGGATCCGGCAAGTATGGTCTACGGGGCGGCGGTGCCGGCCTTGAGCGGGTCGGTGAGCGGTTTTTTGGGCGGCGATACGCAGGGCAATGCGACGACGGGGACGTTGACCTTTACCGCGCTGGCGACATCATCGAGCAGTGTCGGCACGTACGCCATCAACGGATCGGGACTTACGGCCAATTACGGCAATTACACGTTCGTGCAGGCGCCAGGGAATGCGACCGCGCTGAGTGTCCTGCCGTTGATGACGCCAGTTTTCGCGGGCCAAGGCATCACGGTTGGTGCGGGGGGATACCAGCTGAGTATCAGCGGACAGGCCGGACAAACTTATCAGATATTGGTGACGAGCGATCTGCAGGTGCCGATGAACCAGTGGACGGTCCTGACGAACGGGACCTTTGGCGCCGGCACTGTGGCGATCACGGATGGTTCGACGAATATGCCGCAACGGTTCTATCAGATCATTTCACCATAATCTCAACGACGGAACCCAGATTCACTGCTGGATCCACAAATCTGGTCTCGCCTGGACGGCTGTACTACTGAAAAATTTTGTCTTGGCCGACGAGCGGGCTTGGCGTTGGGTTTATTGACTTTGGCCTCCCTCGCTCAAGTCTCGCCAAAATCATCGGGCGGCGGTTGGTTCCTCAGAAAACGCCCGACACGGTAGTCGGCTGGCAACGGAAAGGCTTCCGGTTGTTCTGGCGGCTGATAACTGACCATCCGGACGCGTCCTGGATCATCCAACAACTGCGCGAAGCCTTTCCCTTCGACACAGCACCGCGCTATGCGATTCTGGACCGCGATGGCAAGTACGGTCACGCAGTCCCTGCAGCACTCCAGAACATGGGCGTGAGGCCGGTGAGGACGGCTCCGCGGTCTCCGTGGCAAAATCCGTATGTGGAGCGGTTCGGAGGAACCTTACGCCGAGAGTTGTTGGACAAAATCATTGTCTTTAACCAAACGCTGCTTCAGCGACTGGTGCGTGAATTCGTTACCTATTATCACGAGGATCGCTGTCATTTGGGCCTGGAGAAGGATGCGCCCGATCCGCGGCCGGTCACGCCACGGCCGTCTCCATGCGCTCGGGTTGTAGCGCAGCCGAGGGTGGGAGGTTTACAGCACCGGTACGGGTGGCGCCAAGCGGCGTGAGCCAACTTTCAGGCCGCAGAGCAAAAGTCCGCACGGTGCACTCACCAGGTGGCAATATGGTGCTCTTGGCGCCACTTCCGGATGGGGCGATTCGGTGCTTCATTACTCTGAGACCACCAAATGCCGTGCGGGGCTGGTTTGACGAAGCAGCAGGTGAAACCAGTGCGCTCATCAGTCAATCCCAATTCAATGGCGAACCGAATTTTGTCGAGGCACAGCCCTTTCAGAATCAGCTTGACCGCTGCCCACGGGACAGCACGATTCCTGCATCGATACTGGGAATGATCCAATGACCGGCAGTGAAATCATTCGAGCCGTGCTGCGTGGCGAAACGCCCGAGCGCCTCGCGTGGGTGCCGTGCATCGACCCCTACACCCAGTCCGGCCTGCCGGAACCTCTCCAGGAGATGGACATCTTCGAACTACAGCGCTACTTCGGCTCGGACCTGTACCGCGGCGGCTGGGCGAGCAGCGAGAGGTTCGACGAGGCCATCCGCCACTCGCACACCGATCGCGGCGAGGGCATTGTTGTTGACGCATACGAAACGCCGCGGGGCACCATCCGCGAAGTGCATACGTTCACGCCTGAGTCGCCCTACATCCCGTTTCCGACGGAATACCTGATCAAGACGTGGGAGGACCTCGACGCTTACCTTTGTTTGGTGGAGCACACGGTGGTCGAGGCGGACCACCGGCGCCTGCGCGAACTCATCGAGGCGTACCCGGAAGCCATGATCACCGCAGCGGTCACCGATACCCCGCTGCCGGCGCTCATGACTAAGCTCATCGGCACCGAGAATTTCGTCTTCATGCACAGCGAGGATCCGGCCCGGATCCGGCGGGCGATGGATTCGATGCAGGGGCTGCACCGCCGGCGCCTCGAAGCGGCGGCGCAAGGGCCGGCGGAGGTGTACATCTGTTACGAGAACACTAATACCAATTCGTTTGGCATCCGCTGGATCGAGGAATATGAGCTGCCCTGGCTCAACGAATACGCCGACATCCTGCACGCGGCCGCCAAAAAGCTGCTCGTTCACATGTGCGGGCACATCCGGCTTGTGGTCGGCCGTTTCGCCGCAGCCCGCTTCGACGGCATCATTGATGTGGCTCCACCCCCGACAGGAGACTGCGCCATTCCCGTGGCGGCGCGGACGCTGAGTGAACGCGGCAAGGTCCTTGGCGGCGGAATTGGATGTACGACGTTTGTCCTGCAGGATCCCGACCAGTTCGAGCATGAAGTCCAGGAACTCGTTGACGCGGTGGCCGGAAACCGGCGGTTCATGCTCGGCAGTGGCGACGCCGTGCCGCAGGGTGCGACCGAGGAAAACCTGCGGCGCGCCGGTGCGATCGCGAAACGCTCCCGCCTGAGCTGAGTCCCGTGGCGCGGGGGAGCTCCCACGACCTCAACCGTAAAGACTATCTCTGGTTATTTGAAGTATCTTCGAAGAACCAGAGCGAAAGGGCCAACTTTGGTCGACGATGTTGAAAAAACAACGTTTTCGTAGGATTATGGAGTTTTCGCTACCGACAGGACTTGACACAAGCTGCGCGAACGATGGAAACCGTGCCCATTCCCCGATTGCGACTGCGCGTCACCGCGACCGCGGAAACCATTATCCGCTCAGGTCATCCGTGGCTGTTTGCCGACAGCATCCGCGAGGAAAACCGCGCCGGCCGACTCGGCGAACTTGCGGTCATTTTCGATCGCAACGACAAGTTTCTTGCCATCGGTCTATTTGATCCCGAGTCACCCATCCGCGTCCGCGTGCTGCACACGGGCAACCCGGCAACGATCGACACGGCCTGGTGGCAAGGGCGGTTGAAGCAAACGCTGGCGCGCCGGGAGGGATTGTTCGACGCGCAAACCAACGGCTACCGCTGCGTCCATGGCGAAAGCGACGGTTGGCCAGGTCTCGTGCTCGATCGTTACGATCGGACGTTCGTGCTGAAGCTTTACACCGCCGCGTGGTTGCCGCGCTTGGATGAAGTCGTGGGCTGCATTCGGACATCACTGCATCCGCAGCGGCTCGTTCTCCGTCTCAGCCGGAATATTCAATCCCCCGCCAAAGAACATGGTCACCGCGACGACGGCCAGCTTCTTCTCGGTGAAAAGCCTGACGACCCGGTGACGTTTCTCGAATCCGGCCTGCGCTTCGAATCCGACGTGCTGCAGGGACAGAAAACCGGTTTCTTCCTCGATCAACGCGAGAACCGTCGGCTCGTCGAGTCGCTGGCGCGCGGCCGAGACGTGCTGAACGCCTTCAGTTTTTCCGGCGGGTTTTCGCTTTACGCCGCACGAGGCGGGGCAACATCGGTCACCGATCTCGATATCAGCGAGCACGCCCTCGCCGGAGCGCGGCGCAATTTCGCATTGAATCAAGCCGCTCCCGGCGTGGCTGCCTGTCGCCATGATTGTGTCCGGGTGGACGCCCTTGAATGGCTGGCGGCAAAACCGGTGCGGAAGTTCGACCTGATCGTGCTCGATCCTCCGTCTCTCGCCAAACGCGAAGCCGAGCGCGCACGCGCCATCGGCGCCTATCGGCGACTCAACGCCGACGGACTCCGCTGGCTCGCCCCAGGTGGCGTGCTCGTGGCGGCGTCATGTTCAGCACATGTTTCGACGGAGGAATTCTTCGGCGCAGTGCGTCAGGCAGCGCGCGAAAGCGCGCGACCGTTCACCGAATGGCAAACGACCGGCCACGCACCGGATCACCCGGCGACGTTCTCAGAAGCCCAGTATTTGAAGGCGATCTATTTGAGGTTTGGGTGAACGCACGGTTGGAGGAGCTTCCCCCCTGTGTTGCATGGAAGCAGCGCACGAGGGAAAGGGCTAACCGGTCCCTGTCGTTGGCAAAATCACATCCAGTCTGAAAACACTGGGCTTCCAAGACGTTTCCCGGAATCCTCTGCCGCATGATTGGTTGGCTGACTGTCGTGCTCCGTCTTGCTGTAGCCGGGCTGAAATCCCGCCAGAACTTGCTCCTTGAGAACCTGCTCTGCGCCAGCAACTGCCGGTCCTGAGCCGGGATTCCAACCGACCACGTCTAACGCCACTGGACCGTGCCCTTTGGGCTCGGCTCTCGCATGCCTGGGACGGATGGAAAACCCGGCTGTGCCTGGTTCAACCCAGCACGGTCATCCAATGGCATCGAGCAGGATTTCGACTCTTCTGGCGATGGAAAAGCCGTCCTGGCAAAACCGGCCGGAAAACCATTGCCCCGGACATCATCACCTTGATCCGGGACATGAACCACGCCAATCCGTTGTGGGGCGCTCCCAGGATTCACGGCGAGTTGCTCAAGCTCGGTATCACCCTCGCTCAACGAACTGTCGCCAACTACATGGTCCGGCGTGCTCGTTCCCCCTCTTCGCACAACTGGAAGGCGTTCCTTCGCAATTACCTTGGCAGCACGGTTTCGGTCGACTTTCTGTATCCGGCTGAGGGACGACACTGCGAAATACTTGCCGCCTCAATCCAGGCCTCGCGACGGCTACCCCGCCCAATTCACCCGCCGCGACCGATGTTTCCCCGATCATTCCGCGCCGTTGAAGACCATCAAGCCCGGTTGATTTACCGCGGTTCGCTTGCCGGTGCTGGCGTCGATGACCACCGCAGCCAGGGTGCCACGCAGCCCCGCCACGGTCTTGCCGGGCATCTTGGTCAAGTTCACGCCTAGCGCCTTCAATTTCGCGATGAAGTCTGGGCCATACGCACCTTCCGGAATCGACACCACACCGCTCGTGTCGAACGTCGCAAGCAGTGGCGGCGCTGCCATGACCGTCGCGAGGTTCTGGTGCTGGCCCAATACACCCAACAGCACCCGAATGCTTTCGGGTGTCAGGGAGGAGCCAATGCTGCCCGTTGCCAGAACCGGGACGTCGCCTTCGAACGCGATGGTGTCAATAATCTGGTGGGGAACGCGATCGCCCGGCTTGTTTCTAGCCAGGTTGAGCTGCTGAAACCCCGCCGCGTCAGGAATGGGAATTCCGTCCACAACGATGCCCGTGTCACCCCAAATCACTGTGTTGATCGTGTGGGTGATGACCACAATGTTCCCGTCTTTGTCGACCACGACAATCGCATCGGAGTGTTTTGGGCCATTGTCAGGCCGCGCCGCATAGACCTGTCCGAGAAGCGGCGCAACCGCCCGGGCGTAACCCTTTCCAAGCTGCGCGTCCGCCGAGATGTCGACGCCTTTGCCCAGGAGAAAACTGGAGGTCCGCTCGTTGATGGTCGGCGCGAAGGCGACGAATTGACCGATCCAGGCGAGAGCTCGGAACGTTTCCGGTTCCGTCCAATAGGGGCCCTTTTGCTCGAGCCTCATGGCTTCGGCCAGGTTCAGCCCTGCAAACAATGCGTAGGCGCCTGTATGCGGCGGTCCATTGACATACACGGTATGGCCGAACACCGTTTCCCGGCGGGGTTCGCTCCAGATCGGCTCGTAGCGCTTCATGTCTTCAGGAGTCACCTTGGCGCCTTCGCGCTGGACAATCCTCACAAAGTCTTGCCCCCATTGGCCTGTGTACATGTAGCGCGATCCTTGCTCGCTGACCGCTTTCAGGGTCTTTGTCAGGTCAGACTGGACGAAGAGGTCACCGGCCATGGGCATCTCGTTGCCTGCCTGTCGCAGGAACCGTTGGCCCTCCGGCGTGCGAGACAAATCCTTTGCTCGGAGCATGAAAAAACCTTGGAGCGGGGGCGAAATTCGAACGCCGCGTTCGGCATACCAGAGCGCCGGCTCGAACAGATCGCGGAATGGCAAGCGGCCAAAACGGCTGTGCATGGCTTCGACGCCGGCCATGAAGCCAGGAACGAGGGTCTCGCGTCCCTTGGCGCCGCCCTCGGTGGGCTTGAGTGCGGACTTCACCGGCAATGGCCCCAGGTCGCAAACAGGGATGCTCCTCGGATCAGCCTCTTGGAGGTACGAATTGTAGCCCGCATCCATGGAGTAGACCTTATGGGTCTTGGCGTCGTAGTAGAGCATTGTGAAGACGCCCGCATACGACACAACCGAGCCTAGCTGCGTTGTGACCTGCGTCAGCGCTGTCGTCGCGGCTGCGTCCGCGGCATTCCCCCCGCGCTTCAGCGTCTGGATACCGGCGTAGGTGGCAATGGGCGAAACTGTCGCCGAAACAATCCCGCCGCTGCCTTCGACGGATTGCGCCACTGGCGGCGACCAGGTTTGGCTCTCAAGTTTCTCGACGCGTTCCCTTTCGGTTTTCGGCCAACTGGCCGGCGACAGATCCGCGGCATGGCTCAATGATGCGCTCGCAAGCACGATGATTCCTCTCGATAAAATTGATTTACCAGACAGTGACATTTTCAAAAAATCAATTTGGGCTCAGAGCCCTTCGCTTTCGCGATATGCACCAGCGCAACTATCCGGATCACCCTGCAGCGGGCGATGGCCTGAGCCCTGTTCGCCGCAAAATCCGGATCGTCCAAATGCGCGTGCGTGTCGTAAAACTCCGGCTTCATATTCTATTGGCCTGCCTCCGTTTTGTTTTGCCCCATCCATTTCAGCAGCACCTGCTTTCTGGCTGTGGGCTGGGCGGTTCGAGTGTGGTCATCCTTGTCGGAACCATGCTCGACGCTCCAGCCATCCCATTCTCGAAAGGCGTGGTAACTCCAGTCCCAACCGTGGCTTTCCATCACATCAATCAGGTCGGACAAATACTTCTCGCCACCGGGCGCCCAACGAATCACGCTAAACTCGCCCACATACAAATGAACCCGGTAACGTTTGGCAAATGTCGTTGCGGGCTCAATAGCGTGTTCGATGGCTTCTTTGTCCCACATCACGCCATCGATCTTTCCCGGATACGCGATCGGTTGGGTTGGACCATTCACACCCTGGTGAGTGAACTTGTGTGGATCGTAAATATGGAAACTGTAAACGACGTTGGAGAGTCCAATGGGTTGAAATCCAACGAACCCCGAGGCGGAACCCCAATCCGGCGGTTCGACAATCAGGGTGCATTCCGGATCAATACTCCGGACAACCTAGCCCGATCGCAAGGCGAGGCTCTGCCAATCGTCGCATCCTTCGACAACGTCATTATCAACCGGCTCATTGAGCAAATCATAACCCCAAATCCGCTTGTCGCCTTTGTAACGGGTGGCAATTTTGCGCCACACCTCGACAAATCTCTTTTGGGCATTCGTATCGGTCCAGATCGAACCAAGCGCCGCTTGGTATCCGCCTGAAATTGCGGTGCCGCCGGGCGGTGAATGCAAATCAACCACCACTTTAACCCCCATCTTTGCGGCCCAGGTCAACCCGCGATCCAACTGGTTCAATTGCCTTTCAAGCCAGCGACCATAGCCATCAAACCCGGTTTCAGTGGGTGGCACACCGTATCGGATCAATTGCCACCGCACGAGGTTCCCGCTCCAGTCGCCCGCCAGGACGCCCAGATCCTGTTCAGTAAGCGAATCGGGAGCAATCATCGCGCCGCGCAATCGCGGCAAGGAGTGTCCCCGAAAAATCGGTGCGTTCTCGGAAGCCGCAGGCGCGTCACCCGCTTCTTTTGCCAAAACGACGCGGACATCATCAAACCACGCTTTGCCGGACACATGCTCCATGCCCAGCACCAGCGTCACAGCCGTCGCGTTCGTGGGAACAAGGATGCGGCGGGAATACCGCCGCCAATCGAACGAACCCGCCGGAATCTCCGGTTGCGGCCACTGCGATCCGGAAGGCGAATCGATCCGAACCATGACTTTGATTCCGTTCCAGGGAGTGGGTTTGGCGCTGATCGACTCGGCTTTGATATCCGCTCCAACGAAAACAAAACGGCCTCGAAGCCGCTCGACTGGAAGCGCGAAAGATCGGGCGGAGGATTGTGCTGAGTTGGTCAGGGTAAAAAACAAAACACCGCCACGTCCAGACTCGGGCACGATCTCGCCCGAACCATCGCTGTAGGCGAGATCGGCGGCGCAATCCAACTTATTGCTCCAAAGAATCTCCCCGGCTTGCGCTTCATGCGAGGCCTCCCAAGCGGCGCATCCGAGCATAACCAGGATTACCAACAACAGGTGTTTAATGTGACGGAACATGACATAGGACGCGCCGAGTTGACAATGTGTTTTGCGTTGAATTGACGTTCCTGAAACAGGACTGCAATTTCCTTGACGTCATGCATCGCTTTTATTTGCCGCCGGATCTAACCCAGGGTTCAACCTTTTCGTTGGATGATTACTACTCCAGCGTCAAAAAAGCAAATTCTTATCAGTTCCAAAGACGAACCCGTAAAATACAATCTGTCCATAGGTCGTGGTGGCGTGTCTGACATGTGGATCTCCCCGTTCACGGCGTATTCCAGTAAGTCAAGTAAGATTGAGATTGGTAATCTCAACAAGCTTCAAAGTCAATTACCGATGACGCTCGTGATGCAGCGTTCTTGGCGCTGTCGGCTGCGTGGGTCTGGCATGAAAATTCGTTTGCAGCAAAGGCATATTCGGTGATGGTACAAGGTATCCCGGGCGGACGCTGTCCGCCGTTACTCTTGGGAATCCATACCCGCCATTATTCCGCACAAATGCTGCTTGTTGGTCTTGCGAGCACGAACAACATTGCATTTACCTGCTTGTTTTGCTCCACCTTATCACGTTCGCGCTCGTGCGCCCTGTGGGTGGCAGAAAATCCGTCGCAACCGAATAGGAGTCACCCGAGTAAGCGCGGTGGGGTGGCAGCGATGAAGATTCCCACTTGAGCAGTGCGATCCGTCGAGGAGACAAGAGTCGGTTAGGCTTTGGATAGGACAAGGGCAAGGTTCTTCTCCCACTGTCGACGATCAGGCCAAGAGTTGGCGCCGCCTCAGGCAGCCTCCCGGAGGTAGTGATGATGCAGACCGCCCACCAGCGTCATCTCGGTCACCTTCCCACGGTCTGGTGACTCAACCGGCCGTGGGATTGGACTGTCGTGGGAGAGCGATCGGTGCGGGCGGACTTTATGGTAATATTCGAAGTAGGATTCGAGAATCTGCGACAACTGCCGTTTATTGAACACGATCACTCGATCCAGGCATTCACGTCGAATCGAACCCACCAGGCGCTCGACGTAGGGGTTCTGCCAGGGAGATCTCGGGGAGATCAACTTCTGCTTGATGCCCATGCCCTCAACCCGCCGCACGAAAGTCGAGCCGTAAATCGAATCCCGATCCCGCAGCAAATACTTGGGTGTGGTGTCGTACGGGAATGCGTTGACGACCTGTTGGGCCGTCCACTCTGCGGTCGGCGCCTCGGTGATATTGAAATGCAGAACTTTGCGCCGTTCATGGTTCATGACGACCAACACGTAGAGAAGACGAAAGGTCGCTGTGGGAACCACAAAGAAATCCATCGCTGCAATGGCACCCGCATGGTTCTGGAGGAAGGTCCGCCAACTTTGTGAAGGTTGGCGCCTGGACTTGGGGCGATACTTCCGGATCGTGGCCGTCGAGGCCTCCATCCCCAGTTTAGCCAGTTCGTCGCGGATGCGCGGACTGCCCCAGGTCGGGTTGACTGCCCACATCCGGCGAATCAGCTGAATCAGCGCGGTATCCTTTCGCGGTCGTCCACCGCGCTGCCGGGACTTCCATCGCCAGAACATCCTGAGCCCGGCTCGTTGCCAACCGAGGACGGTCTCGGGTTGAAAACTTATCAACGCGGCACGCCAGTTTGGCCACCATCCTTTCAAGACCACCCAGAACAACCGGTCTTTGCCCTGCAGTCTGGGCTTGTGCGCCGGCCGATTGAGCACCGCGATCTGGTGCCGGAGGGCTAAATTCTCCAGGGCCAGCTCGTGTTTCGGACGAAGGCAGGACCATAGGCAGCGCAGGAGCGCCGAGACAATTGCGAACATGGCTGATTAGCTTGGGGACAAATCCAACCGAATAAACGACTTCGTTCCGTGACGAAGTTTCTGCCACCCACAACCCACGGGGCTTGCGGCCCGAATTGTAAGCCCTCGCCCGACGACCCGTCTCTGTTTGTTCCCGCCTTTCGGCGGCCCCGGATCGCGCGGCTCATTTCACCGAATATTTTCCGTTCTTATCCACCGTAATTTTGTCGAGAGTGA
>Ga0181527_1003144_pt1 | contig 14941 bp, 15 predicted proteins | sample PEATcosm2014_Bin_30_FD_119762 | JGI IMG/M metagenome (GOLD analysis project Ga0181527, IMG submission 119762) | Peatland microbial communities from MTU Mesocosm Facility, Houghton, MI, USA - PEATcosm2014_Bin06_60_metaG | ecosystem: Environmental > Terrestrial > Soil > Wetlands > Peat | place...
AAGCCGGAAAGTTCGACAGCCTGGCCGAGCAAGCACTAGACGATCATGCTGCCGGCCGCTCAAGGGAACTTTGATCCACCGCGCTTCCCCGGCCTTCTGGGAGTGCTACCGCGCGCTGCCTGTGCCCGTGAGGAACCTCGCCGACCGAGCGTTCGCCCTGCTTAAATGCGATCGGCGGCATCCGTCGCTTCACTTCAACAAGGTGGGGAGGTTCTGGTCGGTTCGTGTGGGTCTGCATCACCGCGCGATCGGTGTTGAGGCCCCGGACGGAGTGCTCTGGTTCTGGATCGGAGCCCACACAGAATACGACATTCTCGTCGGCTGACCATGCACCTGTGTCGACTTCGAGTTGCGGGCGTAGCCGTTCCCAGGTGCGAATCCGCAGTTTCCCACATCCGGACTTAACCGGCCCGCGTGCCTTGGCGCACATCCACCGGTCGGGCGTTAGCCGACCACGTGACGCGTTCCTGTCGTGTCGGGAACTTCACCGGGGTGATGACCCCACCCCTTGCGAACTGTGAGAATGCGTCTGTCGTCCTGCTCTTGCCGGGCACTCGTCCCAACTCCATGGTGTGCGTTACGGCTGCTTGATGTGCACCCGGAATTGTCTGTAGATACAGGCATCCACCTTCAGCATTCGTTCCTCCTCAGTGTAGATGACGGTGGGCTCGCCGCGAATTGCGGTTCGGAGGACGTGATCGTCCTCCGCCGGGTACCGGCACCTACGAGCGCGTTCCCTATCCCGTCCAGACCACTGTTTTAGCCAATTGAAAATCACGTGCGCCCCATCTGCTCGTGTCACGAGTTCGATAAAAGCCCTCACGGCTTCATTTTTCTGAACACGGAGCTGCTGGCTGTATTCGTGAGCCAAACGTCTACTAATGAGGACACATATTTCGTTATCGAAAATGCTCTGAAGAAGAGAAAGACGGCGAGCCAGTAGCGTTGCAGCGACCCTGTCCGGCGTTAGCGGCACATTCGCTCTTTGCAGAACGGTGGTGTCGATGGCAGCCTCGTGAGGCACCTGGACCTATTCCTTCCCTCCGTGAGCGGCCATTTTGTCGAGGAGATCCAGACGCTCGCGAGTGACCTCCTCCATGAATCCCTCAGGCCATCCTTGAATCTGGCCGAGCTCATCCATCCCGAGTTGACTAATCAGGCTGCTGCCGTCGCGACGGCCTGCGACGTGCACGATACTGACCTCCTTGGGTCCGAGCAGACCACTTGCCAACGCTTTCCGAATCCGCAGTAGTAGTGCCTCGCTATGTGTCTCCGCGATAACTCTGCGACCAGCGCGCGACAAGCTTACTAGGTAATCGGCCATCGCCAGTTGAGCGTCCGGGTGCAAATGGATTTCCGGTTCCTGCACGATAAACAAACCGCCCGCAGGGGTGCGAAGCCCCTCTACCAGGACCGGAAATGCCTGACCAATTCCAAACCCTACATCCGCAAAGTTCGCCCAGCGGCCGGAGTCTCTGTCCTTCAGGCGTAACTCGTACAAGCGAGCTGTTGGCGAAACGCGTCGAAGCGGCATCAGTCGAACGTCCCCAACATTCTTGAGCCACTCGTTCAGTGAGGCCAACAATTCGCCGCGATGTTTACCCCGACGCATGCTGTCCTCAATTAGTGCATGCACCACGTTCTCGCCACTGAGGTCGATCGCCTCAGAGGGGCGCCCTTGATAGTCGTATCGCCTCACCGGCGCTTGACGGAACGCACCTACAGCTCGAAGACCACCAAGGGTCCCTTCAAATTCTTGGATCAGCACCCGCGCGGTCCTACGCGCATGGTCGCGCGTAAGGCTTGGGCGTCCTCTCCGGGGAGGCTCAGAGCCGATCAGCGGTAGGAACTGGTTAATGGGAAACCGGAAGTTGCCCTTGCGCTCGCCACCAAGGGTCTCACCGCCGACATCTAGTTCGTAGGGTCCACCCCGCCCCCGGCCCCGGCGGATTTCAAGGGTCGAGGTGCGCGGGGACTCAACCCGAAAGCGAACTAGCAGTGGAGGCTGAGGCTCGTCCGAGCAGAACTCCATGGCGATCCGACCGTGAATTCCGAACCGCGCTTGCACATCGAATTCCATCGTTATGTTCTGGCTCGACTGGTGTCGGTGAACTATGTCGGCGTATGCACCTGCCGGGTAAAGAGGCCCCCTCATGTTCAGCCGCTCTCCGTGCTCAGGTCGATCTAGGGTCTGGCGCAGCAGGAGAAGGCTGTTAAGAATCGAAGACTTCCCTGCGTTGTTTCGTCCAAAGATGACGGTTAGAGGGCGAATTGGGACCTCGCCACTATCGCGAAAACAACGAAAGTTCTGGAGACGAATGCTTGTTATAGGCATGGAGAAAAGACTGCGAGATTGTTGAACCTTCTAGCTTCCATTGTTGTCAGCCCGCATGAAACCGGCCCTTACCTCGGATCGGAACAGCCCGTCAGCGAGTCGTAGCATCACCATTTGCCCGCGTCCGCCCGCAGGGGATTGCCCTCCCCAAATGGCTGATACGTTTCCACTCGTCGATGTTGTTGATTAGACCGCAGTTCGACGTCCGAGTCAAGGAGCGTTGCTGGGCGGTCTGGATGATCTGTCCTGACACGCCGCTCGCGGCAGCAAACAAGCAGTGAAGTCCAACCACGTGGATGCGGGGTCGGCATCCCAGACTTGTGCCGGTCGCGGTCCCCAGACGGCGTTCGGGGAAGTTGGCCGGATTACTCGTTGCAACTCCGCTCCGCTTCGCCAATGCCACGCCCACCGAAGATGTGACCGAGGCTTCGGCGTCCTCCTCCGCGCGGCCGTAGCGCAGCAGCCCGCGACGCGAGCTCTGCGCCGCGGCAGGTCCGGCCCCCTCCCCCTTCGTACGCCCTTCCCACAGGCCCTGCGAAGCCCGCCGGGGCCATGCAACCTGGGGGAAGTATGCCCGGAGTTGCCCGACATCGCCGCTTACATTGCGACGCTGGAACCGCGCGTGATGGGCCTGCCGCCCGAACGCGTCCGGCTTGTAAGCCCGCCCCTTCTTCGAACCACCACGCCTGCCCTCTCGGAAGCCGCCGGAAGAACCGTGCGCCAACTGCGGCGAGTGGGAAAGCGCATCGCCATCGGCCTGGATGGCCACCTCTGGCTCGTGCTGCACCTGATGATCGCCGGCCGCCTGCATTGGAAGCCTGCCCACGCGGCCCACAGCGGCCGCCGGAACCTTGCGGCTTTCGATTTCCCGCCGGGCTCGCTCACGCTCACCGAGGCCGGCAGCAAGCGGAGGGCATCGCTCCACGTGGTGGCGGGCGAGCGCGGCCTGCTCGCCATGGACCCGGGAGGCATTGACGTTCTCACGGCCGATCTGGCATGCTTCCGCGCGGCGCTGATCCGTGAGAACCGGACTCTGAAGCGGGCATTGACCGATCCCCGCATCGTCAGCGGCGTCGGGAATGCGTACTCGGACGAGATTCTCCACGCCGCCCGCCTCTCCGCCGCCACTCGCGGCACGCTCGAACTCTGGCTCGGGCGCCTGCGCGCCGAGGCGCGAGCGCGGTTCCCGGAGAAGGTCACGGCGTTTCGCGAACGCATGGCCGTTCATGGGCGCTACGGAGAGCCGTGCCGGCGGTGCGGCGCGAAAATTCTCCGCATCCGTTATGCGGACAACGAAACGAACTACTGCGCGAGCTGCCAGGCCGGCGGCCGGGTGCTCGCTGATCGCGGCCTTTCCCGGCTGCTGGGCGCCGGCTGGCCCCGCACGCTCGATGAATTGGAGGATCTGCGGCGCCATGGAACCGCCGCCGGGAGCTGGACCGTCCCGCTCGACGCCATCGCGCGGGTTAAGCCGCGTCCTCCACTTCCATGGTGAGCCGCTTGCCCAATACCGCCAGGGCAGCCTGGATCTTGAGATCGTGGCGCCTGAGCCACTGCTTTGAGATGCCAACCCAGCCCGGCCTCAGGTATTCTATGGGCATGGAGCTAATCTTCGAAGTTCGCGACGCCGAAGAAGGTGGCTATTGCGCGCGGGCTCTTGGCCATGCCATCTTCACCGAGGCAGATACATGGGAAGAACTTCGTGAGAATGTTTTGGAGGCTATATCGGTCCACTTCGAAGACGGCCCGGTGCATCCCCGGCTGGTGCAGTTGCACTATGTAAAGGATGAGTTGATCGCGGTCGAAGCCGCATGAGACTTCCACGTGGCGTGTCCGGGGATCGCCTGATCCACGCCCTTGAGCGCCTTGGCTACGGGGTGATCCGTCAAGAGGGTAGCCACGTAAGGCTGCGACACGAGGGACCCCCGGTCCATACGATCACGGTTCCCCGGCACAACCCGCTTAAGACCGGCACGCTTTCCGGCATTCTATCCGAGATCGCGCAGATGAGGTCGATCGACATCGAATCCATCACCGATTTGCTCTGAAATCGTTGCAGGGACAGGGCCCTTGAAGCGACAATCGACCCACCACATCGTCACCGGCATTGAACCGCCGCGCCGGACGGCATCGCGCGAGTTACGCCGCGTCCTCCACTTCCATGGTGAGCCGTTTGCCCAATACCGCCAGGGCCGCGCAGCGTCCAGCACACGGCGCACGACACTGGGGAACGCCGGCGGATCGGAAACGCCCAATCGCCTCAGCCGTGACTCCGCACTGGCTCTGCCTGCTGCTCCCCAGGACGCCGGCTGGCGATCTGGGCATACATTGCGTCCGGCGCCAGATCGATCTCACCGGGCCACGCAACCGCGCCGCAATCGATGAATACCTGTTCGAAAAACTGCATGTCCGCCAGCGGCGCCAGCGCACCGGTCAGCTCTTCTCGGCTCAGCCGCACACGTCCCGCTAGTCCGTCTTTGAATCGGAGAAACAGACCGTAGCCCGGCTCCGGCTTCACCTCAACGACGTCCCAGTACATACAACACTACTCCGCTCACGCCAGCGGCTCAATCCTCGTTGGGGGCGCGTTTCCGCGGCAGAGCCGCCGGTCTTCAAGCAACTGCTCTCTATGTATCATCGCCATTCCTGAACCAGGTTCAAAGCCCGGCGTGGTAGTTGCCCCTCGATGATCGCCAAGGTGCCGATGTCTATGGTCGCTTCGAACTCACCGTACCGGGCGTGAAAGTGCGGCGGCCCGTGATCATTAAAGAACATTCGAATCAAGATCCCATAGAACCTGCTGATCGTCGGCATGCCGCGAGGCTGGTTTTACCACCCCGCGCGGATTAGTCCCCTCGAGTCGGCGCGCTTTTTCCCATTGGCCGGTTTTCATTCACCGACTTTCCCCCGATTTTTCCCCCATCCTTTCAATCACTTCCGGCCCTCCACCCCCGTTACCCCGTTTCCCCCCTGCTATACCCAAATTAGGAGGCTCCACATGCCTGACCCCTTCGCTCCCCTCTTAGCCATCGCCCGCCGAGGCCTTCCCTTCACCGCCTCCGACGGCCAGGCCTTCGTTCGCCTTCATGCCCCCTCTTTCCAAGGTTTCTACACCCTCCCCGTCCGCTCCCGCGCCTACCGTGAGTGGTTCTTCCATGAATTCTACTCCCAGTACGACACGCTCCCTGGCTCCCGCGCCTTCCACTCTGTCCTCAATCACCTCGAAGCCGAGGCCAACCACGAAGACCAGAACCAGCGCCTCGCCGTCTGGCATCGCGTCGGATGCCGTGGCGCCGGCATCGTGCCCACCCAGATCCTCCTCAACCTCGCCAATCCCGAATGTGAGTTTGTCGAAATCTCCCCCGCTGGCTGGACCACCACCGCCGGCGCCGGCGCTCTCTTCCAAACCTCTCGCTCCGCCCGCCCCATTCCCGCGCCCGCCGCCACTTCAGTCCCCGGCGCCCTCGAAACTCTCCGCTCCTGTCTCAACCTTCCCTCCCGCGCCGATTGGCTCCGCTGCCTCGCCTGGCTCCTCGCCGCCCTCCGCCCCGATGGCCCCTTCCCCGTCCTCATCCTCCAGGGACCTCCCGGCTCCGGCAAATCCTTCGCCGCCCGCGTCCTCCGAACCCTCATCGATCCCTGCGCGTCGCCCCTCACCCCCATCCCCTCCTCCTTCCGCGACCTCCGCACTCTCGCCCGCCAGAATTGGATTCTCGCCTTCGACCACCTCTCCGCCCTCTCCCCGCAACTCTCCGATGCCCTCTGCCGCCTCTCCTCCGGCCTCGGCGCCACCCTCCGTGAGACCGCCGGCCCCGGCGCCGAACCGTTACAGCAATCCTTTAAGCGACCCATCCTCCTCACCGTCACCGGCCGCTGGTCTTGCCCCGCCGATCTCGCCCACCGCGCCCTCACCGTCACCCTCCCGCCCCTCGCGCCCCGCACCGAAGACACCCTCATCGGCGTTTTCCAACAGGCTTGGCCCGATATCCTCGCGGCCCTCTGCTCCGCCATCGGCGCCGCCCTCGGCCGCGTGAGCCAATTCGACCCGTCCTCCCGGCGATGCCCCGGCGCCCTCGCCTGGGCCATGGCCGCCGCTCCCGCCCTTGCTTGCACCGAGGATGAAATGCGTCTGGCCTTCGATCTTCCCGCCCCGCCTCACCCCATTGCCGAGGCCGTCCGTACCCTCCTCGATCAGCGCCGCCACTTCACCGGCACCGCCGCCCAACTCTTGGACCTCCTCCAGCCATTCGTCACCTGTCACACTACCAACGGCCTCTCCCGCCAGCTCAGATCCAGTATGTTGACCCTCTCCGACATCGGTATCGAATTGAAATTCAAGCGCTTACACGGGGGTACCCGATTCATCGAGCTCTCTGACGACCCGGGTGACGCATCTTGCGAAAAAAGCCCCAAAAATGCGTCACCCAATCTCGCCCCCTCCACGCAACCCACAGATTCCGAGCCTCTTACAGTCCGATGATTGACAACTCCACTTGTAGGGCCAGCCCCTGGCCCCCGGCCCCCGACCCCTGGCCCCCAGCCCCGCCCGGTGTTATAACAGAGTTGGGCCTCCTGTTTTCCTCCGGCCGGCCGAGGGAGCTTCGTATGGATCGAAATCCCGGCACCAGTCGCCGCAATCTCCTCCGCGCCTGCTTTGCCGCCGCGCTCCCCGCCCCCGCCGCCGTCCCCCCCAAATCGAGAGTTGTCATCTCCCGCGACCCCTCCCTTCACCCCCCTGGCCCCCGCTCCCCAGATTCCGCCCGTCTCCTGACCGTCCTCGACCGCGCCATCCAGTCCCTCTACGACGCCGATTCCCCCATCGCAGCCTGGAAGCGCATCGCCCGCCCCACCGAAGTGGTCGGCCTGAAAGTCAACTGCCTCTCCGGTCGCGGCAATTCCACCAACACCGTCTTGGTCGAAGCCGTCTGCGAACGCCTCCAGCAGGCCGGAATTCCGCGCGCCAACATCGTCGTCTGGGACCGCCTCAACTCCGACCTCGAGGCCGCCGGATTCCCCGTCTCCTCCCGCCAAGATCGCATCCGCTACATCGGCAACGATGCCGCCGGTTACGAAACCGATCTCGCCATCTATGGCAGCGTGGGCAGTCTCCTCTCCACCACCCTCACCCGAACCTGCGACGCCGTCGTCAACCTGCCGGTGCTCAAGGACCATGGCATTGTGGGCGTCACCATGGCCCTCAAAAACCTGTTCGGCGCCATAAACAACCCCAACAAGTACCACACCAATGCCGGCGATCCCTACGTCGCCGATGTCAACATGCTGCCGCCCATCCGCCAGAAGGTGAGGCTGACTATCTGCGATGCCATCGCGCCCCAGTATGAAGGCGGACCTTCTTACATGCCGCAGTGGTCCTGGCCATTCAACGGCATTCTGACTTCCCGCGACCCGGTGGCCCTCGATTACATCGGCTGGCGCATCATCGAACAGAAGCGCGCCGAGAAGGGCATCGAGCCCCTCCGCAACCTCAAGCGCGAACCGGCCTACATCGCCACCGCGGCCGATCCCCAGCATAGGCTCGGAACCAACGACCCCAACCTCATCGAAAAGGTGGAGATCTGAACCATGGACCGCCGGGCATTTCTCAAGACCGCTACCCTGCCCTGCCTGGCGGCCTGCGCCGCCGAACGCGCCCTCGCCAAGCCCGCCGCCAACGACGCCCAGTTCACCATCGAAGCGCGCTTCTACGAGAAACTGCCCTATAAGAAGATCAAGTGCAAGTTATGCCCCCGCGAATGTGTCATCGACGACCATGAGCGCGGTTACTGCGGCGTCCGCGAAAACCGCGGCGGCACTTACTACTCGCTGGTCTACTCCCGCGTCTGTGCCGCCCACGTCGATCCCATCGAAAAGAAACCCTTGTTCCATTTCGCCCCCGGCACCATGGCCTTCTCCATAGCCACCGCGGGCTGCAACGTCAACTGCAAGATGTGCCAGAACTGGGAGATCTCCCAGTCCCGCCCCGAACAGGTCGAGAACACCTATCTCCCACCCAAGAACGTCGCCGCCCTGGCGCAGCAGTATCATTGCTATTCCATCGCCTACACCTACAGCGAGCCGGTTGTCTTTTCCGAGTACGTCATGGATACCGCCGAGGCCGGCCGCTCTTCCGGCGTGAAGAGCGTGGTGATTAGCGGAGGCTACATTCAGGAAGAGCCGCTGAAACAGTTGTGCCGCCGCGTGGACGCCATCAAAGTCGACCTCAAAGCGTTTTCCGATAAGTTCTACAAGGAAGTGGTCAACGGCGAGTTAAAGCCCATCCTCGACACCCTGGTCTCCATTCGCAAGCTGGGCACCTGGAATGAGATCGTCTACCTGGTAATTCCCACCTTGAATGACTCCGACCAGGAGTTTAAGTCGCTCGCCCGGTGGGTGAAAACGGAGTTAGGCCCCGACGTTCCGCTGCACTTCTCGCAATTCCATCCGGAGTATCTCCTCAAGAACCTTCCGCTGACGCCCGTGCCCACCCTCGAGCGCGCCAAAGCCATCTGCGACGCCGAAGGCCTGCACTACGTTTACATCGGCAACATTCCCGGCAATCCGGCCGAGAACACCTACTGCCCCAAGTGCCGTCGCGTGTTGGTGGAGCGCGTCGGCTTCGAGGTGAGGGCCATTCACCTCAACCGGGGCAAATGCCAGTACTGCCAACAAGTCATCCCGGGAGTTTGGGACGGATTACTTCACTTATGAGAATTCTAACTGTGGTTGTCGTCGCGCTCGCGCTGGTGGCGGGGCTTGTTCTGCTCCGCCCCAGGGGCGTCAGTTCCGCCGAGTCCGCCAAGGTGCGGCCCGCCGCGGTGGCCGGATCGTTCTATCCGGCCGACCCCGCCGAACTGGCGAAAATGGTGGATGGTTTCCTGGCCAAGGCCACCCCTCCGCCGCTCACCGGCGTGGTGGCGCTGGTCGCGCCGCATGCCGGCTATCAGTATGCCGGGCAAGTGGCCGCCTACTCCTACGCCTTGCTCAAAGGCAAGAAGTTCGACCGCGTGGTGGTCATCGCGCCGTCGCACTACGAAGCTTTCGGTTTCTCCTCGGTGTACGACGGCGCTGCCTACACCACGCCGCTCGGCCAGGTCCCCGTGGACCGGGCCTTCGCCGCCAAGCTCGCCGCCACGAGCAAGTCCATCAGGCTTTCGGGCCTGGGACACACGCCCACGCCCGACAAGCCCGAACACGCTCTCGAAGATCAGCTCCCCTTCCTCCAGCGCGTGCTCGGCCAGTTCCAGCTTGTGCCCATCGTCATGGGAGACCAGAGCTACGAAAACTGCCGCGCGCTGGGGCTGGCGCTCGCCAAGCTGATCCAGGGCACCAATACCCTCATCGTCGCCAGTTCCGACCTCTCGCACTACCATCCCTATGACCAGGCCGAGGTGATCGACCACAAAACGCTGAACGCCATCGAAGAGTGGGACTACCTCAGCATGGCCCGCAACTTCGAGTCGCAAATTTGGGAGGCCTGCGGCGGAGGCCCCATCATCGCCGCCATGATCGCTTCCGAGCGCCTGGGCGCCTCGCAGGCCAAGGTGCTGGATTATGCCAACTCCGGCGATACGCCGGGCGGCGACAAGACCCGCGTGGTGGGCTACGGCGCCGTGGCTTTCGTGAAACCCCAGGCGCGTGCCGGCTCCGCCGAGGCGCCCTTCTCCCTCAGCCAGCGGGCCAAAGACGAGCTGCTCAAAATCGCCCGCAACTCCGTGGAAACGGCCGTGCGCGATCACAAGCAGTACGAGTACTCGCCACCCATGGGGCTCGAGGCGCTCGAGCAGGAGCGCGGCGCCTTCGTCACCCTCAACGAGCACGGCCAACTGCGCGGCTGCATCGGCTACGTGGCGCCCGTCAAGCCGCTCTGGGCTACCGTTCGGGACGTGGCCGCGTTCGCTGCCTTGCGGGACTCGCGTTTCCGTCCCGTCTCCGCCGGCGAATTGGGTGCGCTCGAGTATGAAGTTTCCGTCCTCTCCCCGATGCGCCGCGTGCTCGACGTCAAAGAGATCCGCGTGGGACGGGATGGCCTCATCATGAAGAGCGGCGACATCGAGGGCTTACTGCTCCCCCAGGTCCCGGTAGAGGAAAAGTGGGACCGCACCACCTTTCTCGATGAGACCTGCTACAAAGCCGGTCTGTCCAAGAATTGCTGGCAGAGTGCCGACACCGATATCTTCCGCTTCACCGCGCTGGTCTTTCCGCCGCCGAACGAACCGCCATCACCGCCGGCGCCAGGCTCACCATCGCAGCCAGCAGGGCCGTTCTGAGGAAGCCGAACACCGGCCCGCCCCTGCCCGCACCTGCCCTCGCCTGCCCACGCCTGCCCGCGCCGGCCCACGCCTGCCCTCGCCGGCCCGCGCCGGCCCTCGCCGACCCACGCCGGCCCACGCCGGCCCACGCCGGCCCGCGCCGGCCCTGGCCTGCCCGCGCCTGCCCGCGCCTGCCCTTGCCTGCCCTCGCCTCCCCGCGCCTGCCCGCGCTGGCCCGCGCCGACCCACGCCGGCTCGCGCCTACCCGCGCCGCCCCGCGCCCGCTTTGACGGCCAGCCGCCCCAGGCCGAGTTCCAGTGGTTGAGTCTGGGGACCCGCAACCGGCCCGACACCAGTTGACCCTGGCGCCGCTCAAACGGTGGGCAGGAACGCTGCCTTCCCCACGACGCAAATCCACTCCACTGCCCCGATTTCCGTCTCGCGGCAATTCCGAGACTGCTGGCAACCCCGCCGGAGAAGCCCTGTGGCGGGCGTATTCTGCTACAATCTAAGATCCTGTATGGCGAAGACGGAGCGCGAGTATCGCGAGGATATTGTCCAGATCGGGCGGCTGGTGTTTCAAAAAGGCTGGGTGGCGGCCAACGATGGCAATATTACGATCCGGCTGGATGCCGATCGTATCCTGGCCACTCCCACCGGCGTATGCAAGGGGATGATGCACCCGGACGACCTGATCGTCATGGATACCCAGGGCAACAAGATCTCGGGCCGCCTCCAAGGCACCAGCGAGATCGGCATGCACCTCACGGTCTACAAGTTGCGGCCGGACGTCAGGGCCGTGGTGCACGCCCACCCTCCGGTGGCGACGGGCTACGCATCGGCCGGCAGGCAGTTGAACCAGGCGCTGCTGCCGGAGGTGATCATCTCGCTGGGCTGCGTGCCGGTGGCGGACTACGGGCTGCCCGGAACGCCGGCGCTGACCGAGGGCATGCTTCCGCTGATCCCCAAGTACGACGCTTTGCTGATGGCCAATCACGGCGCGGTGTGCTACGGCGAGGACGTCTACAAGGCCTACTTCCGCATGGAAACCATGGAACACTACGCGCGGATCGCGCTGGTGGCGGAGTTGTTGGGCGGCGCCAAGGCGCTGCCGCGGCAGGAAGTCGACAAGCTGCTGGATGCGCGCACGCGTTATGGCGTGAAGGCCAGGAACACCGGGGAGCCGGGTTGCCCGGTGGCTTCCGACGATTCGAATCAGGGCGGGGAATCGAGGTTTTACGTGACGCGCGCGGAGCTGATCGCCCTGGTGGATGAGGCGCTCAAAGCGCGTGGTTTGGCTTGACAGTATTTTGGGAGAGCATAGATGGGTGAAGCGTTAGGAATGATCGAGACGCGCGGCTTGGTGGCCATGATTGAGGCCGCCGACGCCATGGTGAAAGCCGCCAAGGTAAACCTGGTCGGCTGGGAAAAGATCGGATCGGGCTATGTGACCGCGATGGTGCGCGGCGATGTGGCGGCGGTTCGCGCGGCCACCGATGCCGGCGCCGCCGCGGCGCGACGCGTGGGCGAACTCATCTCGGTGCATGTCATCCCGCGCCCGCACCAGAGCCTGGAAGACGTGCTGCCGATCGGCAAGTCTCAGGCGCAGAACGCCGGCAAGTAGCCGGCGGCAGAGGCTTCATGATTCTCGCCCGCGTGGTGGGCACCGTGGTTGCCACACGGAAAGACCCTCGCTTAGAAGGCTTTAAACTGCTCATCGTCAAGCCGGTTTCTCCGGAAGGGAAGGACGAAGCCGGCTACGTCGTGGCCGTGGATACCGTGAGTGCGGGCGCTGGCGAGCGTGTCATCACGGTCTCCGGAAGCTCGGCCCGCATGGCCGACGGCTGCAAGGATAGGCCCGTCGACACCGCCATCGTCGGCATCGTCGACGAAGTGCACCTGGACTAGCTCATGTATCTCGGCCGCGTGGTGGGTTGCGTCTGGTCCACCGTCAAGAATCGCAATCTGGAAGGTCACCGCATGCTGGTGATTCAGCCGCTGACTCCGGAACTCGCCAACACCGGCCAGCGGATCGTTTGTACCGACTGCACCGGGGCGGGCGCCGGGGAGCTGATCTACTGGGTTCGCGGCCGGGAAGCCAGCTACGCTCTTCTGCCGCAAGAGGTGGCCACCGACACCACCGTGGTGGCGATTGTGGATTCGGTCCACCTGAAATCGGCGGCCGCGCCTGCGCCCGCGCCTCCGGCCAGGGGCCGCAAGCCGCCGCGGAAAGGCTAGGTCATGCTGATCGCGCGAGTCATTGGAGAATTGACGGCCACCTATAAGCACCCCAGCCACGAGGGGCGCAAGATCCTGATGGTTCAGCCGCTCAACCTGGATGGCACCAACCGCGGTGTCGCCGTGGTGGCGCTGGACGCGGTGGACGCGGGCGTCGGCGACAAGGTGCTGGTGGTCACCGAAGGTTTCGGCGCATGCACCTCGGTGGGCCGGTTTCTACAACCCATTGACATGGCGGTGATTGGCTTTATCGACCAGATTGAACTCCTGCCGGGCGTTTCCTGAGCGCCTGCTCCGGTGCGAAATCAGCCGCGCGGCCAGCGCCAGTCCCAATACCCACTTCACCAGTTCCACTCCCCAATAAAAACCGTGCAGCACCGAAAACTGGGTGCGGACCCGGGAGGGCGCATCGGGAGGAAGAAAGTCGATCATCCTGCCGAGCGAAATCACGGCCGGCGTGAGCAGGACGCGCTGAACCACGACGCTGGCAATCATCGAGAAAATCAGGAAGAGCACCACCTTGTTTTCCTCGGTTGCGAACAGCACGAAAAAGAGAAACAGCGCTCCCATGGCGATCTGCACGGATTCCCACTTCTCGAGATACCAGCGGTTCTGCTCGGCGACCTGGTAGCGAAGCAGCAGGCGCGCGTCGGCGCGGCCGAGCGCCTTGAACTGCAACGTCGCCGTGGAATGGGGCCGGGCGAGCACGCGATCCACCGAGCTAAAGCCCTCGGCGGCGATCCAGGCCATGAGGAGTGCGCCCCCCATCCATAGGCCCAGCAGGAAACATGCTAATCGGCGGGAATTCACGTCACTGCCTGCCGATCTTTGTGCCGATGACCTCTCCCGAGACGATGATTTCCACCCGCCGGTTCTGCTGGCGGCCCGCCGCGGTGGCGTTGTCGGCCACCGGCATCGAACTGCCGAACCCCACCGCGATCAGACTGGTCTCCGGCAATCCCTGTTCGATCAGGTACTTCCGCACCGAATCCGCGCGCTGGTCCGAGAGTTTCTGGTTCAATGCATCGCTTCCCGTGCTGTCGGTGTGTCCCTCAATGTCGAGCTTCAATCCCGGATGAGCCAGCACGATGCCGCCCAGCCTGGCCAGCTTTTCCCGCGCGATCGGACGAAGGTCGAACTTGCCGGTGTCGAAGAGCACATCGGCCATGTTGATCACCAGTCCGCGCGGGGTGTCCCGGGTATCGAGAATTCGATTGAATTGCTCCAGAAGCTGCGCGCGGAGAGCCTCGGCGGCCTGGCGGGCCTGTTCCGCTTCGGCCCTGGCTTTGGCCTCCCGCTCGTCGGCCTCGGCCTTGGTTCTTGCGGCCAATGCCTCCGCGTCGGCCTTGGCCTGGGCCAGCGCGTCGGCCTCGGCCTTGGCCTGGGCCGCCTGAGCGTCGGCTTCCATCTTGGCTTTCACGGCGGCGAGTTCCGCTTCCGCCTTGATCTTGGCCTCGCGGGCGGCCGCCAGTTCAGCCTGGCGCTGGGCTTCTTCATCGGCCTTCCTCTTGGCTTCGGCCGCCTCGGCGGCCGCTTTGGCCTCGGCTTCGGCCTTGGCTTGGGCCGCCGCGGCGTCGCGCTCCTGCGCGATGCGCTCCTCCTCCTGGCGTTGAGAGGCGAGGGCGCGTGCGTCTTCGGCGAACTGCACCGCCTGTCTCGCGGCCGAGACAATCTCCTGATTGCCGGCCTTCCGCGCCAGGGCATCTTCAGCCTTCTTCAAGCTCTCTTCCGCCTTGGCCAAAGTGTCCGCCGCATGCCGATCCGCGCCGCGCGCCCGGGCGATTTCCACGGCGTTGCGGGCTTCGTACATTTCCAATGGAACGTGCTTGAGGTCCAGCGACAGCGCCAGCGGATTTCCCAGTGGCTCGTACTGCGCGCGCGCCATCAGCTTGTACTCGTGGACCAGGAGAACCTCGCCCTTGGTGTTCTTCGCGATCTCATTTTCCAGCACCAGAACCTCGCTGGGCTGACGAACCGAGAAGTACGGCTCCGCGGCGACAAACAGCGAGAAGGCCTGCAACTGGGTGCTGGTTTTCAGCTTGCCTTCCCCGGCGCTGTTGATGCGAATTTCGCCCAGGTTGTAGGTGCTGCCCTCCGGGGATACGGCCCACAGCACATA
>Ga0181527_1003149_pt1 | contig 14904 bp, 14 predicted proteins | sample PEATcosm2014_Bin_30_FD_119762 | JGI IMG/M metagenome (GOLD analysis project Ga0181527, IMG submission 119762) | Peatland microbial communities from MTU Mesocosm Facility, Houghton, MI, USA - PEATcosm2014_Bin06_60_metaG | ecosystem: Environmental > Terrestrial > Soil > Wetlands > Peat | place...
AGGGGTCAAGGGCTACGGCAAATCAAACGTTCGGCGCGGGGGACCGTGCACGCGGATCAGTATCACCTGACCGCCACCGACACGGACGGTGGCGAAATGTGGGGGGGTAGTACCAATTCGAGGTTTCTTTCACTACCCCTAATATTAGGGCCAGGAATGGCCCGTCGACGTTCGAGGGCGAATTGGAGAAGATCGAGTTAGGGAAACTGATACGGAAGGCCCTCGGCGTCACAACTTGGCGGATGGGAATTGGCATGAAGGGCTACCCACGCGGGTTCAGGGTCCGACCGGGAAGTCAGAGCCGCCCCGAATGGTGGGTCCGTGAGGATGGGATTAGTGCCTCCGAGCTTGCGGCGGCAGAGTCCTGGTACTCAGCGGTGTGGCCAGATTTGCGAAAAGAGGAAATCCCCAGGACCCAACTAATCGCCCTTGAAGATGAGGACGAGGACTGACTTTCTCCTCATTCCATATCCCAGAACGTCTCTCGACCGCTCGCTTGGTCCTTCCGGCCCCGGCAGCAGTTTGCCCAGTAGAAGCAAGCAAGGAGTTTGGCCCGCTTTCCCTCGAATGTCCCGGCGTGGGCAGTCGACCGCTTCTTGCATATCGAGGGAGTGCGCTGACTCCTCCCGAACGTGCCCCCTCGCAAGCCGCCCGGTGAATGGCTCGAAGCGCAGCTCAGCGCTCTTCTGACCCTCGGTGAGGGACTAGAAGTACCGATTAACGGTACCTTCGTCGCAAAGCCGTGGACTCTCCTCAAGCTTGCATGTCTCAGATACTATGTTCCGATCTATCTTCGAATTCTGCGCAACCGCTACCAGAGGTTGGCATTCATAGACCTATATTCAGCAGCTGGGGCAAGTCACTACCTACAAGCGGATTCGGGGCTGACGATTCCAGGGAGCTCGGTTATCGCCGCTGCCGGGTTCGACGACGGCTCCGGCACTCCGAACCGGTTCGACGAGCTCGTCGCAATCGACCTCTCGGCTGAGAATCTGGTGACCCTAGCGCGAAATGTGAGGCCGTGGGGATTCGAAGGGGGAAAGAACCTGTTTCCAATCCAATCCGACTCACCGAAAATGGCGGGTGCGGTCGGTGAGCATCTATCTGAGAAGGGGGGAACACATGCGCTGGTTTTCGCGGACTCGGACCGACTTGAGCCCTCCTTCGACGCTCTTAGAGCGATTGTAAAGGGGCACGACGCGGTTGACCTAGTCATCCTCCATCTTGTTTCCGGAGCGGCGATGTCCAACAGCCGGGAAGTCCTGCGGCGTTTCTATGGCTGCGACCCGACAGAAGGGTTCGAGCGTGAGTCTCTATCCGATCTTTACGTTCGTCAGCTCGAACGAGGGCTGAGGCCCACGGTAGATGAACACCCTTCGACCATTGTAGAGAAGGTTCGTGTCGCCGGCGGGAGTGGAATGGGTGGGTACTGCTACGACCTGGATTTCGCGTGGAGGCGGACACGGGGGGATAGTCCGTTCACTGGGACGATTGCGACTCTACGGTCGAAAGTCGGACAGTTAGATGGGGACGACGTACGGCATGTCATCTCGACAATACGCGGGTCCCAGCGGAAGCTAGGTTAGTCTAAGGATTGGCAGCAGGCATTGACGTGGGCAACTGGTCCCATGTGCGTCCATCGAGCCGACGTCCCGTTCGGTGCTTCAGAACCCCGCCCCACTGCTTGAAGAAGAATGGCACTGCCTCATCACGGCAGCGGTCTCGGAGAGTTCGAACCCACTCCTTCTTCATCGGCCTCGCCCCGGGCCCGCTCTCGCCTCCCACTATGACCCACTGGATTCCTGACAAGTCCAGCTCGTCGAGCGGTCCAAGGAGAGGTTCGAGTGACAGAAATCGAACATCGGCAGGGACCTTCCTTAGCTCGTCGGCTCTCCATGCCACGTCCATGCTTTCGATGCTGACTCCTTGCCAGATGTTCGGTCGCCATGGGAGAGCAGGCCCTAGCTCTCCCAGTCGCTTCGCTCGTTTCGTGAGTATCTGGAAAGTATGCTGATGGGCGGCGACCATGGTGTCGAAGACTTTTCGGATGAACGCCACCGGCACCTTCTCGTGATAGAGATCGCTCATGGAGTTCACGAAGACCCGGCGTGATTCCTTCCATTGAAGCGGAAGCTCTAGCCGGTCCGGCCACAGCCTTAGATCGAAGCCCTGCTGGAACGGGTGACCCGGGATCCCACGGAATCTTTCAGCGAATCGCTGTGCGTAGCAATGCTTGCACCCCTGGCTCACTTTGGTGCAGCCAGTGACAGGGTTCCACGTCGAGTCCGTCCACTCAATAGACGACGACGCGCTCATCCCGATAGATTCGCAAGGAACTTAGACATATAGCGTCGCACGGAGAGGATGCCGAAACGCTATCGACGTGGACTGTTCCTGGGTCGATCCTTTTTCGAGGTTCTCCGCCGGTTAAACACCGTCCTCCGGCTCACATCCAACCTTTCGGCTACCTCCGCCGCACTCCCCTTAAACGGATCCGGGTCGACGTACCGCTTCGCCCGGCCCCTGACCTCGCGGAGACCGAGCACCCGTGCGTCCTCGACTCGGTTCGCCTCCTTCCCGAGCCCGACTAGATTCTTTCTCCGGACAAGGACGTGCCTTCGAATCGATCGCGCGTCCGGCCCGAAGAGGTACTTTCGGTCTCGGTGTCGTACGAAGTCCTCCACCACGGAGCCCCAGGAACGTTGTCGAGGCATGGCCATGAGAGCGGCCTGATCAGCCAAGTCCTTCGGGTCGACGTATGCCACGAGTTTAGACCTCATCTCATCCGGACCTCCAGGTTCAAGGAGTCGGGCCGTCAGGAAAGTGAATGGACGGATTTCGCCGAGGCTGCGGACCCTCGGGAGAAGGTTTGGGGTCGATAGGGAGAACTCCGACGTGGCGGGGATGCCGACATAGCCGTCTGCGGCTCCCGCGCCCTTCTCAATGATTCGCTCCCAGAGCTGAGCGATCCACGCCTTCCGGTCCTTTCCAACCTGGAACGATCCGAGTCCATGGTCCGAAGCCCCCAACGACTTGCCGGTCCGGAAGACGTGGGGACGGCTGTCCTTGCGCCGAACGAACAGGCAGTATCGCTTGGCGGATAGTCCTAAGAACCGAGGGGCCTGGTCGAGACAATCCTTCGGGTACTCCTTCCTAGGAGCCTTGTCCTCGGTCTCGTCCTTGAGGAAGGGGACAGACTCGGAGTATGGGTTCAGCCCGGCGAACGCAGCCGACACTTCGCCCGCTATCCTAGAGGGGGTGACGAATGCCGAATCGGTATCGCAGTAGACCACGCGGCCACCTAGCCGTTCGACCCGAGTGTCGACTAAAGCGAGGAGCAGATGGGATGCAGCCGTGAGGGCGGCTCCGATGAGGGGACAGTAGTCCGATCCGGGCTCCTCGACCTCAGCCTCCTCAATCTCGAACGGGGCTTCTCCTAGGCCATGCACGCGAACTTGTCCGTTCCTGGTCTTCCGGTTGACCTCGACGAAGATCCCGTAGCTTCCCGCGTTGCAGATCGTCTTGAGGCCGTCCGCCCGGTTCTTGGACCCGGGTTCGGGGCTACGCTTCTCGCGGATTCGTGCCTCCGCAAGGGTCTGGATGAGCCCCTGCTCGGAACCGACCTCAACCCCCAGGACCTTGACCGGCCGTATCTCTTGCTGGCCTACTGCCTCGAATGTCGTTGCTCGGACAATCCGTGGGGTCCGCTCGCCGAGCAGCTTGGCCGTGAGCAAATCAGCGACCATGTAGGGCAGCGTTAGCCCTGGCTCGGTCGTGACGTGATTCCACCCAATGGTGGGGGCGCCAGTCTCCGGACCTCCATAGGTCGACCGAACGGGCAGGATCGCCCCATCGCTCTCGACCTCGCAGAGTGACCACATCCTGGGATCGTTCCAAGTCTCCTTGCGGAGGAGGTCCTCGAAGGTCAGCCCCTCGACCCAGCTTCGAACCTCCCGTGTCGAATTCCGAGTCGAAATTCGCTCGGCGGTGAGGAATCGCTCCGCGCCGAGCAGACAGTAGAGTGAGGGGTACTGCTGCGTGAAATCGAGAACGGCCACATCTTCGACCTCACAGCCGCGTTGCCGACACTCCGTCTGTCCCGCGTGGAAGGAGGCCATGAGCCGACCCATTACGCCGATGGCCAACCGAGGCGGGACGATCCCACGGGCGACCCAGAGGTCCTTCGCGAGGGTCGCGGAGGAGTAGAGCTGGGACGGGTGCTTACCCAGACCGAATTCCGAGTACCGGGCTCGGCAACGGAAGTAGAGCTCGGCCGTCAGTTCTACGTCGTTGAGGCAGTAGTCGAGGAATCGACGATTGACCGAGCCGCGGTAATCTTGCTCCGTCTTCCTTCGGACGCAACGGAACGCTTCCCCCGCGGTCTTGAGGGAGTGTCCTTCGCCCGTGAGGACCCGGACAAAGGTTCGACAGTCAACGAAGGCACCCCGATAGGTCCGGTACTTCCCCCTGGTTCCGGTGAATGAGATGAACGACATTGCCGAATGGACGCGCTCGACCCGGACCCTCGGAACGAAGGCCCATTTGGGGTTCGACCTGGGAATGAGTGAGAGTGTCCATGCCCGCTTGCCCGCGACCTTGCGCTTCGGTTCCCAGTCGGCCGCGATCCGTGCAAGGTCGAACGGCAGATTGAATCCGACTACGACCGCTCGGCTATCGACGGCGAGCGGGAGGAACTCCCGGGTGACGAACTCCGGAACGGTTGATACCGTGGCCTTGTGCTCGGTAGCCCATTTCGAAATCGTTTCACGCTCCCCGGGCGAGACCTGACCGGTGAATACCAGGGTTCGTGTGAGCCGGTCGTTGGAGTATTCCTGAGCGATCCCGAACCTCGGCTCCTGCCGTACATCAGTGGTTGTCTCAGTATCGAAGACGAACGTCCGCCGGTCGTTGGGACCCGGTCCGGGGTTCCATTCGCCCTTGTTCCTCTTCTTGACCGGCTCTTCGACGACGCGGAGGAAGACAGGGAACTCCTCGGCCGGCGGGAGGTCGGTCAAATTGTCCTCCGGGCGAATAGGGCGTACTGCTCGCGGAGCGACTCGGCGAGTGAAACGTACGCTCCCGCCTTTGACCGGGGGGCTTGACGGGCCCTGAGCCGAAGAATGTCGTGGAGTCCCAGAAGGAGCAGCGCAAGGTCGAGGTCCGGGGTCCGCTTCGAACTCTGCCACTCCGGTGGCCAGAGGTCCTGCCCCTCCGTGAACCGCCGGTGGCACGGCGGGCACATGGGCACGGTGAGACCCCCGTGTCGTCGGCCCGCGATATGATTGTCCTCAAGTCTCCCGCCGCGACCACAAATGACGCATTCCGTGTCACGAGACCGGGCTCCGCTCCGGACTTCCTCCAGCCATGCCTCAGCCTCGTCCTCGGCCCTGGATTGTGCCTCCCGGCTCTTCTCCGAGGCACGCGCCAGGATCGCGGTCAGGCCGGGGACGCTGGCGCTCAACCGGATTCTTCGACCTCCCCGTTCTCGTAGTAGAGGTCCACGAACGCCCCGAAGTCCGACTCGGACCGTTCGAAGGCCTCGCGGAGTGCAACCGAGTCGGTCTCGAAGGTGTGGGTCTTACCGGCTGCGTCCCGGTAGGTCTTTCCGGCGAACGCTTTCAACCCGCTCGGGTCGCCGGTCTCACTGTATCGACCGACCGCGTTGGCGTACCGGGAGAGCAGCGTGGCCGTCCGGGAGTCCCGGATTAGGACCTCGACCCGGTAGCCCTCTTCGTAGGTCTTGAGCCACCTCTCGACCCGGTCCGTACGGGTCGGGACCCAGCGGCTTCCCTGCTTCCGGAACGCCCCGGTGGCCCTCCGGACGGTCTTGGGAGCGATTCCTCGAGCACGGGCTAGCTTGGACAGGGACCCCCTTCCCCGGCGGGCCTCCGAAACGACTTCCAAGGCCCGCCGACGGGCCAATTGCTCCCTGGTGGTCAGGTAGGCAAGCGGAATCCGGGAAGGCGGGGCACGGGGGACCCGGGACAGCGGCTCTTGGACGGTCCCAGGGTGTCGCCGGAGCTGTCTCAGGGTGGCAGTAGGATATCGAGTGTGGGTTCGAGCGATTCGAGCAGCGTAACCTCTGCCGGAAGGATGTGCTGCGTTCCAGTCCTGGAACGTGGGATACTTCTGGGAGAAGGGGTGGGGCACGTGTCACCCCTCCCCTTCAGAGAAGTGGAAGGCAGCGCTCCGCGCAAGCAGGGCACGGAGGATCTTCTTGTCCGTGGGGAGCAGGAATTGGGCGACGACCCAGTCCGTCGACTTGTTCGGATTTGCCTCCTGCTTCCGGGCCGCCTCGGCCCAGACGTTCGAAACCCGTTCACGGCTGCGATTAACCTCCGACGCAACGGCGTCTTCGATAGGATGGATAGACCGGTTGTGGCGACGGAGGTTTTCAATACTCTCGAACCAAGATTCGCACCGATTGCACTTCTTCATCCCGAGAGCTGCCGGCCCGGTCTCGTCGAGCTCGAGTTGTCGTCGCGCGACTTCCTCCTCACGTTCCCGGGTAGCGTCTTCACGTTGCTCCAATTCGTCGAGGGTGCTCGCGGAGTGGGCAAGCCGCTGGTGACCGGCCAGACCCTGCGGATTACGGAAGGGCTCTCCGCACTCGATACAGGTATGTTTCTCCGAGACCTCGGAGCCAATACCGGGTTGAGTTGGCGGAGTCTCCTCTCCGATAGCAGTCGTGCGGTTTTCGCGCCGGACGGACATTCCCGGCGCTCCCTATGTTAGTGTCCTGTACTTTATGTGTTGAGTGCGATTAGGGAATTTATGCCGAAAACGGGACCGAGTCTTGCCGAGCTCACCGAACGATTCCATGATTGTTTGAAGGGGACGGGCGGGGCGGGATACGGGGAAACTGTCCGACGCTACGCTGAACGCAACTCGCTGAATCCGCGTACCGCCAAGGTCCATCTCAAGCGACTGTGTGACGGTATCGAGCGTGGCGAGGTGGACGACCTAGCCTTTTACCGGCGTGGCCGAACTCGGGTGATTGGGAACACGGATGACAAGGTGTTCATGGACCAGAAGGAGGAGACAGAGCGGGAACCAAAATCGGACCGATACCCTGCATACATCCACCTCGGCGGGCTATACCAAGACTCCCCAGTTCGCTCCGAGTGGACGACCTGTCCGGTCGCGAACAGGATTGTCCGGACAACGGTCATTACAATGGGCGTCGCTGACTTCATGGAATGTCCGACCTGTAACAGGGCACATTTCCTCGGTGTAAACCCTCGGATGAAGGATCGGAGACTTTACGCGTGGCAAATCGACCCATTGGTGAATGCTTCCGAGTACGCGGATGCGATCACGACACAGTTCATGGGCGATCCGAAAACCTCCCGCCCCCAGAAATCTTCCATCGAACGAATACGCCAAGGCGGCCATTACATCGGCCTATGGTTTCGGTCCTCCTGGGACGAAGACCCGATGGAGAACCTCCGTAAGCAGCGGCTCCTGAAACCGATGAGGCGGCCAAGACATCCCGGAAAGCGGACGCTCGGGGCCACCGAGAAGCGGGCGGCATAGTAGACCTCAATCTTCGGTCGAGTGCGCACAACTGCCTGCTCAGCACTCGGGAGCGCTCGCCGAGTACTGGGCCGAGTACTCGATTCAGTGCTGATATGAGGCTTGGCCGGCTCATCCCCTCCGACCGTGCACGGACGGAAGCTCTACCTCCGACTCGCCGAAGCGAGCTATGATAACTCACGCGAATTCCTTCGCGACTCTGAGAGTCTTCGGAGACGAGGTAGCCGTGGCCACGCCTATTCTCTACTAGTCCTCAGCATCGAAGAGGCGGCCAAGGCCTACCTCTACAAGCTCGCCGGCGAAGGTGTCTATCGGATTGTGGCTAAGAGACCGAACGAGGTATCGACGTACTCGGAAGACCAGCTTTTCGACCACAAGTTCAAGCACGGGATCGTAGCTCGCCTCGTCGTCCAAGCCATCGCCCTCTCACCGGTCGGGAAAGTACTCTCGAAAACCCGACGGACTCAATTTTCACGTGGGCAAGTGGAGGCGATGCTCGCGGACCTTCTTCACGAGCAGGAACTCATGCAGATTCGGTTGCGGCCCGGCGGCAGGGCCGGGACTGAGGTCCGCCGGGTCTTCGAGACACTTGAAAGAGCGAACCACCGAAAGAACTCGGGCCTCTATGTGGGGCACGAACATGGGAAGATTCGCAGGCCGAACGATTGCCCCAAGAAGGTTCTCAAGGAAGGCTTCGAGCTTGCTGGCGTTATCGGCCAATTTGTGGGTGAGCTGATCGACTTGAGATTCAGCAAGGACCAGAAGAGGCAGGCCTCTACGTACGTCCGAGAGGTTGCCGCTGCCCTCAAACTCGCTTCAGCAAACAAGTCCGAGATCGCCGGCCGTTCCCCGAAACCTACTCCAGGCGGATCCGTACGGTCGAGTAAAGCCTGAGAGGCTTCCCTTCAGCCGCCCGCCTCTTCATCGAGAATAAGCCGGCCTTGGATATGCCGAGGTCCCGCCCTTCGGCGTATGTCATGGCCGCGACCCTATCCTTGAGGTTAGTCTCGACATGTCCTGACACCCCTACCGCGAAGGGATAGCACAGGTCGAAGGGACCTTTCGAGGTGGTGAGGTAGCGAGCTAGCTTTCGAGCCGATTCAAGGACCAAGGTCTCGTAGGCGAACGACCGACCGCCAACCGATACCTTTCGATTCATGTTCGCCGAGAGCCGCTGTATAAGAGCGTTGGCGGCGGCCGGTCGGAGGCGAACATGATAGTTCTCGGTTACAATGAAATCCCGCTTCCGGTCTAGCTTCCCGTCCCGAATGACCTCCAAGACCGAGAGGTCAACCAGCCACCGAAAGGGCTCTTGGAGGTCGTAGGCGAGCGGCAGCTTTGACGGAGCGGCTTCGTGAACGAACCCGATCTCCGGAAGTAACCCGACCGAGACGATGGCCGACTTGCAGGCAGATTCAAGAAGCGAGTAACCGTAGTTGAGGAGAGCATTCGTGGGGTCGGCCGCCGAGTTGTTCCAGGATCGCTGAGGCGAGCGTCGGCCGATGAATCCAGACTTCGGCCAGAGGATTCCAATCGCCTTCCCGAATTGCTTCCAGTAGACCTGCGCAACCCTGAGCTCGTAGACCCGGAGGTCGTTGACTGTCCTTCCTGGGTCCCTACCCGCTTCAATCTTGATGGGGTCGACCGAAACCGGTAGGTTGAGGGAAAGGTGCTCGGCAAGCGCGAGGGACTTCGAGACCTTCTCCCGGATGAACTCGCGCGCGATGCGCAGTCTAAGTGCGGGATCGGCGAAAGCCCGAACTTGTGCGACCCGAAGCTCACCACTTGCGGGGCCCCTGGGCAGAATCGTCGAAAGGATCGTCCCGTTCCATCGGAGGAGAGTCACGGGGATATCGTGGATTGCGAGGAACCGAAGTGCCTCGAAGCTCACCGAACCGGTCAGGGAATCCACCACTACCGAATCGAAGGGCAGCTGTTGAGGTGGATAGGATTCCTTGCGATGCTCGGAACGCCAGTCAATCTCTAGGGTTCGGCCGTTGACTCGGACAGAGGTGCCAAAGCCGTGGAGGAGGAGCGGACGCATATGCTACCATGATAGCACACTCCCATAAGTACTCTCCTGCCTTCCCATAGGCGTGTCCCCGAAGACCGTGGCCCTCCCAACCTGGAAGTGCCTCAGGTGTGGACACAAGTGGGTCCCAAGGATCGCTCAGGAGCCGAAGCGGTGTCCGGGGTGTAAGAGCCCGTATTGGAACAGACCAAGGCGACTCGGACAGCATAGGTGAAGCCTATGCCACCCGTCCACTTCGGAATCAGACTGCCTGGCAGGCCCGCGAATTCATAGACCGGCTTCGTAGGCTGTCGGCCTACGCCCGTCTTGCCTAGGTCACCACTTCCGAAGGGCTTGGGCGACCTGCTTCCGCGCGGCTCTCGTTTGGTGGGGAGGAGCGTTCCGAGTATAGCCAGTGCATGCACACGCCCGGCAATGGTCGTCCGCCCCGTGCAGCCGCCTCTGGTGCAAGCATCCAGGGGTTTCACATTCCGTGGTCATAGCGCCCCTTCTCTTTCGTTCGCCACTACTAGTAGGTAACAAAGTGGAGCGCTAAAGGACATCGTATGCCAATGCCAGTAGCTTCGTCGACCACCGGTGGTTAGTCCGCGGGGCTCAAGAATCGAGACAGTGGCCGGTCCGTAGTAGCACGATTTGAATCCGCGAGCGGAGGAGGACCTATCCACCGGCTTCCCGAATCAACGACTCCACGGCATCGTTAAGCTCAGTTAGTTCCGCCTTAGCGTCAAGTCGGGTCATCAGGGCAGACGAGATAGTTGAAGGGATATCTGGTCCCCGATCAGTATCGTCAATTTGTGCAAGTGGAACGCCTTTCTCTGTACCAAGATACCTCCTAATCGCCTCCCCCATCTTTCGCTCCAAAACACTCGAAAGCTGGGCAACCCTAAGATGTTCCTTGTTCGAAGAATCGAAAACTAGGCCGAGGTCGGCTAGGACTTTCTGAGGAATCGTGTAGATTCCCGGTGGTTCCCCACGAGCGAGTTTCATTACTCGTCGCTCGAAGTTACGAGTGTTGAATACTCCGCTCATCCAGTATGCCTCTTGTCGACCACGGACTTGGATGTAGTGCAGAAGATTATCACAGATGACACCCGCCATCGGAATCTCGACCTTGGATAGTTCGCCGCCATCTTGCGAAACAAATGCGGTCGCCTTCTCAAACGGTAGGCCCAGCGCTGTGCGTCCCTTAGGATCGAGGACGGCGGCGTAGAATGACCTCGACCGAGTATGGACGACTCGAAAGCTCCTGGAATCTTGCATCGAGACCTTTCCCATGTAATCAAGCCACTCCGTTACAAGCTTGGTTGACCGCCCTCTGCTTCGCTCGGTCCAGGCCTTCTGTGCAGTCAAGGTCCAGTTTCTGATGGCCTTCTCTTCCGGGTCCTCTGCGCTTCCATCGAACGCGTCGAGCGAAGTCCGTCCAACCTTCGCCATGTCGTGACGGACATTGATTGGGTCCTCACCCTTCGTAATGCTAACCTCAGCAGGGATGTGGACGATGTACCGGTGCGCCAAAGCGAAAGGTACGAGCCAGGCTGACGATACAACCCCAAAACAGTGGGTCGAGGAGAGCTTTCCTCGAAGCCTTAGACCTCGCCACTTCTGTTTTTCCTTCCCTGTCCCGACAACTTGGGTTGCCCACCTTGCCGTGGCACCGTAGTAGAATCCATCCTCTTGCAAAGGAAGAGTCTGGAGCCCTCCTGACACGTGATGGCGCGTAGTCTCAATTTCGATAGCCCAGCAGGGAACCGGAGTGATTTTCGCGCCCTGAACTGACCGGTACCTCCCCTCTTGGTGCCTTGTCTTGAGTTTCGCACTACGCAGGTAGACGGAGAGGTCCCTCTCCCGCCAGAAGCCCCGAGGCAGGTCCTTCAACTCTGCGTCTCGGGAGGGCAGTTGTCCTTGTCCGACTTGAACTTTCATGGCACAGCTCTAGCGATAACGACTGCAGTTTCCAAGTTGTGTGGAAACGGATGCGGTTCTACCTCCGCAAGATCGTAGAACTTCAGCCCTTGCAATCGCTCTCCCGCACAGAGCATCTCCAGAAAGCGAGCGTGCGCAGGACTATCGAGAACAGACAGCGGGAGCACGAATCCAATTCTTCCGCCCGGCCTCAAGAAATGTGTCGATGCTAGAAAGAATGCTACTCCAAGGTTGAAGCTCGTCTTGACCTGGGCAGCCGGACTGACGCCATACTGATCTGCGAGCGCTTCGATGGAATCCTGAATTCGTTTACGCGCTTCCCTGAAGCTCAACCAGGGAGGGTTACCCACCACCGAATCGAAAGACCGCCGGAGCAGGGGGGGTAAGCCATAATTTCGGAGGACAAACTTCCATAGACTGTTCCCGTATCGCTTCTTGAGATCGGACATCGCGAGGAGCAGAGCGTTCTCGTACTCCAGAAGATCCGCCTTGTCCCCCGGTTTGCCACCAATTCTTCGCGCTCCAGCATCGAATGCCACGGCTGCAACTTCAACGCACTTGATTGACTCCTCCGGGGATAGCCGGGGGAGGATCGGTATCGTAATCTGTGGCGTAATGGGAGTCGAAACAAGAGAGGCGGAACTTCCGGAATCCTCCAGCCGTTTCTGCTCTGCGTCCTCGAATCTTGGGAGGACTAGGGTGTCCGAGACGTAGACTCGCGGGTGGATTTCTGAGGGAAGTTGGCGTCCAGGCAACAGTGTGCACAGCGCGAGGTAAAGGTTAGTCCTCGCGAGTATCACACTCAGAGGATTCACGTCGAATCCCCAGACAGATTCGAGGAGAGGCGCTGCCTCCCCGGCACTCAGATTGTGGGTACTACCCGGGCTAAGTTCCGCTTTCCGGCGCAGGGCCATTACCAGAAACGTGCCGCTTCCACAGGAAGGGTCGAGAACGCGCTGTTCGGAGTCCGTAACGGTATCCGCAACAATTTGTTGAGCTATCCACTTAGGCGTGAAGAATTCCCCAAGCTCGTGGCGAGTCTCCGCATCGACCACGGATTCGTAGAGATGACGAAAGACGTCGTCGGTGTATTCCGCCGAGAATCGTCGGAGGGGACGGGTAAGAGTCGCGACTAGCTTTTCCGGTGACAGGCCTGAGGCCGGCCATACGAAGAAGTCGTTGGCTTCTGTGATCCAAATCCCACACGAGCGCACTGCTTCCCCAGAGAGCACAGAGCTCGCGTCCCTGAGATTCTCCCGGGCCACCCCGTCTTCTCCGAGAGCTGCTATCGCCGCAAGGATCTTTGCAAGCACGGCAAGATACGTGTGACGTATGAACAACTCTAGACCGCCTGCGATTGTCTGTTGAGTGACCTTCCCAAAATGCCCCGACCCCTTCAGTCTGCTCGCGATGTCGGAAAGGTCCTTCGCGAAGGGAGCCCACGAATCGCACCTCCCCTCAAAGTTGTTGTAGACGTAGCCAAACACTTCGAACCAAGGCTCGAATTTGGAAGCGAAATCTACTGGACGTACCCTGGTGAGATAGTGGGCTTCAGCAACCAGCTGGCTCCGGGCTTCGTTGAAGGCGGGACCACCAGGGCGAAAAGCCTCGGAGACCGCTTCGGCCGTCGGTGGCGGGCGATTCTTCTCGAATCGTATAGTCGTCAACCCTTTCCAGAGATTCTCCTTGAGAGATTCGTCCGAGCTCGCCGGCGAAATTTGAAAAGTGTGGAACTCGAACAGCTCCGGCCCCGCTAGGACGTAGAACCGCCACGATTCTCCGTCCGTCGCGATGCCTATTGGTGCGCGGTCCCCCTCGGCTTCGAGTTTCGTTAAGATTCGCTTGACCTGAACGAGGGCGTCTCCCAGTTCCTTGCCCAAGTTCCTCTTGGTCTCGATCCCGAAAGAATCCTGAACCACCAGGTCAGCCCGCCCGCGTGACTCTCCTTTGATTACCACTTCGGTCTTGACCTGCGTGAGTGGCACACCGTAGAACGCGCGCAGGACGTCTACGAGCCACAGTGTGACGTCGTTAGCTCCGAAATCCGAACGACTGCGAGCGACATAGAGGTCCTGAACGTGGGACAATCGATTACCTCCTAGAATGGTCGCCCGTCCACTTCCTCGGTCGAGCCGGAATGTAACGCCCCGCTAGGGGGATGCGCCCCGGGTATATTCCGAGCGAGTATTCGAAATAGGAGGTCTGCCGAACTCGAAGAGAGGAAGCCACGATGCGGAGATGACCATGAGTCGGCTCCCGAGGGGCGTACTGTCGCGAAGGAACCTCCGCGAAGGGAACATGCAATCTGGCCCGGGGTGACAGGATTCTTCGCAACGAATCCCGACCTCCACTTCGAGGAATCTCGTCCCTTCGGGTTGTCCTCGAAGGTCGACCACAGGACCAGGGCGACCCGTTGACGGCCCGGGCGAATCGGCCGAACCTGGTAACAACGCCCCCGGTCGTGTTCCGTACATCCGGCGGGCAATGTATTGGTAGCCATGAACCGCTTCGGGGGCCTCAAGCTCTCCGTACAGAATCTGAGGGTCGTACTTGGGCTGAGCGAGGTTGAAAGCCCCGCTTTCATGATACGAAATCTTGCCGGACCGGGGATCGTTTGGATCGATTACGTAGATTCCCGAGGGGCTGATGACCACCTTGACAAGGGCAGTGTAACGGATCCCATCCGTAAGGAAGACGTAGCGATCCTGTGCGTCGGTATTCATTTATGGGCCCCGAAGCTCGCTCAGGCAGAGGGTGGGGGGACAGCTAGACCGGCGGGGGCCTCGCGACCCCTCTCTGTTCCTGGCTTGATTTCAAGTTGACATTTTCAACAATCCGTCGATGCTCTTGGTCGAGCTTCACAAACTCGATTTCGAATCCGGGTGGTAAGCTGGCCCCCACTTTGCTCGTGAGCCGGCTGCGGAAGTCGGAGTCGGTAACCACAAGCAAACGCTTGCCAGCAGCGACTTGACCCAACCAGAACAGCTCCTCGGCTGCGGCATGCAACCCGCCGATGTTGGCCCTCCCACCAGCGGTCGTCCCCTTATGAGACTTGATTTGGCCTACAATCGTCCGGTCCTCCGAGACCGCGTCGAACTCATGCCTCCCGCCATGGACCAGTGCGAGATCTTCCGAGTGAAACGGCTGACCGTACCTGAGTTCAAGCTGACCGCGGACGTATTCTTCGACCCTTGAAAGGGAGCGAGTATCGGTCACATCATCCGTGAGGCCCCCTCGAGAATAAGCGTGCCCTCTCCCGAGGTACGCAAATGGGGTAGTGAAGGAAACAGCGAATTGGTACTACCCCTGGCGAAATGTGGGCTCGGCCGGATTCGAACCGGCGGTCTTCGCTGTGTGAGAGCGACGTCGTAACCACTGGACCACGAGCCCGCCGAACGGGGCGAACGACGAAG
>Ga0181527_1003157_pt1 | contig 14870 bp, 1 predicted proteins | sample PEATcosm2014_Bin_30_FD_119762 | JGI IMG/M metagenome (GOLD analysis project Ga0181527, IMG submission 119762) | Peatland microbial communities from MTU Mesocosm Facility, Houghton, MI, USA - PEATcosm2014_Bin06_60_metaG | ecosystem: Environmental > Terrestrial > Soil > Wetlands > Peat | place...
CGAGAAAAATCCCCACGGATCATTCAACGCGCACCCGGTAAAAGCGCTGTTGGGTTGTGGCATTCGGGTCGCGCAGGGCTTTCACCGACCCGTCGCCATCCACGGCCCCCACGGCCCGCCAATTGGCCCCGGACAACGAATCGGCAGCCTCCAGGATGTAGCGCCTGTCCCTGAGGCTCGGCACCGAGATGCAGAACGTGCCCTTGGCCGCATCCCCGCCGCACGAGATCACCAGCCTCTCTCCCATCACAATAACCTGCCCATCCCCACTGGCGAAGGCACGTGGGACAAGGCCGACGCTCGCCTCCCGCGCCGTCGGCGAGTCTCCGAAGGCCACAGGCGACACACTGCCTGCTGCGCCGATGGCATCAAAATAGACCGTGAATAGCGCCGCGCTGTCGGCCACGTTCAGCCCCGTGCCCGCCGGATCGTCCCACGAAACAGCGAGCTTGCCGCTCTCCGCAAAAGCAGTCCCAAAATTATCCTCCCCCAAGCCGCGCAACCTGAATTCCCCGACGCCGGCATACCGCAACACGCTCGGATCCCAGCCCAGTGTAAACTGGGCAGTGGTGGCATGGTGGAATCCACTCACACTTACCGGAACGGCCACCTTCTCCCCCGTCTGGACCACCTGACCGCCCGCCTCAAACCGCACCGCGGAGATGTCCGCCTTCGCCGTTGCCCCCGCCTCAGCTCCCTCGCCGAGCCTCACTTGCGGAGCCAGATTTCTGCTTTCTGCTTTCCCAGTTTCTGCTTTCCTCTCGCCTCCGTTGCCCAGCCTCACTTGCGGAGTCGGTACGGGACTGACCCAGGAATTTCTCACGTCCCCGAGCTTGATCGCCACATAATCCTGTCCCGTCATGCCCGCCACCAGGTTCGTGTACCACCGGTTGGTAGGCGCATCCCACGGACTTGAGGGGTCCGCGAACACATAATCCGCCGGCACAAAACGCCACAAGCCCGCCGGGAACGTATTGGTCAGACCCAGAATCAGCCGCCGAATCAGCGCGATATCGAGCGTCGTTATCCTCCCCGAGTCACTGACGTCGGCCGCCAGCAACTTGTAAGGCGAACCCAGGGGCGCCAGGCCAAGGATCTGCCGCCGAATCAGCGCGATATCCAGGGTAGTCACTCCGTTGGCCGCAGGCGTATCATCGGACTTAGCCAGGGTGACCTCGTAATCAAGGCCGGCGGCGATGCCGGGGAAACTATAGCTGCCGTCGGTCGCTGTTACCTGGCTAACATTGGTAGCTCCCGTCAGGCTCAGCGTTACCCCCGCCACACCCTCGCCCGAAGGCTGGGTGGCCGGGTAGTTGGTGGGATAGTACCAAACGCTGCCGCCGATGCCCACCGTCGGGAGGGTAGTCGTCAGGACGATAGTTGTCGTCGCATCCGCAGTTGCATGGGCGGCCTCCTGGATGCCGACGTTGTCGGTCGCCACGCTGTAAAAGCCGTAGGTGTCGCCGGCCTGGCCGGTGAACATCGCGTTCGTTGCCGTGGCGCCCGACAGCCAGGCGGTCCGCGGACCGCCGTTGTCCGACACGTAAATCGTGTAACTGGCGATACCAGGCCCGGCGTCGGCGCCCGACCACGAAACCTGGAACGTCAAGGCCGGTTCGGTTTGTGGCAAAGGAGAAACAGAGCTGGAAGGCGGCGCGCTGTCGATGGTCACAATCGCCTGCTTATTCGTGGAGATGCCCAGCGATGGATCGTCGTCGTTGACCTGGTCCGTGGCGATGACAGCGTTCGCGTCGAACTGAATATAGGCGACGTTGGCAATTTGCGTGCCGTTGGGCAGGCCCGGTTTGGGCCTCACCGTGTACAAAACGTGGCCGGTCCCCCGCCCCGTGCCGTCTTCAGGCGGCAGGAATCCAACTCCCGCCGCTGGAGGCAGGCCCGTTGCGGGATTGATGGAGTAAAAATCTGCAAAGACCTGCCCAGTGGCGAGGTGGATGCCTGCGGACAGTTGCAGGTCGAAATTCACGCCATTGAACGACATTGGGATGTTCGTTTGGAAGTATTGGTGGTTTGGCGGAATCGTAATATACTGGCCGCCAAAGTCAATCTCCGATAGCTGGAACGTGCTCCAATCCAGATTCGTCGAAAGCGGATCGGTAATTTGGACGATTTGGGCCGGGGCGCTGGCGTTGGTTTCGTTCTGAAAGAAAATCTCATAGCCAAACAGGTTGGCCTCGACAAGATAGTTTTGGATGCCAAAACCGTTTGGCCCCGTGAGAGAATTAGGATCATGTGAATTGACGGGCGGAACGCTGTTGGAGCCGCCAGGCGTTGTTGGCGGTATCGGGGGACTGATTGGCGGCACTCCTGTTTGGCTCGGCCCGCCTCCCGTTGGACCACCAGGGCCACACCCTGAGCTCTGGGCGTTGAGATTCGTAGCACACATCCACAACAGCAAAATGGCAATCCTCGACATACACTGCACAGTGGTGCTACGATTACCTATCAGTGACGCTGTGACAACCCTCAACATCCGGCACTCAACAACTCCGTTGGATTTGTGATTTTGCATAAATATTACTCTCCGAAATGGGGAAAGTGGGGAGGTTCAGGAAAATGACAAGGATGATTACCACAAAGGCCTTCGGGTACGGGGGGAGGCAGGTTAACTGGATTAATGCTCACTGGCTGAGATGTTGGGCGCGGTGGGAAGCTCCTACTGGGGCCAGGCCAAGGCCAGCCAGTGCCAGTCCAAGGCCAGCCCTGGGCGGTGCCGCTACAGGACTTTCCGGTGCTGCTGCCCCCTACGGCGGAGTCTAATCCGTAAGGGTCAAAATAGTTTATAGGATTGTTGACAACGTAAGCGTAAACATTAATTCCCCCGGCTATTCCAATTGGATCCATTGAGGTAAACCGCCCTAAGGACGGGTCATAAAAACGCATCCGCATAAAATCCAAATCACCTTCCTCCGTAACACCTAACCCTCCAGAGAACCCAAGCAATGGTATTGTCCCATTTGTTCCTAGAATCTGCCGTCCGAATGGTTGAAAGGCCTGCGATGCGTTTAACGAACCATTAGCAGCCGTGGAATCGCTGACGTTGCCCATGGCATCGAACGTCAGGAATGTTTGGGTTGCGCCATCGAGCGTTCCGACCGTCAAGAAGCCGTGAAATTGTCGCTCAGTTAATGTTCCGGAACTGTCGTAAATGCCGGCCACATTTCCCAACCCAAAAGGATCGTAAATGTGAATGTTCTGAACACCGTTTCGCCGAACGATTTCGGGAAATCCCAAAGCATCATATTGAACTTGCCGCTGGCCGTTGGCTGAGCCAAATCCAATCACGCGATTTTCAAAATCATTTGTGATTGCCAGCAGAATAGTCGCGCCGGCAACTTTTTGCGTGAGCGAGCCATCCGCGTCGTAGTTCAATGTCGTAGTTCCTGCTTGCAAGTATTGGTTCAAATTGTTAACGGTATATACGGTTGTCACACCGTTTTCGACGGCTTCAACCCGGTTGCCAAGAGCGTCGTAGGTGTAATTCAGGCTCTGACTAGGCACGTTCGTGGTCGTGGAATCAAGAACCGCAGAGGTCAATTGTCCGCGATCATCGTATCGGTAGGTCCATTGACCGTAAGCGGTGTTCATGGACGCGCGGCGACCGCGGTTGTCGTAGCCGTAATTGAAAAAGGAGATTGTATTGCCTCCCGGTCCGGCGTTTGTCAGGGCCACAAGCTGGCTGGCGGAATCGTATGTATAGGTTGAATAGACGCCATTCCCGAGCGTTTTGAGCGCGAGCCGGCCCGCTGCGTCGTAAGTATATTGGACTAATGCTCCATTGGTGGTCGTAAGGTTCTGCAAGCGGCCAGCAGAGTCATAACCATAGTTGATTTGGTAACCCAATTGATCCGTCATGCTTTCGCGCCGTCCGCAAATACAATAAGTAAATTGCAACCACTGCCCGCCCGGGTAGGTAATGCGCTGGAGGCGGTCGTTCCCGTCATAGGTCATGGTAATGGCGCCGACTGAATTGCTGGCCACAATCAGGTTGCCGCGTGAATCGTAGTTGTAAATCGCACTCGAGCCATCCGGGTACATTTTGGCTGCAAGCTGGCCCGCACGATTGAATTGGTAATTGATGGCGTTTCCTCTCCGATTTGTCCAAGCAGTCGGGTCACCGTAGCCGTCGTAAGCCACGCGTTCCGCTGAATTGTCGGCGTAGGTAACGGACGTGAGATTGGCTTTTGTGTCATAGGCATACGCAGTGCGGTTGCCGTTGGCATCAGTGAGTTGTGCAAGTTGGTTAAATATGCCGGTATAGGCGAGCTGTGTCTGATTCCCAAGAGGGTCGTTATATCTGACAAGGTTGCCCATGTTGTCGTAAGTGAACGCTGACAACCCTCCCGCAGGATCCGTAAAGCTGACGAGATTGTAATTGGCGTCGTAAGCCAATCGTTCCGTATTGGTTTGGGCATTGACAACTTTTGCCAGCAACCCGTTATTGTCCAGCGACAATGTTGTGGTGTTGCTGTAGGCATCCGTAATGCGGACATTGCCGCCAGAGTAGGCAAAAGTGATCGCCTGTGCTCCCCCATCGCGACTGATTGAGGCAACGCGCCCATTTTGATCGTAACTAAAATATTGATGCGTGCCGCTGGCATAAGTGATTTGAGTGAGCGCATGTTCCTTAGTCGCGCCATTGCCGATGCTGTAGGCATAACCAATTTGAGAGCCATCGAAATACGCGGCGTTGGTGAGATGCCCGGCCGCATCGTAGCTGAAGGTGGTGGTGCGCCCGACCGGGTCGGTCACGGTTTGGATCAGATTGCCAGTGTAAGTGAATTGCAGGCTTTGGCCGCTCGAATGGGTAAGGCTCGTGAGGAGATTGCCCGACCAGGTGGCAGTGACGGTGTTGCCATTGGGGTCCTGCACGTAGTTCAATTTGCCATCCGCACGGAATGCCGTAATTAAGCCCTGTTTTTCCTGAAGGGTGAATGCGCCATTGCCGAAGCTGGTCAGCACGCCATAATCCCCAGCCTGATCGAAATATCCACCCCGGCTGTCCGGTTGAAAGACCCGCGACGAACCGCCCGGTCCCGTGACGGTTATGGTGCCGTCGCTTCCCACACTCAGGTTGTAATCCCAATTATGGGACCAGCCATAGCCCAAAGCGCTTTGGGCATAGCGCCGGCTTATCTTTTGGGGAAACACTCGCCTGAATCTCAAGGCCAGTCTTGGCGTCGGAACATGGGCGTCCGATGCAGACGCCAGATTCTGAATGACATTCAAGGCATTCGCCTTGGCGAACTCAAAAGTCAGCAGAGCGCTGACATCAGAAACATTGTCTCCCAGGCGATATAAGTACGCGCTATCGTCATCGAGCATTTGGACGTAATCGCCCCAAGTGGCGCCTGTTTGGGCTGTAAAGTTATTCCAGAGGACATCCCAAACATCGTTGCTGATGGCTGCAGGCTGCATTTGCGCTTTAAGCGAGGGCCAATTCACTGGAGTTGTGTTGGTCACCTCAAGGATGCCCAAGATGAACTGGATCGGCGGATAACTGAAGTCCCAAGGCTGCTGCCAGCCAGCGTAGTAAATCGGCACGACAGCCGATTCCCCCGGTTGAAGCAAACCAGGAATGGCGCCGTTCGCCAGAAATTGCACCGTGTTGGCGAAGCCCAACGGGATCGCTGTGGTCCAGTATCCTAAACCCTGGAGTGACGGATTCAACGTCACCAGGGCCGCGTTTCGTCCGTCCTGCGTCGCGGTCACCGTGAGCAGCGGCGCGGGCATGGCGACCTGGCCGGTGTTGCTGTATTGCACGTACAGCGTGGATGGGATGTGATAACCGATTGGATTGGGGATAATCAGGCTCGTGACCAAAGCGGCGCTCCCGCCTCCGGTCACCGTAAATGGGACCCCCGCGGAATTCGTGCCGCTAGCGACCTGCAACGAGTATGAATTCGGCGGGATCGTAGTGAAATCGAAGTCCGCCTGAATTTGGCTGGCCGAGATCACCGAGACGCTGCTGGCGGGATAAGCATTCGTTCCATTGACCAGGGCAACGGTCGCGTTCGGAGCGAAACCGCCGCCGCTAATGGTGATAGTGCCGGGCGCAGAATTTCCGCTGCTGACCGGGTTGCAGCTTGCCACAATTACTGCAGCGGAGGTGATGGTAATCGTGTAACTGGCGGGCGTTGGGATATTGTTGCCATACACCAGGATATACCATGTTCCCGGATAGGTGCCTCCCGTAAGGATGGTCTGGTTTGCGGTGCCGGGCGTGGTGGAACTATAATCGAAAACACCCAGCGATGGAGGCGCGCCAAACTTGGCGTAGATTGCCGCCGAGTTGCCCGCGGTCGGAGAAGTCAACGTGATGAGCAACGGCTGGTTTACCGGCACGTTGATTTGGAACAGTTGAGCCTGCCCGCTCCCGGCAAAAGTTCCCGTGAATGAGGAGCCGACCGTAAGGTTCGTTTGCGGCGTGGCCGCCAAATCAAAGGCATAGGCGATTCCATAGGCCCCGCCAGTGCCGTAGGCGGTGAGTAGGTAATTGCCGGAGTAGGGAAGGGTGATTAAGCCTGAACTGGCCAACAGGTTGCTGAAGCCAACCCACCCGTTTGGCCCGGAGAGAGTGAAGCCCATGGCCCATGACGAAACGTTGAGCAGCTCGAATTGCACCTGGTCGTTGGCGCCCGCGGCGAAAGTCCATTCATCGACGCTGAACGGGGACATAAGATCCCCGTATTCCTGCTGGTTGAGCACCAGCGACGCGACGGTTGGCGTTGCATCCCACACCGCCACCAAATAATTGCCAGTGCTGGCAGAATAATTTGCGGGCGCCCGAACCGCCACCGTGTATATGCCGTCAACGGGAAGGACTACGTCCAGCAAGCCAACAATCTGTTGAGGAACGGTATTGCTGGCCTGGGCGACGACATTTGCCGAAGGGTCAAGAAGCTGAACGAAGGCGTAGTTGAGGGATGGTGAAGGGACACTTGCACTGCCCGTATCCACTGAAATGACCACATGTTCACCGCCGCGACCCAGGAAGGTGAAGTGCTCCAACGCCCCTGCCGCGGAAAGAGCGCCAGGAGCGCTGGTGCCCAACGCAAGCGGGCCGCCGTTTTCCGGAGTCTGCGAAACCACTCCGCCGGTAACCGTGCCGCCAATTTGAACCAAGCTGGCGTAAAGATGGAGGCCGTTAAGATTCAAGGCGGCTCCCGAAGGAACCATCAGCGAAGTGGCATACACGCTTTCACGCGGCGGCTCGGCGGAGTTCGTGAATTGATCGACGAGGGTGACCTCAGCGCCGGCAGCCAGCGAAATCGTGCCGTAGGCGAAATTGGTGACATACCCGTTCGGCACGTTTCCAAAGTCGAAGCTCATCGCCTCCAGTTGGTGTGCTCCCGAGGCAAAGGATAGGGTCCCGTTTGGCAACCACTGACCCACATCTCGAGTATTTCCCAAGAGGTCGCCCCCGAGCTGCAATGTGTCCCCAGCCTGCATCGAAAGCGCCTCCGGATCAGCAAACGTCACCGACGCATTAACGCTCAACGTCACCCCCCCGGACATCGCGATACTGCCTTGGTTGGTGAAGGCCCCCCCGTTGATCGTAACTGCTCCATTGCCGGCAAGCGATGTCCCATTCAATAGCACCGCCGCGCTCGCCGCGAAGGTGCCTTGGTCGACTTCAATTGTTCCTCCGATATTGCAAAACGGGAGAGCGACCAAGGTTGTCCCCGCGCCGTATGATTTAACCACCGTTCCCATGTTCTCCCAGCAGGCATTGGTGTTGGTGCAGGAGGAACTGATGGTCTGATCACACAGAATCGTCCAAACCGCTCCCGTAGAATTCATTATCGCCGCGGCGGTAGCGGAGCAGTTGGTGAGAACAATGTCGCCGCCTCCCCAAAATACAGATCCTTCGTTCGTCAGGGCATTCTCCAAGGACTTGACGGCGCTTCCGCCGATGCCCAGCATCCCGCCCGCTGCAATTGTGAAAGGGCTCCCTGTTAGAGCGCCACCGAACCAATTGAGCTGGCCGTTAATGGTGACGGGCGCGCTTAGGTTGATCGTTCCCCCGTAGAGGTTGATGACCTCGCCCGCTTGTCCGTCCGGAACGCCCGCTGGACTCCAATTAGCCGGGCTGAACCAGTCGCCGCCAGCCTCCGGTCCCACCCAAGTGTATGAGTTAGTGGTCGCGGGAGCGGCCGCAAAAGTCACCCCACTGGGCAGATTCAGATCCACTCCCTGAGTTCCCCAGCCATTCTCCCGAAATTGAAGCTCAAAGGGGTTGCTTCCGGCATTGAGATAGACACCCACCGTCGGCCCACCGGGAGGGTGATCTCCTCCATCGTTGATAACCATGCTGCCATTGACAAACAAGTACGCGCCGTCATCGGAAATTAATTGGATGTTGTAAATGCCAGCGGCAGCCACGGTCAAATACGCGGTAAAGTCTGCGCCCCACCCCCAAGACGGGTTCTCTGCCGCATTACGATTGGGATCCGTGGTGCCAGGAACGGGATCCCAGTACCAGCCCTGGCTGCTGCCGAATTGGATGTCAGGAGAGGTAAAGGAATCAATCAACGTGCCGGCAGTGAAAGCGATATTGTTGCCGGTGTCATTTGCGGAGTTATAGACTTGCACAACAACGACGGGCGGCGTGGGTGTCTGGACGACGGAAACCACCGCCGGCGCGCTCGTAGCGGCGCCGTAGAGATTTGTGACTACCACCTGGTAAGGCCCGGCGTCGGACGGCACCACGCCGCTGACCCATAGGGAGTCGGCCTGGGAGCCGGAAATGCGGGCGCCGTCCACAAGATTCGTCCCGTTGAACTGCCACTGATAAGCCAGCGGTGGCTCGCCGGCAGCGCTCACACTGAACACGGCGTTGGACCCGGTGAAGACACTTTGGCTTAGCGGTTGGCTCACAAGTTTGGGTGGAATCTCCGGGCAGATGCCATAAGAGCCAGCGAGATAGATGGCATCGATTTCGTCCGGAGACAAGGCGCGGTTGAAAAGTGCCGGCGCGCCGAGTTGCCCGCTGAAATAGATCCATCCTGCGTCGAGGTACGGCCAGCCGCCATACCCAGCGCCCAGTTGATAGCCATAAGCAGATGCATAACCGCTTTGGGTCCATGGCAAGGCGCCGACGGTCAGGCCATCCAGATAGGCCGTCTCGTAAGTGCCGTCAAAGGTGACCGCAAGGTGGTGGTAGGTCGAATCCCAAACCGGTTGTGGGGCAACAATCGGGCGCTCGCTTCCGGTCCAAAACATTTCCACGCACAGATTGCCGTCCATGCCAACATAGGCCGCCGGAACATATCCACCGTTCCACGGGTTGGATTGTTGTCCCAAAATCACTCCACTGCTCCCGGTCCTGAACCAGATTACGAAAGTGAACGGGGAACTTGAAGGGAATGGGAAGAGGTCGTCCGGCAGGGCGATATAGCCGCTGCGGCCATCTAGACTGAAGGCCTGTCCCACCTCGCCGTTGGTAAATGTGACCCCGCCCACCAGGGTCCCGTCGTTTCCGCCCACGATGTCCAGCGCATCGCCGTTGCTCGGCCACCACGCTATCAATCCCGACGGGGGGCTGACGCAGTTTGTGCCGGGAGCAGCCACCAGGAGATGCGCGGCACTGCTAGTCACAGAGCCGTAGGCATTGCTGATAACGACGTCATAAACTCCGTCGTTGGTTGACTGGGCATTCGTAAGGGCCAGCGTCACGTTGGTTGCGCCTGGCAGATTCGTGCTGTCAAGCTGCCACTGGTAGCTCAGAGGCGCCGTGCCGGTGGCCGCCACGCTAAGTGTGGCTGTGCCGCCCGGCGCCACGATTTGGCTGAGAGGCTCGGTCACGATTTCGGCGGCTGGCGCGACGTACGCGGCATTGAAGCTGTCGTAGTCCACCGTGTCGAGGAAGGCCAGTTCAGTGAACGGCGGCGGAGTCGGATCATTGTTGTGGGCGGTCTGACAGAGGCCGATATAGACGGTAGCTGGCAACGGGGTCCGATCTCCAAAGGCGGTCGGGTCGTCCCAGGCAGCCTGGACCCAGTCGACGCCGTTGGTGCTGTAGAAAGCGGCGAGCGTGGCACCGGTCCGCTGGAGACGGACCCAGGCATTGGGATACGCCGGGGCCATGCTGTTGGTCACAACTTGCCACGAGGCGCTGGCACCGCCAGTGGCATTGCGGCAGTTGCACTCGATGAGGCTGGCGCCATCGCCGCTGCCATCCGGGGCCGCGATGCCATCAGAACTGTCCGCGTCGTTGACGATGTTCCAGTTGCGGCTGTTGGCATCGAGGGTCTCCCGGACCATCAGCCCGGCCTTGCACCAGTCGGAGGTGTGCGTCGCGTCCCTGACCCTCACAACGACATCAAAGTCGCCCGAGGCCAGTTGGTAGGCGAAATTGAAACCGTCGGCGGAGTTCCAGATGTCGCTGCCTTCGCACTGGATGGTGTAGCTATTGTTGCCGTTCATCCACAGGACGCCCGGGACGGACGGATCACCTAGGACGCCGATGTCGGTGTCAGTAAGCTGGGCCGCCTGAGCGATGGTGGCGGTGACTGCGGGGAGGGCATTGCCCCATGCATCCTCGGCGCCGGTGACGGTGAGCGTCAGCGGGAAGGTGAGGAGGCCGGTCACTGGAATTTGAATACTCGCGTACTCGTCGCTGGCGAGCACTTGGGAGGTTGGCGAGAGAAGCTGCGGCTGCGAGCCATTGGTGAAGACGTTCATGGCCCCGAGTATATAGCCGCCGGGAGTTGTGGCATTGGTGAGGGTATAAGTGGCGTTGAGCAGGGAGGCGGGGTTCATCGGCTTGTTGAACCTGAGGTCCAGAACGGCGCCGCCGCCATTCTGCTGGAAGACGCTGGCATACGAAAGGGCCAGGACAGCGCTATTAGTGGCGACGGTCAGCACCGCGGGCGTGCTGTTGCTCCACAGCGGGGCGCCGGCCGCATCCGCGTAGCCCAGCGCCCTCATCTGGCACACAATCGGCACGTTGTTCAGCCACGGATCGGCTTCCAGGGTGAAGCTGCTGCTGTTGGCGCCCGGGACGGCAGCGCCGTTGACCATCCATTGGAAGAGCATGAAGTTGTTCGTGCCAGCGGCCGGGTCGTTAGTGCCCATCATGCCGATCTGTGAATCGGTGATGCCACCGGCCCCAAAAGTGACCGCTGTGAACGGGGTCGCGTTGGCGACGCTGACAGGTTGGTTGGTGAAGGCCACGTAGGTACACCTGGGGAAGTAGCAGCCGATGCAGCTGCCCGTGAGGGTGGGCAGGCTGTAATCGGCGGGAGGCGAACCAGTGGGGGTAACGGTGCCTTCGCAGTTATCGCCGCCTACCCCGCTGTAATGGTCAAGCTCGAGATAGTAACGCTGGCCGTTAGTCAAGTAAATGCCGTCGGCATAAGGGGGCGCTGTGCCGGCAGGGACGCCCGGCGGGACAAACCCGTCCGAACATTTCTGAGCGAGGCTGCTGCCGCCCGCAGACGATAACCACTGCAACGGCGTGCTCCACCGGGTTTCCTGAGCGACCATTAGCATGTCTCCCTGGGCGGTGCTCAGGAACAGGTCAGCCTGGTCATCGGAGCAGACATAGAAGGTATAAGGGCCGGTGGCGGGTGGAACGACCCAGCACGTGATCCGACCGTTGTCATAATTCGGGCCTACATCGTTTTCCCTGGCCGCAAACTGGGGCGCCGCGACGACCACCTGCGCCGGCCCCAGGCTCCCGTTCTCGAGGGCTGCGAGATTATTCACCTCGCCAGGGTTGTTTGTGTACCACCATTCGACCTTCGCGAAGCCCGTCTCCCAGATGGCATTACCCACCAGGAGATTAGCGGCGCTGCTCGTCGCCGAGCCGTAGGCATTGGTGACAACGACGAGGTAATTTCCGCCATTGTTGGTCTGGACGTTGTTCAGGATCAGCATCGCATTGGTCGCGCCGGAGAGCAGATTTGTTTCATTGAACCACCACTGGTAAAGCAAAGGCTGGGCGCCGATGGCCTGTACGCTGAACTGAGCGGTTGCTCCCGGCAAAACAAGCTGCTCTGCCGGTTGAGCCACAATTAGCGGTGCGCCGCTCTCCGTCAGTGGGACATTCTCTCGCAAATAAACTGTCACGCCGCATTGGCAGGCGTATCCAAAAATCCCCGGCTGATCCTGACACAATTCAACCTGAGCATTGTCGGGGTCCAGGCAGTCTTGGTAGATGACAAGGCATTTGTACGTGCCACCCGGGCCGCTGCTCCCGCCTACCCCATACGACTCATGCTCGCCGCTGGGCGTGACTTCAAAGGTCTGCTCGCCCGAGCCGGTCGAATAATAGTAGGTGCCGTAAAGATCCGCGCCCGAGGTCCAGCTCCACACCAGCGTCGAATCCGGAGTCCGATAGTAATTCACGGTCCCGTTCTGCAAGTAGAGGTATTCGCGGGACGTATTTGTGTCGGTGTTCAGGACACTGGCCGCCACCTCGGCCGTCAACTCAGTCCAACCGCCGCCCGCCAGCGACATAAGACAATTGACGCTGAAAGGGGGCTGGCCGGCGGGGCCACCCGGCTCAATCGTGTACACGCCATCGTTGGTGTAGCCAGCTTCATACCATCCGCGAGCGGAGGGGGGCCAGTTTGTCAAGGGGAACACTGCCAGCGCCGCCGGTTGGCTGGCGGCTGTGCCAAACGCGTTAGTCACCACCACGAAGCACTGCCCCGCCTGCGCCGGCTGCACGTTGCTCAAAAGCAGCGTGGCATTCGTCGCGCCGGTCAGACTGGAGCCGTCAAGCCACCACTGATAGCTCAGAGGCGGCGTGCCGACGGCCAAGACGCTGAATTGCGCCGTGGCGCCGAGCGGCAGTGATTGGTTTCCCGGCTGAACTACGACGAGCGGCGCGTTCGACCCCGAGGCGAGCGGTTGGGCCGAAACGTCGTCCAGGCCGAAATAGGTCGGGTCGTTGCGGAAGCCGAAGCTGAACGTGGTGTTGGTCGCGGCGGCGAACTCCACGAACTGCATGTTGGTCCAGCCGGTCACGCCCAAATTGACCTGGTCGAAGAGGGTGTTTCCATTCCACGTCACCAGGAATTCATTCGGATCGCCGCCCTGGCTATCGAGCCAGAACGAAACCAGGTACGGCTGCCCGGGCACAGTGGGTAGCGTTTGCGAGAGATAGCCCAGAGAGCCGATCGGCCCCAACGCGGCGCCATATTGGCCGGAGTGCGCGTATTGGGAGGAGGTGCTGACGTCCGTGTCTCCAAGATTACCGGACTGAACCCAGCCGTTGAAGTTACCGGACTCAAAGCCCCCGTTCCGCACAAGATCCAGTGGCAGAACCACTGACAGAACCGCTCCCGTACTGGTCACAGAACCAAAAGCATTGCTGACGACTACAGAATAAGTCCCGGAATCCGACCACGACACATTACTGATCGATAAGCTGGCGTTGGTAGAACCGCTAATGCGGGCACCGTCCGCAAGATTCGTCCCGTTGAACTCCCATTGGTAAGACAGCGGCTGCGCGCCGGCGGCCAAAACGGCGAAGGTGACGTTACTGCCCGCCGTCCCGAGCTGGCTTGCAGGCTGCGTGAAAAGGGCCGGCGGAATGTCCTGACACTTTCCATAAGAGCCGGCAAGATAGATCGCACCGATCTCGTCGAAAGACAAGGCGCGATTGTAGATAGACACTTCCTCAATCAATCCTGGAAAATTGTCTCCGCCACAACAGACTTCCCCTCCGATCCGTACATCCGTGTCGTCGCCAACATAACCCGGATCAACCGGGGCGGAGTTTTGGAGCACTCCGTCGACATAAATCGACGCATTGGTGCCGTCACAGGTTCCGGCGACGTGGTACCAGATGCCCGTTGAAAGCGCCGTCCAGGCCGTAGTAGTTTGCGAGCAGCCTCCGGGTTGGCGGCTGACCACGCCAAATTGGCCGCTGGACAGAGCAATGCCCCAATCGTGGCAGTTATTCATGACGCCTGCAATGGCGTGCCTCCCGCTCGGAAGGGCGGAGGGATTAACCCATGCTTCGATGGTCCAAGTGCTGCCCGCGTCCCAAGCTCCGAGATCAACATAACTGCTGACCCCGTCGAAACTGAACGCCTGCCCGACAATGCCAGGCGCAAAAGCGGCCCCGTTTTCGAGAACCCCATTACGTCTGCCCACCAGGTCGTTCGCGTTGCCGTCCCCCGGCCACCACGCGACCAGGCCGGACGGGGCGCTCACGCAATTTGTGCCCGGATTGGCCACGAAAAGATACGCGACACTGCTTGTCACAGAGCCGTAGGCATTGGCGATGACGACGAGATAATTTCCGCTATTGTTTGTCTGGAGGTTGTTGAGAACCAGCGTCGCATTGGTTGCGCCGGTCAGATTGGCGTTGTCAAACCACCACTGATAGCTGAGAGGCGGCGGGCCGGTGGCCCCGACGCTGAATTGCGCCGTGACGCCGAGTGGCAGTAACTGGTTTGCCGGCTGGGCCACGATGACCGGCAACTGCGGATATTGCTCCGCGAAGTCCACACTCGCTCCCTGGGCGACCCACGCGTCAATCACGTCCAACTCCGCAGAACCGGGGCTGACGTCCAGGTAATTCGACTCCACTTCCACATACGTCAGCCGAGTCAGTCCCGCCAGCGCGCTAATGTCAGTGAGCCAGTTGTTGCCCAGGTACAGCCTCGTCAGATTCGTCAAGCCCGCCAGCGCCTGAACATTCGCCACCTGGTTGTCGCCCAAGTTCAGCCAAGTCAGCTCGGTCAAACCCGCCAGCGGGCCAATTTGCGTGATTTGATTGCCAAAAAGCCCCAAATTAACCAGGTTGGTCAACCCGGCAAGCGCACTGACATCCACCAGTTGATTGCCATCCAGATACAGATACTGCAGTTCGCGGCAATTGGCGAGGGCCG